>Ga0116146_1001012_pt1 | contig 31140 bp, 36 predicted proteins | sample AD_JPNHG2_MetaG_FD_89748 | JGI IMG/M metagenome (GOLD analysis project Ga0116146, IMG submission 89748) | Active sludge microbial communities of municipal wastewater-treating anaerobic digesters from Japan - AD_JPNHG2_MetaG | ecosystem: Engineered > Bioreactor > Anaerobic > Digestate | place... | reverse complement strand
TGTGTTTTACCTTGAGACTTCTGACTCTGACCACCAGCAGCGGGAGCACCTGAAGTACCGGTCGTCACACCCGTTTGTGATGATGCCTGTGTTTTACCTTGAGACTTCTGACTCTGACCACCACCCGATTTACCACCTTTACCACCTCTTAATGATACAAAACGTAAACCTCCTCTGCTTGAAAATGTTTTCAAAGAATGCAATTTTGCTTCATTTAAAATTGACTCCTCCCCCAAAAATTGTTCATGAAGCAAATTGCTAATTTGCATATCTATTAATTCATCAATATTTGATTCACCCACACCACGTAACCAAATTGTTTCGTCAACTTCAACCTCTCTACTTCCCGGTTTGTGTCCATATAAAACGCCTGCTTCAACCATTTCTTGTTCATAATCCATAGCAAGTTTATCCAATGCTTTTTGAAAACGTCCTCGATAATTTATACCGATGTTTCGTTCGATCAATTTACAAATAAAAGGTATTAATTTTTCATCAATATTCTCACTTACAAATGTTGGTACAAGGATTAATGATTGCATAATTTATATACCTCTCATATATTTATATCCATAGAATATCTTCTCCATCTTGGTAATCCTTTTTACTATTTACATTTAAATTTATATTGTTTTGAATAATATTTTTTTGCTGTATATTATTTTCTTTCTTACTATTTGGTAAACTAATATTATCCAATTTCCTTATGTGATCCAATGTAATTATTTTTGGTTTACATATTTTGAGCATAATTTATTAAGTTCTCTCTCATAACCTTATATGTGTTAAACAACAGCTTGAATTTCCAATTATTAGTAATTTTATTATTAATATTTTCTCTTAAAGATTCTTTTAATAATGCATAGTCCATAATATTACTTTTATAATATTTATCTGTAATCTTAATTGCAATATCTTCTTTAGAACCATCCGGTGATTTTATTGCAGCTTCTTCCACTTCTTCCCGTATGATTTTTATATTTTGTGGATCATTTATAAAGTTATGAGTTAGCTCTTTGGCAATTTGAATTTTATCTTCGATATAATCATACATCTCAGTTAAAGAATTATAAATTGTCTGATCCTTTTTAAATCCCAATAATGATTCCATCTCTTTTAAATTCACAAGGAACGCACTTTTATCTTCCAGATAATTTTGATAAGTCTCTCCGAGAATTTCTCTGGGATTCTTATCTTCAAATAAAATTTTATCAATAAGAATCCAATTCTCCAAGATAGATCTCTTATCGACTTTCATGACTTTAAACCTCTTTTTTTTAATATGGATGAAAAGAATATTCTTTCTGTTTTTAAAATTTATTCGTGATTTCTTGCTCAAATATTTTCGTGAAATATAAAATAAATCTATCTTCAATACATTCATCCAAAGCAATACGATTATTAAAAAAATTCAGATACATTCCAGGATATTCTGTTGTCTCCAATAATATGCAATTATCCTTTCCAAGAATTAGATATGCTAATAAGAATATTTCATTCATATTACCAACAAAAGATTTTATCTTCTTCAAATCATCAATCAATAATTCATGTCTCTTAAACGGTATTTTTATGGAACGCTCTTTTATCACGACATTAAAAGGCTTTGGAATAGTATTTGTATATGAATTCTTTTTATTACAATAATATTCATAAAATTGTAATCTCATTTTACTTAAGCAATGTTTGATTTTCTTAATATAAGAATTGGATTTTTGATTCTGAATAGATTCACTGATACATATTCCAATAATATCGGATTTGTAATTCTGATTCAAGAAAGAAGTTAAAGGGGATAACCTCATGTTGGTTATCCCCCCAATGTGATCTAATAAATTTTTCTTCTTCTTCCAAAAAGGAAGTTTTCTATCGTCCAGACCTAGCTGCTTTATTATTACATAGCTATTATTCTCTGGAGATAATCGCTCATCTTTTTTCAAAAAGCAATTCAAGAATTGAAACTCATTATCAAATCTCAGTTGTAATTTCTTTTTATGATATTTCTTTAATTCTTTAAAGAGATGTAATAAAATAATATTCTCAATTAAATCATTATTTTGAGATACGAAAAAAATCTTATCTTGATTTATCAGATCTGATAAGCTTATATCATCTATTTTCTGAAAATCATATATAAACATTTTTATAAGCTATAGATTTTCTTTTACAAATCATCGTCTGGTTCCTTAGTGGAATATTTATCAATAAATTCAGCCTTAATTGCGTCTTTTACTTCTTGATCAAAGATCTCTTTAAATTTAGGATTAGTTTTGTAAATTTTTGCTAACTCAATTTGTCTGAATTTAATCTCAGGCATACTAATTAAGGAACACCAAGCTCCTGCTTTAACCCGTTTAGTTTCTTTTAATAATTCATAATTTGTAAAGAAATTAGAGAAGCCATTCTTAAAACTAAATACCATTGATATCTCAATGTTTGGAGCAAACAATTTATTCTTTACGCATTTGCCCACAACTTTAGTTCCAGAAAATCCATATTCTCCTTTTAAATCTGTAGTTGGTCTTAGAAAGAATAATTGAAAACTATTGAATTTGGTAGATTCTCCACCAGGAAGAACTTTCTCTCCCATGTATTTTAATTCGTTTGGTTTCTTAAAATAACCCATATCAATCTTATCACGCAATTGATTTACTGCTAAAAGAGAAATATTATATCTTTCCAATTTTGGAACATATTTCGGAAGTAAAAATGACAATATTCTTGCTTTCTCACCAAGAACAGCGTTTGGATCTTCTGTATCAATCCCTTTTTCTGTCAAGGTATTTGCTAAACTATCCCATACAATAACCGATGGATAATCCAAATATTGAGGATTATTTTCTTTGAATGAGCACATTGCTTCCACGAATTTAAAAACTTTCTCAACAGTTATATCAGTATAAGGACGCAGTTTTGGATATTTAACACCTAATTGCGCCAATCTATCTGTGCTCATTGAGACTTCAGAATCAGCATATATCGCAATAAATTTACCTGGATATTTACGTTGTCCTGTTGCAATAATTTTGGACACCAATGCTGATTTTCCACTTCCAGGAGGACCAACAAATTGCACGAACCCCATTCCCACACCGCCACCCAATACAGCATCCAAAACATCAATACCTGTGGAGATAGTCTTTTTAGAAAATGTGTTCTCCTCAATTTTGAAATTATTTTTCAAAAAAGAAGAAAGTGAGAGATTCAAATCTTTGGAGGCTTTAATTTGATCTGAAGTCAATACTTCTTGTTCGATTCTCTCAACAAGCTGAATATCCACTTCTGATGTTTGATTCTCAGCAGATGATTTATCTGCATCATAACTCTCAGTATTCTCAACTTTTTCAATATTCTCTTGGTCAAATTCACCTACATTCATATCTGAATTTTCATTTGAGATATTCGGAACATCCACATCATCGGAGAAAATAAGAGCCATCTCTAATTCCTTTCTCTAATTAAATTTTTAAATTATTTCTTCAAGTTCTTTTTCATTTTCATTTTCATTTTCATCTGATTTATATTCTTTATCCATATTCTCTAATAACATAGATAACTTCGCAATATCGACCGCTTCCTCTTCATCTTTCTCATTCTTTTTCTTGAGATCAAATTCACTTTTAATTGAATTATCAAGTTGCTTTCTGATTTCCAATTCAGATTTAATTACCTCTGTAATGGTTTTAATTTTTTGTTCTAGAATAAAACGTTTTTTAAATTCATTTGAGGTAGGAATCAATTTCTCAAGATTATTACGAAACTCTTTAACCTTATCTAACAATTCTGATAAGCCTTTTCTATTATCAACTAATTCATTAATAAGATTAGCATAATTTTTTTCCAGATCAACCATTTTAATAATTTCCTTTCAAAATAAAATTAACTTAGAATTTATTTCAAAACATATATCACATATTTCAAAATCTCTATTTATAATTAATAATAATCCCTATCAAGTAATCCATATGGTTTATTTGCATCTAAGGTATAAAAATAAATAACCGGCATGGCATTTAAAAATGAGTGTACAAAAACAGAAGTCCTAAAACTGGTTTTATCATCTGGATCCTTTCTCAATTTCTCTTTTTGATATTCAAATGTCTCCGCGTGCGCCATAAGCTTGGCAAATCTGAATATAAAAGCATCCATAAACATTACAGGAGGTGAACCTCTTTTCTCTATTTGAGAAGCTATAGTAACCAATTTAAGAAAGAAATCTGACCAAATAAATATATGTTTGAAAACAGTAGAGAATCCATGCTTAATAGATAATCTTTTAAGAAATTCTTCAACTAAAGGAGATATCAAAATCATTGTTATGGCGCTAGCTAGGCTAAGATTGACTCCAGGTATCAATAATAAGGAATTCTCCACAAATACATAAAAAATTATTAAAATAATAATCAGATATACAGAAATACCCAATTGTGTTCCTGTGGGTAACTCTTTCGTCTTTTTTTTCATAGTCTTAAAAGTTTTTCTAAAAGTACGAGTGAGTGCTTTTCTATCCCCATTTAATATATTTTCTCGCAATTCATCCTTTACCATATAAAAAACCTTCTTAGGAATATTTAAAACCTCTTTAGCACTTATCCCAACTTTCTTGAGATAAGATAATCCCTTTCTTATAAATTTTTCAAAAGACAATTTTACTTTATGCAACTTATTAACGATCATCTTAACAATATAATCCACAACGACACCTTCATTCAATATTATTATATTATTCTTTTCAAGAAATGCCTCTGAAATATAGTTGTACATTTTTAAAACTCCTTTTATTCTTATATTTTAGAAAGAAATATTAATAAAACCTTATTGATTAAAAATAATAAAATAAAACAAGTTCATTCCCGAAATTCCATAAGGCATGAATAAATATAGAAAGATACAAAGGAAGTTTACTTTCTGGATATGCTTTAAATCCTATCCTTTGAATAAAATTGGTAAAGTAATGAAATAATACTGCATACACCCTAGCTAAAATAACAATTGGAGAAAGTCCATACTGATATATGTATGATAAGAATTCAATCCAAGCAAACACATGTATATAAGCTACGTTATTTCGTTTAATCGCTATGTTTTTAGAAATTTCTTCCGAAAAAGGTGCAACGCAAACAGAAAGAATAACGTTTATAAGCATAATTTTAGATGAGGGGATTATACCTTCGAGTTCTCCTGTTGACACATCAAAAATTATAAGAAGTAACGTTTGTAATGCAGTGTGAAAAAGAAACAAACCAAGTGTCCATATTGCGCTTTTAAGTATATTCCCCCCCAATCCAGACGTTTTTTCTGTGGCTTCAACAGAAACTTTTTTCTGTATGTATTTAAATATTTCTTTTAGTTTTTCAGTATTTTTCTTAATGATGGCATTAATAAATACATCTTTTATCTTTAAGCAAATTTTCTTAATATTGGCTATAGCAACGTAAACATCAACTTTTAATTTCTTAAAATATTTCAAGATATTGGTATAAAACTCTTTATATTTCTTATGAATGCGATGCATGATAGGAACTATTTTATTCACTGCTCTATCAACTATGGCGGATAAAAAACCTTCATTTAAAATCGTTATCTCATTTAGAAAAATTTCTGAAAGATATATATTCTTATCCATATGAATACCCCTAAAATTAAGAAATCATATTTTAAAATTTATTTCTAAAAAAAAATTATATTTCCACCAATTCTATTTCATGCTGATCACCATAAAATCTCAAAATTGGACTACCATTCTTTGAAGGAGGTAAAGAAGAAGCATTTGCATATGAGAAATCATATTTCAGATATCCACCACACAATAAATAAATTTTTCTGATTACTTCTATCATCTTCAATCTTTTATTATATCTTTGTCTATATTCTTGCCATGAAAATAAATCATGAGTATGCCCCCATCCAAAAACATCGAACTCCTCAATATTTTTGGAAGCATCCATAACTTTTTTCATCTTACTGGATAATACTTTTGATGATCCATTCCCATGCTCTAAATAAGAGATATAATTTTGTTTACCAATCCTCAAATAATTAAGACCACCATAACCCAGATATGAAATATCTAGAACATAACTAAGAATACTCGTGATATCAATTCCAACAGTCTTCTTGAATCTTTCCTCGTGATTACCCATACAGATAGAGATTATTAAATCACGTTCAGCTAAAGGTTTAAGGAATTCAATTAAAGCAAATAACTGCTCATGTGGTTGTAAATTTTGCTCATATAATCCTGCACCAATAGAGAATCTGGTGGACCCCTCAATTAAATCTCCACCTAATTTGACATAGATATGTTCTTTTAAACATCTATCTCTTTGTTTCTGAAGTAAATCAAAATCACAATAAATAGAACCAATGTGCTGATCACTAAAGTACATTACATCAACATAATTTTTTTTAGCATCTTTCGGCTGTAGAATCTTGGAACAAAACCTTTTGGGTTTTATCTTTTCTAATCCAATTATTTCTTGTTGTTTAGTTCCGAATATCATTTAAATAAATGGAATTTTCTATCCTTTAAATATTTTAAATTTGTTCCTATTTATAAGTCCAAATAAATTGGTATGTTATATAAATTATATAGTCTATATTTATTATTACTTTTATTTTTATAAATTAGATTTCAATATCATATCACATATTGGTCCTCTAGAATTCTTATTCTTTAATATTATATGAGCATAATTATCAAACCACTTTAACTTAACCACGCACCAATTTAAACCATTATTCTGCTCATTGAGATGAGGATGATCAATTTGTTTAACATCACCAATACAAATGCATTTAACATTTTCTCCCATACGAGTTAGAATAGATCTCATTTGATGTCTCGTTATATTCTGCGCTTCATCAATAATTACGAAAGCATCATCAATATTCATACCTCGTATATAACCCAGAGGTAAGATTTCGAATTTTCTCGAATCAAATCTTATCTTATTAATATTATCTGTACTCAAAAATATTTTATTAACAGGTCGTATATCATTTAATTTCAATAGTAATCCAAATAAATATTTCATGTAAGGATCCAATTTTTCATCCAATGTACCCGGTAAATATCCTAACTTTTCACCAATCTCAATAATTGGTTTAATTACAAATATCTTGGAATACTTCTTCTCTTGCAAAACTTTCAGCAATGCTGTAGCCAGAGATAAATATGTCTTACCCAATCCTGCTTCACTTTGGATTGTTACTAAATTAATAGTATCATTGAGCATTAATTCAAAAGCAAGATTCTGGTAAATATTTCTAGGCGCAATATTCCATACCACATTGGTATAATTAATAACTTTTGGATTTTTATTCTTATCATAAAATACAGGATATCCATTATCCCAAACAAAGCAATTTGGAATAAACTCTGTCTCTATATCTTTAACAAATCCTGTATAAATTTGAGACTCAGATTTAAATGGGTTTGAACTTTTAAAACTTTCACAATTGATATTCGATACCTTGGAATACAATTGAAAGATTTCATCATTGGTTACTAAAATGGGATTATCGATATCTTTCTTATCTCTAATCTGTTTAAGAATCTTCAGATCATTCTTTCTTTGATAATCAATATCTCCAATTATAGTAATATGAGACAAATTCTTATTTATATTCTCAATAGCTAAATTAACCAGATATCTCAATCGATCATTCTTTTTTAAGCTATCAAGCTCATGTATAACCTCAATCGGTAAAAAAATATTATTTTCTTCTCCATTTCTCAATATATCAATACACTCAGGGCTATCAATAAGTATGTTTGTATCGATGATATAGTTTTTCTTCATATAACATCCTTTTTATTATTATATGAATTGAAAAAAATAGAAAACATAAGATAATATACTCAGAGCATTTCATTAATTCTAATTTTATTTTATAATTCGTCAAGATACGCCGATAGCACTTTTGATAACTCGATATCAATTTTCTCGAAAAATTCTTTTATAGTTGCCTGATTTTCTTTTACACCCTTTAATATTTTCTTATAGTTTTTTAATATTTCTTCTGCCTTAAAGTATTTTAAAAAAGGAAATAGACTTATCATAAAATCAGCAATTCTAGCATGTATTGCATGAAAAGTGGAATTCAAAACTGCCATCGGGCCTGCCCCCAACCGAATAGTATAATTCAATTTCTTTATTAAATTTAAATATTCGATATTATATCCACATTTGCCAGCAAAAGCCGCTGCATTCAGTAATGCTCTTCTATTAATCCAACTGTGTCTTACTGCAAAATAAAATTCTAAAATCGTCTCTATAATAGGACCAAAGAATGGAATTACAGTTAATATGTTAGTAATAAAATCCAGCTTTCGAGAAAATAGTTCTTTTAATTTCCATTCATAATGCTTCCAGGAATAAATTACTCCGAGCATAAAGGCTACCTCTTCTTTTGGAGTTAAGATACCATGTAATCCAACAGAAATCCAAATTGGGATCTGTAATCCACTGGAGCTTGAAAAGTAAACATGTCCATTTTTTACTTGCTTTAATTTTATCGAATCCAAAAGGTCCTTATTATTTTTCATTACTTTCATCCAATATGCATAACCATGAAATGGACTTCTCTCCATTTTTTTAATTGTTTTCAAATCAGTCATACCAATATAATACCAAAAATTAGGAAAACTACTTCTGAATTTATATGGAATGATATTAATACCATGAATATACTTTTCAATGTTTTCCTTAACCTCTGAATAGACAGATAAATTGTAAAAATTGAGTTTATCTTTCCATTGCTTAAATAAATAAGAAAATCTAGGAAGAAATTTTTTCAAAGTTTCTTCTTTGTTTCTTACAAATAATCCAACCTCTTCAGTTTGATCACTTACTTGTTCATTTAAAAACGTCTCTGATATCGATAACATAATTAATCACCTCAATTTTTTAATTTTCTAAAAATCATTATTTTAAATTTATTATTTCAATTCTCTCTAGATTTAATCAATATCCAGGTATCAACTTTCTCATGCTTCTTGGGTTTGAAACGAATTAAAGAAAATTTTCCAGAAACAACAGGACCTTCAATTCTGAATGTTATGTATTTATCACTCCATCCCAAGATTTCGGCCTCACCCTTTTGAACAATACGGACTTTCCCCTTCCCATATCCATCTTCTATCTCTCCCTCAAAATATAACCATAGACGGCTATGAGGATTTGTCCTGACCGCTAATAGTTTTTCACCATATGCTTGCGGAAATGTGGCTTTTGGTAAAGCCCATGATTCCAATAGTCCCCCCTTCAATCTTTTTATTCTTAAATCATAATGAACACCAGCTCTCTCAGCAATATGCTCATGTATAACATAAGAAGTTTTTCTAACAAATGGTTTCTTTATTTCTGATTGTGTCTCCATTTTATTTTATCCTTTTAAAAGTTAAAAATAATAGATCACTTTGAATTTTCTCTTTGAAACAATCCGCATCAATTTTCAGAAGATCATCAAATAATCCAATGTTAATCTCTTGATCCAACTTCCAGATAATTCTTATATGAAAATTAAAATGTGTTTCCAAGAAATTACCAAAGTAAGAATTAGTTAAAAGTAATACAGGTTTGTAATCCTCTTTAACTATTAAGATTGGTATCTTATTACAATTCTTACATTCGTTATTTAACTTTATCCACCATTCATATAACAAAGTTTTCTTATCTTGATCCTTAAAGAAATCCCAAATGTTAATTTTTTTATATGACTTCAATTCAAATATAAAATAATTTACAAGAAACTCACCTTCAGGATGTGCATTTGTTATATCTCCAGCTTGATTATATGTATCCAATCCCACTTTCTTACGAACTGTATAACGCCCCCCACTGGAATTGGTTCTCCAAAAAATATCATCGCGTTTATTTTTGCTTACCCATAAGGACAATTTTTTACAAATAGTTCTCTCAAAAGAGGATCCTTTTAATTTACCAAGAACCACTTTCTTGATCATCTCCTTCTTCTTAATGTAAGCTGGTATTATTTATACTTATCTCGAATTCATCATCAAAATTTTTAAATAGCTCATATTCAACATTTTGAAAACGGACTTCTATGCTTTCGCCTCTATCCATTTTCTTATGCAATGCAGCAAGAAAAATCTGATTCTCTATAGCAAGTTCAGTAAATTGACATTGTATTTCATTGACAATATTATCTAAATTTGGATTTGCATGTTCCATTTCTATCCAATATCAATTACCACAGGAGGTAAAGAATGTTCTTCCAGCTTTTCGAGTATCTCACGTTTTAAATCATCGCCTTCTTGCTTCAGCATATCACCATTTAAATTAATCTCACCAAAGGGAGTACTTATTTGTCCTTGGCCATACATACTCCTGATTGATCCAATAATCACTTTTATCTCAGCTAATGCCAAATCCATAAATTCGCTTTTTAGAGCATTGGGTATCCTTCGTAAATCATGAGGTTGTTCTCTTTCATAAAATACCACAAAGTTATTAAGTATTTGAGGTAAAACCTGAATCATATTTGGTTGCTGAAACTTATATGTGTACGCATATCTGCTGAAGGGAAGAAAGAATTTGGATTTAAAAACCTCCAAACTCCACCAAGGCAAGGAAGCAAAATTCATTGGTTCATACATAGGATGCCCACTTGCAGATTGTCCCTCTAAATTAAAATAGCATTCTTTTATTCCATATATATCCAAATCTTCTTCGTCAAAAAAGTAATACCAGTTTTGACGTATCTCATGACGATAATTTGGATTGTTAACGATTACAACCGCATATTCTTCATCTGGAAAATATTTTGAGAATTCAGGAATGACTTTATCAATTATGCAGTTCTTAATTTTCTCGTCATTCAATTCTATAAAAGAGGATGGCAAAGATAGCTTATTGTGTATATAGGTTAAAACCGTATTCCAATTTAACATTATTTAAGCTCCTATTTAAATAAATAAGGGATTTAAATCCTCAATGGTGAGCTGTAAAGAATTGATTCTTTTTAATCCCAACATTAATGCTTGGGGATTATTAAAAATAATATTTCCATTATGATTTTTAATATTCAAGGTATTATCAATACTTTTTAATTTCTCTATTTGATATAATGTATTTCTTTGCTCTAGCCACCTGCATAAGAATTCAAAAGAAATCAATTTGAATGAATTAGTAACAACTCGATTATTCTCAATAGCAAGCTTCCAATTCCTTGGGAGTTTTTCATCTAAATTCTCGGTATTTTTGAAAATTAATCCATCATCATTTAAAACACGGCTAATAACTTCATTAAGATTTCCTACATGCTTATCAACTAATTCTCGATTGGAAAACATCTCAACCACTTTAACTGGTCCTAACCCCTTTACTCCACGAACGTTATCCCCCATATCACCGATAATGCTTAAAATTAAAACAAAATCCTCTGCTGAAATATGTTTCAATAATTCCAGAATCTTATTCTTACTTCTTTCTGATTTATTGCTAATTTGTAAAAAATGCATAAAGAAAGTATCTTTAGTTAAATACTTATTCACCGTCTTAAGTTTATATAATAAAAAAATATTATCTCTAATCAAAGTTTGAAACATATCTTTATCACTGGAGCATATAATATGAATAGTCTCATTATCATTGAATCGCCTGGTTATTAAATAATAAGAAAGAAAATCAGCCTCTAAATTTTTCAAATTAAAAAAATAAACATCTGGTAACTTATCACATACCAATTCAGCCATTTCATTATTTAAATGTCTGATTCTATTTAAATCTTCGAAATAAAAAGGTAAGGTTTTAGCACTGATACTTCTATTAAGTTTATAATTTTTATCAATTTGCTGATGGTAAATTGAATGCCCTTTGTCATTACAAAAGAATACCTTGGTTTTCAAATTTCTTAATTTTCCAAACTCTTTCCACCAACTTGCATATAATAAAATTGATTGCAAGATAGTCGTATCCACCTCAGATTCTTCGGAGCTTTTAACAATTTCTTGAGCTACTGAATCAATGAATAATGAGGTACAAATGTTTTTGATATCGACATATACATTTAATTTTGTAACTGGAATAGCTTCAATTTTACTAATCAGCCCTTCGGGTGGATACGTGTTTAAAATTGTGTTTGGATGAACCATTTGTATTAACCTTTCTAAAAGTATCTTATTTTTGTTAAATTTAATTAATTTATGTATTTGTATAAACCAAATTTTCTTTTCTTTGTCTCCATCTGTTTTGTAAATTACTAATGTAATTCAAACAATCTTGTTTATTTTTAGCTTTATTACAGATTTTCTTACGACTCTCCAATTCTCGAATTACATCATCGTATGCTTGCCTCAAACAAATCGCTTTCTCCAAGGCGCCTTTCTTAAAAGTACATTTCCATGTTTTTCCTCTGACATACTTCTCGGCAGCCTCACGTAAAACCGATAACAATTCTGACATAACATTTGTTATGTCAAAATGCATAGCGCCTGAAAAAAGCAAACTAATGTTTGCTAGATTAGATATACTGGGTGGAAGCATTTTTAAAGCCAACAAACCAAGTAGTTTTGTAAAACTAAAATTCATAAATCGTGAAGGAGAGTTTAGTGCTTGAGCAGAATTAGCTGAAGCCTCTTGCTCAAAAATAAATTGCTCAGAAATATAACGAAATTTTTTCATAATTTTCCTTCTTATACTTTTTAAATTTATTCATAAATAGCAATCATTATCATATAACACATGATTCCCCATCACAGAATTTCTCTTGTATCTTATTTATATCTTCTAACCTGGTCAGAATTAGAGGTTTTAATTTAGAGACATAATCATCAAATTCAGTTTTTGTAATTTCTTGATAAGGAGCCTGAGGATAAGTATTTGTATTGATAGGTAAGAAAGTTATAGCTTTCAACTGATCCCCAAAGACCTCTAAAATCTTTGGAATATCTTTCGCCTCTTTTTCATTATCAAATGTCACTGTTATACTTACTTGATTATCACTCCAATACTTCTGAAGTAACACAGCATTACATACCTGTTCCCAAATAGTCACCTCTTTCTTACTTCTTTCGAAATTCTTTTCTTCGACAGCAAAGTATACCACATATGTATTGTCACCATAAAGACTTTCTTCAACTCGATAATTAGCAGCAATTAAATGTTTATATAAATCACTTTCTTTCGGTATTCGTACTGTTCGATAATAATATTTGGAATGAGGATAGTGAATTCCAGGTGTGGCTCCACAAAGCAATGAAATTGTTCCACTTGGTTTTATACTGGTGGTCTTGATGGATTGAGGAATGCAGAGCCATTCCGAATATTTTTTATCCAATTCATTTATATATTCATAACCTTCATTACACCAACGGATATGCTCTTTTATTCCATGTTTTTGAAAACTTTGAATAATTCCTGATTGAGATAATCCAATACGTCTGTTTCTCAAAATAACTTGATTCACGTCCTCTCTATGAGATGGTATCAAAGTTACGGTTTTCGCATATAAATAAGCATATTTCAATGTATTTATATAATCCTTCAATGAATCATGATGAGCAGGAAATGTCTCAACTAAATTACACCATTCTGTATTTTCAAGGGATTGCTCTCCGCAAGGATTTACTCCGCATACTCTATAATCCTTATAATTCGAAGGATCAATCAATCTTCCATATTTTCTAGCATTCTCAATCCATATGTAACCTGGCTCACCATTTATAGAGCTTTGTTTCCCAAACTTATGATAATCAAAATCCTCATTGTTAATAATTAAGCTATTATTTGAGGCCCATCTCCATTTAAATAGCTCAAAGAGATTCAATTCCAAATCCTTAGCTAATAAATAATCTTCATCACTGCATTCTCCCAGAGCAATTTGAGCTACCCTTCTGATACCACCACTAACAATGCATTTCCCAATAATATTCATCCAATCCAATATATCCAATGAAGTTATCTTTTCACCATATCTTGGAATGACTTCCTTGAATAGCTCTTCTGATTGCTTCTCAACCAATTTCTTCAATCTTGAAAATTCCTGATAATTTATATTATCAAAATTTGTATTATTCTCAAAAATATTCAAGATATTATTGAAAAGCCTTTCTTGCTTTTCTTTTGTGATAAACTTATATATACCTTTAAGACAAACAATTGTATATTTCAGATAGTCTTGATGATCCTTAAAATTATCTAGTTGCAAAAACCTCTGAATGATCTCTTCCTCTAATATATATTCACGTACAGTCAATCCTTTGATCAGATCTTCTTTATTAACCTTCCCCAGATGTAATAAATATGGACTTCCAACTAATTCTTGAAATAATTCTTTATCGTCAATAACCCCATTTCTCTTGGATAAAAGATACGGATAATATATCAAACCAATATATAATTCTCTGAAGAATTCATTATATAGAAATCTCTTTTTCTCTAAATCACGTTCACCATTGAATATTGATAATAGTTCTTTAATACATACTTTTAAAGGATCAGGCCCAGGAGCAACTCCACCGAATGTCTTTATGGGACTACCTTTTGGTCGGATTTTAGAATAATCAATTTCTCTTGGTAATGTGTTTCTTCCAAAATGAGCATCTATAACTCTCTTTATAATCTGAACCCATCCTTCTCGTGAATCATCAATAACATGACACTCATTTGATATTTTAGGTGTCTTAACAATTAAATCTTTCTTAGCTCCCAATAAATCAAATCCAGTTCCAATTCCAAACATACTGACATCAGCCATGAATTCAAAAGGATATGAAGGATCGACATCAAGATTTTCAGTGCTCACAAACGCACAGTTCATCAATGCTGCCACACCTTTTTTCCAAACCACATCACTCCCCATTGCAAATAAACCCCTTCCAGGTGGTAGAAATTTAAATTCCCACATCAATTTGAACATCTCTTGAGCACTTTTTTGAGCCTTCATTGCGTTCCAACGTAATCGATTGATTCTGCAATGATTTAATTGCACAGTATAGCATCCTTCAACGACACGCTTCAATGTTTCCCAAAATTCTTCGGTTTCTCCAGATTCTTTCTTTCTAGCGTATGACCTCTTATATACAAAATATCCCAAAGGACCCCAATTTGGTTGCTTATTCTTATATTGCTCCAGGAACTTTTCAGAAAGACGAAACTTTTCTTTTGGTTCGAATACATTCTCTGTCATAGCATTATTTCTCCATTTTATAAATATAATACTTAAAGTAAATTACGCATTTTGAGCATATCATAAATCTCTTTTGGTTTATGGATGTTCAAAGGATTACCATATGGACTTAATTGGGCATGTGGAAATTCTTTGAAGGTTTTCCAATTTCCAGCCCAATTTAATCCCGATGACACAACGGCATCTCCATATATCTGCCAACATGTGTTTTTAGTGTCCCAGATAGCTTTTCCATTTAATAATGGTACACAGTCAAATGCTTCTGAATAATTATGCCATGAGGCACCGGGATACGCATTTGTGATATGTTTACCAAGGGGCCCTTGTTGTGGGCCAACTTTAATTATTACATTAGCTAGAAAATCAAACCCCCTCTTATTTAAATCTGCAATTCGTTTATTTATTTCATTCTTAGTTCTGGTTTGACGCCAAAGAATAGCTTGTTCTTCCAAAGTTCTCAAGGTACAATATAACAAAATATCAAAACCTTTTTTTAAACATTTTTCTTTAACTAAGAAATATCTTTCACGTACTTCTGGGATAAGATCATCTACACTCCTAGAAACCATAGTGAAATTCCTTTCAAAAAAAAATTGAGATGGATATTATGATACATTGTGTATAATTTAATTCACAACAACAATATATTGTTCATATTACAAAACAATAGCGAGAATTGCAATTCCACTTAACAAGAATGTGGTAATTTTATTATGAAAGTTATCCATACCTCTATCTCTTTTTTCTTGTCTGTAAGCATTCTCAGAATTAACCCACAATTCTCGATATGTTAAACTTTTAACCCGTTCAATTTCGATAAATTCTTTTAAAGCATTAATCTGATCAATGTATGTATTTATTAAAGCTTCTTCACTTATAGCTATTTCTTTATATTGAGCACCTATCTCCAATTTAGCGGTAATCTTATTCAAATCTTCTGGAACTAATAAAATATGAGTTGCTTCCTCATCATTGTCAACCATCTCGACTTTATTGGTATATTCATTTACCTTTACAAATACTAAATTAACTTCACCAATTTTCTTGCTTTCTTCTTCGATCTTCTCAAATCCAACACTAAATTTTGGGGTTTTCTCAAAAGTTATTTCTGGAGGTTTATATGGTTCAAACGTAGTAGCACAATTTCCAAACAAAAAAATAAAGGATAATAATAAGAGATTATATTTTATTGAACGCATTGTGAAATTTCCTCTTAATCTCGGATGGATTTTTCTCTTGTAAAATCTCTTGAACAATCTCAGAAGATCTATCAACAACTTCTCGAATTGCTTCTTGCTGTTCAACAGAGATTTTTTCAGCTTCCTTTATTTTAGCTTCAATCTTAACTTGCTCTTGTTCAAGAGATTCAATTTTCTTTTGACCTTCATTTTGTTTAAATGCATGTAAGAGATCCTCTTTGATATCCTTAGCTGATTTTCCATTACTAAGGATTCTAGAAGAGATAATAATTACAGCAGCCAAAGCCAATCCTCCTCCCAAACCAAATCCAAACATATTTCCGACTTCCATGGAATTCTCCTTTCTCTTTATTTATTTCTTAAATTTTTCTGTATTAGTTTTTGCTGTTCGTTTATAATTAATAGCTGACATTTTGAATGTTTCCCGTAATCCAACCACAATACTTATAACTGTGGTATTAACCGTTGTCCATTCCCCACCACTTATATATCCATTTACAAGCAACCAGGTAGAGATAATCAATAATGAAACCATAATATGAACTTTGACACTAAGCATTATGGTAACAATTTTTTCAAATGCAGCTCTTCCAAAACTTATATCACCTGGATCTTGAAATCCATAAGAATCAAAATCATCTCTTTTTGGTTTTTCCCAGAATCTTGGAACTCTTTCTTCGATAACTTCCTCATGAATTATATTATTATCCATTATTTTGAATCTCCTTTCATAAAATGAAATTTTAATTTAATCCTCAAGGTTAAATCAAATAAGAATAATTAAAATAATAATTGTTATTGTGAAGTACCCCACGCACAAGGGGTGGGGTTTTCGGGCAACGTATTCCTATAAAAAACAAAAATTTAGAAAAAAAATGGGGGTTACCCCCCCTACCCACAATACGGAGAGTCTGGGTGAGGCTGCCCCAGACTCTCCCCGCAATTACATTTCCCTGGAACCCTCGTAAATTGAAGGTCCCAGGAAGGAAGAACTTTCGATTGCAACTTAGCATACTCCGCTAAGTTGCAATCGAGACATGGACCCCACTCCCCAGTCACAATGGACTGGATCCATCCCCCGATGCAATCAGGATTGATGCACATGATTTTATCCTCCTTAAAAAAAGTTTTTTATTCAATATTTAATATATATAATTTTAATTCAGAAATATTAATCATAAGAATCAAAAAAAGAATCATGGGATGGAACCATAACCCCGTGTTCCAACTAATATCTCACCATTCTTACCATATTAGTTGAGATTTCACCGAGTTCATAGGAGGATAAAATTCTTTCCTCCTCGAGTCAGTTCATGATTTTCTCCAATCTTTGCCGAGGTATCTCCTCGGCTAAGCTCCCTTTGAAGATGGAGATAAACCAAAAGCAACAATTCCCCCGGAACAAATCATTATCCCAAAAGGATGATAATAATTGTTGTTCCAAATAAGCACTACTGTTGTGCTCATCCATAGAAAGCCATCTTTCTAAATCGCCCTCGATGACTCCCCTGTTGCATATTAATGTGCCATGAGACCACCTCCGGAAGAAAGAATTTGTCTCTCTATAAAAGAGACTTATTATCATTAAATATATGTAGTCAATATAGAAAACTTCAATAATTTTAAGGTTAAATTAAAAATTAGAGGTAAGCAACATGAAAATTATATTCACTTTAGCTGGAGAAGGATCCAGATTTCGTCATTATTATAAAGAAACAATTAAGCCCTTAATAGAGATAAATAATAAATATATGTTTGAATATGCTGTAAATAGTTTTCCAGAAGAATACGAAAAAATCTTCGTTATTCAAAAACAGCATTCTTCAAAATATAATCTGAAAAATATCATCCAAAGAAAATATCCAAAGAGTTATATAGACGAAGTTAATCCCACTAAAGGGCAAGCCGAAACAGCTTATTATGGAACTAAGCTGCTGAATGATAAAGAGGACTTCATGATATTCAATTGTGATAGTAGTTTCGATGATAGATATTTTTTTGAATATTTTGAAGAATTAAAAAATAAAAAGAATATAGATGGATATATACCTTATTTTATTTCAGAGGAGGAAGAAACACACTGGAGTTTTATAGAAATCAATCAAGATAATAAAATAATCAATATAAAAGAAAAAAAACGAATCTCAAATTTTGCTACCATTGGATTATATTATTTTAAGAATAAGATAATTTATGAAAGTTATTATCAAAGAATATTGAAAAACTTGAATACCGAATTATATGTTTCAAAGATTTATGAGGAGATGATAGAAAACAATTTGGAAGTTTATGGAAGCTTAATAAATAATTTTGAATGCTTTGGTACACCTCAAGAATTAGAGAAATTCAAAAAAAAATGAAGTCTCTTTATCTCATATATCAAGAACTATTCTTTCTTTTTAATTTCTTGCTTAAATAAATCCTCTTTATATTTTGGGAAACTACTTCCATCTTCTTTAATATCATCCCAATTCTCAAATCTGAAAGCATTATCATCAATATAAATTTCTGCCCAAGGTTTTCCAAAACAAATTTCATCATATGGGATATTATATGTTTCTAACCAGTCTAAAGTTATTTTACCCACCTTTCTCAATATTTTAGAAATATTTCCTTCGCATGTTTTCATATGCCTGGCTGTATAAATTATGATATAATGTCCATTCTCTTTCAACTTTCTGATTTTCTCAACAGCGCCAGGTATGGGTTTTAACTCACTATACGATTGATCCGAAGTTTTTAGCTCACAAATTACACCATCTAGATCTATACATATTCTCATTTGTATCCATACTCCTTTCATTATTAAGAAAGTCGGTCAACTTCTCTAATCCAATCAAAGCTAAAATAAATTGCCTATTTATATTATCTTGATGCAAGGGCAGCATTGATAAAAATAACCAAGATTCTATTAATTTAATTTCCTTTCTTTGTTTGATATCTGAAAGAAAAATTTCATCGAACATCATTTTTATTTTCTCATGATAATCTGAATCATAACCATTGAATATCAGATCAATATTATTTTTGCTTATTTTAATATCCACCTTATTACCAACAACAAAATCATACAATCCATCCACAGAATGATACAATTTCGCAATATCATATTTACAATCCCCATAAATACCTTTTAATCCACCAAAATCCCCCCGAGGATCGATTAGCTTAATCACATTTTTATTAACAGAACAAAAAATATTTGAGAAGCACAAATCTCCATGTATCATATTGAAAGATTTATTATTACATAGCTTCAATAAATGGGTAAATGACTTCTCGAAAGTATCTTCAATGCGTATAACTTTCTTTCCATGCACTGTTAAGTTTTCATTCCATAGATTGCATAGTATATTATTCTTATCTCTATTTTGTGAAATAAAACTCTTTAGTCTATCATAGTTTTTAGTAATATAAAAATTCTTTCGAAATAACTCATTTGTCTGAGATTTAAATTCATATGCTTGAAATGCTGTACTGATTAAGAAATATAATTTGGAGATTATATTTCTCCACTGGTCTAAGTTAATAGTTTTGTTTAAAAACAAATCAGATAACAATGGGTAATCAATATACTCCATTGATATTTTAGATCTGTTGGAATAAAAATTAGAGATATATTCAATATTGGAGATTTTTGGAAACAAATAACATAATTGCTTATGCTCTATTTCTTTATAATAAAAAATTTCATCCTTTATTGTATTATCTTCCGATTCCTTAACGATAAGATTCATGCTGTCAATATACATTAGCTTATTAAAATACCTAGGCATAACATTAATCTTCTCCCTCAGTTAAATGAAATATTTATCTATAAAAGTTTTGAAATTCTCTTTAAATTCATTAAATCCGTTGATACAATCCATTCGCATATTCATACCTATCTGTTGTATATCCATATTTTCCAGATCATTTAAATTACTAAAATCATTATTAATTAAAAATCCAGTTTCTTTATGTTTTATATAATTATTCATAGAGGGTAAATCCATTCCAATAACAAAGCACCCTCTAATCATTTGCTCCAAGTTAGAAATCCCACAACTCTCAACTCTTCTTGGACAAAGATAAATATTACAATTCTCCATGAATCGAATATATGTTTCTCTCGACCTATTTTCTCTTCCATCCAAATAATATATATTATCACATTTAATACGGTTCAGAAAATCTTTTTCTAAATATGGATATCCACCATTTGGATGATCATAAATATAAACACAATCAATATATAATTTCTCAATTATACGATTGATAACCTCGGAACAATATAAACCAGTGCGATTCCAATATCCAAGACGTCTGGTTTTGAAATCGACTTGAGGTTTTGTTGGAAGATAAAATTTGATATTGATTGTCTGATATTTTAATTCATTTATCAAAAAATTATTAATCTCTGGAGCATCAAAATATAATAAATATATCCAGTTAGAATACAAAGATTTTCTTAGTTCGGTTATAATTGATCCCTCCAAATGATAATGAAAAAAGATTGTATTTGTTTTGAAAAACTCTTCGTCTGGGAAAATCTCTACCCGTTCAGGTATCTCTCCAATGAAAATCACATTACTATTTCTGACATCAGCATAGCTGTTGTATTCCATTATATCACGAAATATAAGATTTGGAATATGTTGATATATCTCTAAGATGGAATCGCTTTGACGCTGTTCACCAAACCAAAAATCTCTGCAAAAAATATAATTTTGTTTTGACATGTTTATACGTAATTTATGTAAAATTGAGATAAATATTCTTTTTCACTTTCACTGAAATTCAATTTAGTACACGCCTCTTCAAACCCGCTAAATGAACGTATACTTCTACAAACATGAATCAATAGCTCAATATCTCTATTTTCATTTAAAAATTTTTCCATATTATTGTAAAATTTAATATAATCAAATCCTAAATTAATTAAGGTTAATGTTGGTACAGATTGACAAGGATGATTTACTACAAATCCCTCTGGATTATTCTCAATTCTTATTTCGTGATCAACATTCTCCATCTTACACATATTCTCAAATATTTTTTGCATATAAAAAACTGTTCTTTCTGTCTTTTTATATGCCCAAAAACACCCCCTGAATAAAGGATAATCTTTATATTTCTCATAATCAACTTTAAAATAGTAAAATAAATCTCGTTTGCAATCTTTATACATTGGAATAGATTCTTTCCAAAAAAACATATCCTCTTCTCTTAAAAACTTAGTTAATGTTTCTTTAATTTTTCCCGTAGTTAAACTTCCAATATCGCTATAAATCAAAATATCATCATAATCTATAATATTCATTAATTTTAAAAACAAATAAGGCTTCCATAAAAAAAATCCATACATCCATGGGGTCTTTGTAAAATGCTCTGGATATTTTTCACATAATTCTTGAATATCTTCAACATGGAAATTAAGGATTTCATCCTCTGTAAATCCATTTTTGAGATAATGTAATGTGGCTATTTTTTCAGCTAAAATTGAATTTTTCCATATTCCATTATTCTCATAGGCAAAAGTAAATAATTTAAATTTCATAAAAAAATCTTTCTTCTCCTATATGTAATTCATATATAGATCTTCTCTAAATTGATTTAGAACTAATTTTATATCTCTTTTATCTGGAAAAGCAAATAATATATCACCGAGAATTGAAAAATTATATTTTATTTTATCATTATAAAGACTCCAGAATATATCTCCCAATAGAGGCCATTCATCTTTACATTCAAACCTACATGGATGTGACATAAAACGTAAATCATCCATAAATATGAAATGCTCCACATTTGAATTTTTTATCAAAGTTAGCTCATTTAACAATGGATGCACCATATCATCTCCATATGTATCTTGACCAGACCAATGAGCATCCAACCAGAAAATGGTGGAATCATTTAAATAATCAATCTCTAATTTATTTGTGTCTGATAAAATTTCATATGAGACTCCTTTATATAAATAAATATTATCTTTATTTTCATTTTGAAATCTTTGTAAGGATTCATTGTAATATGTTTCGAATGCCTCTATGGTAATTACTTTCTTAAAATGGTTAGACGCCCATAAAGATGTATCTCCTATATATGTTCCCGTCTCGATAAAGTTATCAATATTATATTTTTCCTTTAAAGTGAGGACAAAATTTTTTGGAATATCACACGGTACTCTGGAGATAGAAATATCTCTAATTGAACCCATAGTCTTAATTTTCCTTTATATTTTATGATTCTTGTTTTAAAATATTATCCATATATTTCTTCATAAATTCAAACTTATCGTTCAGATTCTTTACATTTTGATTACTACCGGAACCATGATAAAAATGAATCCACTTTTCATCTATCAGTATACAAAAATTATTATCGAATTCATGGATACCAGGGAACATACTTCTAATCGAGGTTATCACATGAAATTCTTCTGGTTTATGATATTTATAAAAGGTATGATAATTTCTTCCACCGGTATCCAAAGAGGTATTCTGCCAATCCGCTAAGAAGTTTAATTTATACTTTCTAACAAAATCTGTTTTCATAAAATGAACATCACAATGAAATGTATATGAGTCTGGATACTTATCTCTTCCTGGCCCAGGATTGGGTCTATAATATCTCCCATACATATTCTTTTCATCCAATATTTTAATTAAAGACTCAATTGGTTTTATAGGCATAATATCTTGTTCAATGAATCCGAAATATTTAATATTCTTTTCTAAAATAAAATTATAATAAATCCAATTCATTTTAGCCCCAATCGAATAGCTCGTTTCATTCTTGGTTGTTCTCCAAGGGTCCTTCATAAATTTAACATATCCAACATTATTTTCTAGACATAATTTTTGAATACCGTCTGATATTGATTTTTTATCAGGAGTATTATTCCCATCAAATATCACATGTTTATATTTATCTTTTATAAATTTCTTTATTGCTTTTATTTGATATTCTATATAAGGCAAACTATTATATGCTGTAGTTGTGATAACCAAATGCTCGTCATAGTCGTCCAAAATATTATAATGCAGACAATCACGAAGTTGCATATCATAAAATCTTTTTAGTATCTCTTTATCGGTATTCACGTGCTCTTTCAAACCATCATTTTCCCATAGATCATTGAAATTGATCATATAGAGAATCCTCCAAAATATAATTCTGAAATTTCAAAACAATTATTATAAATTTATTTAACCTGAACTATACCAGCTTTAATATAAGGTAAAATTATCATAAAATCACTAATTCTGATCAAATATATAGGTTTTCTCCGAATAATGAATAAGAAATGACTTTTCTCATATTTTATAACCTCTTATGCTTCAGAGTTTCCTTACGGAATAGCCAATTCGAATATATATCTTTAAACTCAGGTTCTCCCAACATTTCATTTACCACCTCAAAAACATCTCCAACAAAAACAAGATTCTTCCTATCTTCATCTGTTATATCACTTGATCTATAATAATCATGCCCAGATATAAACCCACCCTCTTTAATTTTCGGAATCCATAATTTTATATCCTTGGTTATATATTCTCTATTATGATTCCCATCAATATAAACAATATCGATTGAATTATCTGCAAATAGCCCAACAGCATCCTCACTAGCCATTCTGATTTTAGATACATTATTAAAAAAACATAAATTTTTTATAAATTCATATTCTGCTTTGCATTGCTCAATAGGTATTCTATAAGGATCAATGGATATAACATGCTTGAAATTCTTGGCGAGAAAAAATGTGGATGCTCCCATATATGATCCAATTTCCACCAATAATAATTCTCTGCTATTACTAAAAGTATTTATATATCTGATCATATCCTTCAGATCAGTTCTATAACTAAATCCATTTTCAAGCGTTTCATGAATCGAAATAAAAGTCATAGTGATGTATCTCCTTATAAAAGTGTTTTGTAAAGCTCTATCATATTTTTTATATCTTGCTGAAAAATATGTGGTAAAAGAGAAAAATTTTCAGGTAAACATAAGCATTTTTGATAGCATTCTAGCAACTGTTCTTGTGTTTGTATAATTAAAACTGGACTCTGTTCATTATCATCATGTAAATTTATACATGCCGTATATGCGGTTAAATTAGTATTCTTCAGTGAGAAGCATTCTGGAATGTAAATTTTATCGTTACTTAATGTATATTTTCGATCCGGGAAAAACTTATATTGAATTTCCCAATGTTGTATTAAGCAATCATTAACATTTTTGTATACACAATTATTACTATGTATCTGCCAGAAACTATTATTTACTTTGTGAATATTAATTTTTGCTCTAGTATTTATCCAATCATAATGATCCCAGAATAGTAATAGTAAATCACAATTACTGTTTACATTATTCTGTATCTTTATATAAAAATCATCAATTAAGAAATCATCATTATCAATTGCATAAAGTAAAAATGGTTGCTCATTGACCTGTATAAATTGTATATATTCATTTATATAAAACAATTTATCAAATTGACATGTTTTCAATCTGGGAATAACAATTTCATTCTTTATTAACTTACGAAATGTAAATATATCAATGATAAATACACTATTCCATAACTGTATATATTCATAATACAATTTATTAATTTTATCCCATTGAAAACACAATTGATTCTCTTCTGAGAAACTAACTATTTTTTTATCCAGATAATCATTAGTATATTCTCTAACTAAACAATAAATGGGAATCATAATTTTATTATTTTTTAGGACCACAATTTATAATAGTTTTGTTACCTGTTAAATTACTAAGAATTTGATTAGATCTATTCTCTTTTACTAACTCATTATATTTATCTATTAAATTTTCTTTTTTGAATAACCAATTAGTATTTTTTACTAATTCTGGTTTACCTAAATATTTGTTAACGAAATTATATACACCAGTTACCTTTTTAGACCATGAGGCATTTCCTTCATTAATTTCTTCAGGTAAGAAATAATCATGACCAGCTATAAACCCGTTATCCTTAACTTTTGGAAACCAAGATAGAAAATCAGTTAGAATATCCTCAAATTCATGCCCACCATCTATATATAAAATATCGAAAATTTTATCTTTAAAAAAAGAAGAAGTTTCCTCGGAGTTCATTTTTATTTTTGTAATATTATTAAAATTATCTAAATTATCTAGAAATCTTTTTTCTCTATCTAAAAGTCCTTCCCAAACATGATAATTATCTACCGTAAAAACATGCTTAAAATATTTCGAAAAGTAAAATGTGGATTCCCCAAGAAATGTTCCAATTTCCAAAAGATTCATTCGATTTGTATCTAAATTATAATGATCATGTAAATGAGTTATAATAGATGATAAATCAGATCTTACTGTAATTTCTTTGTTGTTTATTATTTGTATTTCTGTTATTATATATGTCATAGTATTTTTTTATTAAAATAAATTGATATTATGATAATAAGTTGTTTTTTCCATAAAATCTTCATTATCTAATCTTGGAATAATAATTTGTTTATATATAATATTATCTTGTTTAATTCTTTCGATAACATCATTTTCAGTTACAAAACTTATAAATTTATCTCTATATTTTAAAATTAACCATCGGAAGAATTCCTCGTCTATATTATAAAATTTCTGTTCTATAGGAATTTTATCTTGACAAATTAATCCTGAGTCTTTAGACAAGATTACCGAATGTAATCCATACAATGTTGAGGATGTTAATTTATTAATACCAAATGTATTTTTAATGATTTGATAATAATTTGTATGATTATTGAAAAAAATATTCATTTCATTTTTCATATTGAAAAAACTTCCTGGTCGGCCGATTAATCCACTAGAGGTAAAATATGAAGCCCATTTATTATTAATATAGTCATTTATAGATCCAAACTTAATGTCTTGTGTTAAAATCCATTCTATTACTTTTCGGCATCTAAGATTTAAATTAGTATCTATATCACGAATCCAATAAAAATCATAATTATTATCATCATGAATTAAATATCTTAACATTTTTGGATTCAAGGATTTTAAGAAATCATCATTATCATCAAAATTGAAATTTTTAATAATAATTTTTGGATTTAACTCCAGACAAGTTTCAAGAGCTTTTTCTAAATTAGAATATCTAGAATTATTCCAAACATAAAAAATAATATCCCAATCTGGAAATATACCTCTGGATAAAATAGCATTTTGCACCGCCCCATTTAAATATCGCCTATTATTTCCAAATAAAGTAAATGAAATCGATTTTTTCATATAAATTTATTATCCTTTAAAAATTGTTCTAAACTTATAATATCACAGATATATGGATAATTCACAGATATTTCTGGCACTTTTTCTTGAGGGATTATATTGCCTGTAAATGTTTTGAAATTTATTTCTTTCCTCGTAGTCACCATTGATGGACAATTTGTGTACGCTTCACTTACAATAATACCCCATTTCGTATTTTGATTAGAAAAAAGAATATTTGCGCATCCTGAGCCAATCGGCGTTATCACATATTCGGTATTTTGAAACATATTTATCTCATCTTTAATATTTAATTCATCAGTGAAAACTTCTTGATAGCCAAATTTAGTTAATAAATCAACAACATCATCTTCATTTCTAATTTCCCTTTCATGAAAATGTTTTTTTCCTTTAAGATTCCTTCTAGATAAGTAAATTTTTTTTGGATAATCGCTTCTTGAATATTTTTTTGCCTCATTAATAAACAAATCAACCATATATTTCAAATCTATTGGAACAAAATCATTAAACCAGGTTTTATAACCAATTTCATTATTATACGGAACATATAACTCAGAAAATTTATAAAACGAATTTCTTTCTAAAAGAATACAATAATTAAAAAATTCGTTATCGAAAATTAAATTATAGGCTTCTATTTGATAATTCAAATAATGATCTTTTAAAAAACCAATTTTTATATTTGGTATGCTTTTTTTTAATTGAAAAAATGCATGAAATCTTGCTAATGTATCAAAAAACCAATGCTCATAATTATATACCCATGAATGAAAAATCAAAATAATAGGTTCGTCAATTATCTTATAATCGAAGTAAATATAAGGTACATTTATTTGCAAAAATAATCTATCATCTGAGGTATTAGTAAATAAAAATTTATTATTATGTATAAACATTGTTGTATTCTCAAATTTATGAACTTGACTAAATTGAAACTGAGATTCCGGAAAATATTTCATGTATAACATAATTGCTTTCCATTTCTTATAATAATTCTAAATTAATTGTTCAAATTATCTGAAAAATCTCTCATGGTATAAAAAATTTTATTAAATTTATTCCTTTTCAAACTTGGCAAAGTTAGATGTTTATATAATAAATATTTACATTCATAATAATCTAATCTAAATGTTCTATTCCAAACATTATTAATATAATTATCCAGTAATTTATTAATTTTGTTATTATCAAAATATGTTATTGAATTTGAAAAGAAAAAATTACTTTGTATTCGAATATATGCAATATATTTCATTATTAAATATCCAATTTATTTTATATCAATATTGGTATAAACTATCGGATCTTTCATCAAAGAATTGTTTAACACTTCTAGAAGATCATTATAATTTTTATGACCTGGATCGAATATATTTTTTTCTTGAAAAGAATCATACGCCCCTGTCCAATGCACTATTTTAGAAAGATATACAGCGTCAATATTTAATGATTTTGCCAAATGAATAAAATTTGGAATTTCTCTGAAATTATCATTTTGTACTACAAATCCTAAAATAATTCTGAAATTATATTTAAATCTTTTACGCTGTTCATCTAAGAATAAAATATTACTGATAACTCTATTCCAGTTACCTCCAATTCTTAATTTTTTATAGGTATTATCGCATGCAGCATCCAAACTTATAAAAAAATCACATATATTATTTCTAATTTTTTCTAATTTATTCCAAACCGTCTTATTTAAAAAATACCCATTACTTTGAATAGTTAAGGTTAAATTTGGAGTTTCTTTTTTGTCTAGAGAAAATAAAAATTCTCGACAACTTTTTGAATAAAATAATTCTCCAGATCCTAATAATGAAATATGTATAGTATTTCTATTTTCTAATATTAATTGCTCCTTTATTTTTTTTAGCAATTTCTCATTTTTAATTTGAATAAAATTAGATGATTTATAATGATTAATTCTGCAGGAAGGACATTTCAGGTTACAACTACTATCAATACAAATATTTATAAACTTTGGGCCTTTATTTATTGTTACCAAATTTTTATCTATTATTTCTCGAAAATAATCATCTTTTATATCATTTTTATCTGGAAGATCATTATTTATTATATGTGGACATATATTATGTTTACAATATTTAAAATTTCCATCTAAGATAGATTGCCTGACTTCTTGTATTGTTTTACTATTCCAGATTTCTAATAAATTTTCTTTATCATTATAATTACCAATTATTTTTTTCTCATCCTTTAAAAAATCTAAACAACAAAATGATACAATACCATCTTGATAAAATTCAATTCTTTCAAATGGTCTTTCACAAAATTTATTTTTCAAATTTGTCATTTTCCTGTATTTCCTTCAACTCTGGAAATGTTGAAAAAAAACTTTCATTTCTAATTAAATCTAGCTGTTTTGTATAATTTAAAAAGTTTGGTAGAAGTTTACTTTTATCTTCATAATTCATATATCCTATTACTTGATCATACCAATATTTCCTATCTTCTTTTATACAAAATGTTTGATAATATAATTTTTCTACTTTCTCTTTTAATTTTTTTGGTAAGCATTGTATGGAATAAAAATCCGCAACTTGAAGAACATTTAAATACATATTACCTGGAATTAAAAATCCTTTTTCGATCCAATTATAATAAAAATCTGGAATATGAAAAACATTCATTATCGATACAGTCGGATTCAATATAAAATTTACATGAGGGCATTCTCTCATTAACGAGATTCTATTTTCAATTACTTGATCCCATTTTAATCCACTACGAAGTAATTCTCCGCGTTTTTCCATACCGTCCAAAGAAACGCATAAAATAACATTTTTGAATTTTTTCCATAACTCTAATATTTTATAATTTTTATATTTTAAAGTAGAAAAATTCGTATTGTATCTAATTCTTAATTCCGTATTTTCAGATTCTATTAAACGATTCAATATTTGATAATGCTCTTCCATTATCAATGGTTCACCACCAGCAAAATAAATTTCACAAACATCTTTATTAAAAAGTTTTAAAAGAGATAAAAAAGTTGCATTATCTTTCGATGCTCTTATTATAGGGGAGTTTTGAATTGGAGTTATTCCTAATTTTTTTGAATCAGAAAACCAAGAAGAAGAGGAATAAGAGCAACAGGTTCTGCATTTTAAATTACAAATATTAGAAAATCTAATATCGATATATTTTATTATGATTTTATCTAAACTTCCATTATGATGGCATTGTATTTCATTTAAAAATGTTTCATTAAATTGATTATTAAAAGAAGTACGAATACTACAATTAGAACTTTTCTCATAGTTATAACAGTATTCACACCCTTTGATTAATTCACCATTAATCATTTTTCTTCTAATTTCTTTATATTGTTCCCCATTTAAAATCTCTTCTATACTATTATCATTTATATTTCCTAATTTTTCTTGAAACTCGTTATGATTAGAAAATATACAACATAAAAAAACATCACCAGATGAAGAAACATATAAATGTAAAAAAGGTAATACACAAAAAGATTTATTATCCTTACTAAATAATTTATTTTTTTCTTCCATTGTCAATAAATTATCCATTACTTATAATACTCCACATTGTTTCCAAAAATTTTCATATTCTGGAAAAATCTCTAAGAAATTTAAATTTCGTCTTTTATCATATTCTTTAAAAAATGAATAAAAGGATTTCTTTAAATCTTTCAATTCTTGTTCATTTAAATTATTATGAAAATGATTATAAAAATCATATATCTGTTTTATTCTATTTTTTTCACTTTCATTAAAAAGATCATCGTTACAAACAAACTCGATTTGTTCATTTAATTTTGGAATAAAAAACTCTTCATCTAGAACTAACACACTCATAAATTTAGGAATTTCTAAATAAGGAATATCTATAAAAAATTTTCCTGGGTTTTTTAATTTAAATTGTTTAACTAATTTCAAAAATTCCAAAAATGAACTCACAGATAATGCGTTATATGTACACATTATAGAAATCTTTATATCAAAATTATCCAATAAATTATTAATATTATTTACCCACTTTTCAAAATTTAATCCATATCTGACATATTCAGCTTGTTTTCCAGTTGATTCCAAACTAGTATACAAAATAAAATTATCTTTAAAAACAGAATTTTGGATTTTATCTAGATATTTTAAAAATATAGTAAAATAAGAATCGGGAATAGATAAGTTACTATTTATAGATAATTCTAACCCTTCTTTGGGGTTTTCTAATATTTTATCCAATACTAAATATGTATTTTTATTTATCAGTGGTTCCCCCCCAGTAATTCTAAAATTTTTTAAGGTTTTATATAATTGAGGAAACCATTTCCAAAAAGCCTCAACATAAGGATTATGTTGATCTTTATCTATGGGTGTCTTGTCTCCATAACCTTTTATTTCATGCAAAACAGTTGGATATCCATAAGTAATTATATTGTATGGTCCATATCTCTTTATTTCTTCCATATATCTTGATGATACAATAGGACTACAGTAACAGCAAGCCATATTACATAAATGACTAAAAGAAATTTCAACAT
>Ga0116146_1001011_pt1 | contig 31150 bp, 19 predicted proteins | sample AD_JPNHG2_MetaG_FD_89748 | JGI IMG/M metagenome (GOLD analysis project Ga0116146, IMG submission 89748) | Active sludge microbial communities of municipal wastewater-treating anaerobic digesters from Japan - AD_JPNHG2_MetaG | ecosystem: Engineered > Bioreactor > Anaerobic > Digestate | place... | reverse complement strand
TTTCAGACCCTTCTTCACCTTACGAAGCAGGATATTATGATACACCTGGGTGGACTTATGGTGTTTATGTTTCAGGTTCTTATGCCTATGTTGCAGACAGTGAAGCTGGTCTAAGGATAATAAATGTTTCAGATCCTTCTTCGCCTTACGAAGCAGGATATTATGCTACACCTGGGTGTGCTTTAGATGTTTATGTTTCAGGGTCTTATGCCTATGTTGCAGATGAGTATGCTGGTTTAAGGATAATCAATGTTTCAGACCCTTCTTCACCTTACGAAGCAGGATATTATGATATACCTGATTGGGCTTTAGATGTTTATGTTTCAGGTTCTTATGCCTATGTTGTATATGGGTATGGTTTAAGGATAATCAATGTTTCAGACCCTTCTTCACCTTATTACGAAGCAGGATATTATGATATACCTGATTGGGCTGAGGACGTTTATGTTTCAGGGGCTTATGCCTATGTTGCAGGTGGTTCTGCTGGTCTAAGTATAATCAATGTTTCAGACCCTTCTTCACCTTATGAAGCAGGATATTATGATACACCTGAGTATGCTGAGAATGTTTATGTTTCAGGGTCATATGCCTATGTCGCAGATGGGAGTGCTGGATTACAAATCTATCAATTCTCTGGTGCAGTGGGAATAGAGGACGAAGAAATGAAACCACCGGTTTACTCTCTATCCCAGAACTATCCCAATCCGTTCAACTCGGCTACTACTATAACCTATTCGATCAGTTCACAGTCACTAGTTAAGATCGAGATTTACAACCTTATTGGTCAGAAAGTACTTACGCTAGAAGATGGCATCAAGAGTCCTGGAGTTTATACTATGAAATTCAGCCCTCGCGCAGATTTTACCAGTGGGTTGTATTTTTACCGGTTAGAGGTTCTGGATATGAGTAATAAAAGTAAGCGCTTTAGCGAAATCAAGAAGATGGTGTTAATTAAGTAAAGAATTTACCTGATTGACTTTGTTGCCGGCGTTATTTATGTAACTGATTGTTTTAGGTCACCCTTCGATGGACTCAGGGTGACTTACTATGTCATGCTGAGTTTATCGAAGCATGAGTTTATCGTCATCCTGAGTTTATCGAAGGATGAGTTACTTGATAGGCATAGGATAAGCGATAATGTCACTCTTCGACAGGCTCAGAGTGACATTAGAGCTCAGGGTGACATTTCTCAGAATGATACTAAGGATGTCATCCTGAGTTTATCGAAGGATGAGTTTATCGAAGCATGGCGATTTATTTCGTGCCAACGCCCATGCCTTGAGAATAGATAAACGATAACCTTCTAAAAGTCCTCTTGAAGTCCAAAAATATCAATTAAAAGCTTGAATTAGTTCTAAATATTAGTAATATTATAAAAAGAAAAAAGCATGGCAGGAAGTTTCACTTATAAAATTACTTTGAGGCTCGGTAGGAAGGCGAATAGTGCTGTCTATTTACTTTACTTACCTGAAGTTAGTCAGTTGAAAAGTTTAACAAATTATAGAGTAGGTATGTTATGAAAAGGTATTTTGTTTCATTAGTTGTTTTTGTTTTGGCAGGACTTGTAGCCCATTCCCAGGAGTCACCGGCAAATCGTAGTTCGCTAGACTCACCACATCATTCCCGATTTTCGGAAGAGCGATTAGAGAAAAGTGAACATTTTAACCGGCATCATCATCCTAAGTTTCCGATGGACCAAGGCGTGAGCTCAGTCGAACGCTCAGACGAACAACCTTATAGAGATCCCTATCCTTCTGGGTCTCGAGATGCTACTTCTGTTCTCAATCTCCAGAGTACCTCAACTACTAATAAGGAACCGGAATGGGTAAGGCACTATGCCTCTGGACTGGATCCAGCCAAGGATGTCGCAACTGATATTGCCGTTGATAATCAGGGTTATATCTATGTTACCGGGTATAGTACAGGACTACCATTTGGAGTAGATTATTTTACTGTAAAATATGACAATTCTGGTAATACAATCTGGGCGGTTAGGTATGATAATGGAGGAGATGATTTTGCATCTGCTCTGGCTATTGACAGTTTTGGCAATGTTTATGTTACCGGAGAAAGCGATTGTTCGGGAACATATTATGATTATGCGACTATTAAATATAACTCAAATGGCGAAGAGCAGTGGGTAGCCCGATATAATGGACCAGGAAATACTGATGACTATGCCAATGCTCTTGCTATTGATGGCTCTGGCAATGTGTATGTTACCGGATATAGCTATGGCTCAGGAACATATGATGATTATGCGACCGTGAAGTACAACTCAAATGGTGAAGAGCAGTGGGTAGCCCGATATAATGGACCGGGAAACTCTTATGATGAAGCTCAGGCTATTGCTATTGATGGTTCTGGCAATGTTTATGTTACCGGATATAGTGAAGGCTCAGGAACAGATTATGATTATGCGACTATTAAATATAACTCAAATGGTGAAGAGCAATGGGTAGCCCGATATAATGGACCAGGAAATTTTTGTGACTATGCAGAAGCTCTTGCTATTGATGGTTCTGGCAATGTTTATGTTACCGGAGAAAGCTATGGCTCAGGAACAGATTATGATTATGCGACCGTGAAGTACAACTCCAATGGTGAAGAGCAATGGGTAGCCCGATATAATGGCCCAGGAAATTTTTGTGACGATGCCTATGCTATTGCAATTGATGGTTCTAGCAATGTTTATGTTACCGGATATAGCTATGGTTCAGAAACAGAAGAGGATTATGCGACCGTGAAGTACAACTCAAATGGTGAAGAGCAATGGGTAGCCCGATATAATAGACCAGGAAACTCTTATGATGAAGCTCAGGCTATTGCTATTGATGGTTCTGGGAATGTTTATGTTACCGGATATAGCTATGGTTCAGAAACAGTTGTTGATTATGCGACCGTGAAGTACAACTCCAATGGTGAAGAGCAATGGGTAGCCCGATATAATGGACCGGGAAATTCTTTGGACTATGCCAATGCTATTGCTATTGATGGTTCTGGCAATGTTTATGTTACCGGAGAAAGCTATGGCTCAGGAACAGATTATGATTATGCGACCGTGAAGTACAACTCAAATGGTGAAGAGCAGTGGGTAGCTCGATATAATGGACCGGGAAATTCTTATGATAAAGCTCAGGCTATTGCTATTGATGGTTCTGGCAATGTTTATGTTACCGGTAGAAGCGAAGGTTCAGGAACAGATGATGATTATGCGACCGTGAAGTACAACTCAAATGGTGAAGAGCAGTGGGTAGCCCGATATAATGGACCGGGAAATTCTTATGATAAAGCTCAGGCTATTGCTATTGATGGTTCTAACAATGTTTATGTTACCGGTAGAAGCTATGGTTCAGAAACAGTTGTTGATTATGCGACCGTGAAGTACAACTCAAATGGTGAAGAGCAGTGGGTAGCCCGATATAATGGACCGGGAAATTTTTGGGACTATGCCAATGCTCTTGCTATTGATGGTTCTGGCAATGTTTATGTTACCGGATATAGTGAAGGCTCAGGAACAGATTATGATTATGCGACTATTAAATATAACTCAAATGGCGAAGAGCAATGGGTAGCAAGGTATAATGGACCAGGAAATTATGATGACGAGGCCTATGCTCTTGCTATTGATGGTTCTGGCAATGTTTATGTTACCGGATATAGTAAGGGTTCAGAATCAAGGCATGATTACGCTACTATTAAGTATAGTTCAAATGGTGAAGAGAAGTGGGTAGCAAGGTATAATGGACCAGGAAATTATGATGACGAGGCCTATGCTCTTGCTATTGATGGTTCTGGCAATGTTTATGTTACTGGATGTAGTTCTGGTTCAGAAACAGGTGATGATTATGCGACCGTGAAGTACAACTCAAATGGCGAAGAGCAATGGGTAGTAAGGTATAATGGACCGGGAAATTCTTGGGACTATGCCAATGCTCTTGCTATTGATGGTTCTGGCAATGTTTATGTTACGGGATATAGTTATGGTTCAGAATTATTGCCTGATTACGCGACTATTAAGTATAGTTCAAATGGCGAAGAGCAGTGGGTAGCAAGGTATAATGGACCAAGAAATGATTGGGACGAGGCTAAAGCTCTTGCCATCGATGGTTCTGGCAATGTTTATGTTACCGGAAGAAGCGAAGGCTCAGGAACAAATAATGATTATGCGACCGTGAAGTACAACTCAAATGGCGAAGAGCAATGGGTAGCTCGATATAATGGACAAGGAAATGTTTATTATTTGGCTGCAGATATTGCTGTTGACGGTTATGGAAATGTTTTTGTTACTGGAAATAGTGAAGGATATTACTGGGGCGTTTACACCTGGAGCGTTTACACCACGATTAAGTATAGCTCGAATGGAACTAAGATTAATGAAGAAGAAATGAAAATACCGTTTTACTCTCTATCTCAGAACTATCCCAATCCGTTCAACTCAGCGACTACGATAACCTATTCGCTCAGTTCACAGTCACTAGTTAAGATCGAGGTTTACAATCTTATTGGTCAGAAAGTACTTACGCTAGAAGATGGCATCAAGAGTCCTGGAGTTTATACTATGAAATTCAGCCCTCGCGCAGATTTTACCAGCGGGTTGTATTTTTACCGGTTAGATGTTCTGGATATAAGTAATAAAAGTAAGCGCTTTAGCGAAATCAAGAAGATGGTGTTAATCAAGTAAAGAATTTACCTGATTGACTTTGTTGCCGGCGTTATTTATGTAACTGCTTGTTTTAGGTCACCCTTCGATGGACTCAGGGTGACTTACTATGTCATGCTGAGTTCATCGAAGCATGAGTTCATCGAAGCATGAGTTCATCGAAGCATGAGTTCATCGTCATCCTGAGTTCATCGAAGGATGAGTTACTTGATAGATATAGGATAAGCGATATTGTCACTCTTCGACACACTCAGGGTGACATTGTGAGTTTTCCTGTCATCCTGAGTTTATCGAAGCATGAGTTTATCGAAGCATTGAAGGATAGCCGAATAAATTGTGAAAACAGGATTTGTTTACATACTTGAATGTTCAGACGGTTCCTATTATACCGGGGTAACCAATAATCCAGAAAGGAGACTTTACGAACATCAATCCGGCTTTGTAAAAGGTTATATTCATTCCCGGCTACCGGTAAAGCTGGCATGGTGTTCAGAAGAAATGGATATTATGTCTGCTATTGAGAATGAGAAGAAAATAAAAGGATGGAGAAGAGCCAAAAAAGAAGCATTGATTAACGGTGAATGGGATAAATTGCCAGAACTATCAGTGGCTTATTGGAAAAGGAAGGACTGTCACCCTTCGATGGACTCAGGGTGACTTACTGTGTCATGCTGAGTTTATCGAAGCATGAGTTCATCGAAGCATGAGTTACTTGATAGGCATAGGATAAGCAATAGTGTCACTCTTCGACAAGCTCAGAGTGACTTTAAAGCTCAGGGTGACATTTCCTCTTTTCTTAGCCTCGACCTCAGTCTTTTAACGATTTCCTTCATTTCTGGTTTAGGCTTTCGTATATTTTGCCCAAATGGAGAACGATATTCACAATGCAGAAAAATAAAAAGTCATCGGAGTCGAAATCACCTCAGCCAATTCGCAAAACCTGGGACGAATATTTCCTGGATATTGCCGAAATGGTGGCAAGTCGTTCAACCTGCTTCCGGAATAAAGTCGGCGCGGTGATTGTGCGCGACAAAGTGATCGTCTCCACCGGTTATAACGGAGCGCCAACCAACCAGCCGAATTGTATGGAAATCGGCTATTGTTACCGCGACCGACATAAGATCAAGTCCGGGACGCAGTTGGAACGGTGTCGGGCGGTAGGTTCGCATGCCGAATCCAATGCCGTCGTTCTAGCGGCTCGTAATGGTCAAGCTACCGCCGGCGCTACTATTTATGTCGTTGGTCATAAGTTTATTTGCGATCAGTGCAAGGCAATTATTGCAAATGCTAAGATCGAAAGAGTTGTGATGCGCAAACCGGATCGGCAAATCGAAATTGTCGAACCGTCTGTTGATTGGAAGGTTCATCCGGTTGATAAGCAGAATAGTAATTCTTGAGATTTAAATGTTGATATATTGTCATGGATTCGGTAGTTCGGGACAGGCTACCAAAGCCCAGATTTTACGGGCGCATTTTACCGATAAAATGATATTAGCGCCGGATTTACCGTTGGAGCCAGCGGCGGCGATTGAAACGATAATCGAGAATATTCGAAAAGCCGGGAATGATTCTCGCATCTTATTGGTCGGATCCAGTTTAGGTGGGTTTTATGCTTTGCATTTGAATCAGGAATATGGTTTCCCGGCAATTCTGCTGAACCCGACAGTTGACCCTATCGGCGATACTTACCTACCAGATGATAATCCCGGCGAAATTGATAATAGCCCGCTGGCGGCCTGGTGTCAGAAATTTACTTCTGAGATTCGTGCCCTTTACCACTCACCCCAAACAATCAATCCCCAGAACCTGTTCGTTTTTCTCAATCGGGATGATGAACTGCTGGACTACCGAAAAGCGGCGGAATATTTTAGGGTAAATAATTGTCAGGTGATAATTTCCGAGAGCGGCGGACATCGCTTTTTGAATTTTGAGGAGTTAATCCCGACTATAAGAGCGATTTATGAGAACCTGCCGCCAGCGAATTATATCTAATTAAATTTTATAATTCCAGAAGATTTTTTAAGTCATTAGTCACTGGTCATTAGTCATAAGGCTAAGTTTGGGAAAAGAGAACAGTCATTGGTTTAACCTGTGAAATTTGTGTCGCGAAAGGTTATGTTTTAACATTAGATTTCCTAGCCTACGAATTAATTCGCGGGTTATTTTTTGCTACAACTTTTAGTTCGTGTCCAATATTTGGCGTATTTTTTTCCCTAGGACTGCGGGCGCAAAGGGTTTTTGCAGGAAATTTATCCCTCTTTTAATAATACCCTGAACGGCAATGATATTGGAAGTGTACCCGGATGTATAGAGCACTTTGATGCTGGGCTTAATCTGTTCAATCTGGCGATGTAATTCCTGACCGTTCATTCCCGGCATAACCAAATCCGTTATCAATAGATCAATTTCATCGCTGTGTTTTTCAAAATATTCAAGAGCTTCACTTGGTTCGCCAAAATCTATAACTTGATACCCTAATTGTTGCAACGCATTTCGGGTAAAAGCGCGAACATCGGCATCATCTTCGGCTAACAGGATTGTCTCTTGCCCCATTACACTTTCTATATCTTCTAATTGATAGTGTTTTTCATCTTGACCTTCATAAACCGGGAAATAGATTTTGAATGTGGCACCTTTACCCGGTTCACTGTAAACGTGGATAAATCCATGATTTTGTTTGACAATTCCGTAAACTGTAGCAAGCCCAAGACCGGTTCCTTCACCCTCTCCTTTGGTCGTAAAAAACGGTTCGAATATATGTTCCTGGGTTTCTTTATCCATTCCGCAACCGGTATCACTGACAGAAATCAGAACATAGTTGCCCGGTTGAAAGCCATGATGTTTTAAACAATATTCGGAATCACAGGTGAAATTGGCGGTTTCAATGATCAAACTTCCCCCTTTAGGCATCGCATCCCGCGCATTGACCACCAGATTCATTATTACCTGATCGAATTGCGTCGGATCTAGATAAATATCATGAAGTCCGTTACCAAGAATAAAACTCATTCTAATGTCTTCGCGCACCATTTTTTCCAGCAAACCTTTGGTAGATTCCAGATGTGTATTCAGATTGAGCCTTTGAGGTTCGGCATTTTGCTGGCGCGAGAATGCCAGCATTTTACCAATCATATTTGCCGAGCGACGCGCGGCATCATTAATTTTTTGAAACTGGGAATAGAATTTTTGACCTGGTTGCAAATTCATCAGCGCCATTTGTGAGTAACCTAGGATAATTGTTAGTATATTATTAAAATCATGAGCAACACCACCAGCCAGACGTCCAATTGCCTCCATTTTCTGAGCTTGACGCAGTTGAGATTCCAGACTATCCCGCTCAGCTTCAGCTTTTACTCGTTCTGTAATGTCGAGAATCTGAGCGATGGTATATGGATTTCCATCAGAATCTTTGACCACATTCGAGTAAATCTCCACCTGTCGTCTTTCGCCGTCTTTGCGAATTACTTCAAATTCATAATTCGCCAGAACTACTTCCCCTTTCTGGCGACGCTGATAGTGATCTTGGACCAGCTCGACGCTCTCTGGTGCTAAAAATTCCATAAACTTATGTCCGATAATTTCGGATTCATTGTACCCCAGAATTTGACAGAGACGTTGATTAACAAACTCAAAAGTGTAATTACCGTCAATAACAAAAACTCCCGTAGCGCTGTTTTCCACTACCGAGCGGTATCTCTCTTCACTCTCGCGCAGAGAGGCTTCCATCTGCACGCGCTGAGTAATGTCTCTCGATACGAATAGCAGATGTTTGCCAAGAGTATTGCCAACGCTCTGGAGATAAATCCATTTTCCAGATTTATGTTTGAATCGGTATTCGATTGTCTCCGTGAATTCTGATTTTTCCCCGGTCATCAGATTTTTGACCATATAACCGATATAAGTCTTCAATATTTTAAGCAAACCCTTTCGATCTTCGGGATGGATATAATCGAATGCTGATTTACCCAGCAATTCTTCCGGTTCGTAACCGGTAATCCTTTTAACTGAGGGACTTACATAGTTATAGGACGCTTTCAAATCGAAAGTATGCAAGGAAATCAGATCACTCGTAGTTTCCGTTATCAAGCGGTATTTTTCTTCTGACTGCCTTAACGCTTCTTCCGCCTGCTTGCGCTCGGTAAAGTCTAAGACAGTGGCATAAGACCCGCGAAATGTACCTTGATCATCAAAATTAGGAGCTCCAGAAATAAGGGTTGGAATTGGCTTTCCCGATTTTGTAGTAAAGGTAATTTCATATCGGGAAAATGTACCTTCTGGCCTTTTGGTTAATTCTTGTTTCAGTATCTTTTGATTCTTAGAATCAAAGAAATCGAGGATATTTCTTCCGATTAATTCTTCGGGCTTATATTCTAGCATCTGGCAAATTTTGCTATTTACAAAGGTAACTATTTTTTTCTCGTCAATCGTAATTAAACCTTCGGTCATATTCTCGACCAGTTCTCTATATTTGTTTTCCGACTGCCGTAAAGCTTCTTCCGCCTGCTTTTTACTGGTAATATCCCGCACAAATTCAGCCACTCCGGTTACTTTGCCTGTATCCGGATCTTTGATAGGATAGCTGAATAATTCAATCCACTTGATAGGCGAACCGGGCAATCCCGGAACAATATTCCACTCAGTTTCGCCGGACTGAATGCAACGTAGAGTTGGGCAAGGATCACAGGGAGCCTTGATATTATGATAACATTGATAACATTTTTTCCCCTCAAGTGGCAGGTTTTCCGCGTACCACTTTTTCATAATGTCATTGGTAAAATTGATTGTCAAATCCGGATTTAGAATACTGATGCCATCCTGAATACTTTCAATAATACTTTTTAGAAATTCTTCATTCTCGCGTAATTTTTTCTCCGCCTCCTTCTTCTCGGTAATATCCAAGGAAAAGCCGCCGATTAACGGCTCTTGATTTTCCCTCTCAATCCGAAAGGTATGAGTTTCCCAGATACATTCTTTGCCGCTTTGATCGGGGACAATATGCTCTTCTATGTGATAGCCTTCAATGAGTGACTTATTATCAGCTTCAACTAGTTTTTCGGCTATTTCCTTTGGAAAAATATCAAAAGTAGTTCTACCGATCCACTCTTCAATCCCAAAGCGCTTCTTCATTTCATTATTGATATAAAGAAATTTATGATCGCTGGTTTTGATAAAGGCGGTATGAGGAAGTGCCTCCATAAAAGCGGAAAATCGCTTTTCACTTTCCTTTAGGGCTTGTTCGAATTGCTTACGCTCAGTGATATCCAGCATTGATAGGAAATAACCGAAAATATTGTTCTCTTCATCTTTTCTGACGGTTGCCGAGAGAAGCACCGGGACTTCCTTTTTTTCTTTAGTAATGAAAGTTGTTACTCTATTAGAAACAAAGCCCACGTTTAATATTTCTTCTTCTATTTTCTTAATTTCTTGCTGATCGGTAAATAAGGTTTCAAGCTCCACGCCGACCAGTTCTTCTGAATCATAACCCGAGAACTTTTCAAAATTAGCACCGGCGGCTATAATTAGGTGAACCGCATTTACATAGCAGACCGGTATAGGTAATGATTGCCAGATGTCTTCTATATATTTCTCTAATTCTCGAGTTTCTGCAGTTAATACCATATTTTATTGCCTTTTCATTTTAAAAACATATTCATGATAGGGATCGCCTTTAAACATACATTTAGTCTCCGTGCAGTTCCCTTTCCCTTTTCCGACAGCGAATTCATAAATCCTTTCAAAGTATCCCTCAAGATATAGGCACATAATAGGATGAACTTTGAAATCGTTAAGGTGAATCGTAATCTCTTTTGATTTTTCGTCCAGATTTATTACCTCGAGGTTGCCGATAGTATAATGCATTGTCCAATATGAAGGGTACTCATTAGCGGATTTTTTAAATGAAATAAAAAAGTGCATAAAAAGTTTTACTATAAATGAAAATCCCGGCGCCGCATATCCCATATTTCTTATTTCCGAATCTGGCCAATTGAAAGTGTCCTTGATTACTAGAAGTGAAATGATTCGCAATCCAATCGGATTTAAATCTAATGCTTCTCCTTTTTTCCGATAATCAATGGGATATCCAAGTTCTGCGATCCTTTTTTCTAACTTTTTTAGCCCTTCCTCGCCTTCTTTTTGTAGGATATATTTGCCGTCAGTCTGAAATACTACCCCTTTGACTTCACCCTTAATCTTAAGAAACTCGTCTAAGTCGCTCTTATTAATTGCTTTCATATAAAATGCCTCTATAGCTAACATAATAAGTCTATATATATTATTAAAAAACGTAAAATTATACTACTACTATTATTTATCAATGAAAAAACAATAATTATTTGTTCCTTTATAAAAAAATCCAGATAAGGTTCATCACAGAAAAGTGTGGGTAGATAAAGAAATGATTTGATAAATAAATTTTTTTTCCCGCTTTTTAAATAGATGTGGTTTATAAAGTAAAAGGAGAAATAGATGTCAACAGATAATATTGAGCAAATGTTGAAAATAATCAGTTACAAGCTTTGATTAGGGTAATAGTTTTCCGTTTATTTTCAACTTAAAAATATCAATTAACTTGGGAGGTGTTTGATCTCATTACAATAAGAAAGTATTGATTTATTGCTTACCCTATCGTAAACAGCAGACATTTTCTGGTTTTGATTCTATGCGTAGGATGATTAAGAGCTTGCCTATCAGTAGAAGCCGGATTTTTATAAATGCACTGATTTTTCGTTTAAATTGATTTCCGAGCTGATCAATGTAGTACAGAGAATATCTTATGCTATCGAGATTTAGAATAATTTAAACTCAAAATCTTCAGGTACTAATAAAATCAAAAGTATTTAGTATTCATTGGAACAAATCCGGTATTAATCATTAATTTATTTTAATGCTCTATTTTCTGACTGAATATAGTAATGCAATTGATTGAAAACCGGCTATTTTGCGTTTAGCTCAAACCCAGCCCCTCAATTTCATTGCCTCAACTACCCGGCTAACAGCGACGACATAAGCGGCTTCGCGCATTGAAATTTTATATTTTTTAGAAGTATTAAGCACCGTATAATAGGCTGATTTCATGCGCTTACTTAGAATATCATAAACCTGAGTTTCGTCCCAATAATAAATGCAGGCATTCTGAACCATTTCGAGATAAGATACCGTTACCCCTCCGGCGTTACATAGAAAATCTGGTATGATGTGTACACCGTTCTGATATAGGATATCATCTGCCTCCGGTGTAGTCGGTCCATTTGCCAATTCAGCGATTATTTTGGCTTTAATGTTTGAGGCATTGTTCTTAGTGATTTGTTCTTCAAGAGCTGATGGAATAAGGATATCAACATTTAGCTCTAATAATTCTTCGTTAGAAATGTGATCGACATCTGGGGTATTGATCACTGAACCAGTGCTATTTTTATGATTGAGAACAACCTCGGGATCCAAACCACGTTCACAATAAATACCCCCTTGACTATCACTGATTGCGACAATTTTACTTCCGAATATTGCTTTAATAAGATGAGCCGTATAGTAACCGGCATTACCATATCCCTGTATAGCGAAAGTTGCTTTTTCAAGATCAATGTCACATTCTTTGACGGCTTCCTGAATGGTATAGATACCACCGCGACCGGTGGCATCCGCTCGACCGATTGATCCACCTAAAGAAATAGGTTTGCCTGTAATAACCCCAAATTTGTTTTCACCTGCAATTTTTGAATATTCATCCATCATCCATGCCATAATTTGAGGGGTAGTATATACGTCTGGAGCGGGTACATCTTTTTCAGGTCCAATAAAATTGTAGATACTTCTAATATAAGCACGACTAAGTTGTTCAAGTTCAGTTAGCGAAAGTTCTTTCGGATTACAAATAATTCCGCCTTTTGCACCTCCTAGAGGCAGGTCCATAAGGGAGCATTTCCAGGTCATCCAAGCTGCCAGTGCTCGGATGGTATCGATGGTTTCATCTGGATGAAAACGCAATCCACCTTTGGTAGGACCTTTTGCATCATTATACTGAACACGAAATCCACGAAATATTCGAACAGTTCCATCATCCATACGTACTGGTAATGAGACGTTAACTTCACGCATTGGTACTCGTAACAATTCGTGAATGTTAGGTTCCAGATTCAGAATTTTGGCACAACGATCGAGTTGTAATTGAGCAATTCGGAAAATATTGCTTTTGGTCATAATAATTATCCCTTTCTTTTTAACATAATAAATGACAAATCTTTTTAAAAAGCCTTGTTGAAATATTAATTGAATCAGTAAAGTCTAAATGATCGGAAAATCGCTGTAATTAGCTAGAATATAATGAAAATAAACGATATAAACCAAAATGATATTCATGGAAAATTTATCCATTTTTCTCTTTGTTTAAAGCAATTCATAATGATGTCAATTGCCTCATTCTGGTTGATCTTTTAAAATATTTCATTATGTTTTCTCAATAACCAATTAACTCTACTTTAAATATAATCTAATAAAAAATGAATCTAAATATCTAAATCAATTTTTTCTAATTGTAAAAATAATATTAATTATGATATTGTCAAAAACATTTTTCATTAATACTTAATTATTTTAAGTATTTTGAAATTTATTTTGTGTATTGAATCCACTGCCGACGATGGTTATTTCTAATTTGAAAAAGGATTATATGAGGATATATTTATATTAACAAAAAATTTAATATGTATATTAGAGATAACTTTTGATGAAATATTTTTGCTAAAATTAATCTGATGTAACCCAAAAATATTATTTGAATCAAACAACTTGAAAAATAAATACTGAGAATAATATGACAGAACGAATGACAAAAACAAAATTCATTAAAGAAATATTTGATTACGAAAATGAACAAACTTGGAAATACAAGGGTAAATTACCAAGCATAATTGACTTTTATGCTGATTGGTGTTACCCCTGTAAAATGTTAGCGCCGGTTCTGGAGGAACTGAGTAAAAAATACGCTGGTAAAGTAAATATCTATAAAGTCAATACCGATGAAGAGGGCGAACTGGCTGAATATTTTGGGGTTCGGAGTATTCCGTCGCTGTTATTTATCCCGAAAAACGGCCAACCACAAATGCTGGTTGGCGCTTTGCCCAAAAATCAACTGGATCAAGCAATTCAAAATATTCTGGATAAATAGAATTATTTAAATATTACTGAAACCCCAGTTTTTCCATTCATGCAAACTCGTAATTCATTATCGGTTTTAATATGAACGAAATAATTGGTTTTCTCAACGATAGTTTGTTTTTTTAACCAATCCCAATCTAGAAAATCTGTTTTTGAGTTATATGGGATGTTAAAATAACCGACTTTCATTGCTACAATGTTGTGAAAGAAGTGAGTTCCTTGTGACGGTTCAATGTTAAAATTTTCCAAACCGACTTCAACAATTACTCGGGCATTGCTAACCTGGATAAATTTTACCGGAATGCCAAGGAAGCGATCTTGAGAACCCCACCGGCCTGGACCAATTAAAATATATTGCTGGTTTTTGTGTTTCATTTTTTCATTCAAAGATTCTATTTCAGCTTGCATTTCTAATGTTTTGAGATTGTCGAATTTTTCAGGATCGAGATAGATAATGTCAAATAGATTTTGAATAACACCGTTGCCCATTCCTTTTTCGGTATAAAGAAATAATTTTGTACGATCTGGAGTTTCATCGAAAATTGAAATGCCTGACGATTCAACTGCCAGAGGGCGAATTTGTAAAAGGTAGAAAGTCGGAAAAACATCATCCTGTGGTTTATTAGTAAGATTGACTGCGAATTCGATTTCAACTGGAGTCCCGAGAGCTTTTTCTCCGATTTCCAGCAGTTTATCTAGTATATCGGCTAATGGGAAAGTCTCATTTTTTAGAATGTTTTCAAATGTGATTACTCGCGGTCCTGGAATATTGATGCCCGGAATTAACCGCTCGTTTGCCATATCCCAGACAGAAGCCATTTGATCCAGAATCCCGAATGTTTCCGCTTCGCTTAGTGACAATTCGGATATGGTAACATCTTCTCCCTTTATAAGGTTGTGAGCAGAACTTTTCATATTTAAAGCCAGGAATTTTTTCTGTGAATTTACCACTAAAGCTTGTGGCTGGATAAATTCAAGATGTGGATAACGTGGGCAAAATTGAAAGCTCCGACCGCCTTCTATAACTGATTTCCCCATACCAATAGCTACACTGGCGATGCCATCTTCATTTTTTAAGCTGGTAATCGGGTAGAAATTATACGATTGGGCTACACCAGAAAAATGCGGCATAAAATAATCATTTCCCATAGGAGAACCAACCAACTGCTGGATGATGACTGCCATCTTTTCTTCTTCGACTTGATGATTCAAGTTCTCTATATAATTGCGCGCGCTTTTTATATAAATGGAAGCAAATACTAACTTCACGGCAGTCACTAATTGTTCAAATCTATTTAGTGTATTAGCAGCGTTATTAGGCAGCATATAAGTTCTGTAAATGCCTGCAAACGGTTGAGCATAGGAATCTTCAAGTAAACCGGAAGAGCGTACTGCTAAAGGATATCGGATGTAATCAAGAAAAATTTTCAATTTATTAGTTAGTTCTTCTGAAAGTTGACCGTTTATAAATATTTGATCTATTTCAGCGTCGGATTTTTCTTCCAACATTAGATCATTGATTTTATTGCGAATAATAAAATCATCAAATTCATTGGTGCCAATAACAGCAGTAGTTGGTAAGCTAATTCGAATATTTTGAAATATTTTTGAGAAATCCATAGCCACAAGAAGAGCATTCAAAAAAGCTAAACCGCGACCTTTGCCACCTAATGAACCTTCGCTGAGTTTTGAAATCAGGGTGTTTTCGGAAAGATTTTGAGGGCTAAAGCTGATAATTTTACCCGTATTGCGAGCTTTACGTATTGTTCTGAATGTAGTGATGAGGTGTTGACGCAATTCTGCGACAGTTTCGAAATCCTCTACGGTGACAAGTCTTAACTGACGAGCTATTCTTGTTTCACCCCGGGCAATTAGCCATGAAGAAAAATGATTTGATTTACTATGATAAACGAGAGATTCGTCGGGAATCGTTTGGAGTTTTTCTTCTAATTCTATCAGATTATGAGCACGTTCGATTTCACGACCACTTCCATCCCGAAAGATAAAGTCGCCAAAGCCAAGGTTGTTTTTAATAAAGGTACGGAGCTCAAGCAAAAGGTGCTTAGATTTTTTATGTAAGAAGAAGGAACCTAATTGAGCGGCTTTATTATAATTTTTATCTTCGGATGATAGTAGTATCGTTGGAATATCATATTCGTTTTCTTTTACTTTTGAAATTAATTTAATACCGGCTTCAGAATCGATCTTACCTTTGTGCAAAAAACTAATGTCCGAAATAACTGCAAGGATGTACTCCTGATAATCGGTAAAAATGTTCATGGCTTCTTCATAATTATGAGCCAGAATGACTTTCGGCCGAGTGCGCATTAAGAGACGCTTATTAATGTCAGTCAGTTCTTCATCAATAAGAAGTTGGGTCTGTTTAATGATTTCTTCATATAATAAAGGAAGCAAAATTGAATAAAACTGTATAGAATCCTCGACAAACAGAACGATTCTAACTAAACCGTTTTTCGTGTCGAATTCCAAATTACGCTTGTCCTCAACTGATTTTACCATTGCTAAAAATAATTTTGTATCGCCGTTCCAGAGGAAAATATCATCAAAATACTTTAATTTGCCTTCACGAATATTAGTTAGTTTGACATCCGACAGCATGTTTAATAGAAGCAAAACTGGCAATTCTGGATTTTCTTCTTTAATGCGCTGTGCTAGGTCAAATGGTGTAATTTTACCAATGCGCAACATTGTTACCACCAAATCGAATTTCTTTTCTTTTAATATTGCCAAGGCATCTTCACCAGTTGGAACGCTGGTAATTATCGGGGCTGTACTAAGATTGAGTTGGCGGTATTCTCCATAAATCTGTTCGGATAAACGACCATCTTGTTCGAAAATAAAAGCATCATAGAAAGTTGAAACCAATAATATTTCCTTAACCTTGTTAGCCATCAGATAGTGGTAACAGTCCTCGCCATATTTGAATTTGTTATAATAGTAGTTGAGTTCTTTCGTGTTCATAATGTCTTAATCAATTTACACAAAAGAATATTTATGGATGTGTATTTTTTAAGAAAATTTTAAACTTTAATCATAACCTTTGAAATAAAAGCCACCAGGCGCAGAAAATTTGAGTTTCTGCGCCTGCTTTCTGCGAGTGAGGAAATTTTACGAAAACTTCAAATAAGTGCGGATAAATTGGTCGAATGGAATTTCAGTACGGGTTAATTTTTGTAAATCTTTCATTTTAACCGTCACGATAATAGCGGCATCATCCACATTTATGATGATCTTACCGGTTGTAGTTTCTGGCGCGGTTTTTTCTAACTGTTCCAAACTGCTAGCTAATACCGAGTTGAAGTCCTGAGCCGTAGTCGTGACTGAGAGAATCGAAGTGTTACCTTTTTCAGATCCCAGCCGGTAAGCCGAAAATAATAAACCGACCAAAAGGATAAGAAACGCACCAATTCTAATCATTTTGTTCATTTGAGACCTCGTTGTTTTAAGTTTTTGGTTTTTCGCTAATTCGATTATTTGATGAGTCTTCATTTTTTCACTTTTTCCAAAACATAGCGATTAGATTGGCATTAAGATAATTGGTTGTCCGATGGGTTTGGGGAAAATCAGGTCACCTTTGATAATTTTGCGTTAATAATCGTAGAAATTGCCGATCGTCACTAAAATGTTTAGTTATTTGATAGGGAATTTATTAGTTTTATGTTCGTGAGAAATAGCTCATCAGTAGTTTTACTAGACAAATGGGAAGACTTTTTGGAATATCTAAACGTTTCAAATAGCGCTTATGAAATCAACTAAGACCTGCGGCGAAGTCAGTGTCATTTTACATTACATTCCGGAAATGGCAAGCCAATTTGCCCGAACTTTGACCTCGGTTTTTAATCAATTCTGTTTGCCACTTGAAATTCTGGTGTTATGTCAGGCGGAAGAGCCGGTTCCCGAATTTGAATGTTGCTCAATTCCAATGGAAATAATTCTGGAGGCGGGTAATCTCAGCCGAACATTGAATAGAGCGGTGAAATCAGCCAAGGGCAAATATCTTCTGTACATTGATAATTCGGTTGCCGAGGTTATTTTGAAACATTCGTTACTTGATGTTGCCGGCCTGATGGCAGAAAAATATCCCGAACTGGGGATGTTATACGGCGACTATGATTTGGTTAATAATGGAAAAACTCAAGAAATCCGACTTCTGAAACATCATTCCGGTCGTCTGCGTGATAATCAAGATTATGGCAAAGTATTTCTGTTCAATAAGGCGGCTCTGGAAGCAGTTGGTGGATTTGATCCTTCTTTGAAATACAATACGTTATACGATATTCGCCTGAAGTTGTCAGAGAAATATAAACTGGTTCACATTGCCAATAAAATAGACGGCTCGCTTTATCAAGTGGCGTCTGGTAGTGTAAAACACAATGTCTTTGATTATCTGCTGGCGAGCAAAGAAGCCCAGCTGGAAGCCGAAGTAGTTTTGACTAATCATTTGAAGAGAATCGGAGCTTATCTCGCGCCGGATCAAGGCCATCATCCGCGGCCGGATCTAAACGAAAAATATGACTACATTGCTTCGGTCATAATTCCGGTTTATCATAGGCCGGAATTTATCGGAACTGCTCTGGATTCGGTTTTCGATCAGAGTGTCAAAGACCTTGAGATTATCGTCGTTGTGAATGGAGGCCCTCTTGATCCGACCGTTACCGAAGTCCGGCGCTATATGGCGGGCGGAAACCGCTATAACTCTCAGCGACCGCCGGTCAGACTGGTCGTAGCCGATATTAATAATATTGGATTTTCGTTGAATCTTGGCGTAAAAGTCGCCCGCGGTCGCTATTATGTGCAACTCGATTCCGATGATCGCTTGAAGCCGTCGGCGATCGAGAAAATTGTGGCCGTTTTTAATTCTGATGAAAAAATTGGAATGGTCATTGGTTCGTATGAAGTCTGGGAGAAAAAACCGAGTGGTGAATTTGTCCGTATGGAAGAAATCCCGATTGTCAAACACGAAGAGTGGACGGATGCCAACGGACGTAATAATCTCTTGCGTATCAATGGTGCCGGAGCACCGCGTGCGATTCCGATTAAAATTATCCAGGAAATGGGCTATTTCGGGATGAACGACGAGCCATATGCTTGCAATTATGGCGAAGATTATGATCTGGTGCTGAAAATCAGTGAAAAATACCGCATCGGTCGAGTCTGGGAGCCGATTTATGAAGTCGTGCGGCATTCTGGTGGAACCGATCACAATATTGATCAGCTGACAATTGCCCAAAACGACGAAGCCAAAGACTATATGCGTTTGAAAGCCGTCCAGCGACGGAAAAAATTAAATGGAATCACTAATCATAATCAGGGAAAGTCGCTTTAAAATTGGACAATTGTAAGAAAGACGGATTAAAAGATGAATTTTTATTAGTCGGAATTGACGGCGGAGCAACGAAAGTCAGCGGATGGTCAGTGAAAACCGAAAATCACGGAACTGCTTTTGCACTTGACAATCTCCATGCGACAAAATCCTATAATGAAATTCCCGGCTATATCTCTAATTTCCAGCCGGTTGACTTAAACCGGCAAATTGTCGAATGGGAAGCGGGAAAAATCATTCCGACGATCGCAGAAGTCGTTCAGTCGGATTGTTATATCAAAGCCGCATCCTGGTGTATTGAACAAATTGCCAAACGGAGCGGCGCCAGGCGGGTGCTAATTGGAATTGGTATGCCGGGTATTAAAACCGAAGATGGCCGCGGCATTGCCGTCCTGAAAAATGGCCCACGAATGTGCGATTATGCAGTTCGACTCGAAAAAGAAATAACATTAGCCGGAATAGAATTAGTTCAACCGATAAATCAGATTGGCAGTGACGCCTATTATTGTGGAATCGGCGAAGAATATGCCACTGAAGGTTCATTTCGGAATGTCAGAAATTCTTATTATCTCGGTGGGGGAACCGGCGCGGCGGATGCTCTGAAACTCAACGGGAAAGTCATTCCTCTCGATGAAGCCAAGGGTTGGTTTGTTAAAACCTGGGAAATGAAGTGTCCGGACGGCTTTTCCATTGAAAAGTACGTTTCCTCCAGTGGCATTCAGTCAATTTACGGCGAATTAATCGGAAAATCGCAGGAGGAACTAAACCAAATCGGTATCTTTCCGCCCCAAATTCGCCAACGGGCTTTGGAAGGTGAGGAAGCGGCTATTATTACAATGCAAAAAGTTGCCCATTTCCTGGCGCTTCTTTTCTATGAACGAATTACTTCAATATATGCCGGCTGGCAGGGATTATTTGAATTCGTCAATCCCGATCGTCCGCTACCCCAGGTGGAAAGCAACTATAAAAATACGTTATTTGACAGTCTGGTTATCGGACAACGGTTAGGGGAGTTATTGCGCGAAGCGCAAGGCGACGAAGCTCTCTGGTTGCCGTTTGTTAATGAATTGACTCGATTGATTATCAATTCGTCCGTTCTTGACGAGGTAGCCAAAGAGCATTATTGTCCCGGAAAACGACTAAATCCAGCGTTGATTAGAATTTCCTGCCTGCGGGAAGCTCCGGCGCTGGGTGCGGCTATTGATGCTTATTTAAAATGGAAGGAGGAAAATTATGCTTGAACCGAATGTGATTCCGATCGAAGAGCCAATCCTGAGGGTCGGAATTTTCCTGCCGATTGATAAATGCCAAAGAATTGCACTCGAGATTCCGAAATCTCCGGTTTATGAATTGGTTTCGGGAAGCGGCCCGCGGCGGATTTTGAGGGGTGGCGAACAGATTGAATTTGTTTTAGCTGAAAACCAAATCGGGATTCAGATTGACGGAGTGCCCCAAAATTCTCAACCGAACTGGAAAATTATTCCCAAAGACGGTAAAATTCAGGTAGCGAACAAATCCGGAATAAAAGTCAAGAATGTGATTGCCGGGCGTGGTTTTCACTGGCAAAAACAGATTGATGTTTATTTGCCCGGCTCGGTCGAAATAAGCCAGATAGATGATAATCTCATTATGATAAATAGATTGCCGATTGAGCAATATTTAATGTGCGTGGCAACTTCCGAAATGGGAGCGGCTTGTCCATTATCGGTGATCAAATCGCAAACAATCATCGCCCGCAGTTGGTTGCTGGCGAATGTGGAAATGAAACACCGTAATCTTGGAATGGACGTTTGCAATGACGACTGCTGTCAGCGTTATCAGGGGACGACGTTTCTCTCGGAGCAGTCCATCAAAGGTGCGCTTGAAACTGCCGGTCAGGTTTTAATTTATGATGATAAAATCTGTGATACCCGCTATCACAAGAACTGCGGCGGAGTTACGGAATCCTTCGAAAATGTGTGGGGTGGGGTAACGCCACCATATTTGGATTCGGTGATTGATGCTCCGGCTGATTGCCATCATCCGGCTTTGCCGCTCGATACTGAAGAAAAAGTTCGCGATTGGATCGAAAATCCGCCGTCGGCTTTTTGTAGTCCATCCATAGTGCCGGAAAAAGAACTGAAAAAGTATCTTGGCAACGTTGACGAGAAAGGCCATTATTTCCGCTGGCACTTTCGGATGACGCAGAAAGAGATTACAGCACTATTCAATCTGAAGTTAAACCTAAAAGCAGTCGCAGTCAAAAGCATCGAACCCTTAAAGCGGGGCAAGTCCGGACGACTGACCAGCCTGGCTATTAACTATTTTGACAAAGCAAATGTTGAGAAGCAAATTGTGATTAATGATCAATATGCTATTCGCGATGCGTTTCATGACCTTTTTCTTTATAGCTCGGCTTTTGTGGTTGATGTGGAAGAGGGAACTGAAAATATTCCGGCGGCTTTTATTCTGAAAGGAGCCGGCTGGGGGCACGGGGTCGGTTATTGCCAGATCGGGGCTCTCGGGATGGCTTTGAAAGGTTATTCGACATCGGAAATATTAGAACATTATTATCCGGGCGTCCAACTCCGTAAAATTTATTGAATTACTCAGGAGAAAAGTAATGGCAAATGAACCGGCAACTGTGAAAAATCGTTCACCCTGGCTCTGGGTGCCGAGTCTGTATTTTGCCGAAGGTATTCCCTATGTGATAGCGATGACGGTTTCGGTAATTATGTACAAAACAATGGGAGTTTCTAACGCGGCATTGGCATTTTGGACCAGTGTTTTGTATTTGCCCTGGGTAATCAAACCGCTCTGGAGTCCATTCGTAGATGTATTTTCCACCAAACGCAATTGGGTGGTGATTACTCAATTTATTCTCGGTTGTTGTTTTATCGGAGTAGCGCTGGTTGTCCGACTGCCGCTCTGGTTTGCTTTGACATTAGTTATTTTATGGATAATTGCTTTAGCCTCGGCGACTCACGACATCGCCGCGGATGGTTTTTATATGATTGGTCTGGATGAACATCAGCAGACCTGGTTCGTCGGAATTCGTAGTACGTTTTACCGGATGGCGATGATCGTTGGGCAGGGCTTGATTGTGATGTTGGCCGGTTATATTATGAGTAAAACAGGGCTGAAGCCGGTTAGTCTTATAGCTATAGCTGTTCCGCCGAATGAAATTATTCAGGTGATTGATGAAAATAATTTACCGGCAATTAAGGAGTCTGAGCAACCCGGTATAGTCATTATTCCGGCGGAAGTAAAGGTGCCGATTTATAATCCGGCTCAGTCGGGCAGTGATTCTGCCAATGTTTTTATTTGTCTCTCATCACCGCCAGAAGATGGTAAGACCGTGGTAGTAAATTTCGGCCGCAAGAAGGGCAGTAAAGACATCTGGTTGACGTCGGCCGGTCGTCTGGAATTTACGGCTGAGAACTGGAATAAGCCGGTCAAAGTGACTTTGAAAGTTGACCACCGATTGCGAGAACCGGCGGTGGCGCAATTTGAAGCTACCGCCGGCGATATTCCTTTCAGCTGGGCGGTGTCGTTCGGAATCTTAGGCGTATTTTTCCTGCTGATTTGTTTGTATCATAAAATAATGTTGCCGACCGGATTAGAGACAGTCAGAGAAAAAAGCCCGGAACTCAAAACCAGCTGGCTTAAGGTATTTTCCAGTTTTTTCCAGAAAAAGGGTATCGTTTCGGCTTTATTCTTTCTGTTGTTTTATCGTTTGGCAGAATCGCAATTGGTAAAAATGGCTTCGCCCTTTCTTCTTGATAGTCAGGAGGTCGGTGGATTAGCCCTGACTACGACGCAAGTTGGATTTGTGTATGGAACCGTTGGAATAATCTGTCTGACAATCGGAGGTATTCTCGGCGGAATAGTTGCCGCTCGTGGTGGACTGAAAAAATGGGTCTTATGGATGGCGCTGGCGATTAATATTCCCGATTTAGTGTATGTTTACCTGTCGTATGTTCAACCGGACAATTTCCTGATAGTTACAATTTGTGTCGCTATCGAGCAATTCGGTTACGGGTTCGGGTTTACCGGCTATATGCTCTTTATGTTGTATTTGGCGGAAGGTGAATATAAAACGTCGCATTACGCGATCGCCACGGCTTTTATGGCGCTCGGGATGATGCTTCCGGGAATGGTCAGCGGCAAATTGCAGGATTTAATGGGGTATCGCATTTTCTTTGTCTATATAATATTTTGTACGATTCCCAGTTTCCTGGTGGCCGGATTGGTGAAAATTGACCCGGGTTTTGGGAAGAAAAAAATCGAGAGTTAATAGGTTTATGAAAACAACTGGGGCAAAATATCGGTCATTTTTTCGTCTGTTAGTTGTTTTGGCTTTAATTTCTGGTGAATTAAACAGTCAGACGGCGAAATTACGGCATTCCACGGTGCTTACTCTGCCGGTTACTGAAGAGCCACAGAACTTTAAAACTGGTCTGGATTTATTAATTGACGATAATTTTAATGCTCTCGGGAATCATAAATTTATGGTTATTGCCGGTCGTTATAGTTATAGCCGATCAAATCAGCATATTTTCGATATAGTCAATATCAGATTGGGAACGCGCTGTCGGTCGTGTGTTCAGGTTTTGGAAAGCCGGTCATCAAGCGGCTCCGGATTTCAATTGAGCGCAAGCCAGTTTTCGGGAATTACCCGATATTTTGTCTTAGATAATTTGAACGACCGACTTAGCGCCAGTATGTTGAATGGGGCAGAGGTGATCGTGTTCGATTTGCCGGATTCCGGCATCCGGGAATCGCAAGCGGTGAAAGTTTTAATCGAAGCTTTAAGGCTCAGTGGTAACCAACAAGTTCCTATTATTGTGCTTGATAGACCTAATTCTCTCCGCGGAGTTGAAACAGGTGGTCCAATGTCTAATCGGAGTCAGTTTGCTCCCGGGCTTTTTTTACCGGCTCGCTATGGGATGACTCTGGGCGAATTAGCTTTGTTAATTAACGAAGAGAATTGGCTTAAGACCGAAAATAAATCGCAACTTACGGTCATTAAAATGGCTAATTATAATCGTGATATGCCCTGGCAATCAACCGGTCTGAAATGGTCATTTGCGGATGAAGTGGTGGGAGATGAAGAGTCCGCCGTTCTCTATGCCGGTCTGTATTTTTTGCAATTTACGAATATCAGTCTGGGAATCGGAACTCCTTATCCTTACCACGTCGTCGGAGCGCCCTGGATTTCGGCTAATGAATTAATAAATGCTTTGACTGAATATAAACTTGCAGGAGTTGAAATAAATCCGGTCAAGTTTATTCCGCGCCGCGAACTTAATGCGAACGAGATGCCGTTGTATGTGGATACAGAATGTTCGGGAATAAGTGTGCAGGTCAGTGACATTAATAAATTTGATACCTACGAATTTAGTACGACTTTAATTTCAGTGATATCAAGCCTATATCCAAAGCATTTTGAGTGGGTAAAAATCCCGGAAGCCGACGCTTATTTCGGGAACGCCGACTTCCGAACCTGGGTTAATATTGGTGCTGACCTAAAACCAATGTTAGCAGATTGGGAGGCGAAAGCTAGCCAATTTCAAAAATTACGATTCAAATATTGTCTGTATCCATTGCAAAAAAATTAATTTGGTTTTCGTTTTCTTTTCGATATATTTACACCGAGGTTTGTAGTTAATTATAGATTGAGTGGTTATTTTTCATACCGGTAAAGTAGGACTGCAGGGTAGTCGAAGGGGAAAATATCAAAGCGACATATCTTAATTATAACTCAAATAACGAGTAAAATTAAAGGAGAAAAAACATGAAAATCAGGCGTGTTTTGCTATGTTTAGTTCTGCTGGTGAGCGGAACTGTTTTAGCCGGCGGCTTGGTTACGAACACTAACCAGAGCGCGGCCTGGGTGCGGATGTTGAACCGCAACGCTTCCACCGATGTGGATGCGGTTTACTTCAATCCGGCAGGATTGACCAAATTGTACGAGGACGGTTTGTTTCTGGATCTCAGCAATCAGACGATCTGGCAAACCAAAACGGTGACTAATAGCACTCCGACGCTGAACAATGATGAGTTTGTCGGTAAGGTATTCGCACCGGTTTTCCCATCAATTTACGTGGCCTATAAAATGGATAAACTGGTGCTTTCCGGAGGCTTTATGCCGATTGGTGGCGGCGGCAGTGCCAAATTCGATAAAGGTTTGCCATCTTTTGAAGTGCCAGTTTCGACTCTGAAAACTGCATTGGCAAGTGCCGGCGTTACCGATTATAAATTGGATATAAACTTCGAAGGTTCTTCGATCTACTACGGCGTGCAGGGTGGTATTTCATATAAAATCAATGAGATATTCTCGGTTTTTGGCGGAGCGCGCTACGTAATGGCAAGTAATAGCTACACCGGATATTTGAAGGACATTCAGATTAATCCCGCCGCAGCCGGTGGTGCATTTATCTCTGCGACAAGTTATTTTACCCAGTTATCGAATTTAGCTGGCGGAGGTGCAAATAGTGTCCAGCCAATAATCAATGCTGGTGGTGGAAATTATACCTTAGCCGAATTAGTAAATGCCCATATGATAACTGCAACTGATTCGGCTAATATTGCAGGAGGATTGGTGCAATTTGGAGTACCTGCCAGTCAAGTTAATGCCATGAATGCTAATCAAATCCATACAACTTACTCTTCAATTGCCAATACTATGGCCGGGCATGCTAGTGAAACTTCCGATAAAGAAGTTGATGCTGCCCAGAGCGGTTCGGGCGTTGCCGGGATTTTTGGGGTTAATATCAGACCGAATGAGAACTTGAATATCGGTATTCGTTATGAGACCATCACCAAGATGGAACTGCAAAATGATACGAAAAAAGATGATACCGGTCTTTTCCCTGATGGCGCTAAATACGGAGCCGATATACCGTCTCAGCTAGCCGTCGGTATTTCTTATAATATGGGCAAGATTAAACTGATGATGGATTTCAATTATTATAATAACGGCGCCGTTGACTGGGATGGCGATGAAGAAAATTTTGACAATACGACGGAATTTGGACTGGGCGCTGAATATGCTTTGACCGAAAAATTGAAAGTCAGTCTCGGCGGACAATATAGTATGATGGGCGCAAAACCGGAATCGCAGTCCGATATGGACTTCAACCTCGACGCATTCACAATAGGCTGTGGCATTCAGTATCAAATTTCACCGAAAGTGAAGCTCAATTTAGGCGCGCTGGATGCTTTTTATTTTGAGGCTGAGGATGATACTAAAACAGAAAAGTACAATCAGACAAACTATCTTGTAGCTTTCGGCGTTCAGGTAAAACTATAACATTATGTCGGATTTAAATGATAAATAGGAGGAGCCGCTACGGCTTCTCCTATTTATATTTTGAGGTTAAAATGAAGAGAGATTTACTATTGATAATAACACTGATGATGTTGATTTCTATCGAAAGTACCCAGGCTAAGGAGCGCACCGGTTGGGGGTGGGGTGGCGTTCCAGCTATCAATTACAATGCCGACGAAGGATTCGGTTATGGAGTTATTCTTGACATTTTCAATTATGCCAAGGGCAGTTATGCGCCTTACTATTTTAAAATTGATAATCAGATTTTCTTTACGACCGGCGGTAAACAGGATCACACTATCTTTTTCGATTCGCCCTATATTTTGGGGAACGGTTTCAGAATAAGCGTCCGAACCCGATATAAAAAAGAAAAATTCCAGCCTTATTATGGATTAGGCAATGATTCGCAATTCGATCCCAGTTATATTGAAGTTGATGAAGATGGCAATAGTCTTGATTCCTTGCACGGCAAGCATTATTATACTTTTAATTCCGAACAGATAATATTTTATACGAATATTTTGAAAGCCTTGAAATATCGAGATGATGGGCGACCACTTATCTCGGTTCTGGGGGGATTGGGTCTTTATCAGCTGAATTGTGGCGCAAACGATAATGGCGGAATTACCACTAAATTTGAAGAAGACCGTCAGGCTGGAATCCTTAAAAAACGCGATACCGAGAAGTCATTTAACGATTATCTCAAATTCGGATTGGTTTACGATTCGCGGGATAATGAACCGGCGCCAAATCGCGGGGTCTGGACGGATATTGTGGGTGAGTGGTACACCGGATTAATTGGCAGTGATAATAATTTTTTAAGATTGACGCTCACTGACCGCCGCTATTTCACACTTCGCAAAAATTTGGTATATGCTAACCGAATTTTATTCGAGAATATATTCGGCGATGCGCCTTTCCAGCTGTATTATCCAATGGGCGGTTCATTTCGTATTGACGAAGGCATTGGCGGTTATCGTTCAATCCGGGGAGTCTATAAAAACCGCTATGTGGGGTCAACCAAGTTTATTATGAATATGGAATTACGTTACCGGTTCTATGAATTTCAGTTCGCTGGCCAGGATTTTTATTTAGCGGCTAATGCTTTTTTCGATTTTGGTCGGGTTTGGGATGAAAACGATTTAAAAGGCGGTTTTACCAATTTGCATACCGGGAAAGGTACTGGAGTTCATATCGGCTGGAACGAAAATTTCATCGTCTATGCTGAGATGGGTTTCAATGAAGAAGCCGGCAGTCAACTATATATTGATATAGGATTTTTGTTTTAAGAGGGAGTAAGGTTGAGGTTGAGGTCGAGGTCAAGGTCAAGTTTGAGTGAAATTGACAATTGAATCGCAACGAATAACAATAAATCGCAACAAATGACAATGAATGACAATGAATGACAATGAATGACAATGAATGACAATGAATGACTATGAATCACAATGAATCGCAACGAATAACTACGAATGACGATAAATAACCTATGTCATTAATAAAAGACAAACAAGTTTTCGGCTGGGCACTGTACGATTGGGCAAACTCGGCTTTTGCTACAACGGTAATGGCTGGATTCTTCCCGGTATTTTTCAAAAGTTACTGGAGTGCCGGTGCGGATGTCAACGTCAGTACCGCTATGCTGGGATACGCTAACTCAATTGGTTCGCTAATTGTGGCTCTACTTTCACCAATCCTGGGAGCAATTGCCGACCAGAGTTCAGCGAAGAAACGCTTTTTGATATTTTTCGCTTATCTGGGAGTTCTGACGACGACCTGTCTTTTTATGGTTGGCTATGGGCAATGGTTGTGGGCGGCAATTTTCTATGTAGTTGGGTCGCTGGGTTTTGCCGGTGCGAATACTTTTTACGATAGTTTATTGCCGGAAGTCGCCCCGCCTCATAAAATTGATTATGTGTCTGCCAAAGGCTATGCGCTGGGTTATCTGGGAGGCGGATTATTATTTCTCATTAATGTTTTGTGGTATCTCAGTCCGGCAACTTTCGGATTTCCGGTTGAGCAACAGGCAAATGTCTATAAAACTCTCACCCAAAATACCACAGTTATCCAGATCGAACCGGGCAAGGATTTTTCGATTCCTAGAGAGCACTCCATCGGTAAAGCGATCGTCACCAGTGAGATTAAATTGCCTATTACCATAATTGATTATCATTCGGATGATTCAATCTGGATTAGTGTGCCGGTTCCGCCTGAAGTCGATCAGGACTTGATGGCGTCTACGATTAGTTTCGGTCAATTTAAATCCGGTGAGATCGTCGCTAAAAATCCTGGTAAGAACGAATATTTGATTAGCAATCTGAACCAAAAATTGAGTCCGGAAGATTCCGCGGTAATTGTGGTTAAAAATCCGATTACTTACCAATCATTTCGCGAACAGCGGATTGAGGGAGTGGAGGGGCTTTCCAATCATTGCGGGCGGATTACGATTACAACCGATTATCTTACTCCGGCCCAGGAAAATCTCCCGATTCGGGTAAGCTTTTTATCGGTAGGGCTCTGGTGGGGGATTTTCACTATTCCGCTAATTCTTTATGTCAAAGAAAAACGCCGCGAGCCTAAACCGAATAAACGTTCTACGTATATCCGTCAGGGATTCGATCAATTGATCCAAACCTTCCGCCAGGTGCGCCATCTCAAAGTCGTAATGATTTTTTTAGTTGCCTATTGGTTATATATTGACGGCGTTGATACGATCATCCGAATGGCGGTAGATTATGGGTTATCAATTGGATTTCCATCGAGTTCATTAATTGTGGCGTTATTGATCGTTCAGTTTGTTGGTTTTCCGGCGGCGCTGGCGTTTGGTAAATTAGCTGAAAAATGGAATCCCAAGAAGGTAATTTTTGCGACAATTGTCGTCTATCTGGGAGTAACGGCATATAGCGTCTTGATGAAAGATGTGAAGGAGTTTTATATTCTGGCAATTGTAATCGGATGTGTTCAGGGCGGTATTCAGGCGCTCAGTCGTTCGTTTTATTTACGCTTGATACCCAAAGAGCAGAGCGCCGAATTCTATGGTTTTTTCAACATGATTGGCAAGTTTTCGGTAATTTTCGGGCCGTTTTTGATTGCAACTGTGGGCTTATTAGCTCGTCGCGCCGGATTTTCAGCCAATATAGCTTCGCGGATTGGAATTGGTTCGATTGGGATATTATTTCTGGCTGGGGCAATTTTACTATGTCTGGTCAATGAAGAAAAGGGCCGGGCCGAAGCGGAAAAATTGCGGGTACTGAATAAATGATTTTTATAAAAATTTCAGCAGGTTAAGAGAACTGAAATTCCCGACATAGAAGAATGTCAAATAACGTTCCTTCGATAAACTCACTATTATATATTCACGCCATTAATAAAAGCGGATACTATGTCCATAGATCAGACAAAAATATTTAGAATTTTTCTTGATTTTACCCCCATCGTATATATTATGCCAGAAGCAAGGAGAGTCTTCGATGAAAGCAAAAGAGCGGAAAATTGTAGGCTTTTTTATTTCTAACTTAGAAGAGAAGGACTGTATAAGAGGTAATGGAGTTTTCTCGAGATCTAGTCTCTCAAAAAAACAGTATTCCGATAAATTGGGAAGAGATAAATTTATTTTTCGTATTCAAAAATATGTGAATTAATTATAGGAGGGAAAAATGCAACTCAAAAAACTACTCATTACCCGCGCCTAACGGTGACAGCAGTCCAGATTCGGGATTTATCCGCCAAATGGCGGAAACACAACGGTTGAAAATATGCGAAAACAAGTGTACTTTCAATTGTTAAAAATGAAAAAAGGAAAAACGATGACCTCTGACAAGAAATTCAAACTACTTCTGAATACTATGATTATGACTGTTCTATCTCTACTTTTATTCCTTTCCAGCTGTCCCGAAGAACCGGATAACTACTATGATGATTCCGATACTACCAGCCACAACTTCGTCTGGCAAATTGACACGCTCGGGCTCTATGGCAGTTATCTGAATGACGTTTGGATCGTGGATGAGAACAACATCTGGGTCGTGGGATATATCCGAGTACCTGATCCCGATTCATCCTTTGATGGAACCGGTAAAGAAACCTTCAACGCCGCCCATTGGAATGGCGAGAAATGGAACATGATGAGGATCGTTAATTCTTCACCAATTTTCAGCATTCATTACTTCAATGAAAATGATATTTGGATGGTATCTTACGGTTATCCAGTCAACTTTAATGGAAATAGCTGGACACTATATCGATTTCATGATATGGGAATAAATGCTTCTGCGCTATCTTTATGGGGCTCATCTTCATCCAATATTTATTTTGTCGGATTAGAAGGTTCTATCGTCCACTACGATGGAAAGGGATTTGAAAAAATGGAAAGTGGAACAGATACCCAAATCATCGACATTTGGGGCACCGGTGCTCATCATATCTGGGCGACCGCGAAATCCAATCAATTGGATGATGCACATCCCAATGGGTATGAAAGCGTTACTCTATTCTGTAACGGTCAACAATGGACAAGACAATACGAATCACCTATTGGTCATACTACAGAGAGAAGCGCCACTGAACTTAAAGGCTACATGAATTCGGTATGGGCATATAAGGATACGGTCTATATTTCATCCAATTCCGGACTCTGGAAGGAATCCATTAAGAAAGGCAAAGGTCAACTGATGCA
>Ga0116146_1000996_pt1 | contig 31443 bp, 24 predicted proteins | sample AD_JPNHG2_MetaG_FD_89748 | JGI IMG/M metagenome (GOLD analysis project Ga0116146, IMG submission 89748) | Active sludge microbial communities of municipal wastewater-treating anaerobic digesters from Japan - AD_JPNHG2_MetaG | ecosystem: Engineered > Bioreactor > Anaerobic > Digestate | place... | reverse complement strand
TTCGGCGCTGCCATTATAGCGCGGGGTGTGCGGGGGTGACAAGAGGGGAGTGACGCCGTAGTGTTCGAAGAGGTCTTGGACCTTTTTGCTGGTGAAGGCTCCGCCGTTGTCGCTCTTGAAGACGAGAGGCGGCCCGTGTTGGAGGAAGTCGGCCTCGAGGGCGGAGGGCGGGGTAAGTAGGGACAGTCACCTATTTTGCCTCGCGGGGCGGGGACGTCCCGCCCACAAGCACAGCCCAGAGCGGCTGCGCCACGCAGAGCCCGGCGCCCTGCGCCCCACAGCCCCCGCCCGCACCGGGCCCTTCGCCCGCCTTGACATCCCCGCCCGCGCTGTGATAGCATTCGCTTGGGGAGCAGGCCGCCGAGGTGTTTGACCGTGCACAGGTTACGCCCACTGCTGGCGCTGGCCCTCGCCGGCGCGGCCCTGGCCGCCGGCAAGAGCGAGACCTTCACGTCGCACGGCGATGTCGCCTCGAAGCCCATCCTCGTGGTGCTCGATTTCGAGTCGGCCTTCGACAAGGGCGAACTGGGGCGCTTCGTGGCCGCCAACTTCCGCGCGAAGATCACCCGCTACAAGCTCTTCCAGACCATCGAGGACATGGACCGCGAGAACTTCGAGCGCCACGCGAGGTTCGTGCCCCGGTTCGACATGCCGGTCAAGGACGCGCTGGATTTCGCCGTCAACACCCTCAAGGCCGACCAGGTGATGTGGGGCAAGGTGGAGCAGGCCGAGGGCGAGCAACTGCGCATCACCACGCGCGTGGCCACCGCCGAACTCGGCCCCGAGAAGCTCCAGTACGAGAACTCCATCCTCGTGCCCAACAAGTACGCCCTCCAGGTCGGCGTGTTCAAGCAGCTCGGCGAGTTGACGGGCCGCGACGACCCGCGCTACGCCGCCCTGCCGCCCGACGCCGAGGAGCGCTGGAAGAAGGCCCCCAACCTCCTCCGGGGCGAGGGCTTCGAGACCGGCAAAGACCACCCCGACGGCTGGGAGCCGTTCGGCGTGGACTGGCAGATGAACGAGGTCCACTGGGAGAAGAACCCCGACGGCGACGGCAAGTGCATCGTCTTCCGCATGAGCGAGGCCGTGGCCGGCTTGGAGGGCGACTACTACTTCAGCGACTTCTTCGACATCGAGCCGGGCGCCACCTACCGCATCGCCTACCGCGTGAAGACGCTGGCCCCGACCTGCAAGATCTTCGTCAAGTACTACGACTGGCTGCACACCCCCAGCGAGCCCCAGGGCCAGTGGCGCGAGGTGGGCCGCACCCAGATCAACTGCCGCACCGAGAAGGGCAAGTGGGTGGCCGAACAGCGCGAGTGCCACCCCCAGGTCTACGTCACCCGCGCCCAGCGCACCTACAGGCCCAAGAAATGCCGCGTGGGCCTCTACGCCTACTGGCCGGCCGGCGTGGTGTACTGGGACGACGTGGTGTTCAAGAAGATCGCCGATGCGCCGGGCGACGTGAAGCCCATTGACGTGGGCGAGACGGGCCGCAGGCCCTTCGAGCGCAAGGAGTAACGGGGAGCCGCCCCAACCGCAATGCCTACCGCAGCCCAGATTCCCGTGCCCATCATCGAGTTCGCCGCCTTCGGCGCCGCCGCCCTGCTGGTGGCCGTGATGGCCGACATCATCCAGGGCGCCTGGCAGCGCTACGAGGCCGAGGTGCTCAAGGGCACCGAGGTCACGCTCGACCAGATCTACATGAACATCCCCGCCCACCAGCTCCTCTACGTGGCCATGATCCTGTTCGCGCTCGTGGCCGGCCTCACCACGCTGCTGCTGGGCAGCCCGGTGCTGGGCCTCGTCTTCGGCGTGGTGGCCTTCGCCTCGCCGCGCCTGCTGGCCGGCTACCTCAAGCGGCGGCGCGACCACCGCTTCGGCGTGCAGCTCGTGGACGCCCTGATGAACATCTCGAACGCGCTCCGCAGCGGCTTCAGCCTGCCCCAGGCCTTCGAGCTCATCCAGCGCGAGATGGACAACCCGATCGCCCAGGAGTTCCGTCTGCTCAACCAGGAAACCCGCGTGGGCGTGCCCCTCGAGCAGGCCCTCGAGCACATGCTCGAGCGCATGCCGTCGGACGACCTGGACCTCGTGGTCACGGCGATCCTGGTGTCGGCCGAGGTGGGCGGCAGCCTGGCCGAGGTGATGGACAACATCTCGAAGACCATCCGCGAGCGGCACCAGATCGAGGGCAAGGTGCGCGCCCTCACCTCGCAGGGCCGCATGCAGGCCGTCATCCTGGGCCTCGTGCCCATCCTGCTCGCCTTCGTCATCAACTGGCTCAACCCCGGCCTCTTCGAACCCATGGTGCGCACCTGGTACGGCTGGGGCCTCTTCGCCATCATCGGCCTCCTCGAGGTCCTGGGCATGCTCGTGGTGCGCAAGATCGTGACCATTGACGTCTGAGGAACCGGCATGCAACTCACCCCGGACGACCTTCAGCGCATCTTCCTCTACCTGTGCTCGTTCCTCAGCGTCGCCGCCTTCGTCTGGTGGGTCCACGCGGTCTACACGCAGATCCAGGCCAAGACGGCCCTGGGCGAGGAACGCAAGGAGGCGATCGGCTCGTTCCTCTTCCTGCTCCTCGCCCCCACGGCCAACGCGCTGGGCCGCTGGCTCGGCCCCAAGCTGGACCGCCTGGAGGCGGAGGCCGCCGCCAGCGGGCACGCAGCCTTCCCGGTGGCCCTGCGCCGCAAGGCCGAGAGCATGCTCACCGGCGCCGGGCGGCCCCACGGTCTCGCCCCCAACGAGTTCATGGGCCTCTGGGCCCTCAGCCGCCTCCTCGGCTTCGGCTTCGGCATGATCCTCTACGCCATGCTGCTCCAGCGCTGGACCGGGGCGCCCCCCATCGTGCTGATCCCCTTCTTCGCGATCCTGGCCATCATGCCCGAGCTGCTCGGCCTGTGGACCGTGCTCGGCATCATCGCCGTCATGCTCAGCCTCGCCTACTACGTCATCGTGTCGTACTACTGGCCCGGCACCCTGCCCGCCCTCGTCCTGCCGTTCGTCCTCCTCGGCTACCTGATGCCCTGGATCTGGCTGCGCGACCGCGAGCGCGCGCGCAAGAAGGCCATCCGCAAGGACCTGCCCTACGCCCTCGACCTGCTGACGCTGTCGGTGGAGGCCGGCCTGGACTTCACGGCGGCCCTGGCCCGCATCGTGCGGCGCCGCCCCGGCCGCCCGCTGAGCCAGGAGCTGGGCGAAACGCTCCGCCAGATCCAGATCGGCGTGCCCCGCGCCGCGGCGCTCCGCGACCTCAACGAGCGCGTGCACATGGAGGAGATCTTCTCGGTCACCAGCGCCCTCATCCAGGCCGACGAGCTGGGCGCCAGCCTCGGCCCCATCTTGCGGGTGCAGGCCGACACCTTCCGCGTGCGCCGCGCCCAGGCCGCCGAGAAGCAGGCCATGGAGGCCCCCGTCAAGCTCCTCTTCCCGCTCATCTGCTTCTTCTTCCCGGCCACGTTCATCGTCATCTTCGGCCCCATCTTCATCCGCTTTGTGATCGGCACGGAGTAGCGCCATGACGCCAGGGCTCGTGGCGCTCCTTCGCGAGCTCGTGAGCATCCCCAGCATGAACCCCTATCGCCGCCCCGACCTGCCGCCGGGCTACGGCGAGGCCGCGCTCGCCGCGCGCGTGGCCGCACTCCTGCGCGACGCCGGCCTGAGCGTGGAACTCCAGGAGATCGCCCCCGGCCGCCCCAACGTCCTCGCCCGCCTCGACGGGCCGCCCGACGCCGCCCCGCGGCTCTTCGTGGCGCACCTCGACACCGTGCCGGTCGAGGGCATGACCATCGCGCCCTTCGAAGGCGCGGTGCGCGAGGGGCGCCTCTACGGCCGCGGGGCCTGCGACAACAAGGGGTCCCTCGCCGCCATGCTCGCCGCGCTCCGGCGCGTGGCGGCCGCAGGGTCCAACACGTCGCCCCTCCTCTTCGCCGCCACGGCCGACGAGGAGAACGGCTACCGCGGCATCCGGGCCGCGCTGCGGCAGTGCGGCCCGCCGACCGCGGATGGCGGACCGGAATCCGCGAGGGCGCCGCGGGCCGCGTTCGTCGGAGAGCCCACGTCCCTTGCCATCGTGATCGCCCACCGCGGCGTGGTTCGGTGGACGCTCACCCAGTCGGGCCAGAGCGCCCACAGCGCGCACCCCGAGCAGGGGGTGAACGCGATCTACCGAATGACGCCGCTGCTGCGCGACCTGGAGGCCCTGGCGGGCGAGATCGCGCGCCGGCCCGCCCACCCGCTCGTGGGGCCGCCCACGCTCAGCGTGGGCACCATCCACGGCGGCCACAGCGTGAACACCGTGCCCGACCACTGCACCATCGAGGTGGACCGCCGCCTGGTGCCCGGAGAGTCGGCCGATGAGGCCGAGGCCGAAGTGCGCACCCTGGCCGGCCGCCACGGGGCGGCCGTCGAGCGCTTCTTCTACGCCGGCGCCTTCGAGGTGCCGCCCGACGCCCTGGCCGTGCGCATGGCCGAGGCGGCGGTGCGGGCGGTGACGGGCGCGGCAAAGACCCTGGGCGTCGCCTATGCCACCGAGGCCCCCGAGGTGTCCGACGCCGGCATCCCCGTCGTGGTCCTCGGGCCGGGCGACGGCTCGAAGGCCCACTCGGCCGACGAGTGGATCGAGCTTGACCAACTGGACGCCGCCTCCCAGGTGTACGAACACCTGATGACCCAACCGGTTGAAAAATGACGCCTTCGCCCTCTGAACCCCCCGGGACCCGGCGCCGCGGCATGCGGCGGCTCAGGGTCGCCTGGCGCCGAGCCTTCCGCCAGCGCCCCATCGCGCCCGAAGAGTTGCCCGACATCATGCGCAAGCACATCTACACGGGGGCCATGGGCAATGTGTGGGCCTCGCTGGTCACCGGCCTGTTCTTCGTGGTCTTCGGCAACGCCGTGGGCATGGACCCGTGGCTCTGGGGCGTGATGTCGAGCATCTCGTCGTTCGCCCTCATCGGCCAGCTCTTCTCGTCGTGGCTCACGCAGCGGGTGAAGCGCCGCAAGCTGGTCTGGTTCGTGAACGCCCTGGCCGCGCGCGTGGTGCGGTACGTGACCATCCTGCTGGCCGTGGCGTTCTACCAGCCGGGGTCGAAGACGGCGGCCACCGTGCTCATCGTGGGCACGTGCCTGTGCAACCTGTTCGGCGCCCTGTCGGCGCCGCCCTGGATGTCGTGGCTCGCCGACCTCATTCCCGAGCGCCAGCACGGGGGCTTCTGGGGGCGCCGCGCCTCGTGGATTGACGCGGCCGTGGGCCTCACCATCATCCCCACCGGCCTGCTGGTGGACCGCGTGCCCGAGGCCTGGAAGCTGGTGGCCCTGCTCGGCGTGTTCACGGGCGCCACGGTGGTGGGGATCGTGGACCTGCTGATCCACAACACGCTGCCCGAGCCGCCCATGGCGCGGCCCAGCGAGGCCCACTACTTCCGCCATCTGGCCATGCCGCTCCGCGACCGCGCCTTCCGGCCCTGGCTCACCTTCAACTTCTGCTGGACCTTCGGCATGACGTTCGGCGGCGCGCTCTCGCTGGTGTTCTTCACCGACCAACTGGGGATTCGCAAGAACCTCTTCGGCGGCAATATCGTGCTCACCATCATCCCCATCGTCGGCGGCATCCTCGTGGGCTCGAAGTCGGGCAAGCTCGTGGACAAGCTGGGTGCAAAGCCGGTGCTCTGGTGGGGGCACCTCTTCTGGGCCATGCTGCCGGGGTTGTGGCTCTTCGCCTCGCCGGCCACGGCGATGTTCTGGCTCACGGTGCAGGGCATCATCAGCGGCACCGCCAGCCGAGCGGCCACCACGGCGGCCAATAAGCTCGTCACCCGCTTCCCCGCGCCGCAGGACGTGGCGGTCTACAGCGCCGTGTCGTCCTGCGTCGCCAGCGTGGCCTCGGGCCTCGGGTGCCTGGCCGGGGGGTATCTCCTGCGAGTGCTCGCGGGCTGGGAGCTCCGCGTGCTGGGCATCACCTTCATCGGCTTCCACGTGCTCTTCATCGTGTCGCTGGCCCTGCGGCTCGTCTCGGCGCTTTGCCTGATTCGGCCCATCCTCGAGACGCGCCGCGCCGCCCCGCCCGCCTCTCCCGCCGCCTGAGGGTCACAGGGCGGCGAGCATCTTGCTCAGCGCCGCGGCGCTCTGTCGCAGGCGGTCCGCTCCGGCCATGTTCGGCGTGAAGTCCTCGATGATCAGCGGCGGGTGGATCCCCGCGTCGTGAAGGGCCTTCACCCACGCGGGCAGGTAGAGGTCCCCCTCCTCCATCCGGCACATCTGGCCCGCCATCTTCTTGCAGCCGAGGGGGTCCACATCCGTGATGATGCGGCGGTTGCCGCCGATGTGCACGCAGTCAATGTAGTCGCGCAGCACCGACACGGCGAGCACGGGGGCCACCTCGCCCTCGCGGCCGAAGTTGGCGATGTCGAAGATCACGCCGATGCGGTCGGGCGGAAAGTGGCGGACGACGTTCCACGCCAGGCCCGGCGAGGTGATCATGGTGCCGCAGTGGGTCTCGAGGATGAGCTTGATACCCATGGGGGCGGCTAGGTGCCCGATGATGTGGGCATAGCGCTCGACCACGCGGTCGAGCAGGGCCTCGTAGTCGAACGGCTCGCGCGGGTAGCTTGGCGGACCGCAGCGGACCGCCTTCGCCTCGGCCGCGGCGGCTCCTTCGAGGTGGAGCTTGATGGCGTCGTCGGGCAGGTCGGTCGAGCACACCGGCACGGTGCCCCAGGGCTCGAGCCCTGCGTCGCGCAGCCGGCGGGTGAGCGCGGCGCCCTCCTTCACCAGCCGCTCGGGCGTGAGGTCGAACCTGTGGTTGCCCCAGTTGCCCCACGGCTTGTCGCGCTGCTCGGGCGGGATGACGCGCGGGCGGTACTGGTAGTAGCGGATGCCCAGCTCGCGGCAGAGCGCGATCTGCTCGGCGAAGTCCAGCTCCGGCAACATCACGGCGGTGACGCCCATCTCCATAGCGGCGGCTCCTATCTCGCGGCGGCGTTGATGGCGCGGGCGATGGCGCGCAGTTCCTCCGGGGAGAAATCGCCCACGATGACCGCGTGGTTCACGTCAATCACGGTGTGAATGGTGGGGGCGGCCAGCACCTGCCCCTCCACCAGAATGGCCAGGCGCCGGCCCACGTTCCGCCCGGTGATCTCCACGAGCTTCCTGAACCCAGGCTCCGTGAAGGTCAGAGAGACCTGCCGCTTTCCCCCCGCCCCTCTGGTCACGTGGGCCGACTTCACGTCGCGCGCGTCCATCAGCACCTGCTTGCTCACACAGCAGGTCGCCTCCCTGCCCCTGATCTTGACTGGCTCGGCGTCGGCTCGCCCCTCCTCCTCCACGAGGCGGAACTGAAGGATGTTGGGGTCCTTCGGCGTCGAGCGAGCCTTCAGATGCGAGCAGCCCGCCAGCGGCAGGATCAGCCCGCAGATCGCCCAGAGCCCGATGGTCCTCATCGCAGGTTCTCCTCAGTCCAGAGAGAACTCGACGGAGGAGCCGGCCGGAAGCGGCACGTCCCCCTTGCCCGGCGCCCGCAGCACGAAGCCGCCGGGCGGCCTGGCGTCTCCCGCGAGCCTCAGAAGGCCCTTGCCGCCGCTCGCAACGCACGTGAACGAGCAGGCGCCGAAATGCGTCGGCAGGCTCTCGACGGCGAGGCCCTGCTCGTCGCGGAACCAGGCGGGGTCCACGCCTGCCAGGAGCACGAGGCGGTCGCCCTCCTCGAAAACCAGGCAGTCGCGCATCAGCAGCCACATCTCCGCGATGGCCCAGCCGTGGGGCATGGCGACTGAGCCGTTCCAGGTCGTGCGCAGGTGGCCCCAGCCGCCGGGGCCGCTCTTGCCGCCCTCATCGAAGGCGTACCAGCCCCTCATCTGCTCGTGGTCGAGATGGGCGGCGATGGTGCGGTAGCCGGCCTCGCGGCTGCCGGCGAGCAGGCCCTGGTGCGCGGTCGCGAGCGGGAAGTAGCGCCAGCCGCCCGGCTTCTGCGCGCCGATTCCCGTGAACTGGTCCAGGACGCGAGGCAGGGACGCCCCGCCCACAGGATAGAGCCGGCAGGGCCAGAGGACCGAGTAGCTGCCGTAGCCCTGGCGCAGCTTCGACCCGAATGTGGCGTCGTACTGGGTGAGGAGCGCGTCGGCGAGTTCTGCCCACTGGGCCGCATCGCCCTCGTGCCCAGCCGCTCGGGCCAGGACCGCCGCGGCGCGCAGGCCGGCAACATCGAATGCCTCGGTGTACTCGGGGTGGTGCCCGTCGCAACTGCCGGGCCTCAGCACCTGGCGGCGGAGGGCGGGCAGCTCGTCCGGCGCGTCGGGCGGCAGGGCATCGCCGAAGTCCAGGCTCGCTGCCTTCACGTAGTGGGGCGGCGGGGTAGTGCGATAGTAGCGGACCATCGCGGCGAGCTTGGCCGCCGCGGGGTAGACGCGGGCGAGCCATCTCGCATCCCGGCTGAAGAGCCAGTGCTGTCCCATCGCCCAGAGCACCTGGCCGGGGTTGTCGGCCTCCACGGCCACACGGCCGTTGAAGGGGCGAGTGAGAAAGTAGTCAATCGCCAGTTCGGAGAGCGCGCGGTTGCCCGACTTCTGGAGAATGTTGGCCACGTAGACCCCATCGCGGTTGAAAACGTTGTAGTTCACCACCGCCACGTCGGGCGCGCCCTCGTTCATGCAGAGCGCCACATGGCCGATGATGGCCGTGAAGCACTCAGCCCAGCGTGGGTCAGGCGTTCTGATGGTCACGCGCCCAACCAGGTCCTTCCAGTAGGCGGCGGCCTCGTCGAAGAGCGCCCCGGCCTTCAGGCCGCTGTAGTAGCCGAGGCCCGGGTCGGGTTGGAGCTGGCCCCCCTCAGGGGGATTCGGCCTGGCCAGGTCAAGCTGCGCCCAGCCGCTCGCGCCGTCCCACTGGTGCCCAACGGCTCGGCGGCCGGGCAGCACGGGGCAAAGGAAGCCGAGCGTCTTCGCCTCGCCGGGCTCGATCGTGAGGTCGAAGCGCAAGGCACCCGAGCAGTCGCCCGCCGGCGAGGCCGCCTTCGTGTCGGACGGCGTCCTGCCCTCGAGGGCGAATTGGCCGATTGTGTCTGTTGGGACCACGCCGGCAGCCGAGGGCCTCTGGCTCGCAACGAGGACGGGGTGCCCTTCGGCGAGGAGCGCATCGCCAGCCTCGCTCACGGCCAGGGCGTGGACCGGGAAGCCGGCGGGGCCGAGAGGGCGCAGGACGACGTAGAGGGCAAGCCTACTTGGTACCCTCCTGAAGGTATTGGAACCTTCGGGAGGGGCAGCGCGGGGGACGGTGAGGCACACTCGCACCGCGACGACGAAAACGTCGCCTGCCGGGGACGAGCATCTCGCCTCACACACCTCGCTCCTGAGTTCAACCCCGCCGGCGACCCAGCGACTCCAGGGCATCAGGTGCCCTCCCCCGCTGAGGCCGTGTTCGACCTTCACGCCGTCCATCGTCGGCGCATGGAGCTTGCCCCCGTCGGCGTCGTAGAGCCAGAAGTAGATGCCGTAGCTGCCCACGCCGGGCGAGAAGCAGCCCTCGGGCTCGACGAATGTCTTGAGCGAGTCGAGCGTGTTGGCGAGGCCGATGGGGATGTGAAGCCGCCCGAGCGGGTCAAGCGGCCCCCGCTGCGGCGACTGGCCAGGTTCAGCGGCGGCACCCATCAGCAGCGCTCCCGCAATACCGAGGAGGATGAGTGAAGGGTTGGATAGTTGGATGACTGGACGGTTCAGCTTCCCTGCCTTACCCCGCTCCACCCATCCGCTCATCCATTCATCCCCCCAGGGCATACCCCATCAGGCGATAGGCCAGCTTGGCGGCCGCGAAGTCCGAGGCCACCTGGCCGGCGATGGGACAAAGCTCCACCACGTCGAACGCCACGATGCGCCGCTCGCGGGCCACGCGCCGCAGGAAGCGGAGGGACTCGTACCAGCCCATCCCGCCCGGCTCCGGCGTGCCCACAGCGGAGATGACCGACGGGTCGAAGGCATCGAGGTCAATGGTCACGTAGACCGGGTCGCCGAGGGCCGCCAGCGCGCGATCGGCCCACAAGGGATCGGTTGCCATGTCGTGGGCGAAGAAGACCTGGAGGCCACGCTCGCGGATGAAGTCGGCGTCGGCCTGGCACAAGGCGCGGATGCCCACCTGCACGGCCTCGTGGCGCTCGCGGATGCGGCGGAGGGCGCAGGCGTGGCTGTGGGGGGTGCCATCGTACGTGTCGCGCAGGTCGGCGTGGGCGTCGAGCTGGAGGACGCTCAACGGGCCATGCGCGGCGGCGCAGGCGTCCACGAGCGGCGGGGTGATCGAGTGCTCGCCGCCGAGGGCGACGAGCAGCTTGCCGTCGGCGAGCACGGGACGGGCCGCCGCCCCGATCCGCTCGGCGACGCGCTCGTAGGGCAGCCCCGCCACCTCGACGTCGGGGAGGGTGACGACGCCCGCCTTGTAGGTCTCGCGGCGCAGTTCCTCATCATAGAGTTCGACCTGGTGCGAGGCATCCAGGATCGCCTGCGGTCCTCGGGCGGTGCCCTGGACGTAGCTGGTCGTGGCCTCGTAGGGGATGGGCAGCACCGCGACCCGCGCGGTCTCGTAGCGGGACCACTCCGGCGGAACGCCGAGGAAGCCGGGGAACTCGGTCACCTCGTCCATGGCGGGCGGCCCGGCGGTCACACGAAGACGGCGCAGGCGACGACGGTGGTCCACAGGCCGTTCTTGTCGCCCAGCGCGCTCTGCGTGGTGTGGAAGGTGCGGACGATCTGGCCCGAGAAGCGCCAGATCTCCTTCTTCTCGTCGTAGCTCTTGTCGGGATCGAAGTCCATGCCCAGGATCGTGGCGAGCATGCTGGCGGCCAAGTCTTCGGCATAGTCGCCGGCCGTCGTGTCGGTCTGGCCGTAGCTGTGGTGCTCGGAGAGGTAGCCGTAGTTGGCGGGGTCCTTGGGAATGGCCACGCCCACCGAGGCGGCGAGCAAGCGGTGGGGCTCGTTCGTGGCATTCTCGCTCATGACCACGTGGACGATCTGGCCCGGCTTGAGGAGCTGGAGGCCCAGCTTCTTGGGGATGATCTTGCAATGGGGCGGGTAGATGCTCGATACCTTCACGAGGTTGAAGCTGGCGATGCCCGCGTCGCGCAGCGCCATTTCGAAGCTGGTGAGTTTCTCCTTGTGGCGCCCCACGCCGTTCGTCAGGAACAGGCGTCGGGGTACATAGCCACCGCTCTCGGACGCCCCACGTCTTGGCATCCCGTCGTCTCCTTCACTCATCTCGCGGGCGGCAGCCGCCGCCGAGAACTGCGCACAGGTCCGGCAATAAGGGTTCCTTATACTACATTCCCCCGACTCTTTCAACCGCCCTTTCAGCGCGGGAGAGGTTCCGGAATCTCGAGCCTGTTGTTGCCCTCGAAGACCTCGGGCACGCGGTCCTCGGGGTCAAGGGCGACGGCCCAGCCCTTCGCCTCGGGGGGCAGGCCCTCGAGGGCGAAGGGCAGGCGCCGAGGCACGAGGTCGAGCGGGGCCTCCAGCGGCCCCAGTGTCTTCCGCACCCGCACCTTGCCCTTGCCGTCCAGAAGCACGGCGTCGAAGGACTCGACCGTCCGCGAGCCGAGGTTATGGGCGACGGCATGCACGGTGCCGCCCCCGAGACGAAGCTCAAGGGGCGAGAGGGCGAGATCGGGCCGCTCCCACTCGGGCTCCAGCTTCTTCGTCTGCACAAGTTCCAATACCGTGACCTGCTTCGGCGGCAGTGTGAGGGGGATGGGGGCGGCCCGGACCACCTCGATTGTCTCTTCGCGGGGCAGGGACGCCCCGCCCACCGCCTTTGCCTCGGGAGAGAAGCGGAGGGTGTAGAGGCCGTGGTCGAGAGTCCAGGTGCGGAACCGGCCGGCGAGCGGCTTGTCGGCGAAGTTGTAGGCGAGCGCCTTCAGGTGGTCGCGCTTCGCCCGCACGACGAGCGCCGCGTAGTCGGTGCCCAGGCCCTCCCAGCTCACGGCGTGGGTGTGGGGCAGCTTGTTGCGCGTGGCATAGCCGCCGGTGTAGGCGATGGCCGCGTTGGTGATGGCGTAGAGGAACACGCGGTCGGTGAACGGCTCGCTGGTGGTGTACATGGCGGGGAAGCGCTGAAGCTCGGCAATGTCGCGCTTGAACGCCTCGATGAGCGGCGCCTGGTCACCGGTGACCAGCCACTCAGACACTCCCTCTCCCGCGACCAGCTCCTTGAGCTTGGGGCCGAGGAACCCCAGGCCGTGGCGGTGGATCAGCTCGGGCAGGATGAGGTTGGGCGAGGTGTTGCGGCTGCCTTTCTCGAACGCCTCGAAGAAGGGCTTGAGGTAGCGCGCGTCGTCGGTGAGCCCGTAGAGGTAGAGGAAGCAGGAACCGAGCGCGCCATAGCCGCCGTAGAGCGGGCGGTCCGTGGTGTCGGTCACCTTCTCCGTCGCTACGTCCACGGCCACGGCGTACTTGCCCGGCTCCATGTGGGCGAGCCAGCCGTCGGCCCATTCGCGCAGGTGTTTCATCGCACGAGGGTTGCGGTTGTACCAGGCCACCTCCAGCGTCGGATGCCACATGAGCGGATGCGCGTGGCCGTCCTCGCCGAGCGGGCGCTCCATCTTCAGGTCGGCAGCGCCGCAGTCCTGATTCCTGAAGTGGCGGTGGCCCTTGGGCGTTAGGACGGTGAGGGCCTCGGTGGAGCGTGCGGCGACCATGCAGCGCTCCAGGTAGACGGGGTCGCCGTAGTTCCACCAGGCCATGAGGGCCTCGTGGTTCACGCCCTCCTCGTAGGCGTGGAGGGGGTCCATTGTGCGGCGGTTGAGACCAGCTTCGAGGTGCTCCTTCTCGGCCAGCTCGGCGAGGCGGGCGGCGCCATCCTTGATCATCGCGGCGACGCCGTCGGACTCGAACATCGGGAAGTCGGCGAAGTTCTGGTACATGTCGGTATCGTCGCCCACTTCGCCGCCGAATTCGCCGGTGGGGACCATGCGGTTCTCGATCCACCAGCGGGGCACTTCGCGGGCGGCGAGCCAGGCCTGGCGGGCCACGACCGCCCACTCGGGCGCGCCGGGCACGACGTCCATCTTCGGCTCGAAGGGGGGCAGGGTGCCCTTTTTGCGGCGGTTGGCGCGCCAGACCCACTCGTCGTACTGGCGCACCAGGTCGTCGTTGGGGCCGAGGGCTTTGCACTGTTCGAGGGTCATCAGCAGTTCCTTGAGGGGCGCGCCCCAGCGCCCCGCGAGGCTCTTCTCCATGTCCTCGTCGCGGTGCCAGGTGGTCCACGGCCTGGCCTCGCTGAGCGAGCAGAAACAGGTCTTGAGGAGGAACTTGCGATAGGCCAAGGCCTCGGCTACCGCCCGCTCGCGAGTGCTGGAGTAGGGATTGAGCGCTATGTTCTTGATCGAGGCGGATGCCCCAATCGTCAGGTCTATTGTCAGGGATGTGCCCGCAGGCACGATCTGGTCGGGAAAATCCAGCACCACGCGGCAGCGGCCTGGCTTCGAGAGCAGGAAATCGGCCTCGAAGAGCCGCCGTTGCGGGTTCAGCGGGTCGGACACTATGGCCGTGAAGGGGATGGGCGTGGGCCCCTCAGCCACCATGAAGTCCAGGCCGATAGCGGCAAGCGGCGTCTCTTTGTCGAGCGGCAGCGTTGTAAGCCTGCGGAGGCCGCCCTTGAGTTCCGAGACCTCGACCTTCAGGCTCTGGGCGAGGTCCAGCGCGGGGCCGCCTCGGCTGACGCGGAAGAAGGAGACGTTCGCCAGGCGGCCATCGGCGAGGTCGAAGAAGCTCACGCGATCGGTGACGACCGGCTTGTCGAACCAGGCGCGGGTGCGCGGGGTGGAGCCGGGGAATTCGGCGACGAGGGCGCCGCCCTCGGGGCTGTCGTAGCGGGGGCAGTCGCGGCAGAGCTTCACGCGGGCGCCGCCCTCGAGGAGGAGGGCGTTGAAGCCGCCCTTGTCCGCGAAGGTGACGTGCAGGCCGTCGTTGCCACGATAGGCATAGCCCACGCCCGCCCCGGCTCCGCGCTGGTTGTACTCCCAGACCTTGGCGTCCCAGTCCCAGCTCCGCGTCGTGCCGTCTACGGGGGAGCCGATGAATCCCCTGAGCGCGCGGCAGTCGCTCACGAGGAGCTTGGTGACGACGAGGGGCTGCGCGACGTCGGCCTCGACCAGGATGGGGCTGCCGAAGGCATCCGCCGCCGGCTCGCGAACGACGCGGAGATCGGCGATGAGGACCTCGCCCGCCCCGTGCGACTCGGTGTTGCCGAGGATGATCATCGCCTCGCCGTTCGGCCCGGTGGGGAAGCGGGCCTCGTAGCGCCGATAGCCGGGCGACGGCTTGGTGTCGGCGGTGAAGGGGGTCGAGGGGGCGTCGGCGGTGGGCTTTGTGCGGGCGCGCAGGTAGATGCCGGCGGCGCCCTTCACCTCGGCCTCCAGGCGGTAGCGGGCGTTGGGCTTGAGCTTGAGGGTCTGCTCCATCGCCGAGTAGCGGCCGGGCGCGGCGAAGCGGATGACGCGGCGGCCGCCGTCGCTCGCGGGGGCGAAGAGCGCGGCGTCGCCGTTCCCGAAGCGCCAGCCCCGCGGCCGGTCGCCCTCGCGTTCCGTCAGGTCGGGGTTGGGCAGCAGATTGGCGCGCTCGAGGTAGACCGGAGTGAAGCCCTCGGTGCCGGCGTAGGGCGACCCAGGCGGCCACGTGGAGAGCGCGGGCTCCCCGCCCGCCGTGTAGTCCTCGCGGCCCAGCTTCACCTGGAGCATCTCGCCCGCTGCCGGCCGCGCGATGTCGAGGTCGGACCACGGGATGCGCATCTCGACCGTCCAGCGACGGGCCTCTTTCGCGATCTTCGCCTCCCATTGGGGCTTCCAGGGCGCGGCGTCGCGGCTCTGGCGCCGGCGAAGGCTCTGCCGCGTGCCGAGGGCATTGACGATGAACTGGTCAGACTCCAGCGAGGACTCGGTCGTGCGAATCCAGACCTCGATGCAGTCGTCCTGCCACACGTCTTGATTCTCGACCGTGGCCTTGGCCTTGAGGCGGTCGGGGTTGGGCTCGTCGCAGGCGAAGGCCAGGTAGAGCGCCTGATCGTCGAAGCATAGGCGGGCTTCGACTGGCTTGGCGGGCCGCTCAGTCGAGGCCGGCCGCGTGAAGTCCGACAGGGCCAGGGCCTTCGCCCACGCGGCGTCGTCGAGCCGTCCGTCCAGGACAACCCCACTCGTCACCCGCGGGCAGATGCGTTCCGATGCGGCTGCATATCCGACAGCCGCCGCCAACGCCAGGGCAATCGCGCGCACAGAATGCATAGTGGTTCTCCTCTCGTTCCGGCGAACTTAGCCCTTTGCAGGGCGGCAGTCAAGCTCGGACCCGGCCTTTCCCTTCCGCCGTCCGGCGCGCTACAATTGGACATAACTTGACAGGAGGAGCGTCCTTGGAAGACAGGATTCGTCTCGGCGTGAGCGCCTGCCTGCTCGGGGAGAACGTGCGCTTCGACGGGGGGCACAAGCTCGACCGGTTCCTCACCGACACTCTCGGGCAGTTCGTGGAGTACGTGCCCGTGTGCCCCGAGGTCGAGTGCGGCTTCCCTGTGCCGCGCGAGGCGATGCGCCTGGTGGGCGACCCATCCGCCCCGCGCCTGGTGACGACCCGCACGAACGTGGATCACACCGAGCGCATGGCCGCCTGGGCTCGAACGCGCGTGGCCGAACTCGAGCGCGAGGGGCTGTGCGGCTTCGTCTTCAAGAGCAACTCCCCCAGCAGCGGCATGGAGCGGGTGCGGGTCTACGACGCCAACGGCGTCCCATCGAAGACGGGCGTGGGCCTCTTCGCGCGCGTCTTCATGGAGCACTTCCCTCTGTTGCCCGTGGAGGACGAGGGGCGGCTGCACGACATGAAGCTCCGCGAGAACTTCATCGAGCGGGTCTTCACGCTCAAGCGCTGGCGCGACACCCTGGCGACGGGACGCACGCGGGGCAACCTGGTGGCGTTCCACACCCGCCACAAGCTGCTGCTCCTCGCCCACAGCCCGAAGCACTACCGCGAGATGGGCCGCCTGGTCGCCCACGCGAAGGAGTCGCCGCCCGACGAGTTGTTCCCGCGCTACGAGGCCCTGCTCACGGAGGCCATGCGGCTCAAGACCACGCCCGCCAAGCACGCCAACGTGCTCCAGCACCTGATGGGCTATTTCAAGGAGCAGCTTTCGGCCGACGAGAAGCGGGAACTGCTGGAGGCCATCGGGAACTACCGCCAGGGCCACGTGCCCCTCATTGTGCCTGTCACGCTCATCAACCACTACGTGCGCAAGTACGGCCAGCCCTACCTCCGGGAGCAGTGGTATCTGAACCCGCACCCGATCGAGCTGCAACTCCGCAATCACGTGTAGGCCGCGGGGCAGAACTCGACGACCGACTGGAATCGGGTGACGACCTGGTACACCTCGACCGTGACCACGATGAGCGCGCAGCCGGGATGGGCGACAAAGGGCCGCAGGGCGGGGTGCTTGCCGAGCAGGCGCGCGGCCAGCCGTTCGCGCTCGTTGCCGAGGGCCTCGCGGGCGGGACCCTCCGCCGTCGCGGCCGTGGCCTCGACCAGATCCGCGGCGCGATGCGAGCGGTCGTCCACGAGGAGCGCTACACGGGGGTCGGCGGCCAGGTTGGCGTACTTGCGCGTGTCGCGTTCCGTGGCGAAGACGAGGTGCCTCAGGTCGTCTGTCGCCGCGAAGGCCACGAGGCTGGCGTGCGCTCCGCCCTTGCCTTGCGTGGCCAGGACGGCGAGGCCCTGCGAGGCCAGGAGTTCCCGGAGCGCCTTCTCGAGGTCTCTCGCCTCCATCCTCAGCCCTCCAGCGCCAGGCTCTGCGTCTGGCGCACGTAGGTGTCCATGTCGAACTTGCGCCGGAGGCCGGCGGCGTTCATGTAGCGCACGGTGCCGAAGACGGCCCTCTCGCCCCACGGGCGGTCGTGCTTGCCGAAGCACCAGGCCACGCCCGCGAACGAGTTGGGGTCGCGCCCGTCGAGGAACCACTTGTTGTTGAGCGCGAGCGCGGTCCGGAACGCGGCCTGGGGCGAACGGCTCCACTCCAGGATCTTCTTGCCCCAGTACATCCGCATGTAGTTGTGCATCTTGCCGGTCGCCACCATCTCGCGCATGGCGGCGTTCCAGTAGGGGTCGTGGGTGCGGCAGGCCTCGAGCTGCCTGAGCGAGTAGGTGTGCTCGCGCGGGTCCGTGGCGTGCTTCGCGAGGGTCGCCCGCGCCCAGGCGGGCAGGCTGCCGTAGCGGTCGTAGTCGGGGTTGTGGTGGACGAAGTTCACGCTCAGCTCGCGGCGGACGATCAGCTCCTCGAGAAACGCGTCCTTGGCCTCCGGGCGCACGCCGGGCGCCTCCTGGACGCGGAGGGCGACGTAGAGGGGCGAGATCTGGCCGAAGTGCAGGTAGGGGCTGAGGTGCGATTCGATGCCGAGGCTCGGGTCGCCCCGGTTCTCGGCATAGGCGTCCAGCTTCTCGGCGAGGAAGCGTTCGAGGCGCTCCTTCGCCCGCGAGGCGCCCCCAGGATGCACGCTCTGCCGCGGCACGCGGCGGTCAATCGCCAGCCTCGACAGCGCGGCGTCCACGTCCTCGATATCGAAGCTCTCGAGCTTCAGCCCAAGCGAGTCGCGCTCGACGGGCGTCTCGGCCAGCGGCACGAGGAACGCGCCGAGCTGCCGATGAAGTCTGGGGCGGATCGTGGCGGCGGCGTACTCCTCCTTGCCGGAGGCCGACTCGACGGGCACCACCACATCGCTCTCCACCTGCACGACGGGGCACGGCGCGTGGCGGGCCACGTGCTGGCGCCACTGCTTCTGGATCCGGGTGTAGCCGCGGTCGGCCACGAGGAGCGCAGCATCGGCAGCCAGTTCCACGGCTGCGGCTTCGGGCGTCTGGCGGCGGACGACCAGTTGGATGCCGCGCCCGCGCAGCGCGGCCCGGGTCTCGCGCAGCCCCTCGAGCAGGAAGGCGTAGTGCCGCAGGTTGGCTTCGGGATAGGCGTCGGTGAGGCCGAAGAGGACGACGACCGGGCGCTTCCGCTGGTTGGCCTCGGCGATGGCGTGCTCGAGCGCGTGGTTCCATTCGGCGCGCTGCGACGCCTGCATCCAGTAGAGCACGTAGTCGCCGTCGCGTGGCCACTCATCGTTCAGGCGCCGAAGGCGTTCGGGCTGGATCATCTGCATTTTCCCATTGCGGTACGTCCCCAGGATTATACAATGGATCGGGTTCTGGGAGAAGGAGCACCCCATTTCGCGAAGGGGCCGCACGATGGCGCACTGGCAGTTTCCCGACGGCTTTCTGTGGGGCACGGCGACGGCCAGCTACCAGGTCGAGGGCGGAGCGAGCGAGGACGGCCGCGGGCCGAGCATCTGGGACACTTTCTGCCGCACGCCCGGCAAGGTCAAGCACGGCCATACCGGCGACGTGGCGAGCGACCAGTTCCACCGCTACGCCGAGGACGTGGCGCTGATGCGCGATCTGGGCGTGGGCGCCTACCGTTTCTCGCTCGCCTGGCCCCGCATCTTTCCCGCCGGGGTCGGCGCCCAGAACCCCAAGGGCTTCGACTACTACCACCGCCTGATTGACGCGCTGCTCGGCGCCGGCATCCGCCCCGCCGTGACGCTCTACCACTGGGACCTGCCCCAGCCGCTCGAGGACGCCGGCGGCTGGCCCGCCCGCGACACGGCGAAGCACTTCGCCGACTACGCCGCCGCCTGCTTCGCCGCGCTGGGCGACAAAGTGGACTTCTGGATCACCCTCAACGAGCCCTGGTGCTCGGCCGTGCTTGGCTACGAGATCGGCGTTCACGCCCCCGGCCGCACCGACCGCGCGGCCTGCCATCGCGCGGCCCACCACCTCAACCTCGGCCACGGCCTCGCCGTCCAGGCCTTCCGCGCCGGCGGCGGCAAGGGGGAGATCGGCACCACCCTGAACCTGGCCGCCACACGCCCCGCCACCCGCCGCGAGGAGGACGTGCTGGCCGCCGACCGCGCGCGACAAGGGCTCGCGCCTCTTCCTCGACCCGCTCTTCGGCGGCGACTACCCGCAACGCCTGCTCGACGCCTACCCCGACGCCCCGCTGCCCGTCGAGGAGGGCGACCTGGAGATCATCGCCCAGCCCCTCGACTTCCTGGGCATCAACATGTACTCCGAGAGCGCCGTGCGCCACGACCCCAACCACCCCGAGCAGTTCGCCTACGTACCCTCCCCCTATCCGCAGACCGACATGGGGTGGGACATCACGCCCCTGGGCATCTACCGCCTGCTGCGGTGGGTGGATGCCGAGTACGGGCAGCCGACCCTCTACATCACCGAGAACGGCTGCGCCATGCCCGACGTGCTGAGCGCCGACGGCACCCGTTGCCACGATCCGGGCCGGGTGGACTTCCTGCGCCGCTACATCGGCGCCTGCGGCGAGGCCCTGCGCGACGGGGTGGACCTGCGCGGCTACTTCGTGTGGTCGCTCATAGACAACTTCGAGTGGAGTTTCGGCTACACGAAGCGCTTCGGCCTCGTCTACTGCGACTACGGCGACTGCCGCCGCGTGCCGAAGGACAGCTTCTACTACTACCGCGAGGTGATCGCGGGGAACGAGGGTTTCGGCGCCCTCTGACGGGTTGGCGCGAGGTGAAGCGTTGACGAAGATCGTGCCTCTTGCCTACCTGGTGGCAGCCATCGGCGCCGCCGTGGCGCTCGACTGGCTGTGGCCCGTGGCGAGCCTCATCGCGTCGCCGTGGAACCTGCTGGGTCTGGCACCCGTGGCGGCGGGCCTGGCGCTCGTGGGCGGGGCGGTGCGGTCGCTGCACCGGCATCACACCACGGTGAAGCCGCGCGGCCGGCCCAAGGCGCTCGTGACCACGGGCGTCTTCGCCATCAGCAGGAACCCCATCTACCTGGGCTTCGTGCTGTGCCTGGCGGGCGCGGCCGTGCTGCTCGGCTCGCTCGCGCCCTGGGGCGTCGTCATCGCCTTCGCGGTGTTCCTGGACGCCGTGTTCGTGCGGTACGAGGAGGGGCGGCTGGCGGACGCCTTCGGCGAGGCGTGGGCGGAGTACCGGCGCAAGGTGCGGCGCTGGGTGTGAGGGGGCCTGTCCTGCCCTGCCCTGGCCGGGCCGGCGTTCGCGGGATGGGGACGCCGGGGAACTACTCGGTTGCGCCCTTCTGCTGGAGGAAGTCGGCCAGCTCGCGGTGCCGCATGTGGCGCGCGCGGGCCAGCGGCGTGCGGCCGTGGAGGTCCTTGGCGTTGATGTCGGCGCCCTTGGCCAGCAGAAGCTCGACCACGGCCTGGTGGTTGTAGACGACGGCGCGGTGGAGCGGCGTTTCCTCGTAGGCGTCGGCGTCGGCCTTCGCGTTGGGGTCGGCCTTGGCCGCCAGCAGCAATTCCGCAATGTCTTTGTGGCCGTGCTTCGCGGCGAGGTGGAGGGGTGTGTCGTCGTGCGCGGCCTTGGCGTTGACATCGGCCTTGGCCGCGATGAGGAGCTTGACGGCCTCCAGGCAGCCCTGGTGCACGGGCAGGCCCGTGAGGTGGTTGACGGCCGCGTGGAGCGGCGTGTCGCCGCCCCTGGTCTTCGCGTTGGGGTCGGCGCCCTTGGCGAGGAGCGCGCCGACGACGGCGGCGTGGCCCGCCTGGGCGGCGAGGTGGAGGGGCGTGATGCCCTTCTCGTTGCTCGCCTTGGGGTCGGCGCCCTTGGCCAGGAGCAGCTCGGCGACGTCGGCCTTGCCGCTGGCGGCGGCGTGGAAGAGCAGGGTGTCGCCCTCGTCGTCGCGGGCCGTGGCAATGCCGGGGTTGTCCTCGACCATCGCCTTGAGCTTCGCGGCGTCGCCCTCCTTGGTCTGTTGAATGGCCTCGCCTGGCAGGGCGACGATGCCGTCCTTGCCGGCCTTCGAGCGCGGCGTGCCCTCCTCGCAGCCGGCCAGGGCGAGGAGCACGCCCAGAAGCATGGACACGCGGAGCAGCCTCGGCATGGCGTTCCCCCTTAGAAACTATCTCAGAACCCACGTGGGCTCTGAGGTAGTTTCTTAGAGCACGCGGGGCAGAGACGCCCCGCCCACAGAGAAGTCACCAGTATCATAGCCGTGGCGGGCGGTACGTCAACCTCTCTTTGCGCGACGCTCTTGATTCCACGACGGGCGCGGCGTACTGTGGCGCTGTCGAGGAGGACACACATGGGAAGCCTCACCGAGTTCTGGATCGGCCGTGTGCTCGTCTTCCTCTACGAAGACGGCTTCACGGTCTTCCTCCGCGACGATGCGGAGTTTACCGCCTACGTGGGCCTGCTGGAGGTGATAGCCGTCGCCGCGGTGCTGCTGCTGGCTGCGAAGTGGGCGCGGCCGAGTTCGTCGTGGCTTGTGCTGCTCGCGGCCGGTGCGGCGCTGGGGGCGACAGGTATGTGGCTTGGGGTGACGAGCAACCGGCTTGCCCCAACCGCCTATGTGCTGACCCTGCTGGGGATTCCTCTGGGCCTGTGTGCCTTCGCCGTGTCGCTTGCCATCTGGCGCGCCCTGCGGCTCATGGGCGTGCAAAGGGCGCAGCGGCCTGCCCCGCCGGCTGTCTAGAAGAAGTCCTTCACCACCTCGGCCAGCAGCGTGGTGTCCTGCGATTCCAGAATCTTCGCGATGCGCCAGGAGGGGACTCTGAGGTTCCTGAGCGCCGTTTCGGCCTGGGACCAGAGGCGCTTGCGCTTCTTGTCGTCGTCGGTGACCATGATATCCGACACCAGCTCGGCCAGCTTCTGGAGCATCAGGTCGGGCTTGTGGTCGTAGTAGCGCTTGATGATGCCGCGCTGGTGGGGGTTGTAGTCGGGCATGCGATCATCTCTGTTCCGAGTGGGTGGGGCAGGTGGGGCCTGTGGGACCTGTGGGACGAAGAGGCGCAAGCTGTCCCACGGGTCTCACTTGTCCCACTCGTCCCACTGCGTCGGGCTGTAGCATGCTCACGGCAGGAACTTCCTGGTGTTGCGCAGTTTCTCGGGCAGGTACTTTTCGACGACGAAGTTGAGGCTGTGGGCGGCGAATGCCTGCTGCTCGACGCGCACGCCCATCTTGATCATCTGGTCTATCGCGCGCTGCCACTCCTTGTGGTGGTGGAAGAAGGGGTCGTTCTTCAGCGCGTCCTTGGCGCGCTTGATATCTATGTCCTTCAGCGGCTGGGTGGGGAGGTTGTAGTCCACGATGTCCTGCGGGGTGACGCCGAGGTAGTGGACACTGGGGACGCAGAAGAACTCGTTGAGGTGGGCGGCGTTGCCGGAGCCGACCTTGAGGGTGCGGTAGATGTTGGCGTAGCCGTAGGGGTCGCCGTCGGTGAAGGCGTAGACGGGCATCTGGTGGGCGTCGGCGAGGCGGCGGATGAAGCGGCGGCAGGCGCGCGTGGGCACGCCGCCCATCGAGATGAGGATGCAGTCGGCCGTGTCCCAGAAGGCGTGCTTGACGAGGCGCTGGAACATGGCGGTGGTCTCGATGACGAGGATGAACTTGGCGCTGGTACGGAAGGTGAGCTGCTCGACCTGCGGCGGCACGCTGTAGGCGCCTGTGCCAAAGCGGGTGCAGTCAATCTCGATGCTCTCGCCGGTCGCGGGGTCTTCGTCCACGACCACGAGGCGGCCGGCCACGGAGCCGCCGTGCTCGTCGGGGATGAAGCCGATCTGCTCGCGGTTGAAGCCCAGCATGGCCTCCAGGTCGTCCATCACGGTGTCGGATTCGGGCTGCTCGGTGAAGGCGGCTTCGGCCCAGGATTTCGAGCGGTAGTAGGCTTCTCGTTTGTTGATGATGTCGTCGTCCTCGACGACGGCCTTGGAGAGGGCGAGCATGCGGATGGACTGGGCGAAGGTCTTGACGGTGGTGTAGGCGAAGTCGCGCCGCGCGGTGCGGCCGCGCATCTTGAAGGCCCCCGTGCCCGAGTCGTAGCGCACGTTCGAGAGGGCGCGGATGGGGAACTTCATGTGCGGCTTCTTGTCGTGGCGGATGTCGCTGTAGATGTCGCGCGCCACCTCGACCATGCGCGCGAGGGCTTTTCCGTTGTCGTGCTTTGGCGTTTTCTTGGGGGTCTTCTTTGCCATTCCGCGCTTTCTCCATGCTCGTGATGCGTGAAGCGTGATACGTGAGAAGGAGGGGCGGGACCGTTCTTCTCTTCTCACGCATCACGTATCACGGCTCATTTTCTGCTCTTGTGCAGCATCTCGGTCAGCTTCTCGACGATGCCCTCTTCTTCGCGCTGGCTGAGGGCGAGGATTTCGCGCAGGCCGATGCCGATGTGGGGGATGTATTTCTCGATGTAGGAGCGTTTGCGCTCGGCCTCGGCCTCGCGCCGCCGCCGCTTGATGTGGAGGCTCATCTTGCGCCCACAGGCCTGGAGCGCGAGCTTGATCTCCTTGATGATCTCGGGGTAGTGGGCGATGGCCTCCTTGCTCTCGGAGGTGAAGGGCACCCACACGCTGGCCATGTGCACGACGACGATGGCCGGCCCCAGGGGCAGCGAGCCGCTGGGCTGCGAGAGGCCGTAGGGACGCCACGAGATGCTGCTGATCGCGCGCGTGATGGCGCAGGCCGATTGCTGGTAGAGCAGCGGCACGCGGTTGGCGAAGCGGTAGACCCGCACCGGCCCCTCGTCGGGCACCTTGCCGCCGTAGGCCACGGCAGCCTCGATGATGAAGGGGTTGCCGCGGTAGACCGAGGGCGGGCGCGACACGGCGGCGTAGAAGTCGGCCTCCAGCTCCTTCTTCACGCCCTTGAGCAGCAGTTCCTCGCCGATGGGCACCACGCAGTCGGTGGGCGGGTTCATGATCCGCGTGGCCTGGATCGCCTTGTAGAGGGTCTCGGCCTCCTGGCGGGCGATGCGGCTGGGCCGCGCGTTGGGCTCGATCTTCGCGGCCGCCAGGATGTTGTCGGCCACGCGGCCCGACACGCGGGAGAACTCGTGGGTGAGGAAGGCGCGCACGTTGCGCGCCTTGGTGCTCTCGAGCATGGTCATGAGCATGCCCAGCTCGATGCCCTGGGGGTGCGGCTTGATCGTCTTCGGCTCGGCCGGCAGCTCGGAGGTGGCGCGGGGGAACTCGTGCGGGTCGCCGTCGGGCGGCGTGTAGAGCATTCGCACGTGGGGGTTGGTGATGGCCGTCTGCTCGAGATAGGCGTCCACGCTCTGGCGGCCGCGCTGGTAGCGGGCCTCCAGCTCGATCTCCACGCGGGTGCCGTGCGCGCCGTTCCAGTCGCACTCGCCCTCGTTGATGACGCGCGGCTCGTTCTTCTTGGTGTCAATCATCAGCTCGCAGCGGACCGCGGGCTTGCCGTGGCCGATCTTGGAGATGATGACGGTGGGCTGGCCCGTGGTGAGCTGGCCGTACATGGCCGCGGCCGAGATGCCGATGCCCTGCTGGCCGCGCGACATCTTGAGGCGGTGGAACTTCGAGCCGTAGAGGAGCTTGCCGAACACCTTGGGCACCTGCCTGGGCACGATGCCCGGGCCGTTGTCCTCCACGATCACGCGGTAGCGCTCCTCCTTGCGCACCTCCTTGACGGTCACCTTGACCTCGGGCAGGATGCCGGCTTCCTCGCAGGCATCGAGCGAGTTGTCCACTGCCTCCTTGATGCAGGTGAGGAGGGCCTTGCGCGGGTTATCGAAACCCAGCAGGTGGCGGTTCTTGGTGAAGAACTCCGAGACGGAGATCTCGCGCTGCTGCTTCGCCATTTCGGTGGCGGTCACGCGCCGCCTGCCTTGCTTGCCCCCCTCGCCGGCGGCCTCGGCGGGTCCCTCGAGGTCCCCGCCCGCCGGTGGGGGAGCGGCGAACTCCAGGGTGCGCTGTGCAAGCTCTTGTGCCATGGGTTCCTCGCGGTAGCTGGCCGAACTGTCTTGAACGGGGATCGGATCTGGGCGCGCCCCTGCCGCGGCAGGAGAAGGCGTTACCACTATCCCTATGGTGCGCGGGCATTGTAGCACGCACATGTAGTGAATGCAAGCCAATTATCGCGCCCCCGGCGGGACGCAGATTGACTTCCCGGGAGCCCCGATCTATAATGCCTCGCCGGGTGCGGCGCCCCACGAAAGGAAGGCCCCGGTGGACAATCCGGTCTGCGTCTCCTGCCATAAAGGCCTGTCGCTCGAAGACATCGAGCGTGGGAACTTCAAGCACATCGGCGGCCACCTCTACTGCGCCGAGTGCGTGGGCAGGATGCGCCGCGTGGGCCCCACCCCCTGCCCCGCCTGCGGCGTCACCGACACGCCGCTCTACACCGGCAAGGGCTACCTGTGCCGCAAGTGCGGCGCCGACCTCCACCCCGCCCAGGCCGACGCCAGGACGGCTCCCGCCCAGCGGCCCCACACGAGGCCCGCCGCCAAGCGCTGCCCTTACTGCGGCGCCGCCATTCTGGCCGAGGCCCTCAAGTGCCGCTACTGCGGCTCGTCGCTCACCCGCGAGGCCCGCGAGGCCGAGGCTTTCAGCCGCCAGAACTCGCAACTGCGCTTCTGGGTCGGGTGCCTGCTCAGCGCTTCGGTCTTCCTCCTGCTCTTCCTCGTCTACGTTCTCGCCACGCGAGGGGCGCGGCAGCCCGAAGCCAAGGCGGCTCCCCCGGTTCCCACGACCGCCAGCCCCGCGGCGCCCAAGCCCGACACGGCACTCGTCGCCAGCCTGCGGGAGGAGCTTCGAAGCCTTCGCACCCAACTCACCGTCCTCAAGGCCGAGCAAGAGCGCCTGCTGGCGGCCAGGGAGCAGCCGCCCGAGCCGTCCCGCATCGCCAAGACCGTGGCCGAGGCGATGAAGCCGCCGCCGCCCGCTCCCACCAAGGAAGACCTCCCCAAGGTCACACCGCCCCCCGAGAAGCCGCCTACGCCCCCCGCGCCGGCGAAGGAGACTGTCCAGCCTCCCACCCCCGCCGCGAAAGAGCCGCCCCCGCCCACGAAGGCCGAGACCCCGAAGGCCGAGACCCCGAAGCCCAAGGCCGAGGAACGCACACCTGCCCAGCTCGCGGCGGCCGCCTACCCCGTCTTCACCACCGAGTTGGACAAGCTCAAGGCCGCCCGTCGCTATGGCGAAGCCATCGCCGCCTGCCGCCAGTTCCTTGCCGCACACCTCGGCACCCCGGAGGCCGATAGGGTGCAGGCCGCCCAGAAGGCCCTGCGCGACGAACTCGACCGCATCCGGGACGACCACGCCCGCCGCTTCAAGGCCGCGCTGGACAAGAACGACCTCGAGGCATGCCGCAAGGCGGCCGCCGAACTCACCCAGTACGACGCGCCCGAGATCGGCGAGGACCGCGACCGCATGCTCGCCGAGATCAAGGCCGCCGAAAACCGCCCCGCCCTCGACCTCACCAAGTACCTCACCCAGTGGGAAACCCCGCCCAACGTGGCGCGACTGCTTCAGGACCTGAAGGCAGAGAAGGACTGGACCGCCCGCTCGCGGGCCGCCAAGGAGCTGGGCCGTATCGGCCACAGCGCCGCCATCAAGGGGCTCCTCGACGCCCTCAAGGACCCGGAGTGGTACGTCAAGGCGAGCGCCATCGGCGCCCTCGCCGACATCGGCGACCCGATCGCCCTGCCCGCCCTCGCCCCGCTCACCAAGGCATCCTTCCCCGTCATCTACGACCCGGCCGCCCGCGCCTGCCAGACCCTTGCAGCGGCCCCGAAGGACAAGTTCGCCAACGCCTGGAAGCTCGTGGACCCCAAGCCCATCGCGCAAGAGGTCAGCGAGGCCCTCAAGGCCCAAGACAAAGAGGAATCGCCCGTCACGTCGCGCTACCAGGTGGCGCTGATAGACACACTGGCGCTGCTGGACGCCAAGGAGGCCGCCCCTGTCATCCGTCCTGTCTTCGAAAGGGCCAAGGACCCGGCGGTGCGCAAAGCTGCGGCCGATGCCATCAGGAAGCTCACCGGCGAAACACTGATGCCCGAGCCCCCCCCTGCTCCGAAGGCGACTCCTCCGCCCGAGCCGCCGAAGCCAGAGCCCAAGGCCCCGGAACCCAAGCCCGAGCCCCCCAAGGAGGCCCCAAAGGCGCCCGAACCTCCCAAGGAAGCGCCCAAGGCCCCTGAGCCTGCTCCCAAGGCGCCCGAGCCCCCCAAGGAAGCGCCCAAGGCCCCGCCGGCCAAAACCTGAGCAAGCGGTCACACACGGCACAGGGCGGCGTCGTCGCCCTCCCACGCCCCCGCCGCGAGGCACTACCGCGCCGCCGTCCCGGTTGCCAGGTTCGGGTCTCTCAAAGATTCCTCTTGATCCCGCGGAGAGACCTCACTATAATCACGGCATCGCGCCCGCGTTGGGCGCCCGGTTTGGCCCGCCCGCGTGGCCATGGGTTGCAGTGCAAAGGAGTGAGGGCAATGATTTCGGCGAGGAGGGTGCGCGTCGTTCTGCTGGGGGTTTGGTTCGTCGTTGCGCTCGCTGCGCCAGGCTATGCCAAGAGGCCCTCAAACACCCCGCCCGTCGCAGGCGATGACTCGTACGCCATCGCCGAGGACCAGCCCCTCGATGTGCCCGCTCCGGGCGTCCTGAGCAACGACACCGACGCGAACGGCGACCCGCTCACCGCCGCCCCGCTCTCCCTGCCGTCCCATGGCACGCTCCTGCTGAGTGCGAGCGGAGCGTTCCTCTACGTTCCCGACGCCAATTTCAGCGGCGCCGACAGCTTCACCTACACCGTCTCGGACGGGAAGGGCGGCAGCGACACGGCGACCGTCACCATCACGATCAGCCCGGTCAACGACCCGCCGGTGGCGGTGGACGACGCCTACCAGGTCGCCCAGGGCGGCGATCTGGTCGTCAAGCTCCCTGGGCTGCGGGCCAACGACTGGGATGCCGAGGGCAACCCGCTGAGGGCGGTCCTCGTGAGCCCTCCGAGCCACGGCACCCTGGCGGTTTACGACGGCACCGGAGACTACCCGGCGCTTTCCTTCCGCTACACGCCAGACCCTGCCTTCGTTGGCCAGGACACGTTCACGTACAAGGTGAACGACGGCCAGGCAGACAGCGCCCCCGCCACCGTGACCATCAGCGTGCTGGCCAGCCGGGTCTACCGCCTGCCCGATGCGGAGCTGATGAGCAGCGGGTTCGGCCAGCTCTCCGGCTACAGCTCGAGCAGCAGCACGCTCGACAGCCGCACCGACGTGGCGGGCCAAGGCGTGGTGTACGGGCTAACGCTGAAGGGCGCAGACGCCGGTAAGATCGGCATCGGCGAGCCCGACTGGCCCATCGCGGCCGCGGCCGGGCTGGACTACGACCCCGGCGTGCCCGGCGGCTGCCAACCGCACGATAACTCGAGTCTCGCCGCCTACAGTTGCTACGAGATGACCGTCTCATACCTCAGCGGGCCGGCCGGCAGCACCATCAACATCGGCCTGTTCATGAACACCGGGCTGACAGGCGCGAGCGGGTACCCTTCGAGCGACGGGACCAACGACACCTGGTGGGGCAGTGAATGGGTCACGCTCGCGCTGGGCGAGACGAAGACGGTCACGCTCTACTTCAGCGGGGCCGAGGCCTGGAACATCAGCGACAACAAAGTGCCTCACTCGGAGGGCGGCACGGCGGCGCCCAATGGCGGCAGGTACGCCATCAACTTCCGAGACCGGCACGAGATCACCAATATCGGGCTCCAGGTCGCCGACTTCGACGGCGGCACGCTGCTCACCGACGGCTACCCCATCCAGATCGCGCTCAACGTCCCAGGGCAGCCCCAGCCGCCGGTTGCCAACAACGACTCGGCCGCCACTGTGGAGGGCAGCCCCGTCACCATCGCCGTGCTGGCCAACGATAGCGCGGACGCCACCAAGGTCACGAATCTCACCCAGCCCGCGAACGGTCAGGCGACCCTGAACGCCAACAACACCGTCACCTATACGCCCAACGCGGGTTTCGTCGGCACCGACTCGTTCACGTACACCGCCAACAACGGCCTCCTCGACAGCGCGCCTGCCACCGTCACCGTCACCGTGTCGGAGGCGACGCATGACGTCTCGGGCACGATCACGTTGGGGAGCAACCCCCTGGGCGGAATCCAGGTGAAGCTGTACATCGAAGTCCAGGGCCCGAAGGGGGCCTCGTGGAAGACCGTCACCTCCGCCACGACCGATGCGCAGGGGCGCTATGCCTTCGACGGCCTGCAAGTCGGCGGGCGCTATAGGGTCGCCCCCGTGAGCAGGACCTACAGCTTCGTCCCGGATGTCGTTGACTTCACCTTCTGGGGCGCCCCCGTGGAGGACGTGAGCTTCGCCGCCGTCCTCCTGTCGGCCAAGTCTGGGACCAAGGAGGCGTCGGACTTCTAGGGTCTGTGCTCCCGGTCAATCGCTCGGGTGGTGCCACGGGGGCGGGTGCGCCGGATGGCTGCCTCCCTCCCCGGCTCGCATTCCCCGTCCCGCGGCACCCTTGACGCGAGGGGCCGCTCCGCTATAGTAGTCGCGGGGAGGATGCGGAGCCGGACCCATGCGCCTCGCGCTCGCCCTGGTGCTTGCATGCCTCCCCTGCCTCGCGGCCGCAGGCGAGGCGCTGCCGGATTTCCCCCAGGCTCTGCGCCGCGGGCGGCCCGTCGAGCGTATCGAGGATGCCGCCGTCTACACGATCAACGAGTTCATCGAATCGGGCTACGGCCTCGACCTGGCCCGGAAGGTGGGCTCGGACGTGCTGATTCGCGCGTGGTTCAAGTGGCGCAACGCGCCCGACTTCGCGAAGCTGGCGCCCCTGGTGCCGCAGGCCCATGCCCTGGGCGCCCTCTTCGGGGGCGGCATCACGTGCAGCGCCCTCTACGACGGCGAGAACGGCCTCACCCGCGAGCAACTGCTGGACATGGCCACCCGCGGCCCCGATGGCGCGCTGGTGGACGCCTGGGGCACCCCCGGCTGCCGGCACGGCTCGCTCTCCAGCCCCGCCTACCTCGACTACCTGCTCTCGTGGTGCCGCCAGCAGATTGACGCGGGCGTGGACTACCTGTTCATGGACGAGATCAACGCGGCCCTCCAAGCCAACGAGGGCTTCGACGACCATTCGATCCGCGATTTCCGCGAGTTCCTCCGCCGCCGCTTCCCCGACGGCAAGGGCTGGCGTGCGCCCATGCCGCTCGAGACATTCGACTACCGCGCCTACCTGAAGGCCCGGGGCCTCGCCGAAAGGCCGCACGCGCCCCGCAACCCGCTCGCGTCCGAATGGCACGCCTTCCGCCGCGAGCGCGACGACCGCGCCTGGAGACAGCTCTCCGACGCCATCCGCGCCTATGCCGCCTCGAAGGGCCGCCGCGTGCTGCTGAGCGCCAACGGCATCGCCCCTTACGTGGACCTCCAGGTGCTCGGCGTGTGGGGCCTCTGGCGCGTGAAGGACGGCGCCATTGACCTCTCGGAGAGCCAACTCGACGAGTGGGCCGCCACCGTGGCCAATGGCCACGCGCTCGCCCGGCGCCGCGTGCCCGTGGTCTTCTTCCACGACTGGGGCTTCGGCGGCTTCCCCTGGCTCAAGGTGCCGCCCGCCGACCGCCGCCTCTGGATGCGCGTGCGCGGGGCCGAGATCTACGCTGCCGGCGCCTTCTTCGCCTTCCCCGTCCACGGCCCCTTCGGCCAGGACGCCCTCCGCGACGGCACCCTGGCCGAGATCGCCCGCCAGTCGGCCTTCTACCAGCGGCATCGCCGCCTGTACCTGGACGGGCGCGTGCTGGGCTTCGAGCCGCTGGAGACGCCCGAGCCGCTCCTCAGCCTCGCTCTCTGGCGCTGCGACCAGCCCCCTGCCCTGCTCCTCCACGTCATCAACCGCGACGCAGCGGACGGCGAGCCCAGGGCCCGCCGCAACGTCACGGTGAGAATCCCCAACTGCCCCGAGCCGAGGGCCGTCCGCATCGTGTCGCCCGACTGGGAGGGGGAGAAGCCGGGCAAGGCTTCGAGGGACGGCTCGGCCCTCTGCGTGGTGCTCCCCGAGTTGCAGGCCTATGCCGTGGCGATGCTCGACTATGAGGCCGTGCCCAGCCTCAGGCTCTTCAGCCCTCGCATCGTGCCCTCGCTCGCCTGGGCCAGGCCCGAGGAGAACGAATTCGTGGTCGGCAAGGACGGCGCGATCCCCAACGCCTGGGCGCTCAACGGCTTTCTCCAGGGCAACCTGCACCCCGACCTGCGGAATCCGCCGACCTTCGTCGTGCACATGCCGCGCGGCGGCGCCTTGCGGGTGCACGTGCGCGCCGTGGCCACCCTGGGCGCGAGGCTCGAGTGCCTGGTGGACGGCCAACTCGTCAAGGCGGTGGACCTGCCCGACCGCGACGGAAAGGACGATGGTTCGGCCCGCGAGTATGACGAGACCCTGGAGTTCCCCATCCCGCCCGGGCGCCATCGCGTGAGCCTGCGCAACACGGGCGGCGACTGGGCCGTCGTGGCGTGGTATGCCTTCGTCGGCGATCTGGCCGACTAGGAGCCTGTCCAGGAATCCCCGTGGGCTGCGTTGCCGGCGCCAGCGGGGCGGATGCAAGGCGCGGCTCCGCAGGCGATGCTACGGAGCGCATCGCTGAGGAGACGCAACGCGGCAGACGC
>Ga0116146_1000995_pt1 | contig 31452 bp, 28 predicted proteins | sample AD_JPNHG2_MetaG_FD_89748 | JGI IMG/M metagenome (GOLD analysis project Ga0116146, IMG submission 89748) | Active sludge microbial communities of municipal wastewater-treating anaerobic digesters from Japan - AD_JPNHG2_MetaG | ecosystem: Engineered > Bioreactor > Anaerobic > Digestate | place... | reverse complement strand
CGAAGAAGAACGTTGCCGGATTGCGGACCCTCGACCCGACCCATGAAGCGGCCGTTCTCGGTGAGGAACGTCACGGCCACCCGGTGCTGGGCGCACAAGCCCAGCAGGAACGGACTACACAGGACGTTACCGAAACAAACGATGCTGCCGACGGTATGGACGGGTAGTTGCAGACGACTCTGACCCTCAACCCGAACGTCGATGTTGGTGCCCTTTCGGGCCAGGTAAGCCTTTTGCGTCGTCACGTACAGGGTGTTGTCGTGCGTCTTCATCGCCGCTTAGACCTCGCGAATCGCCTGCCGCACCATCCGCCGCAGGTACGCCGCCGCAGACGCGGGTAGGTCCGGGAGGCAATCGTCCTTGAGCGAGCAGTGCTTGCATTTGGGGCCCGGCTCAGGCGGCGGGGTGACGCCCGAGCCCAATAACTCGTGCAGGCGAACCGTAAGCCGCTCGACGCGGTTCCGCAACTCCACCGTGAACGCAACCGGAGCTCGCCGGCGCGTCCGTCCATAGAACAGTGCCCCCGCTGGCACGGCCGTCTGGAGCATTTCCTCCAGACATATTGCCTGCGCGCACAACTGCACGGCGTCCGCGTCATGGGCCTTGGGTCGTCCACGCTTGTACTCGACCGTGTACGGCACCCAACGTCCCGCACGCCCGGGCAACTCAACCCCCCTTCCCCCCTTCACAAGGGGGGACCGAGGGGGGTCTGCACCACTTCCCTCCTCACTGAGGGGGGATAGAGGGGAGTCGGTCACCGGATGGTATTCCACAAAGTCGGCCACGCCCGACAGTCCCAGCCGATACGACACCAGCCGCAGCCCTCGGGCTACCGGGATTCCGTGTTCGGTCCCCGACTGCCGCTCGTGTACTCGCTCGTGCAGCAGCCGCCCCTCCGCCGTGTGCCGGTTCTCCGACCACGCCAGCTCCAGGTGTATCAGCATGCACTGCCGCGGGCAGAACGCCAGGTGCTGCAACGCGGAGACTGGCAAAAGGTCGGAGTCGCCGTAGGTCGGAGTCCCAAGCATGTCGTTTCACAAAGGTGCCGATGGCTAAGGCTTCTCGATGATCGTTACACCGGCTGGTAGATTGCTCTGGTCCAGATTAATGTCATAATCCGAAAATGCACGCGCGGGCCTTGCCTCGTCTCGACGCCTGACTTTGAGCCGCTCGAAAAGCGAGAATGCCGGGGCATTACCCAGCGGGCTCGCATGCTGGAAAACAATCAGCTTGCGCGTCGACATCAAGCCGCGAGCCGCTGACCGATCATGCTCGAACATGTTCACCAAGGCTTCCCAAAACAGATCAAGGTCTTCCGATGTAAAACCAGTCTGTGCGGCCAAGTGGGGGGAGATGAAGCCGTGACCGATGTACAAGCCATAGGGGATGGTGTTCTTTCGGCCCATAGTCCGGTTGTCTCCACCCTGTTTCTCAGCCTCAGCCTCGGTGGCTACGGCCATCCGCGTGATCGAGTGCTCAAGGGTCACGATCGGATCGACCGAACGGGCGAAAGTCATCTGGACGGGACCCCGCACCTGGCCGCAGTTGATCCCAGTGGACATAACCGCCCCGAAGGTGCGGATGTCGTAGTACGTCTTGCACATGTGATCGCGGGCCTCGTCAACTCTGTCGCCCCCTTTGCGCTTCTTGTCATCGCCCTTCAGAAGATCCTGAGCCCCGATGGCCTTGTAGGCCGCCTCATGGAGCTGATTGAGGATAGCCTTCTCCTTGACATAGATATCGAACGGGGGCGCGAACCCTTTGGTCATGCCGACGTAGTTGCGTACCTTCCGTTTCAGGCAAACGTCGGTGACCAGCCCCATGCCCGTCTCGGCATCCACGCGAGGCAGGTTGCCGGCATCGGGATCACCGTTCGGATTGCCGTCCTGAACGTCGAACACAAGGATGAAGTCGTAGCGGTTGCTGATCGTTTTACTCATGTTATGTCCTTTCCATTGAGTTCACGGTTACTCGTTCTTATCCGTTCTTTTTGTGTAGAAGTCCTGCATTTGATGATAGTAGCCAATCGCAAACCGACCTTGATCGGCCAAGGGCAAGTGGGCCGGAAAATCCGCGATACCGGACATGATCTCGCCGATCAGTCTTTCTCGGACAATCCGCAGCCCTTCGGGAAGCTTGGAAAGGTGGTGGTTCTTGAGACGCATCAGGTTGCCGAACACAGCGATGGGTGTGCTTGAAGCGGCGCCATAGAAGCGGTCTCGGATGGTCGCATTGATGCCAGGATTGGCATCCTGCTGGATCTTCTCCAACGTAGCGAAAAGTCGCCCGAGGCGGTATCCCACGCTGGAGTTCTCGGGATCAAGAGCCATTTTCAGTTCCTCCTCAATATGTGGATTGTGGAAGCGGGTTTGTCGGTTGATGGATGCCTTAATGAGAGCTGCACGAGCGTAGCTGATTTCATGTTCCGCCCGCGCACGACGGACGGCGGCTTCAAGCAAAGTTGCCGGATAGGGCAGACCTTCGAGAATTGCTCTGATGGTGTCCCCGGCCAAGTTAGGCGGAATGTTCTCCGCTTTGCCCTGAACGGCAGTGGCGACCAGCAGGCGAAAGAGCGACAGCGTATCCTTGTCCTTGGGACCGTGAACAAGACGCAGGTCTCGGAAGTGCTGGGCAAACCGTTGGGCCATTTCGGGAACCGTACCCACGTGCCAGAACCGGATGGCAATGCGAGCCGCGTTTGGCGCGAGTCCGAGGACGTAGAACCTTGTCTCCTTGTCGGACTCAACGTAGGCTCCAGTATTCACCGACCGAAGCAGGTCCTCGACCGCCCTGACGCCTCGGTCAGGATCATCTTTGGGCGGTTCGCCGAAAAATGCAGCTACTTCGGATTCGAAACGGCAGTCACGGGAAGCCCAGAAAACCGTCGAGGCGTCGCCGACTTGAACGCGTTGACTCGAATCCTTCCGGAGAAGATGATTCAGGGCGGTGGTGTAGGCAAAGGCGACATTCTTGCTGACGGGCGCGTTCGAGCCCTGTTTCTTCCCGAATGACTCGAACGCATCGCGATTGAAGGAAACAATGTCTCCTCCTCGGGTGTTTGCACCCCAAACGCCCTTGATAGATGCGTGAAGGCGCTCGATCGGAGCGTATTCGCCAGTGACGAGACAGACCGCCTTGGCGCCAATCTCAGAATCCGCTAGTGCGTCTATCGCACGCCGAACCACCGGGCGGTTCGCGATGGGCAAAGCGTCACCGGCCAGGCGAAACGTGACATTAAGCCCGCTCTGCAGGAGTTCCTCCCATGATTCGCCGAACTCAGCGAGCGTTTCTTTCTTGTTCGACCTGTCGAGGAAGGCTTCAAGTGCTCTCACACCTTCATCGTCGCTCAGGTTCAGACTGCTAATCGCCTTGCGGAAGGCAGCATGTTGTTCCTTTACCCTGTTCGGTTTTCCCTTGAGAACCACGCCCAGGGCATACTCCGGATTATCCCAAAACAAATTGGACTTGATACCGGAGCTCCTTTTCACCGATTGCGGTAGAAGAAACGCTTTGGCCCGCCGTTCTTCTCCCGTACCTTCCCAGGTGCATTCCACTGCCACGGGACGACCGTCATGCGCCAGCACGACGACGTACGGGATCTCTTTCCACTCCCAACCGGGCGCGGCCATTCGCGATGCCGGGTCCGCTGCCTTCCGATCGTAGTACTCTTTCAGCGCATGGAGAATCATCCGCGCACCTCCTCTTTGTTGTCACGGTCCGGAACGATAATGACGCCGTTTTGCATTCGCGCCCGGAAAAAGAGCGGTCGGATGTTGTCAGGATCCGAGAAGTCCAAGTCGTACAGCATCCAGCCAAGATCGCGAGATTCCCGAATCGGTGGGGGCGAAGTGACGCCGTTGTCCACTAATCGCACGTCAGCGCCGAACTCCCGGCACCCGAGATAGGGGTGGTGGAATGTCTGACCTCTTCTTGCTCGCCTCTCGAACATGGCGGCGTACTTTGCTTCGGTTTCACCAGGGCGAAGATCGGGCCTCTGAAGCTCGGCCGCTTCCTCCGGGTCTACCAACCATTCGGGTAGCGGGTTGTACACCTGTCCGCGCTTGTCGGGCGGGATGAACTCGAACTCCGCGTGAAGGCGATACCGAACATCGCGCAGGAACAGCCCGGCGCGCTGTTGGCGTGCCTCTTCGATCAATATGCCATCCGATCGAGGTGAAGCCGTCTTGTCGACCTCGTTGCGGCGGACTGACACCCATCTGATGGGAGCTAGTACCTCAATGCGCTTCACGCGCCAGAAAATGGCGGGTTTCCAGAGGATCGCGTCGAAGATGGCCCGGGCGGCGGAAGGAGTCATGACGTCATAGCTGACGCGTTCGACCTTCATCTCCGGGCGGGTAAAACATGCGTATGGGCCGCTGACGTCAAGAGTAAAACCTTTCATGACTCTCCTTTCTCTATAATACAAGCTCCTCCGGTGGAAAGCCTGCGGAGAAGATGTCCAGGCCGGTCGTCGTGTCGTACAGCCCCGGCCGTGTCTGTGCAAGTATGCCCGGATGAATCTCCTCGATGAGCGCAGAATCCCGCAGCCGTTCGGCGACGCGGCGATTGACATTCACGGTGAACCGCTGAAGTCGACGCATCACCTCGCGCACGGGGCCGCTGAACCGCAGACGCTCAATCAAAGTCGGGCTTTCAGCATAGCGGACGATGACCGGCACTGAGAGATCGCGAATAAGACGAAACTCGTCGGCGGCAGTGCGGAAATCCACATCTGGCATATGTCTTGTCAGGCGATCCTCCAACCACTTGCCACCCATGTCATTGACCTTGCTATAATAAAGATCGAAGTAGCGAGTGTATGACGCCGGACGATTGGGGCAGAACCCCGGCAGCATGGCCAACTCCCGAGTCGTGTCTTCGCCCTTGCGGAGCAGGCCGGGCGGCGAGGGCCGGGGTGGGACGAAAACGACAACTTCCGCAAGCCGGTTCAGCTTGCCTTCACGATTGCAGCGTCCGGCGGCTTGTGCAATGGAATCAAGACCGGCGAGAGCGCGGTAGACGACGGGGAAGTCCAGGTCTACGCCCGCTTCGACCAGTTGCGTACTTATGACCCGAACGTCGCCGTCAGAGCAGAGCCTCTCTTTGATGTCCGCTATTACCTTGGAGCGGTGCTCGCCGCACATCAGAGCAGAGAGGTGGATCGTGCCTGGCGGCATAAGACGGTGAAGTTCGCGGCAGTCCTGTCGGCGGTTCACGATGCACAACACCTGTCTGTGTCTGCAAAGCTCCGCGGCGAGCGAGGTCCAGTCGCATTGAGCCTCAAGGTCCGAAGGGAAAGATATCCGTGTTCGGGCTAATCGATCATAGAGGGAAGCGGGATCTGGAATGATCTCCCGGGCCTGGAGCAACGGTGTTGGCTCACCGGCGCACACAGGCTTTAGTGGATCAGGTATCGCGGGTTGCGTAGCCGTGCTGAGCACGACAGAGACGCCGTAATCACGTGTCAGATGGCACAAGGCATCCACGCAGGGGATGAGCCGCTCGGGCGGGAGAAGCTGGGCCTCATCAAGGATCACAACGCTCTCGATAATGTTGTGAAGCTTGCGACAACTCCCCGGACTTGCGGCATAGAGCGACTCGAAGAACTGCACGTTGGTCGTGACGATGACCGGCGCGTTCCAGTTCTCGCAGGCCAAAGCTAATCGGAGCGTTTCTTTGTCCGGCGAAAGGTTAGTGTGGTGTTCCACCACGTTGTCCTCGCCGAGGAACCGCCGAAGCACATCAGCCGTTTGTTCGATTATGCTTGTATAGGGGATGACGTAAATGACTCTTCTCTTGCCGTAGCGGATGGCGTGGTCAAGTGCAAATGCAGTACTGGAGAGCGTCTTGCCGCCACCCGTGGGAACTGTCAGCGAGAAAAAACCGGGTGGCCATTCCGCCGCAATGCGACAGGCAGTGAGGACCTCCTGACGAATGTTGTTGACCAGAGTCTTTGGCGATTCCCGAACCAGCCTCCCGAGAGCCGCGTCGAAACTGGTCTTGAGTCTCCCAAGTGCCGGAAAGCCCGGACGCGATTCCGCACGGCCCTTATCCATGAAAGCTTCCGTGTCGAGAAAGTCGGCATCGACCAGACACGAGAAGAGCATACGTACCCACAGGTGATATCCAGCGGGCTTCAAGAAAGGTGGTGGAGATAGAACCGGCGAAAGGTTGCGGATGGACTGCCGGAGTTTATCACGCACCTCGTCCGCTGTTGGTTTTTCTGATTCCAGCCGAACGCAGAGCGCACCGGCCCCGCTGTCCGCGCTGTTCCAATCTGCAAGTCCGGCGTGGTGCCCCGCCGTGACATAAGCGAGCGTCTTCCCGGCAATACCTGGCCAGTGCTCAACGGCCAGAACCGCGCCAGCCCCGGAGTGATTGACACGTCCGCCCCAAACGCTGGCGTCATGTTCTGAAGCCTCAAGACCGTTCGCCCTGGCCAGATAGGCCTGGAACTGGGGATGGGCCTTGCCAAGATCGTGAAGCCACCCGGCAACGTGTGCCCAGCAATCCGACTGGAAGGGTCGTGCATAATCCGACGCTATGCTGGCAACCGAATTCAAATGGAGATCTAGGGGTTGCCACTCGTCCCTCGATTTGCCGGCCAGAGTATGTGCGTAGCAGTTTGGAAGACTGATCATTGTCCCCGCCCCAGCCTATGGGCTTCCGGGTACCACACGCGATCTGCCCATTTTCAGCAACATCAGCATCGGTATAAATCCTAACATCGCCCAAACAGGCTGTCAAGGGCTTTTTGAAGCGCCAGTGGCGGGATCCGGGCGAGGGGCTATCTTGCTGGCTGATGCTTTTTGGTGGAGATTGCTTGGGCCTCTTGTGTGGATTCCCCACCCGCACGCCGTGCCCCTCCCGTCTTCCCCCATGGGCCGGCAATAACAGCATGTTCCCCCCTACGTTGAGCCCCCAAACGGCCGGGCTTGGGGCTGAGGACTTGGGGCCAGTGCATCGGGTCGAGAGCAAAGGGACAGGCTTCCAGACCCCAACCAAAGCAGCTCAGCCAAGCTGGAACCCAACAGCCCAACAGACTAACAGCCCAACACCTCCCTTCCTCCTCCGCTCCGCCCGTCCCTACCGGAGCACCCCGCGTGTTTTCCTCCCGACATCACCAGCGGAGACTCTGCGCGCCGACCGGAACCGAACCGGTAGCCGCCCATGGCCCCCGCCGGCGCTCTTTGACAACCGAATCCCATCCCCTTCGCCCGACGCCAAGACCCTGGAGCTGACGGCCAATAGCCAGGAGCAAGGCGCTCTGCTCCAGTTCTTCCCCTGCCAAACGAACCCAACGAAAGAGCAACCAGCCACCGATCAGCATTCCAAGGGACAGAACTGCTTCTGGCAGTCTGCCGCAAGCTGAGACCTGACAGCTTCCCCCACCAAACGAACCCAACGTCAAAATGGGAAACCTTCGTCCCACATCCGGTGCTGGCCGGCGGTCCTTCCACCCGATAGCATGCTTGGTCTGGCTCGCCGGACAAAGCTCGGCGACCCAACAGGAGGCTCTCTTCCATGCGATATCGTACAGCGATGGTGATCGTGGCCCTATCGGCCGGGGTCTCCGGCTGCGGCCGGGTGTCGACGACACGCACTCCAGCACTCGTCTATCCCCAGACCAGAACCGTTGACGTCGTCGACGACTACCACGGCATCAAAGTCCCCGATCCCTACCGCTGGCTCGAGGACCTCGATTCGCCCGAGGTCCAGGCTTGGGTCGAGGCCCAGAACCGTGTCACCTTCGCCTACTTGGAGTCGATCCCCGCCAGGACGGCCATTCGCGAACGCCTTACCCAGCTCCAGGACTACGAGCGCTTCGACGTCCCCACCGTGACCGCAGGTCGCTATTTCTTCCTGCGGAACAGCGGCCTGCAGAACCAGTCGGTGCTCTACGTGGCCGACGGATTGGACGGCCAACCCCGGGTCCTGCTCGACCCCAATACCCTCTCGCCCGACGGAACCGTCGCCCTGGCCGGCACCGACGTCACCGCCGACGGCAAGCTTCTGGCCTACGCCATCGCCCGGGCCGGCAGCGATTGGAACGAACTCTACGTCCGCGACGTCCAGACCGGACAGGACCTGCCCGACCATATCAACTGGGTGAAGTTCTCCGCAATCTCCTGGACGCACGACGGCAGCGGGTTCTTCTACAGCCGCTACGACGAACCGGATGACAAGAAGCTGCAATCCAGTAATTACTATCAAAAACTGTATTTTCACCGCTTAGGCACCCCGCAGTCCGATGATCGCCTGGTCTATGACCGCCCCGACCGGAAGGAGTGGATGTTCACCGGTCAGGTGACCGACGACGGCCGGTACCTCATCATCTACGTCTCCGAGGGCACCGAGCCCAAAAACCGCGTCTACTACCTCGACCTCAGGCAGGACCGCGCCGAGGTCGTCCGTTTGCTCGATGAGTTCGACGCCGAGTATGCCTTCATCGACAATGACGGGCCGATCTTCTGGTTCCGGACCGACCTGGACGCCCCTCGCCGTCGCGTCGTCGCGATCGATATCCGCAACCCCCGGCGGGACCACTGGAAGGAACTCATACCCCAGGCGCCTGAGACCCTCGATTCGGTTAGCGTCGTGGATGACGTGTTCCTGGCGAGCTACCTGAAGGACGCATGTTCGCAGGTCAAGGTCTTCGACCTCGGCGGCAGGTTCGTACGCGAGGTGACCCTGCCCGGCATCGGAAACACCTGGGGATTCGACGGCAAACGCACCGACCGCGAAACCTTTTACGGATTCACCGGCTACACGACGCCCGGCACCATCTACCGCTACGTGGTCAAGACCGGCGAGAGCATCGTCTACAAGAAACCGAAAGTCCGCTTCAATCCCGATGATTACCAGACGCGTCAGGTGTTTTACTCGAGCAAGGACGGCACGCGCGTGCCGATGTTCATAACCCACCGCAAAGGACTCAAGCTCGACGGCGACGCCCCCACGCTGCTGTACGGCTACGGCGGTTTTTCGATCCCGAACCTGCCGCGTTTTGCGATCACCCGCGTGGCGTGGATGGAAATGGGCGGCGTTTACGCCGAAGCCTGCATCCGCGGCGGCGGCGAATACGGCGAGGATTGGCACAACGCCGGCCGTCTCAAGAACAAGCAGAAATGCTTCGACGATTTCATCGCCGCGGCCGAGTGGCTGATCGCCAACAACTACACGCGCCCGGCCAGGCTGGCAATCCACGGCGGCAGTAACGGCGGCCTCCTGGTCGCGGCCTGCATGACCCAGCGGCCGGAGCTTTTCGGTGCCGTGCTGCCCGCCGTCGGCGTCCTCGATATGCTTCGCTTCTCCCAGTACACCATCGGATGGGCCTGGACCAGCGAGTACGGCCGTCCCGATGACCCCGAAATGTTCCCCGTGCTCAGGGCGTACAGCCCCCTCCATAACCTCAAGCCCGGCACGCATTATCCCGCCACCTTGCTTACCACCGCCGATCACGACGACCGTGTCGTGCCGTCGCACAGCTTCAAGTTTGCCGCTGCCCTCCAGGCGGCACAGGCCGGCCCCGCCCCCGTTCTGATCCGCATCGAAACCCGTGCCGGCCACGGCGCCGGGAAGCCGACCAGCAAACGCATTGAAGAGGCCGCCGACCAGTTGGCCTTCCTGGTTCGCGTTCTCGACATGAGGTTGCCGCCGAAGCGCCCCGGGTGAATCATTCCGGAGTTCATCCCGGCGCCTCTGCTCCTTGCCGCGCGCAAAAATGAAGAGCCCTGGACTCCGAAAACCAGGTCACTCTACTGCCGGGCATCCCCCAGAATCGGCCCTGCCTGCGAACCGGTCGTCCACGGCTCTTCAGTCTTATGTGCGCCTTGAAAGCCGGGTGTGGGACCGGGTTTCTGCCGTTCAACGACGGACGTGAAACCTGTCTCACACTGTTCCGGAAAGCGTTATGAGATTCCGCCTTTCAGCGTGAGCGCTCCCGCATCCTCCTATTGCTGACCAATGGCACCACCTTGGCCACCCCTGGCCCCTTTCCCTTGTCGCCCTTTGCCTTCGCCAAGGCCCTTGCCGGCTCTCTCCCCCTTTCCCAGGCCGAGCTTGCCGCGGTTCTGTTCCCAGAAGGCTTTCATCTCCGCGTCGCTGAGCTTCCCGTCCTTGTCGGTATCGGCTTCCGGATGGTTCTCGAGCATCTTAGCCCTCGCCTGCTCGGGAATCGGTCGATCGCCGAACTGCCCGAGTCGCAGTCCCATCCCCGCCCCCCACGGGGGACCGAACTTCTGACGGAACTTGATCAGCTCGTCTTTGCTCAATTCGCCGTTCCCATCGAGGTCCGCCTCGGCAAACTGCTCGATGAGACGATCGAGACCCGCCCAGGGTGCCACCGGTGGTCCGCCGGGCCTGCCCCTATGGAACGCGGCGAACTCCTCCGGGCTCAGTTTGCCGTCCCCGTCAGTGTCGGCTTCAGGCTGCTTCTCGAGGATCTTGGCAGCAACCTCCTCACGGCTCATGCCCCACATAGCCGAACGGCCGGCCTGAATTTCCTCGTCGCTGAGCGCCCCGTCCCCGTTGGTGTCCCACTCGGGGTGCATCTTAAGCATCTGGGCGGGATCACCCTTGCCCCACGGACCCGGGCCGGGCCCACGCATCCCCAGCCCCAAGCCGCCCTTACCCGGCCCCCGCTTGGCCTGAAGATAGGCCTCGGCCTCCTCCGCCGTCAGCTTCCCGTCTTTGTTTGCGTCCGCATCCGGGTGTTTCTCCAGAAGCTTCGACAACTTAGCGGCCTTCGGATCCGCCTTGCCTTGTCCGAAAACCGCAGAAGTCACCAGTAGACAGCCAACCCCCGCCGCCAATGCCACCATCCATCCGTTCAACCGTAACAGCATGATAAACTCCCCTTTGCGTATGCAGACATTCAGGTATTCTCGAAATCCCGGATCCGCGTCGGCCACACGCTGGCGCTTCAAGCAGCCCCCTTACACGGGCCCTAACAGATCCTCCAGCCCGTTGCCGCTTACTGCGTACAACGCATATGGGGCTCGGCTATTGCCACAGGCTGCCTGGATCTTTTCGTAGCGCGGGACCGCACGTCGACCGACTTGGTGCCTTGCGGCCAGAGAGCGGTGCGGTTTGCGCGGGTGTTTTCCGGTCACTGTGCGTTTGGGTTGCGCCCCCCAGAAAGGCGGTTCGCCTTTGGGCTGCCCAGTCTGTTGCTAACCAATCTCCCGCGCCTGCCTGGCCGGCTGCGAGAACCTGCCATGCAAAATGCACAAGTGTGCTACGCCCCTCATACCGACGCCATCGCCACAGCCTGTCAAGAGCTACCCTCGGACTACCTGGTGGAGCTGCGGGCCCTGCTGCACGCAGCCATGTACCTGCAGCAGCACCGCGACATTCTCTCTCCCCCTTACCAATGGGGAAGCCGGAACGGGTCTCTCTCTCCCCCTTACCAAGGGGGAGTTGGAGGGGGTGGCATGGAATGTCGATGACCAAAGCCGGCGCGGAAGCTCGAGCCAGGAGCGCTCCTGCCTCAGTCCGGCTGCAGGCCAAGAGCTGACAACTGGCACGACTCAGAAATCCAGCAGCTTCAGGATATCGGTGATCGTTCCTTCCTTAGTTTCCAGCCGTCCCGGGGCATCGGGCTTATCGAAGGCCAGCCACTGCTTCTTTGCCTGGATCGGGAGCTTGATGGTATACGGTTTGCAGCGGGGGATGGCCGCGACGGCGCGTTTGGCTCCCTCATAGAGCGCTTTGCGGGTTTCGGCAAACGGCCGAAGCTCGGCCGCCTCGCGGCTCAGGCCCTTTTTCACGGCGACCGTGACACAGTCATTTCCGAAAAACTGTCGGGCCTCACGGCAGGTGGCCTCGTCGCCGGTAACCAGAATCGGCGGCACGCCGTAGTGGCCGGCGATGGCCCCGTCCTGGGCCAATTCGCCGGACTCGACGCCGTTGTACCAGTAGCGGTTTTCGCTTCGTGACGATTGCGTGTGATTCAGCACTCCGTCCGGCGTGCCCTTCATCGCGTGGTAGCCGAGGAAGACCAGCCCGTCGAAGGTGTCGTCCAGGCCCGCCAGAGGGCCCGGCCGAGGTGTGCCGGTGATGCACGTTGCCCCCGCCGGCATCAAGTGGGGCAGAATCGCCCCGTTGCCATGTCCGTCCAGCACCACAATCTCCGACGCCCCGGCATCCCGCAGCCCGCGGACAACCGCCGCGAGGTCGCCCATGAAGTACTCACGGGCCTGCACGGCCGCCGGCGTGTCTCGCTCCCGCGTCTGGGTGAACGTGTACACTCCGCTGGCCCCTTCCAGATCGGTACAGACGTAGATTTTGGGCCCGGTTCCACCCTGCCTCGCCCCGGCGCAGCCGACAACGAGTATCAGAACAGACGACAGCACCTGGAGACCCGTCCGTGCTTGCAGGGGAATCATAAGCCGCACCTCCTTTGGATTCTGAGGGCCTTGCAGGGTTTCAGCCACGCGGGCAAGAGCCGGGTAAACGCTCCAGACGGGCGAGTATACAATGACACAAGGCGATGCCAAGCTTCCGATCGGCTTCCGCGGGCAAGCGGGTAAGACGGAGCGGCAGACCGCTCATGCCCTGGACCATACGCTCGGCTTCCGCGGGCAAGCGGGCAAGGTTCTCCTGCCCCGGCTGGTTTACCTCGCCGCGTAGATATGTTAGACTCCTATCGGTGTATGATGTGGGGTTGCGGTTCGTCCTGGCCTCGCCGAGACCGAGCCACGGCCCGCGCGACATAGCCCGTTCGCAAGACCATGACCGGGGCGTAGCTCAGCCTGGCCTAGAGCGCTTGACTGGGGGTCAAGAGGTCGCTGGTTCAAATCCAGTCGCCCCGATTCTGTTAGCCCACGACCGTCCGCAAGGGCGATCGTGGGTTTTCCATAGGGGTTGCGCGGCAGCGTTCAGAATCATCTCGCCTCGCTTCTGCGACGGCCAGACGATGATGCGGTCGACGTAAGTTCCGATCACCTCTCGCGTTCGGTCGTTCCGCATTCCATTCATCGCTGCCTGCAAGCCGGCCAGTTGTGCCTTTGCCCACTTCCGCATGGCCGCCGCATCCTGGTTACTGCTGGACTGTTGAGCCACTTGAAGTTCCTGCTCCAAGGATTCCTTGCGAAGCCGCATCTGCGTCAGGCGATCGTTGAGCATGGCCAGATTGGCGGGATCGATGTTCATCGTCAGCGCTGTCACCGTGTCGTTGATCTGCTTGAGTTCGCGGGCGATGCGTTCGGTATCGGTACCGCCGGTGTCGTTTCGGCCAACCGATTCCACGAACCGCCGAATGGCGGCATCGATACCGTCTTCGTCGGTGGCGATGATGTCTGCCAGCTTGCCGAGTACCCATTCCTCGATCTGCTCGGTCCGCAATGTCGAGGGAACCTCGCAGATGGTTTTGCCATGCGAACGTCGGCCGGAGCAGGTGTAGTAGTTGGTGACGACCGGCGCGCGGCCTTCGATGCGGCCCTTGCGCCTGGGGTCGCCCCAGAACTTGTGGCCGCAGTCGCCGCACTCGAGGACGCCCGTCAGTAGCCATCGCCGGTTGCGATGCCCGGCCCCGCCCTTGGCCCGGCGACGCTTGGCCACCATCACCTGAACCCTGTCCCAATCTTCGCGGCTGATGATAGTGGGCACGGCGTTCGGCACGACGACCCACTCGTCCTTGGGCGTCTTGACGACCTTGGCCTCGCCGATTTGGCGTTCGCGCTTCTGAGCTCGACCGTTCTCGACGCGATAGAACTTCGCTTCCGTCCGTCGGTTCCAGACGAGATCGCCACGGTACGTCGGGTTCTCCAGGATGGCCTTGACGGTGGTGAAGCCCCATACCTCGCGGAGCGGACCGGGGATACCTTTGGCATTCAACTCGGCGGCGATGGATGCGAAGCCGAGGCCATCGAGGCACATACGAAAGATGTCCTTGACCACCTGGACGCGCTCGGTATCGCTCAACACCAGCCGCGCCTTGCATTCCTTGCCGGGTTTCAATAGCGATTGCCCCTTCGCATACGTGGCCTGTAGCTTGCCGTCTTTGTCGTAAACCTCGCGCACCCGGCCCGGGCAGAAGCGGATGCGGAACATGACCGACCCGTCGGGCGCGAGAATTTCTCGATCGTAGCCATACGGTGCGGCCCGGCCGGGATCGGACTCGGCCATGATGGCGCTGATCTGCCCGCGCAGCGTGTTCTGTGAAAGGCTGATCGAGTACTGGCGGTTCTGGAACTGCTTCACGGTTCGCAGCACGTCGCCATCGATACCATCGCGGGCGAGGTAGTCTTCGGTGACCGACAGCACCTTTACGTTCGCTTGCCGCAGCAGGTAGCGATAGTGCTCCGTCTCGGTCACGTCGCCACGACTGAACCGATCGGAGTTCCAGACGATGACGGCCGCGAAGTCGCCGCGGGCGGCGTCGGCGATCATGCGCTGAAAGCCCGGGCGCTCGTCGGCGCTGGTGCCGCTGATGGCATCATCCACGTACTCGCGGATGATCTGATAGCCCTGTTCCTCGGCATGCCGGGCGATCTCGAGCCGCTGGTCACCAATGCTCTGCTCCTGCTTGTCCGTCGAGCGGCGCAGGTACGCGACGGCGGGAATGGTGTCGGTGGTAGCGATCATGGCGTTTCCTTTCGTGTCGGCGGTTCACGGATACCGCCACCATGAGGGCTCAATTCGCCGAGAACATCAAGGCGGATTCCCGGCGAAACCGCACCCGCCGCCGGTAGGCCCGCTGGCGACAGGCCGGGCGGCAGTATTGCGCCTCCGGCCGACTGGCGTACAGGATGTGGCCACATTCCACACATCGGCGACGATAACAGCCACGACTGTCGCCCAGACGGCGCCAGGTGGCCTCCAGGAGCGTTTGTCGCGTCAGGAATCCGTTCATAGCCACCTCCCGGCGTTACGGCAGAATGCTCACCCTGGTAAACAAACTCTCATGGGATTGGGCGCTGTTCCCAAGGCCATCGGCAAGGCTCGATGCCCGGGAGGACCCATGCCGCAGGCGTCACGTTTGGCAAACGTGACGCTCCGTCACATCTCGTAGCGTCACATCGTCACGTTTTACGCTATGCCGAGATGTGACGATCTTCACAAGTCTTGTATTCGCAATGTGTTGAATGCGTCACGTTTCGTCGTCACGTTGGCACATCTCATCTCAAGGCCACGTCACGTCACGTTTCGCCCCCCTAAGGGGGCGAACGTGGGCGTGACGCGTGACGTTCAGGTTGTGACGATGCTCAAAACACCATCGCTCACGGCGATCTCACCACGGTTCACCAAGCCCTCAAGCACCCGATGCTGGTTCTGCCGAACCATCCCGGCGGCTTGACACTCATCGCGCCAAGCGTTGATGGACACGCACCCATCGTCACTGGCGGCGACCAGCCGACGCGCCACCCCGAAGCCAACGTCCTGCCATTTTCCTCGCGGCCTGATCGTCTTGGCCTTCGATATGATTGCGCCGGTATCGGCATCGAGCACCTCGATGGCTGCCGACGTGACCGGGTTGCCGTATTCGTCCACAATGCCAGGCAGTTCAACGGGAACCAGTTCCATGGCAACCGGCGGCGGTGTCTCCGAGTCTTTCATCTTCGTCGCTGTCAGCAACAGTTTGTCGTCGTTGACCAAACGGTACTCGGCATCGAGTGCCGCCTTGAGGGCGATGGCACCCCGGGCGCGGTTCTTATCGGCATGGCCGGTGTGATGCACCACCAGGATCGTGCAGCCGTATTGCCTCCGCAGAACGTCGCAGGCGGAGACGAACTGGCTCATGTCCTGGGTGCTGTTTTCATCGCCACCACCAAAGCACCGCGCCAGGGTGTCCAACACGATCAACGTCGGTTTGCCCGCCACATCGTGGATGGCCTGAACGAGTGCGATCAGATCACGCGCTTCAGGAATTGCCACTGCAGGGGCGACGTACAACGGCGCGTCAGCCAGGCTTACGCCGTTGTACTCACTCCACGCCCGGATGCGTCTGCCGAATCCCTGTTGGCCCTCTCCGGCCACGTAGACGACCGGGCCTTGCGTGACGTCATGGCTGCGCCAGGGTGTCCCCGTCACGACGCGGCATGCCCAGTCGATCGCCAGGAAGGATTTGCCGCTGCCGGGATCACCGAAGACCAGGGCGAACGTGTCGCGTTCGAGCATGCCGCGAAGCAGCCAATCGGGCGGACGCATTTCGATCTGGTCGGCGCGGACGAGTTCGAGTCTTCGCGGAGACGCTGTCCCGCCCTGCGAACCGCACAGCGGGACCAACCTGCCGGATTCGTTACGCATGATCTCTGTTGATGGTGCCTTTCTCTGACGCATGTCATCCAAGTAATCCGCCACGCCCGGTATCTCCAACGGCCTCGGCGGCGCTGTGATGACCGAAGGTCGAATCGGCTCACGGACCCAGCGCTCAACTGCCGTGAGCCAGGCCGGAAGGATCAGCCGCTCGAACGTATCGAGGTCGTCCATCTCGTCCCAAGCCTGCGTGACGTACGCGAGAGCATGATGTCGACCGCGCGCACGGGCGGAGGGCACTCCGTGTCCCGGTCGATATCCGAGGTGATAAGTCTTTCGCCCTGCGCAGCCGGGTCCGTACCCGGCCCCATACACCGTGTAGCGCTCACGAACGCGAAGCCGAAGCTGAAGGGCGGCCTGCTCCTCGCCCCATGGATCGAACGTGTCCTCGTCAGGATCGATCCACTCGCGCACGATACGCTGGGCCTCTTCGAGGAATCCCTGGCGAAATGCACGTTCTTTCTCGCGCGTCGCGTTGGGCCGGCCCGCACCGTCGTCGTAGTGGCGCACCAGATCAGACTCGGCAGTTGATTGGCTGATCGCCAGCATGATCAGTTCCTCTGGGCAATCTCACGCTGTTGACGCTTCCATTCATCCAATAGCCACGTCGCGATCATCTCCGACCGCCTCGACCAGCGTTCCTCGGATTCGGACGTGCGCTCGCCGGTCACCACGCGCATCTCGAAATCGCCCACGCGATCCGTCGCGTCCTTCCTGTCCAGTGTCACCGTTGTCATCAGGCACTCCATTGCCATGGCGCGGTCCGTAACCGCCGTCTTCCGTTGTCGTGCGTTGGGTCGGTGGTTTGATGGCTGTCGGGTCAATGATGGGGCGGGCGACGTGATCGACGTGGATGAGGATCGCCGATCCGCGCGCCCGCCCCACGGCAGGATCACGTTACGCCTGGCCCTTCGATCGGACGGCGGCCCGCGGATCGACCAGTGCGGCACCGAAGTCATGGTACACGCGCCAACTTACCGCCAAGGTGTTCACGTCCTGATCGAGACCGAAGAACTCGACCGTCGGCTGCTGACGCCCGTTGAGGAAGGCTGTGACCATCGGAGTATTAGCCGGGCTGGTGAACAGATACCAGTGCTTATCGCTGGCCGCCGCGCCGAACTTCGCGCTGTTGCTCAGACGCGGTTCGACCTCGATGCTCACCGCCCGACGCAACGAGTTGCCCGTCGGCATCTTCTCGGCGATCTGCTGGATGAACTCGCTTTCGAGCAACGCCTTGGCCGTCGGCTGAAGCTCCGGCGGCACGAGCAACGTAGCCGGCCGCAGATCGAGATCGTTGCCCTCGTCATCGCGCTGAAGCATCATCGCCGTGATCGCCAGCGCGAGGCTGTCGAAACTCAGCGCCGCGTCCGCGCCTTCGATGTAGTTGCCGTTGGCAGTACTGAAGAAGCCGTTCGCATTGCCCAGCAACGTCTCGTACACGAGGTCGGACAGCTTCCGCATCGCGGCACGGCCGAACGCCCGGGCCGTCTCGTCGAACACGCCCAGGTCGTCATTGATGATGTCGCGCCGGTCGATGCTCAGCATCTTGCCGAACGTATCCACCTGAAACTGCGTGAACCACTCATCGACCTGGCCGTGCTTGATTTCGCCGCCCGGCGCGACGTGTTTCAACTGGCCGGTGAAGCTCGGGCGGATCGCGGTGTGCGGCTTGAAGTCGGCCACCGACCGTACCGAACAGAACGCTCGCCAGGTCGCCGGGGCCTCGTCGTAAGCGTCCAGCAGCAGCTTGTTGGCCAGATTGCCGAGCGCCTGCGGCAGCGAAGCCAAGGACAGAGACGCGCGGACCATCTCCTCGCGTCCGTGGGGTACGTCCGCACCGTCCAGCATCAACGCCGCCCGGCAGATGTCGAGGGTATGGGTCGCTTTGAGCCGATCGCCGTGCTCCATCGCGATCGCGCCGAGGGCCTTCTCACCCAGCGCGGTGAGGCCCAGTCGCTTCAACAGCGCCGCTTCCAACGTGGCCACGCCGCCGACGGGCTGCGGAGTGTAGGCCATCGGCGCCTTCGGTCGTGACTCGCGCAGGATGTTCAGCAACTCGGCCGACAGATCCTGCGCGCTGAGCTCGCCCGCGATAGCCGAGGCCTTCAGTTCGTCCACCTTCGCCTGCATCCGGCCCCAGCCGCCGTCCGGCTTGCGGCAAAGGTTCTCGATCTCGGCGATCCGCTGCCGCTCGTTGGCGCGAATCTCTTGCTCATCTGCGTTTTGAACGTCCGTGTTCATATGCAACCACTCCTTGGCATGACCTGACGCCGCGATGGCTACGGACGTGCCTGCGTCCGCGCCCAACGGCGTGATACTCACTTCCCGAAGCCGGCCCTGCTTGACCAGCGCGAACCCGCGCGGCGATGACAGCGACCGCCCATTGACCTGTACTCTTTCGCGCGGCTTGATGCGCTCGTGTTCGACCGGCTCGACACCGACCGAAGCCTGAAACGCGAACCCGCCGGACGTCATCTCCACGATCTGCCGGGCCGCTTCGCCCGCGCCACTCATGACGCCCGCGACGACCAATCGGCCATCGGTAACGCGAGCCTCACCGTGTCCTACCACGCCGCCCACTCGCGCGTCGTGGTCGGCCAGCAGCGGGATCTGACCGGCGGCGTCCAAACCGGCCAAGTCGATCACGACGTCACCCCAGCCGGGCACCCGCATCAGCCCACCGGTGTATGCCGTGATGCTGATACGCGGGCGCTTGGGTTCGCCACCGGCCTCGATGGCGACCTCGGGCGCCGTCAGCAACAGATTGTCGGTAGCAATGGCCGTCATGTGTCGCCTCCTTGCGAGAATGGATTGAATCCCGCTGCCAGCAGCTTCGGCGCGAGCATCTTCAGGCGGTAACGAATGGCGCCCTCGGTCATACCCATGCGCCGCGCTGTCGCGCTGGTGTTGCCGTCGCACTCGATGAACAACCTGCACAGCGCCCGGCTTTCCTCGTTGTCGATGTAGATGAGCATTTCATCCACGACCGCCTGCAGCGTCGCATGCTTGGTCGGGCCCTTGCCCGTCAGACGCCGATGGGTTCGCATCTGATCTTCCGTCGGGCCGGCAAGGGCGCCCGACGACTCGTCTGCCGGTTCATCAAACGGCCGTAGCGGCGATACGTGCTTCCTCTCGCGCTCGGCGTACTTGATGACGGCCCTCTGTACGATGGTGTAGATGAGTGTCTTCTCGCTCGCGCCCCGTGAAGGGTCGAACTTTGGCGGCCTGCTGAGCAGGTGCAGGATCGCTTCCTGCACCACGTCGTCGTAGCTGATCCTTGACCCGCAGTGCTTGGGGGCCTCCTTGAGAGCCACGGCCCTGGCGTATTCCAGCAGGTCGGGCGTCAGCTTCAGTTCCTGCGGTGAGGGGTTCATTTACACCTCCTCGCCGCGTTCGAGCCTCTCTCGGATGTCATCGCACAGCGTGAAGGAAATAACCGCCGGACTGGTCTCCCGAGGCGGCACCCGGTGCATGACGAAGTACTGATCGTCGTCGGGCACGCGCCGGCCGTACCTGGTCGACTCGCGCTCCGCTGCCTCGCGCAGCGGCCGCAGGAAGTCGGCGTAGCGACACCCCAGCGCCACGCACATCGCCGCGTAGGGGGTGAAGAGCTGGCAGTCCTCGAAATGTTCGGCGGCAGCATCCACATCCCCCTGCGACCAGGCGTCCGGCCCGGCGGGCGCCACGACGCGATTCTCAATCAACATCTCCAGCATCGCCGGCTTGCAGTCGTAACCCCGCGATCGGAGATGGCTCGAAGCCGCTGTCAGCGTCATGGGGAACATCCGTTCCCGCTCCATCTCGGCCGCCTCGTGAAAGGCCCGGTCCGCCCCTGCCGGCGGTCGGAGCCGCAGGTCCACGTACTCGTCGAACGTCAGTCCCGTCGTCTGCATCGTCATGACCTCCTTGGTTGATGCCTGTACCGCGAGCATACCACTCGCTCGTCAACCACTTATTTCCGGCGACAGGGGCAATTCGTAAAAAGCCGGGCAAGTTTTTTTTGTTAGGTCGTCACCTGGAGCACATAACTCATTGTTTAGAATGATGTTATGCGCGATTACCGTCGCATAAGGAGGCTATCGGTTCTATGATTCCCCTGTCGCCAGCCACGAGATCTCCGCCGGGCCACGGGTGACCACAGCGGGTTCGGACCAAGTTCGGGCTTGACACGGCCGTGTGCGCGGTGACAATACGGGTCAACTTGGGAGTATCGCTCATGTCGCGCGCGGGACACAAGTCAGGGAAGGGCTCGCCCGCTAACACAGAACGTAAGCGGCACCAAACCTCCCCAGCTCCCGCAAGCCACCGATGGACGAAACTCGGTTACCTGGCGACTTTCGTAATCGGCGCTGGCGTCACCGCCGCAGCCTTCGTAGCTGTTAGCCGAGCCCGGCCGAACCAGCCGCCAGTTCAGGAAGTGTCCCAGTCCATACCCGCCTCGCACTACGACCTCCTGGCCATGACGCCCGAGCAACTCGCCAAGATCGATGTCGCCCTGGTGAACCTGCTCTGCGCTAAAGGTCTACCCGGCGCCGAGAACCTCGACATCCCCGCTATCCTGGCCAAGCTCGATGAATGGGCCGCCAAGGTCAAGTTCGAGACGCTGCGCCACCTATACCGCGTGACCGATCCTCGTTACGCCGAGCACTATAACCACTCGGAAGCGCGCCTGCGGGCTGAGTTCATCGTCCAGTGCCTCCAGGAGGATTGCGGCGTTCGGTACAACCCGGATCGCATCTACGAACCTGACTTCCGAGATTCTCGCGATATGTTCCTTCACGGGATGCTGCCGGGTGCCAACGGCGGTACCTGCGCTTCCATGCCAGTCATGTACGTGGCCATTGGCAGACGGCTCGGTTACCCGATGAAGCTCGTGGCAACCAGGGAGCACTTATTCTGCCGCTGGGATGACGGCAAGGAGCGGTTCAACATCGAGGGAGCGACCAATGGGGGCGTCAGCTACCATCCGGACGAGTACTACCGTAGCTGGCCGAAGCCGTTGAGCGAGGCCGATATGGCGACCGGCGTGTTTCTCACGTCGATGTCACCAGAGGCGGAACTGGCCGACTTTCTGCACCATCGCGGCATGTGCATGCATCAGAATGGCCGATTGACAGAGGCCCGCGCGGCCTTCGCCGAAGCCCACCGCCTGCAACCCCGAGATACCAACACATTCACGGCGCTGCGAGTGGTCTGCGGAGCGGTCCCGCGACCGAGGTATGCCCAGAACCCAGCTGCGGAAGCTTGGCAGTACGGACCGAGGCCGCCCGATCCCGACGACCCGACAGCCCAAATCTATCAACAAATGACGGGACCATCGGTCGGGACATACGGGCAGCCGGTACAGCCGGGAGCTCCCACGCAACATCAGCCCGGAATCCCGAACTATTCGGGGCATCCGGGCGTTCCTGGCCAACCCCAACAGCCAGGTTTTGCAGGACAGCATCAAACAGGTTATCCTAACGCCAGTCGGTAGGCGACATTGAGAGGTAAAGAAAATGCGTCAAAGAAACGTTCTTACGATCGGGATGGGATTGCTCGTTTCCGTATTGATGGCCGACGCCGCCTCGGCCTACTATAGCCCACGCCTGGGCCGCTTCCTGAACCGAGACCCGATTGCCGAGCCCGGCGCGGTGCTGGTCCGCCAAGCGGCGAGACCGGCAACGAGCTTCATTCCCCGTGATCCAATTGACGGCGAGAGGGCGAATGGGAACGTCTATCGTTTCGTTGACAACAATCCGATCATTTATGTCGATCCATACGGTCTGTGGAAGATTGAGCGTAATGGCGAGCCCCGAGCGGTTGTTACCTCCGAGCAGGGCGATACGATTCAGACGCTTGCGGAGTTGGTGAAGCTTGAGCCAAGCGAATATAAACTATGGCTGAAGGCGATGAATGATGGGATTCCCCAATCTTCGACAGCCAAGATTGGAGCTGACTGCAAGTATACTGTTCCCAATACCGCCTACGTTCACCTGGGACACATCAAGGTTGGCTGGAAGTTCTGGGCCAAGGGGGGCGATGCGGCTGATCTCTGGTGGGCGGTTATGGAGTGGAAGGATATTGCCAGTGATTTCCGGAACCAGGGCTACTTCGTTTCTGACATCAGAGGGGCAACCAAAGCGGTCGTTTTATCACATCTTGGAAACGAAAACATCGCCGCTTGGGCGATTGTCGCTCATGGAGCCGAAGGCATTATCTGGGCTGCCGATGCAGCGGAGAATGACGATGAGCTTGTAGGTATCAGTAGCTATGATGGTACATCGTCGCAACATCACAAGCTATCGACGGTGATTCTCTACGTCTGTGAAGCCAAGAAGAGCAAGAATTGGGAGAACATGATAAGCCAGTTCGGCACTATCTGGTGGACAGAAGGGAAGGTACGGATGTGGCATGATTGGGATGACCTCGGCAACTGACTCTTATTGACGAAGGACGGAATGGGATTGCGTGGTAGGTGACAACAAGAGGATGCGATGGCAGCCGTCCATTGCGGTCTGGCTGTTGGTTGGCGTCGGCATTGCCGGACTTGTTCTTCTCGTTTGGGAATACCGTACCAGAAAAACAGAGGCGTGGCGCAGGTCCGCCTTGTTGGCCTACGCCGTCAGCTTCCAGGATCATGCACGGGGAGCCACTACGCAACCTGGCTCCGTCGCACAAGCATTTCTGGACTCTCTGCCCCCTTCTCTATCTAGTCGGCTTTTTCTAGCTTAGGATAATCAACAGCTTGATCGACTTCACTCAATCCTCTACATAAACGAAGGAGACAGCAAGGACCATCCCGGATGGTTTCTGATTCTAACAACATCTGAACCTGGCAGGTGCCATCTCGTCATAGATGGCAAGCGATCCTGGATCAGCCGAGAATCGGCTCAGGACATGATAGCTGGAAGCCAGAACGTCGAGACATACATTTTCAGGGGACGCTGATGGCTCGCCCTCAGAAAAGAAATGACAGAGCAAAACAGAAGGCGTCTCCGGCGTCGCCTTATGGCATCTGCTTGTGGTCTTCATCTCCAGTTCCACCAGCGGGGTGCTCAAAGACAAGCAGCGCGTAGGTTGGGTAGAATGAACGTGATCGCTGGCTTCGGTTTCAGCATGGTTCACGAATTCCGTTCGTGTCCCAGGTAAACGCGAAAACTGGCCCGTCTCCCGGTCGTGACTTACTGCCAACGCCCCTCGCCCCGAATACAAAGCAGTCCCTCATGTTGATAAGCGCTTCTTCCGTTTTCGGGCATCCAGGGCGGAGGTAAACCGGTTCAGGCGTTCCTCCGCACCAATCATGCGGTGCAGGTCGCTGACATGCAACACGCACCGAACATAGTGACGCACCGTCCATATCGCATCGGCCAGTCCGAGCGCTATTGCGGGCGTGTGTCCATCGGGCGAACCGTGGGGCGCGTCCGGTTGTGCAGGTCGCGCCACAACCCCAACGACCACTGCAGGGCTTCGGCCAACCGCGAACCGTTCCGCGTTCGCCGGGCGAGACGCGCTTGCTGACCGCGCAGCGACCCATTGAGTCGCTCGATGTGCGCGGTGTTGATCCGGCTGCCGAGGCGCAGACGGCGCATCCGCCGCTCGATGTCCCGCTTGCGTCCGAAGAGGGCCCACGTCCGGACCCGCAGCAGCTTGCCCGTGGCATTGCGGACCTTCCGCACCACCCCAACCCACAAGCCCGGCGGAGGTTTCAGATCGGGATGCTTGCGTCGCCCTCGGCCGCGCTTGCGACGGCGATGCCGGATCAGCCCGAAGACCTGCAGGATCGCGGCCGGATAGGGCCGATGATCGTCGATGAGCAGCAGCGGCAGGGGCTGCATGCTCCCAACGGCCAAGGCCACCGAGGCCGCCAGTTCGGTGGCCAGCTCCAGAGTCCGCGGCCCCAGCCGCAGATCCAACCAACAACATGATGATGATTCAGTGCGAGCAGGACAACACGGTTGCGCGGAAACGTCTGCCGAACCATCTGCCAACGGATTCGCCAAGGGAGTCTTTGCGCTTGACAAAACGGGGGCTAATGGGTGATAGACCTATTCAGGTCAGGGAATAGGTGACTCCCCCTGAGACAGACCCCCTTTTTTCCTGGCTGCAACCCAAGCGCACTGCATCCAGAAACATGCGCGCAAGGCGCACAGACGTCCGGCCGTAAGGCTCTGATGGCCGGAACCATGACCGGATTCACGCTGAGTTCGTCCACTCCAAGCCCCAGCAGGATGATGGTGTAAATCGGGTCGGAAGCCATCTCCCCGCACAGGCTCACCGGCCGATTGTGGCGATGACCGGCCGGAATGATTCTCCGCATCATCCGCAATAACGCCCTCATCTGGCAGATGGACTGCTCGGGATGGTCCGGAAACACGCGGATTTGGCGGCACCCAAGCATTGGATTCGCTTCGAGGCTGCCGGCAGTGCCGGCCATCTTGTCCGCGCCGAGATCGAAGGCCCCGAAGGTGACGCGGAGCAGCCTGCGCATGGCGTGTTCGACCCGTGTCTTCTCGTCCGGAACCGATAAGGACGACACCTCGCATCGCGGGACCGGCTCATCCTCCGGCATCCAGACCAGCGCGGGGCCGCATGCAATTCCCGGCGAGATCGTCGTCCCTGCAAATATCATGGTTCATGCCTTTCGTGCGAACGGGTTGTCGCAGATCGGCGCCCGGCCCGGCCGGCGCAGGGCGATCCTCCTGATCACGGTGTCTGTCTGATGGAACCTCATTCCGTTCCTCTTTGTCTGTGCCGTCCGGGAAGACCTCCCGGTACAGGTCTTCGCCATAACTGGTCTCCAGCGGTTCACCCTCGATGAGTCTGAAGGTACGCGATCCGTCCGCCTGCCGTTCGGCGCGCAGGAACAGGGCGTCTTCCCGCCTCTTATCGAACAGGCCGCGCGCAAACTCGTACAGGTGCGTCACCAAGAACACCTTGATGCGCCTTTCGAGCAGCGCACAGGCGATCTGTCTGGCGATCTCTGATCCTTCACGCTGGTTCGTGGCGGCGAACGATTCATTGCACAGCAGCATCGCGTTCGGCGCGAGATGGTCGGCGATATCGTTCATTCGCGCCAACTCCTCGTCGAGTTTCCCGTACTTCATCGTCGCGTCCTCTTCCCGCTTGTAGTGCGTGAACAGGCCCGTGCAGAGCTCGGCCTCGAAGGACCGGGCCGCGACAAACATGCCGCATTGCATCATCATCTGGGCCAGACCGATGCTGCGCAGAAAGACCGACTTTCCACCCTGGTTTGCACCGGTGATGATGACGAGGTTCTTCCCGTCGGCCTCGACGGCATTACCTACCACTCGATGTACCGTGAGCAACGAAAGGCAGGGGTCATACAAACCGCTGAAACGTAGCCTGCGTTCACCCGCGGGAACCGGACAGGGAAAGCACACCGGTTCTCCCTTGGACGCAAGTCGCTCGTGCAGATTCAGGCAGCCGACGTAGAAGGCCAACTCCGTCCGCAGCATCTCGAAGAAGCTGCGGACGTGATCGGCGGATTGAGCGAGGGCGTTCGCCACCAGGTTGGTCCCGCAGTTCCGCATCTGCGACAGGATCCTGGCGCCGGCCTCGTCGCGATCGGCGAGGCGAAAGGTGTACGCTGGTGATCCCTGGCCGAGGATGCGCCGGAGCCAGCTCGGCCTCTTCTTGTGCGCTTGGCATAGCGTGTAGTTGATGCCCGCGTTGCCTTCGCCCAGCTCAGCGCTCAGCAACAGACCCTTGCGAAACTTCAGCTCCGTCAGGTGATGACAGATGCCGGCGAGGTAGTCGTCGCTCAGTTCCCGCTCGATCATCGCAAAAAGGGCCTTGAAGCCCTCTGAGTCGAATCGGTCAGCGTGCGTCTTGGCGATGCCCCTCAGCTTCCTGAGCATGCCGATAAGCATCTCCAGCAGCGCGATCGACTCGCTCAGGATTCCGGCCGGCTGGCGGCTGAGGATGCCGAGCCAGCCGGTCCTCTTCCTCTTGATCGTCTCCACCGTGAGATCATAGAACTCCCTGACCGCCGCAGGGTTCTTCAGGCAGTCCTTCAAGATCGCCTGCCGGTACAGGACGGTATCCACGTCGCTCCGCAGGCCCGAGAAGAGCCCCCTGCGCGCCACGTCGAACAGGAACCGGTCGCCGCCCGCCATGGCGTCCAGGAGGGTATTCAGTTCCAGGTCCTGCGTCAGCACGGATTCGTTCCACGGAAGTCCCTGCGCCAGGTCGAAATCGCGATCCCGATGCATCAGCAGTGCTTTCATGCCTTGATCCGCCTCATCAACCAGTCGTAGGTCACGTGGTGCCTCTCGGCGACCGCCAGGGCATACGCGAGCCCGTCGGCCGGCCTCCGCTCCAATTTGTAAGTGCGGATCGCCGGATCATCCGGCTCGACGGTGCTGACGACGCTGACCGTTTTCTCGTTGAAGGAGGCCAATTCTTCCAGAAAGGTGACGCACACGCCAAGCAGGTCCAACGCGGAAAGCCTCGCCATGATCCTCTGGCCCAGATAGACCGCGTCCTTAAGTGTCGTTGACGAGAAGATCTCGTTGATGACGACGATACTGTTCGGCGTCGCTTGGTCCAGTATCGAGCGGATCCGGAACAAGTCGTCCTGCAGTTTGCCGCGCAGCGTCTCGATGTCCTCTTCGCGCTCGAAGTGCGTGAAGAGACGGTCGTACAGGAAAAGCCTCGCCTCGGTGCCCGGGACGGGACAGCCCAAAGCGGCCAAATAGTGTAACTGGCCGAAGGTCCGGGCAAACGTTGTCTTGCCGCCGTGGTTCGGGCCGGAGACGACGAAGATGCGCTCCGGGCCGCGCAGGAAGAAGTCGTTCGTCACGACGGTCGCCTCGTTGTCCAGGAGCGCGGCGGCCAGCGCGAGATCGAACGTGCGGCGAGCGCTGATCTCCTTGGACTCGCGGGAAAGCCGCGGGTAGCAGAAACTCAGGCCGGCGCTCCGGAATCTTGCGATGTGCGCCAGATAAGCGACGTAGAACTGAACCTCCCGGTCGAACCGCGATATCGTCTCGTCCAGGTAATCCGCGTGCTCCGTGTAATAGGCTTCCAGGGCGGCAAATGTGTCGGGATGAAGGCGCGCCAGTCGCTCCACCACCTGCGCCTGAATGTGGTTCATGCTTTCCGAGCACAAGTCCTTGACCCGATAGTCCTTTGCCGCGCCGCGCCGGAACTTCTGGAAGCTTGCCTCAACCGCGGCGCTATAGTCGCCTTCCCCTTCGTACCGGAGGACCGTGATGCGGCCACCGTGGATGAGCAGGCAGTACTTGATGGCGGAGAGGGCGGACCTGAGCGATGTCGCCTCTGCGGCGAGCTTTCGGAAGGAGTCCGATGCTACATACTCCGTCAGATACTCGCGAAGGGTACGCATGCCTCGCGATCCCAGGTCGAACTCAGCGAGGCGATGGGCAAGTTCCCCGACGGCCTCGCAATAGATGCTCACCGCGTCCAGAAACCATCGTTCCCTTTCGTACCTGTAGTAGTGCTCCTTCGGTTGCGGCAGATGCACGCGTATTTCGTGCATCCGCCGGGAAAAGGACCCGACGACCTGAATCAGGTTCGGGTCCTCGAAATCCTGCATGACCTCCTGACGATAAGCAATCGCATCAAGGTCATGTAGGGGCGCATAGAAGAACGGCGCGAGGTCGTATTCCCGCCGGCCCGCCGTGATGGCCTCCACGATCTGGTCGAGATTCAGGTCACGAAAGAAGGCGGGGACTTCACCGGCCACCTGCACAGCAGAATCATCGAGGCTTGGAATCAGAATACTCTGGAAACGCATGGGATGAGTGCCTCAATGACGGAACGTATCGAGTCCGGCGAAGGCCGTCCGCGCTGCTTCCCGGCATCCGAGAGCAGGGCCCGTGTCAGACATTCCCGATGCGCCCCGGAACCGGACACGCTGACATGAGCCGGACGGTGTTCACTGCGATTGACGTCTCTGCCCACTCTATCCCCCTGTCAGTGCTGCCTTGAACGAACCCCGCTGGGGCGTCTCTCGCTTCGACTGCCAGAGGGCCCACACGAGGCCGCCAACGCCCACGACAACCACCGCCCAGAACAAGGCGTCCGGACTCTTGCCGGCCACCTGGACATTGTGTTCGCCAAGCTTGGCGATGATCTCGTGATCGTACGGTAGGATCAGCCCGATGATCAGCAGGCTGACCATGTTCATGACCTTGATCAGCGGATTGATCGCCGGCCCCGCCGTGTCCTTCAGAGGATCGCCGACGGTATCGCCGGTGATGCCGGCCTTGTGTTTCTCGCTTTCTCCGAGTGTTTTCGTTGACCAACGCACCATTAAGCAGCTCCACCGATGATCGCTTCATCTAACACGGCGGATCGCGGCATTCCGCCTCACGGGCAGGATCTTGTGTGGCAGGATCCACCTTCCCCAGGTCCGACGAAGCCGGCTCCGGTACAGGGAGTGGTTCAGCCGGCCAGAAGTGGTGCCACAACTGGCGGGCCAGAGCATTGTCCTGGCGATTCCTGAAGACTCCGACCAGCAGGTCATGAGCCTCCCTCATGCGATTGAGATGGGTTAAGGCAACGGCCCAATGGATCTTGAACACCGGCTCATAGGGATTGAGCCAGACGGCCCGGCGGAATTGTGACTCCGCAAGCTCAAAAGCTTCCCGTCCGAGGAAATAGCAGCCCAGATCATCCCGGTCGTAGCCCAGATAGTGGCTGGGCCGCAACAAGTCCTCGCGGATGATCTGCGGATCGCGACTTCGCTGTTGCCCTTTCTGGTCGTCCTGCCGGCTCATGGTCCGCCGCGCCTCTTCGCCGCAGGCCCGTGCCTGCCAACAAAAAACCCCGCACAGGAATCGTCCTGGCAGGGCTCCGTTGGCGCCGTTTCGCCCCTACCCAGGTCGATTCGGGTAGGAGTCATCAGGTCGGCAGGACCGCTTGAAGGCGGACTCCATCGCCACACGTATCTTAACCCCGCCGGGCGCACTCCGCAAGGGCTATTCACTGTTGACCGTTTGGGCACCAGGTCCGAAGTGGATGATCTGCCCCTTCTCTCAGCAGATGGTCCAGTGCTTCCCGGGACGATACAGCCGGATGCCGGTTTCGTTATCCATCTCCAAATCGCAACCACGCAACCCAGGCAATTCGTTGGGTCGTGCCCCGGTCAGAATCCACAGATCAACAAGGGCTTTGACCGGCCGGCTGAGACGAGGCAGCGTCACGTCGAGCAGGCGTTGTTCAACGAGGCCAACCTTCGCGTTCTCTCTCGCTCCTGATCTGCCGCGCCGCAATGACTCGATTATACGTAGCGATCGGCAGACCCCGACAGGTACGAGTTCTTGCGATGCCGCCCATTTGAACATGCGGCGGATTCGCTGAACCTGGGAATTGATGTACTTGCGAGACCGGGGCCGCCGGGGCGGCTTGGCGTTCTCGTCACCACGGACCATCTGATACCGAAGGAATCGCAGCTTTCTGGGGCCGAACTCCGCAGCGGAGGTGTGGCCATAGAACTGACGGACGAGACGAATCAGCACGCCGTAGAAGCGTTGTTCGCCCTGGTCGTGAAACTGCTCGGCCCACTTGTAGAACCGATTGAGCATCTCGACCAGTTGCAACACCCCGGGGGCGCGGGGGGGGCATCTCTCCAGGATACCGCTCTGGCCGGCGGCGGCCCTTGGCCTCCCGCTCGGCGATCACGCGGTGGTACAGCTCACCGCTCTGCGGCGAGCCATGTTCGCGAGCCGGCGGTCGCGACGTTTCCTCATGGCGAAGTCGGTGAGGGTAAAGAGGGCTTGTGAATGGCCCTCTCGCCGGCGGTACCAAGGAGCCTTCGGGTTGGCGCTTTTCTGTCGGCATACGCGGACCTCCCTGACGCCGGCACGGTCAGTGACCGCGCTAAAACGCGCTTCAGGCCGCACTGCCGAACGCCGACAGATCCTCGTAACCCCCGACGGCGACAAGACCTATCGTGACAGCCACCGGTCGGACTCGAACCGACGACCTGCGGTTTACAAAACCGCTGCTCTACCGACTGAGCTACGGTGGCAACAATGCCGGTGCAACAAATCACTGCAAAAACTCGCCCGAGCGGATACCTTCGCTACAGCCTGTGGGTCCCACCTTCGGCCAAAGCCATGCTCGGGGTGTCAATCATGGCTCGTTCTCGCAAGCCAGACCTCCGGCCCCGCAAGGCGATCGGGGCACATTTGCACGAACCCGTCGGACGGCACTTCAAGTGCCTCTCCAAGGATCCGGAAACAGCTCATGGCGAGCATGCCTGGCGGCTCCTCGCCCCGCAGTTTCCAGCCTCGCAGAACCACGACCTGATTATACCGCTTCGGACGCCGGTGCAAAGCAGCCTGTGGTGGTCTGAAATGTCTGCAACGCCTGCCTGAGCTTTGTCCAGAGGAACGACGCCTCGAACATTTCAAGTGCTATGGTGAAGGCCGGACGTCGCCTTTGCGGCCATAGACGCAAGAAATCACCAAGGCGGCCTTCGGCCGTAGCCCAAACATGTGCGCGACTTGCTCGCGTGAGGCGACGCAAGTATCCGAATGCGGGTGTCCCGCCCTGCGGCTTGCCTCTCTGGCGTATCGCCCTTCGCCCATAACCCATGCATCTGCCGCATAAGGCCGGCCCTTCCAAAGCGACCTCTTCTTCTCCCGACGGCTAACGCCATAGTCATCCGGTACTTTAGCCTCTCCCGTCGCGACTGGTGCGCATTTTGCGCGCATGTTTCTCGATCGCAGGGCGCCGGGTGCCATGCCCACGGCTTTGCGTGGGCATGCGCCTCCAAATGTATCCGCTCGGCCCGGAATCCTTTCCGGGCCGTACCCGCTGCGGCATCCTTTCCGCCGTCGCCATTTATTGGTCACGAGTACAGCGCAGCCAAGCAACCTCGCAGAGCCGATATTCCGGCTCGCCACACCGCAGCCCCTCGGCCAACGCGGGCCATCGATGAGTCATGGGTATCTGGGCATTGGCCATTCGGATTTCATTGGTCATTCGGGTTTCGACATTGGTCATTCGCAGCGGACACCGTCGACCGGTGCCGCCACGAGGTGCCATGACCTGGGCTATCTTCTCAAATCGTGCGAGTGAAAAACAAGATGGGATTCACCGGAAGGGTACGTCCTCCGCTCGGCCCGGAATCCTTTCCGGGCCGCATCCCCTGCGGAATCCTTTCCGCATTCACGTATGAATGACGATCGGAATCGTCGGCAGAAGGGTCCCAGATGG
>Ga0116146_1000964_pt1 | contig 31928 bp, 29 predicted proteins | sample AD_JPNHG2_MetaG_FD_89748 | JGI IMG/M metagenome (GOLD analysis project Ga0116146, IMG submission 89748) | Active sludge microbial communities of municipal wastewater-treating anaerobic digesters from Japan - AD_JPNHG2_MetaG | ecosystem: Engineered > Bioreactor > Anaerobic > Digestate | place... | reverse complement strand
TATGGGGTAACGCTTCGACGGTTGAAAATGATCCTACTACGTTTTGAGGAACATACAAAAGGAAAAAAAACAAGAAAATAGAACTTCGGTGCGTCACCGGCGGACGCATCCTTCCATCGGCGAACGGGCCGTTCCGAACAGGGCTGAATGTCCGATCCAAGTTCGGCCGGACATGGCTTGAACCGGGTATGTTCAGAAGGAATTTTATGATATAAGCTTTCAAACAAGCGGTGAAAAATAGGCACAGAGCCCTTTTTAGCGTAGTGTTCCCCCGACAGGCACAAAGGTCATAGGCGATGGGCGAGAGGAAACCGTTCGCAACGCATGGCTCATAGGAAAAAGCAACGAGCGGCGTGTGAAGTCGCAAAACGGGGAGGAGGGATGACAAACATTTTCAGGAGCTGCCGGGTCAGAGGGCAGGAGCCGGAAGCGGCTGGAAGGAAAGAGCCTCGGACCCTTCTCCTTTTTTTCTCCTTCGCCTTTCTGCTGATGATTGGAACCGTACCGGCTTCGTCCCATGCCGACGAGGCGACGCCTCAACCGGTGCATAAAGAAAGTCCGTCCCCGAGTCCGGTCGTGAACAATCCGGGCATCTCCGCCGCTGATCCCGACATCCAGGCCGCCGCCGCGGAATCCGGGAAGAAACCCGGGGGGATCAGGTCGAAGCTGCTGAACATCAGCTTCCGGGGGCGCTTTTCAGGCCTGGATGTTCTCGGCGGCACCGCGACGGAAGAGTTTCAGGAGTTTGACGCGGCGGCGCAGTTCCGGCTGCCCTGGGGGTGGTATTCCCGATCCTGCTGGGGAGGCGGCCTGAGGCTGATGGCCAGCGGCGGCGTTTTGTACGGCGCAGGAGAAACCGCTCTGGCCGTTTCCCTGATACCCCTTTTGGCTTTCGGCAGCAAAGACGGAAGGTTTAGCCTGGATATGGGGGCGGGCCCGGCCCTGCTCAGCAGGCATCGCTTCGGTGAGCAGGACTACGGCGGATATTTCCAGTTTGCGCTGACCGCGGGCCTCAGCGTGCCGGTTTTCAGGGGATTCGGCGTCGGCTACCGGTTTCTGCACTATTCCGACGCGGCCTTATACGGACACGACACGACGGGAGCGGATTTTCACATGCTGGAGATCCACTACCGGTTTTAAGGAGACGGCGGCCTTTGGAGATGAAAAACCGGTGAGAGGGTGTTCCCTTGGAACCCGAAAGCATTGTTGACGGAAGATGAAGATTATGCGACATTCCGGCCGGCCCATTGAAACAGCGGAAAAAAAATCACACAGGATGTCTCTATGAAAAAACTGTCCATTGCTCTTTTGTTGGTCGTGCTGCTCCTTGGCGGACGTTCCGCCGAGGCCATGAACGGGCATGATCTGATCGAGGGAATGAATTCCTATTTAAAAGCGGAGCGGGATTACACCAAATCAGATTACCTGCTGGCGGGAAACTACATGGGATATGTTCAGGGCGTCGCGGAAGCCACGGTGACCGACTATTCTTTGCCCTCCGGCGTCACGCCCGACACGCTGTATAAGATCGTCGCCGATTACCTGCAAAAGAACCCGGAAAAAAGGGACAAACCGGCAGCGTTTTTGGTGCGCAGCGCCCTGCTCTCCGCTTACCCGAAATACCTGATCCGAAACCAATAGCGAAAAGGAGTGTTTCCGTGAAAAAATTATGGTTTGCAGGGGTTATGCTGCTGTTGTTTTCAGGATGTTCGCCGGTGCAAAAGATATCGCCGGAAGAACAGTTTAAAAAAAGCTTTCCTCAGCATTCCTACGAAACCATGACGCAAACCTCCGCAAGGGGCGTCTATGAAGTCTATAACGGAAGCCAGATTTATTATTACCTTCCGGACGGCGACATGATTTTCGTGGGCAGCATGATTTCCAAAGACGGGACCAATCTCACGCAGGAGAGCAACGGGAAAAAAATGACCTCCAAAATGGCGGGTCTGTCCCTGGCCAAAGCCTTGAAAATCGGCGAAGGGAAAACCCCTGTTGTGGAATTCATCGATCCGAACTGCCACTATTGCCGCCGGTCCCATGCGTTTTTTGCCGAACGCATGAAGGAGGTCACATTGTATGTCTTTTTCTATCCTTTGTCCCGGGATTCGGAAAACAAAATCCGGCATATTTTCTGCTCCTCCGACAAAGCAGGAGAATACGCAAAGGCGTTGTCGGGGAAGCTGGACGAAAAGGATCCGTTGAATCTTTGCGGTGATAAGGATGCCGAGGATTGGATCGCGGCGCACCGGGAGGCATCCGCGAAAATCGGTGTGCGCGCGACGCCTTTGTTTTATATCAAAGGGCAGGTCGTGTCCGGTTTTGACAGGCCGGTGATTGAAGCTTTGCTAAAAGAGTGAAAAGCGAAGGGGGATTGGACGATGAAAGCATTCGCAATTTTGACCGGGGGGATTTTTTTGTGTGCGGGGTCCGTCGGCGCGGTGTTTGCCCAGGATCCGGGCAAAGCGATTGTGGACAAGGCCTGTGCGGCGTGCCACGGCATCAAGAAGGTTGAAAGCGAGAAAAAGAGCGCTGCCGGGTGGGAAGCCACGCTGGAGAGGATGATCAAAAAAGGCGCGAAAGTCAAGCCGGAGGAAAGAGAAGCGGTTCTGAAATATCTGGCAACATTCAAATAAACATGCCGCAGGGAACGGTCGCGACCGTTCCCTGCATTTTATCTCACTTTCGCGCCGGTTTTGGGCTCGCGATCGAAGCCGATCAGCGTGAGCCCTTCCGGAGAATCCGTCGCCAGCAGCATGCCGCGCGATTCGACGCCCATCAATTTGGCGGGTTTCAGGTTGGCCACGATGACGATGGATTTGCCGACCAGTTCCTCCGGCTTGTAGTCCTTGCCGATGCCCGCCACGATCGTCCGCTCCTCGCCGATGTCGATCTTCAGTTTGACCAGCTTGTTGGATTTGGGGACCGCCTCCGCCGCGAGAATCTTCGCCACGCGCAGATCCACTTTGGAAAAATCGTCGTAGTCGATTTCCGGCTTGAGTTCGAGGGCCGGTTTCTTGGGCGGGGGAGCTTCCTTTTCGGCGCTGACGCGCGGGAAGAGCGACTCGCCGCGGGAAAGAGCCGCGCCGGAAGGCAGGGGTGCGCCGTCGCGGATCACGCCCGGATCGCAGGCTTTTTGCGCATCCAGCCCGATCGTCTGCAGGATTTTTTGGGACGCCTGCGGCATGAACGGCGCAATCAAAATAGCGACGGCGCGCAGGGCTTCGAGCAGCCGGTACATGATGGCGGTAAGCTTTTCGCGGTTGGCCGGGTCTTTGGCCAGATTCCAGGGTTCGTTTTCCACGATGTATTTATTGGCGGCGCCGACGAGTTCCCAGACGGCCATGAGCGCCTTGTGCAGCGCCATGTCTTCAAAGCAGGCTTCCACTTCCGCCGCGGTCTTTCGCGCCAGTTCCGGAAGCCTGCCCTCCAGCGCCGCGTCGGGCGGAGCAGGAATCTTTCCGTCGCAGTATTTGACGGCCATCGTGACGGAACGGCTCACCAGGTTGCCCAGGTCGTTGGCCAGGTCGGAGTTGAGTCTCGCGACAAACGCCTCCTCCGAGAAATTGGAGTCGAGGCCGAACACCATGTCGCGCAGCAGGAAATAGCGGAAGGCGTCCAGGCCGTACTTGTCTTTCAAATCCAGCGGCCGGACGACGTTGCCCAGGCTCTTGGACATTTTGCTCGAATCCACATTCCAGTAGCCGTGCACGTTGAGGTGCCGGTAGGGGTCGATGCCCGCGGCCTTGAGCATGGTCGGCCAGTAAATACCGTGCGGCTTCAGAATGTCCTTGGCGATGAGATGCTGGGCCTCGGGCCAGAATTTCTTGAAATTCGGTCCGTCCGGATAACCGACAGCCGTGACGTAGTTGATGAGCGCGTCAAACCAGACGTAGGTGACGTACTGGTCGTCGAACGGCAGGGTGATGCCCCATTCCAGGCGGGTCTTGGGCCGCGAGATGCAGAGGTCTTCCAGCGGCTCGCGCAGGAACGCCAGCACCTCGTTGCGATAGCGCTCCGGCCGGATGAAATCCGGATGTTCCTGAATATAGCCGATGAGCCAGTCCTGGTATCGGCTCATGCGGAAGAAATAGTTGCTTTCTTTGCGGTGCTCCGGTTCGGTCTGGTGATCCGGGCACAGGCCCGCCACCAGCTCTTTTTCCGTATAAAACCGTTCGCAGCCGACGCAGTAGAATCCTTCGTAGGAACCGAAGTAAATGTCGCCCGCGTCGTAAACTTTCCGCAGAATACGGCGGACGGTTTCGACGTGGTCGGCGTCGGTCGTCCGGATGAAGTAGTCGTTGGTGATGGCCAGTTCGGGCCAGAGGCTGCGGAACTGTGCGCTGATGCCATCCGCGTAAGCTTTTGGGGTGATGCCCGCCTTTTGCGCGGCCTCGGCGATTTTATCGCCGTGTTCGTCCGTTCCGGTGACAAAAAACGTATCCCGCCCGGCCATGCGGGCCCAGCGGGCCAGCACGTCGGCAACGATGGTCGTGTAGGCGTGCCCGATGTGCGGCGACGCGTTGACATAGTAAATCGGGGTGGTGATGTAAAAAGGTCTGGACATGGTTGTGTAGGGCTCCTTATTGCGCCTTCCGCTTCTTTTTCGGTTCCTGCGGAGCGCTGGTTCTGATCCGGGGCGATTCGTTACCCCCCGGACCTTCGCGGACCGGCTCGATTTTGGCCGCTTCCCGGGCGATCTTCCGGGCGTCGGCGTATCCCTCGTGTTCAAAGGACAGGCAGCACATCAGTCTTCCGCACAATCCGGAAATCTTCTCCGGATTCAGCGACATGCTTTGTTCTTTGGCCATCTTGACGGTCACACGGTCCAGGTTCTGCAGAATGCCCGCGCAGCAGACCGTCCGGCCGCAGACCGCGATCCCCTTGACGATTCTCGCCTCCTGGCGCGCGCCGATCTGTTTGAGTTCAATTCGCGTTTTGAATCGGGAGACCAGGTCCTTGACCAGCTCCCGAAAATCCACCCGGCTGTCCGCCGTAAAATAGAAAATCATTTTGCTGCGATCGAAGAGGCATTCCACCGTGATCAATTTCATGGGAAGGCCCTTTTCGGCGATTTTGCCGATGCAGTATTTTTTGGCCTCTTCTTCCAGCCGTTCCAGTTCTTCGCGGACCCGCAAGTCGTCGGGGGTCACTTTGCGGATGATGTTTTTCAGATGGGGGGGGAGCTCGGAGGCGTCGCAGCGGCGGACGTCGGTGACGACCGTTCCCATCGCGACGCCGTTGTCGGTGTTGACCAGCACCTGATCGTTCTTGTGCAGGATCAGGTCGGCCGCCTCGAAATGGTAGATACGGCCTTCTTTTTTGAATTTTACGCCCAGAATATTGGTCTGCATGGAAGAAGCCCTGCTTTGCCTTTTTTTACCAGTGAAGCTTAAATGCCATTGCTTCCAATGTCAATGATTTGTTCGTGTTCATGTCCAGTGACTGCCGGGATTTTTCCACCACGGCGATGTTGTGCAGCAACTGCCCGCTTTCCAGGCGGCCGGCCAGCGACTCCACGGCGGGCAGATCGTCCGCGTTGATGACCATGGACGCCCTCCATGTTTCCTTGTACACCAGCGCGTCCCGGAAATACGAGTTGAGCAGCGACAGGCCCTGCTGAAGGCGCTTTTTGTCCTGGCCCAGGAAAGAAGCGAGGGCCAGCCGGCTCATCGGTTCGCCGATTCCGTCAGATCGGACGAGGCCGCTCAAGCCGGCGCGAAAGGCGATCATGTCCTCCGAGTCCATCTCCAGCGCCCGGCCGATCGAGCCGCCGGAGAGGGAGGCGAGCGCCGAGGCTTTGGCGGGCTCCATGCGTTTTTGCTCCGTCAAAAACCGCGCAACGGTTTCGGTTGCGAGCGGGTTGAAGCGCACGTGGCGGCACCGGGAAAGAATCGTTTGCGGGAGCCAGAAGGGACGGGCCGTCACCAGGATGAGGAGATTGTCGGCCGAAGGTTCCTCAAGGGTTTTCAAAAGAGCGTTGGCCGCGGCTTCGTTCATTTTGTCCGCGTCGTCGATGATGATGATGCGCTTTCGTCCTTCCAGCGGCCGGAAGGTCATCTGGTCCTGTATGCCGCGGACGGCTTCGATGCGGATAAACTGCGTCTGCGCTTCCAGCACGTGAAGGTCCGGATGGATGCCGCGCATCATTTTCCGGCAGGAGGCGCAGGCGTCGCAGGCATCCTGCCGGAGGCCGGCGTCTTCGCAATCGAGCGCGCGCGCAAATTCCAGGGCCAGCGCTTTTTTGCCGACGGCTGAAAGTCCGCTGAATAGATAGGAATGCCCGACCCGATTCCGGGACATGGCTTTCTGCAGCATGTTGATTTGCTGATGATGGCCGTATATGTTCGCAAAAGACATCGAAAAGCTACCGATGCGAAAAATTATCGCTGTTGGTTGATGAAATCCATCACGTGCCGGCGGACCTCGAGGGCGATTTCATCCTCGTTTTTTGACGCGTCGATGAATCGAAACCGTTCGGGCTCCGCCGCGGACAGGTTCAGGTAGGCCTGCCGCACCCGGTTGTGGAAGTCGAGCTTTTCGCGTTCGAAGCGGTCGGCGCAAGCCGGGTCTTTGCGCCTCGCGTCGCGCCGGCCGGCCCGTTCCAGCCCGGTTTCCACCGGCAGATCGAAAAGAAGCGTCAGCGCCGGCCTTACCTGCATCGAACAATAGTCATTGGCCGCTGCGACGAAAGCAGGATCCAGACCGCGGCCCGCCGCCTGGTAGGCAAAGGTCGCGTCGGAATACCGGTCGCACAGGACGATTTTCCCGCTTTGGAGCGCGGGCAGGATCACCTCCCGCACATGCTGGGCGCGGGCGGCCAGAAACAGCAGAAGCTCCGTTTCCGGACACAGGTCGGCATGTTCGCGATGAAAGAGAATATCGCCGATTTTACGGCCGATCGAAGTGCCTGTCGGCTCCTGGGTCAGCAGCACGGGGATCTTTTCTTCTGCCAGATGATCACCCAGGCGCTTGATCTGCGTGGATTTTCCGGAGCCTTCGACTCCTTCAAAAGTGATGAATGCTTTCATGAACGCTTCTCCCGGCGTCCTGGGGTCGGATAGAGGCCGGCCTGGCACAAAAGCCGCTTTTCATTTTGGTGATTGCCCCGAAGGGGCGGGCGACATTCAAAAAAAGCAGGGGAAAATCCGCCGGCCGGGACGGACATTCCCCCAGGATAGAGGGTGCGCGGATTTTACTTTTCTTCTCCGGGAACGATCGCTTCCACCGGACATTGATCGCAGCAGGCGCCGCAGTCCGTGCACAGCTTCGCGTCAATCACATACTTGTCTTCTCCTTCGGAGATCGCCCCCACCGGACATTCGTCTTCGCATGAACCGCAGGCAATGCATTCGTCTGTAATCACATAGGCCATATTTTTAAAAATCTCCTTTACGTCAAAAATTTTCGCGCTTACCGATGCCAGCCGGCGTCTAGACCGACACGACTTCCCTGACGGACGGCACTTGCTGCTTCAGGATCTTTTCGATGCCCATTTTCAACGTCATCTGAGACATCGGGCAGCCGTGGCAGGCTCCGGTCAGTTTGACCCTGACCACGCCTTCCGGTGAAACGTCAATCAATTCCACATCGCCGCCGTCGGCCTGGAGTCCGGGACGGACTTTTTCCAGCGCTTTTTGGACTTCTTCTTTCATGAAGCACCTCCCAGTGTCTGCGGTGTTCCGGGTTTGGGTCCGCCGTCAGTGCGGCATTTCATTGACCATGTCCTTGACGACGTTGCGGGCGACGTCGGGCAGGTCGGGCTTGATCAGCATGTAGCTTTCCCCCAGGTGATGGCCCGCTTTCCACATGATTTTTCCGGTGGCCGGGTCAATCAGCTTCAGACCGATGCTGACCTTGGCCAGTTTCTTGTCCTTCTCCACCGTGTAATTCCAGTAGTCCACGGCGACCAGCAAAAATCCGTCCGTCTTGGTGAGTTCGCCGATTCTTTTGCTCAGCACGGGATCGGAATAGTTCAGCGTTTGGAGTTTGGAGATGTAATCCACCGAGATTTTGCGCAGTTCTTCGTTGGACTGAATCTGTCGCTGCAGCGTGGGCGTGTCGATTACGTCCGTAAACCATTTCTTATCCATGAGCACGCCGGGCACAATCTGTTCGACGGCATTGCGCGCCTCTTCATAGGTTCCCACATCGGCCGGGAACACGGCAATCCGCTTGGGGTGATAATCTTTTGCCGCCGGGTCCAGCTGGGAATAGCGCAGTCCTCCGCAGCCGATGACGCTCAAAACAGCAACGACCAGAAGAAAGCGTGCGCACCCTTTTTTCATCATGATCCTTACCCCTTTCTTTTGTTTTGCAGACATCGACCCTACCGAAAAACAAGCCAGCCCAAAACAGCGAAACCGGCAATGATATAGCTGGTTTCCAAAAGCCCTTCAATGGCGGCCCCGGAAAACCCCGCCCTTCTATCACAAAGCCTAAAACAAATCCATACATATAATACGCATAAAATCAGGAAAAGGCCCGGCGTTGGGCTCCAGCCGGCGACCGGCGATACGATTAAAATGCCCAGTAATATCAAGAGCATAATTTTAAGAAGCATCTGTGTCTTTTCCTTTCCGATGATGACGGGGATCGTCTCCCGCCCCAGCAGTTTGTCGCTTTGCATGTCCATGACGTCCGACAGGGCAGACCGGGTAAATACCAGCACCAGCGTGAAAACGAAGGCGACCGCCGTTCCGGCGCTGAAATCCCCGCCGGCGCTCAGGGCGGGCAGAACCGCCGTGGCGATGCCCCACGCGAAGGCCGTAAAAAAGTTTTTGGAGCCGGGAATGTCTCTGAGCCGCTGAAAGCGCCGGTTGCCGGGCAGGAGTTTCATGTTGTAGAAACCGCCGGCCAGTGAAATGAAAAGCAGCAGTCCGAACGCGTACACGCTGCCCGCGAGCGACAGCAGGAGGGCGATAAACAAAGACGCAAAGGCCGCCAGGCGGAATATTTTCTCGTGCCGGAGATAGAACGGCTCGCGGAACGAGCCGATCAGGCCGGATTCTTTCGAAGTGACCAGGCGGTTGAGCACATGCATGGCGTAGACAAAAAAGGAAGCGACGGCGACGGATGTAACCGAGACGGGGAGGTTTTGCAGCAGCATGCCCGCAAGCGCGAGACAACCGGCGCCCAGGGCGGAGTAAAGATCCGTTTTCACCGTCCACAGCCAGAGCTTCAGGAGAAAGGCCGTTTTTTTGTTTGGGCCGCGTTTTTCTTCCGCCAGGTGATCCGTGATCTGGTCGATGATCCAGTTGGGGGTGGAGGCGCCGGCGGACACGCCGATGCTTTTGTAAGGGCCGAGATCGATGTTCTTCAGTTCTTTGACGGTTTCGATGTGGAAGGTCGGCGTGTTTTGTTTTCGGGCCAGATCGGCCAGGCGGCAGGTGTTCGCGCTGTTTTTGCCTCCGACGACGAACAGGGCGTCCATTTCCGATGCCAGGGAAATAATTTCTTTCTGCCGCTTCTCCGTGGAGGAGCAGATCGTGTTGAAAACGACGGCCTGTGGATTTTTTTCATGAATTTTCCGGATGATTTCCCGATAGTGGTCGCTGTCCTGCGTGGTCTGGGCCACGATGCAGACCTTGTCCAGCGCGGGTATCTTTTCCGCGTCTTCCAGCGTGGAGACAATGATGCCCCGGCCTTCGGTGTAGCCCCACAGGCCGTCTACCTCCGGATGTTCCCGGTCTCCGGCGATGATCACCGTGTAATCCAGCGCCGTGTGTTTTTTGATGATGCCCTGCACGTAGCCGACTTTCGGACAGGTGGCGTCAATAATTTTAACGCCGCTTTCCTTGATTTTCCGACGTTCACCGGGCGCGATGCCGTGTGCCCGAATGACCAGCAGAGCGTTTTGTCGATCGGGAATTTCATCGATGTGTTGGATGGCCGTAATGCCCCGGTTTTTTAAGAGTTCTATCGTTTGCGGATTGTGGATGAGGGGGCCGTAGGTGTAGATTTTTCTGCCGGTTTCATGCTGGGAAACGTCCAGAACCGTGTCCACCGCCCGGCGGACGCCCATGCAGAACCCTGCTGTTTTGGCCAGCTTAATTTCCATGCCCGTTGGTCTTCCGCGCCAGGATAAAAAACTCTCTGTTGCCCGCCGGCCCCAAAAGGGGCGACGGGCAGGTCCCTTCCACACGCAGGCCGAGGGATTGACAAAGCGAGGCAATTTCGCGAACTACCCGGTCCTGAACCTCCGCGTTTTCCACCACGCCGTTTTTGCCGACTTCCTCTCTTCGCGCCTCAAACTGAGGTTTGACGAGAGCGAGGATTCGGGCATCGTCTTCGATCAATCCGAGCAAGGCGGGAATCACCGTTTTGAGCGAGATGAAGGAAACGTCGATCACGGCCAGCGACGGCTTTTCATTCAGCCCGCTTCCGTTGAAATGGCGAATGTTCGTTCGTTCGATCACCGTGACGCGCGGGTCTTCCCGCAGCTTCCAGGCCAACTGGCCGTACGCGACATCCACGGCGAACACCTTTCTCGCGCCCGCCTGCAGAAGGCAGTCGGTGAAGCCGCCCGTGGACGCCCCGACATCCAGAACGGCCGTTCCTTCCACGGCAAGCGAAAAAAAATCCAGCGCCCCCTTCAACTTCAGTCCGCCGCGGCTGACATAAGGATTTTCGGAGCCCTTGATTTGCAGATCGGCATCCAGGGGCACGAGATCGGAGGCCCTGTCCACCGGAACGTCGTTTACCCGGACGGCACGCGCCAGAATCATGGCCCGCGCTTTTTGAACCGTGGGCGCGAATCCCCGGGAAAGCAGCAATTCATCCAGGCGAATCTTTTTTATGCGCATCCGATTGCTCGCTCGCGGACGTTTGTCCAGGAATCACGGCCGGTGGAACAGTCTCCCCGGCATTGCCGCGTCCCTTCGAACCGCGCGTCCTCGCGGGTTGCCCCTGTGCCGGCATGGGAATTTAGGGTTTTCCGGCCTGCGTCATTTCGATCAGGGACGGATCATAATCCTCCGGCTTCTCATAGCCCAAAAGATTCAAAAGCGTCGCCGCAATATTGGATAGGCCCTTCTCCTTCAGATCCGCCATCCGGTATTCCCCCGAATACTGGGGATCGAAGATGACGAACGGGACGGGATTCAGGGAATGAGCGGTCTTGACGGACTTGACGCCCTTTTTGTCGATGGTGAACATCTGATCCGCGTTGCCGTGGTCCGCCGTGATCACGGCGATGCCTTCCAGCTTCCGGATGACGGTGAGCAGTTTCCCCACGCACTGATCGACGGCTTCCACCGCGACAATGGCCGCTTCCGTCACGCCCGTGTGGCCGACCATGTCGCCGTTGGGATAGTTCATCCGGCCGAACCGGTAATCGCCGCTTTGAAGCAAGTCGATGACCGTTTGCGTGATTTCTTCGGCCTTCATCTTCGGCGCGCGGTCGAACTCAATCCGGTCGGAAGGGATTTCCACATACTTCTCGAGGGATTCGTCGATGCAACCGGAGCGGTTGCCGTTCCAGAAATACGTCACATGACCGTATTTCTGTGTTTCCGACACGGCGAAGGTTTTGACTTTTTCCGCACAGAGGTACTCGCCGATGACGCGGTCGATGGCCGGAGGCTGCACCAGAAAATGAGGCGGAATGTGGGCATCGCCGTCATACTCCATCATGCCCGCGTAAAAGACATCCGGCAGGGGTCCCCGGTCGAATTCGGAAAAATCCTTTTCGGAAAAGGCCCGGGAGATTTCGATCGCGCGATCGCCCCGGAAGTTGAACAGGACGACGGCATCCCCGTTCCGGATTCTTCCGACGGGTTGTCCCGAGCCGTCGACCACCACAAACGCGGGCAGGTACTGGTCCGTCGCCTTCGGGTCTTCCGCGTAAAAAGTTTTGACCGCGTCGGAAGCGGAAGGAAAGGCTCTGCCCTTTCCCAGAACATGGGCTTCCCAGCCGCGCTTCACGATGTTCCAGTCGGAATTGTAGCGGTCCATGGTGGTCGTCATCCGGCCGCCGCCCGAGGCGATGGCGTAATCCAGGCCTTTTTCCGCCGAGATTTTTCTTAGTTTTTCCTCTGTTGGGCCCAGATAATTCAAGGCCGTTTTTTCGCCGACATCCCTGCCGTCCAGCAGGGTGTGCAGCCGGACTTTTTTGAAACCCAGTGCGGCGCACCGGTCGATCAGGATGTAAAGTTGATCGATGTGCGAATGGACGTTTCCGTCGGAAAGCAGACCGATAAAATGAACCGTGCCGCCGTTCTGGGCGCGACGGGCGATGCTGTCCCAGACTTCGGTCTGAAAGATCCGGCCGGTTTGGAGCGCGGTGTTGACCAGACGGGCGCCCTGGTCAAAAATCCGGCCCGCGCCCATCGCGTTGTGCCCGACTTCGCTGTTTCCCATATCGTCATCCGAGGGGAGTCCGACGGCCGTTCCGTGTGCTCTGAGCTGCGTGTAGAGCTTTGACCGGAACAATTCGTCAAGGTTGGGGGTGTCGGCCCGAAAAACGGCGTTGGTCTCATCGGCTTTGCCCAGGCCGATGCCGTCCATGATAATCAAAAGCAGGGGTCCTTTCCGGCCCGAAAAGGTTTTGAGTTTGTTCAGATGTAATGACATGAATCAGGCTCCTTTTGCGTTTATTCTTTTTTGCCGCGGCGTTTCCGCAGGCTTGTTTATAGATAAAAGCGGCCCTGTGGTCAAGACCGGCCGGCGCGCTGACGAAAAAGCGCTTCCCGGTTTACGGGAGCCGATAGATCGGGCTGTCCTTTCCGAAATGGATGATCAGCGGCGTCTGTTCATGGCCGATCTGTCTGGAGATTTGAGAAGTCATCTTCTGGGAATATTCCCCTAAACCCACGATGCTGACTTTGCCGTCTTTATATTTGTCCGCCTGCCGATTGTTGTTCAGTCCGTCCAGCAGGGTGAAGGTGAAAAGGCCGTTTCCCTTGTACCCGTCCATCGCCGCCTGCTGGTCATTGGCCGAGGCGAAAATATGCAGACCCATCTTCCTGGCCAGCACGGACATTCGCGCGTCGTAAAGACCGCTGATGATCGTGTCCACGCCGCCCGCGTGACAAGTGTCGAAGATGAACAATTGGTTTAAGGCCTTGATCTTTTTTGACATTTCAACAATTTCGTTGGAGCTGATCATGCCTGCATCATTCATCCGGCCGTTGAAATCATGGGTGAGCATGTAATACTGATTCTGCAGCAGGACGCCGTGGCCGGCCACAAAAAGGATAAAGCTGTCCTGGGGTTGCACGGCTCCGGCCAGAGAATTGATTTTGCCGGTGATGCCGGCCTTGCCGGCCTGCTCGTCCGTCAAAAGCGCAACATGAATATTTTGAGGCTTGAAGATTGTGGCCGACTGAGCTCTGATTTTTCCCTCCAGATCCGCGGCATCCTTAACGGCGTACCGGAGGTTGACGCTTCGGTCTTGGTACCGGTTGATCCCGACGGAAAGAACGTAAAGATGCGGTTCTTCCGCTTTGATCCTGGAGTTGAACCCTGCGGTTTTCATATAGCTCTGGACCGTGTTGCCGCCGTTGAAAGCGGAAACGCTGATTTCATTCTCGCCGGCAACGGCATCGATCTCCCGGCAGTCTTCAAAGAAATCGCCTTTCGGTTTTCCGATGATCGGCGACGCGCCGGTTTTAGCCTTGATATGGATACTTCGCATGTCCGCGTAAATGGATCCGCTGGTGAGCGATGCGAGCCGGGCCGGTTCGGCCTCAATTTTGGCGACTTCCCGGTAATAGCCGTCGGACTGGACGAGCTTGCCGTTGTGGAACAAACGCACTTCCCCGATGCCGCCGCCCATGCTTTTGGCCTGATAGCATACCTTGACCTTGGGAGAGTCGGTCTGTGTCGGTACGGATGTAAATTCGACCGCAGGAGGCGGATTTTTAAGCGCCTCGTCGATTGTAAGGCTGATCAGGCTGCTGATGTCCTCGCCTTTCAGCTTTGCCGAAACGATGTCCGGGCGGTAAAAAACATCGTAGAACTGGTCGATGCCATAGACTTTGCCGCCCACTTTGATGTGGAGATACTGATGGCCGTTGAGGGATGAATTGTAGTAGCCTTCGGGGGTCAGAACGATCCACTCGCCGTCCTTTAAACTGACGAGCTGAACGATTTCCCTGCCGGCATGGATGTCCCAGAGCCTTATCACGCCGTCCTGTCCTCCGGTCAGAAAATAGTTTTCGTTGCGCAAAAAGGCCACGGCGGGGACATTTCCCAAATGACCGGCAAACTTCTTCAGGATCCTGCCGGAATCCATATCCCACAGTGAAATGGTGCCGCCGAAAGACTTTGTGGTCAGCATGCGGCGTGTATCCGCGGAAAAGGCTCCAGCCCGTATTCCCTGCGAGCCGCTTTTCGCCCCGGCGGAATTGACGTCATCCGCGGTAAATGTCCTGATCTCAAGGCCTGTGGCGACATCCCAGCTTTTCACGACCCGATCTCCGCTCCTCGAAAAAATCTGCCGGCCGTCCGGAGAAAAAGCCACGGAGGCGATCTGCCACTGGTGTCCTTCGAAGGTTTGTATCCGGTCGCCGGTTTGGACGTCCCACAGGATCAGCGTCTTATCAAAGCTCCCCGAAAGAAGGTATCTGCCGTCCGGTGAAAACACGATGGATTTGACGCCGTCCGTGTGCCCGGACAAGGTTCTGATTTCCCGGCCTGAAGCGGCGTCCAGGATTTTGACCGTGTTGTCCCGGCTGCCTGAAGCGGCATATTTTCCGTCCGGAGAAAAGGCGACGTCCAGAATCAGCGCCGTGTGTCCGGAAAAAGTCCATAGCGCTTGGTCCGCATCGGCATCCCAGCATTTCACGGTTTTATCAAAGCTTCCGGAAAGAAGGGTTTTGCCGTCCGGTGAAAAAGCCACGGCGTATACGGCATCCGTGTGTCCCCGGTACGCGCGGATTTTTTTGCCCGCGGAAATATCCCAGAGATTCAGGGAATCTTTTTTGTACCCCCCGCCGGAAATGAGGTATTTGCCGTCAGGGGAGCAACGGATTGCATTGATCGTGTCGCTGCCCGTAGGCGCGAAAATTTTGGCCGCGATATCGGCAGCCGAAACGGCCGGGGACTCTGCGGTGACGGATTTGGCGGCCGTGGTTGTTGCAGTCCCTCCCGGGGGATTTCCAGCCGTTCCGGATATGTATTGCGCTTTCTCGCCCGCGTGCGCGACCAGCAGGACGATTTTATCTCCGGGATTGAAAGCGGCAACGGCATCCTGAAACTCGTCGGGTGTTTTGATGTCCTTGTAGTTGACGGAAAGAATAATATCGTTGAGCCGGATGCCCATTTTTTCCGCCGGACTTTCTTTGACCACTTCTGAAACATAAACAACCGGCCACCTTCCATATTCCATGTGCATGATCCGCATATCTTTTCCCGTGACCGGCTGAACCGTTACGCCAAACCAGGTCTTTCCGGCGGGGGCCGCCGTGGCGGCCGTGCGTGCATTGGCGCCGGGAACGGCCGGAGCGGGCCGGTCAACCGGGATGGCCCTGCCTCCCCTTGCGCTCATTCGGTCTTGCGAAAAAATATCCTGCGGCACAAGGCCGGAGATCAACGCTGTCAAAAGCAGGCAGAAAACCATTTTCAGAAAAGACTTCTTTGTCATAGGGGCTCCTCAATCAAAAAAAGGGACGGTTCTATTTTCTCTGAAGCATATGTTAGAAATCACTGAAACGTCCACATAAATTTTGCAATGCTCCCGTAAAGGGTTGCCATGTGAAATCCGCTTGATGAACTCTCGGAAAAATTGACGCAATCGCATCGATCGTGATACTGTGATACCAAAAGGTGCCGAGGGGGTGTTGGCATGCAAACCGTCACTGTTTCGCCGGAATATCGGACGGAATGCAAGCGCGAGGAAGATCGATGATGAATCTTGTGGAGTCTTCAGGCGGGCTTGCCGATTTTGCCGATGAAGTCGATGCAAAGCATTTTATGAAGCCATTGAGCTATCCTGCCGCGCTGATCGTTTCGGCAATCACCCTGTACGAAGCATTCAAGGTCATTTGCTGAACCCCTCAAGACGGATCTTGAAGGAAAGGACAAACCATGGACATGATCGTTGAGACAAGAGCAAGTCGCATCACGGTGCAATGCTCCGGCCGACTGGACGTTGCTTCCGCCAAAGAATTCGAAACGACTCTTGAACCGCTGGTAAAGAAAAGCGAGCAGCAGGTGGTTCTCGATTTTTCTCGACTGCAGTATATTTCCAGCGCAGGTATCCGATCCCTGCTGTTTTTGATGAAGACGGCGGCTGCGCGCTCCGCGGCGGGACAAACGCGCAATTTGCTTCCTTTTCGTCTGATTCAGGCCAGTCCGGCGATCCGTCAGGTGCTCGAACTTTCCGGCCTGCTCGAAAGTTTCTCCTCCGGTTTTCGGGCGACGCCCGGAACAAAACCGGTTCCAGGGAAAACCTACGCCGAACTTCTTCCGCTCATCCGCGGCGCGTTCCCGTCGCCCGTCTCCAATGCGGACGCCGACCGCCAATTTTTGACCGCCGTCGCGGGCGGGCTTGAACAGATCGACCAACTGAAAACGGACCGGCCCTACCTTGGACGGCGCGAAGCGATTGACTATAGCCAGGCCCGGTCCCGTCAGATTCCGGAAAACATGTCGGGCGTCGCTGAAACCGTCGCCGGCATCGCCGAATACCTGCAGGGAGGATTTATATGGGGCCATCCCCATACGCAGGAAAACGTCGTGCCGCCGACAACCGTGCCTTCCATCATCGGCAATCTGTTCGGCGCCATCTACAATCCGAACGTCATCTCGGACGAATACAGCTATCGCGTGGGGCTTGCTGAAATTGAAACGGCCGCCATGTGCGCGGCCCTGGTCGGATATAATCCGCAACTCTCTGCCGGATTTTTCACTTTCGGCGGAACCGGCACCATCCTATACGGCACCAGAATCGGCGTCGAAAAAGCATCTCCCGGAACGTTCGGCCGCGGCCTGCATGAACCCCTGAAACTTGTGGCATCCGCTGCGGCGCATTATGCAAAGATCAATGTCTTAGGCTGGCTGGGCGTTGGGACGGACCATCTTGTGAGCGTTCCCACCGACGCCGATAATTCCATGGACCTCGCCGAGCTCGAAACCAATCTGCGAAGGATTCTGGACTCCGGAGAAAAGATCGCGGCCATCATCGCCACCATGGGCACGACCGATGCGTTCGGCATCGATAACCTCCAGTACATTGCCGGACTGCGCGACAGCCTGGCCGCCGAATATCAATTGCCCTATCGGCCCCATATCCACGCCGATGCCGTCATCGGCTGGGCCTGGTCGGTCTTTAACGACTATGACTTCGATGCCAACCCGCTGGCTTTCAATGCCCGGACGCTCCGGTGTCTCTGGGATACGCATGTCAACATCAGCGCTTTGTCCCGCGCCGATTCCGTCGGGATTGATTTTCACAAAACGGGTTTCGGCCCTTATGTCTCCAGCATGTTTCTTTGCAAAAACAAGGATGACCTGAGCCTGATCAGCCGGGATGCGGGCCTCATGCCTTACCTGTTTCAATTCGGCAACTATCATCCCGGCATTTTTACACTGGAGACCTCGCGGGCCGGCGGGGCTGCCCTCGCGTCTCTGGCCAATATGAAGCTGTTCGGCAAAGAAGGCTATCGCGGGCTTCTTGGGCATCTGGTCACGATGGCCGAAGTCTTAAGAAAACGCCTCGACGAACATCCGTCCATGTGCCAGGTCAACGATTACAACTACGGCCCGGTAACCTTGTTTCGTGTATATCCTGATGGGATCAACGCAAAGGCCGTGCTTTACGATGAGCTGAACAGCCCCGGAGCCGCTGAGAGTCTAAGGCGCAGTAATGTCTATAACCGGAAAGTATTTGACGAACTGCACCGCCAGATGGAGCAGGAAAACGGTTTTGCCCTGTCGGTGACCGCTCATTACCGCACCGCCGCATGCGGCGTACCGATCCTGGCCATCAAGTCATTTGTCATGTCGCCTTTTATCGAAGAGCGGCATATGCAGGACCTCATCGAATGTCTGGAAAAGGCCCGCCGGACGGTCAGCTATTAGCCGCATCTCCCGATAAACCGCCAGGGAGAAGATGGCCCCTGGAAAAAGAACGGACCCCCTATTTTTTTCGAGGCTGCTTTTTTACACGGAAGCAAGCGTTTTGATATAATCGTTCTGCGCCGCTTTTGGGAATGATGTTTACCCATTCCGGACGGTCATACTGATGCCGGTCCAGAACTTTTCCATGCTTGTCAAAATCGATGATCTCTTCCGTCCGGATCAGCCGGTTTGCGCAATCCATTTCCCATAAAACCGTTTCATGGTGGTACTCTTTATATGGGATGGATTTCTCCGGGTCGTACTTTCCGACTTCTTCAATCCTCTTTCCCCTGGCTTCCTCCGTGATGGCCTTGTATGTCCAAACCAGCAGCATGCCGGGTGACTTCGTGATCATTTTCTTGTTGTAAAATACATTCCATTGGAGAGGTTCCCATATTTTAGGATCGGGCTGATCGGCCAAACAAACGGATGAAGATGAAAGGATGAAAAAAAATATCACAGCGGTCCGCGTAATCTTAAGCCCCATGGCTTGTTGCCCTCTACTGTTTTCGTAACGTGTTTTATGCATAACCTCGAATCGAACATAGATCAAGATGCAAATAAAGGGGAAGATTCCATTTTCGTTGAATCGTGAGTGGGCGATCCCTGAAAGGTCCCCTTATCTATTGCCGGGCTCCGTAAAAAGACCGCCCCTTGCTCTGTCCGTCAGGTCAGAACAAAATGAAAGCAGGGCAAATTCGATCCGACAAGATCCGGCCTTTGAAAGAATAAACTTTTCTGATAATCTTTCCATGGGAGGCAACCCACCGTGAATCAGGAATGGAAGAAGAATCTGACCGTTTCCTCCATGAATTCCGAAGAAGTCGCGCTGGCGGTTGATTGGGCCGCGAGGGAGGGATGGAATCCCGGTCTTCATGACGCAGCCTGTTTTTATGCCGCCGACCCGGCGGGTTTTTTTCTGGCCCGGTTCGGCGGAAAACCGGTGGGATGCCTTTCTGCCGTAGCCTACGACGAGCGATTTGCGTTTGCCGGTTTCTACATCGTCGAATCCGAATACCGTGCAAAGGGCATCGGGCATGCGCTGGTTGAAAAAGCACTGGAGCATGTCGGCGACCGAATCATCGGCAATGATGCCGTGGTCGCCCAGCAGGAGACCTACCGGTCTCTGGGGTTTGCTGTCGCCTATCGCAATATCCGTTTTCAGGGCAAGTCCGTTCACGCTGTTTTGCGTCCGTCCGGAATCGTTGATCTGTCAGCCGTGCCGTTGGATGATCTGTCGGCCTATGACCGAAAGATGTTTCCGGCCCCGCGCACCGCTTTTTTGCAGCAGTGGATCCGGCAGCCCGAAGGCGCCGCTCTGGGGCATGTCAAAAACGGAAGGCTTTCCGGATACGGCGTGATTCGGAAATGCCGACGGGGATATAAAATCGGTCCTTTGTTTGCCGAGGAGGAAGAAATCGCCGGGGCCTTATTCGCTGCCCTTACCGAAACCGCCGCCGGTCAATCCTGCTTCCTCGACATTCCTGAACCCAACACCGGCGCACAAAGGCTGGTGACGCGCCATGGCATGGAAAAGGTTTTCGAAACCGCGCGCATGTATCGCGGTCCGGCCCCGATCCTTCCGCTGGATAAAATTTTCGGCGTCACAAGCTTTGAATTGGGCTAGCCTGGCCTCCAGGGAGCCCTTATAGAAGCTTCGGAAGGAAGGTTGCCATTTCCGGAAAGACCATCAACAGGACATTTTTTTGGCGAAGGCAAGCCCAATCGCAGAACCGTTGAACCGGTTTTTGACTCGTTATTGACAAGTTTTGCTTTGTGTTATTTAATGCCGCCATGCATGTAAAAAGCGCAACCCTTCTTTTTCATAAACTCTTCTAAAAAACCGGTAAAAGGTTGATCACCCCCGGGGGAAAGGAAACAACATGCGGCCGATTCGTGACATACTGGAAGCGCAAAGCGTCGTCGTGATCGGTGCGTCGCGGGATCAGGAAAAACCCGGCGCGCAGCTTCTCAAGGTATTGAAGGAAGTGGGCTTTGCGGGCCGCGTGGCCGGCGTCAACCCGCAGGGTGGAGAGGTGTTCGGCGTCCGCTTGTATTCAAATGTGCGGGACGTGCCGTTTGAAATCGATCTGGCGGTTTTGCTCATTCCGCCCCGTTTTGTTCCGGATGCTTTGCGCGACTGCGCCGTCAAAGGCGTCAAAGGGGCGGTGATCTCCGCGGAAGGTTTCGCGGAGACCGGAACCCAGGGCGCTGCCTATCAGGAGGATGTGCGCGCCGTTTTGAAATCCTCCGGCATGAGGGGTTTCGGGCCCAACACGCTGGGACTGGTCAATACCCAAACCAAACTGACGACGTCTTATTTTGCCGATCCCCGTATGCTTGCGCCCGGAAACATCGGTTTTGCCGCGCAGTCCGGCATATTTGTCGGCGCGCTTCTGCGGTACCTGAGTTCGCTGGACGGCCTGCATCTTTCCAAGGGCATCGGCCTGGGAAATAAGGTGGACGTCAATGAATCGGACGCCCTTTCCTTCCTGGCCGACGATGAGCAGACGAAAATCATCGGCCTGTATCTGGAAGACGTGAAGGACGGGGACCGGTTTGCGAAAAATCTGAAGAAGGCGACGGCAAAAAAGCCGGTGCTGATCATCAAAAGCGGCCGCACGCAGGCCGGCGCGAAAGCGACCGCTTCGCACACCGCCAGCATGGCGGTGGAAGATGCCGTATTTGACGGAATCGTGCGGCAGGCCGGCGCGATCCGCCTTCACGCCATTGACGAGTTTGTCCGGACCCTGAAAGGTTTTTTGAACATGCCGCTTCCGGCGGGCGAACGCCTGGCCTTCGTCACTTACAGCGGAGCGCAGGCGATCATGAGCATCGACACGACGATGGAGCAGGGATTGCAAACCGCAAAGCTTGCGGAAGCCACACAGGCCAGGATCGGACGCGTGATCGCAACATCCTCCAAGACAAAAAACCCCATTGATATCTTTCCCGACTGGCTGGCCCACGGGTATGAGAAAACCATTACGGAAGTGGTGAATGCCCTCCTGGACGACCGGGGCGTTGATGGGATTGTGTTTATTTCTTTTGCCGAAAAGAATCCCGAGGTGTATCGGTCCCTGATCGATGTCGTTCAATCGGACCGCCGTAAACCCGTCTTTGCATCGCTTCTGGGAGACAGCCGGGATAAAGCGGCCTGCGAACATCTTTTGGATTCAGGTGGCCTTCCCTGTTATGATCTCCCCGAGCAGGCCGTCCGTGTCTTCGCCCGCATGCGCCAATACGCCAAAATCAGGGAAAAGATGTAGCCCGGGACAAGCGGCAAATTTTGCTGTCGGTAACGAAAGCAACGCGATATGCCACAGCGCAGGCGGACAACCAAACCCTCTTCAGGCTGCGCTTCGGTCCTTTCCGGAGTTCAATGCATGCAAAACGCCTGAGGAACTCCACGCCCGAAAGAAGCGGCCGAAAGACTTCAAATCGCCCGAACGGCGGGGCCATTTTGACCAAACCGTGCGTTTTGTTGAGCGAGCGGTCGGAAGAAGGGGAACGGGAACAATTTTCTCGTTGTTCACGCGCTGAAAAACAAGGGATGCCTTTAAAGACTGTTGAAAAAAGGGGCGCAGGGAGATTCTCCCCGCGCCCCTTTCCGGTTTGGATAGGGTTGACCGGCTGAACGGATCGATCAGGTGCTGTAAAGCGCAATCAGCTGGTCGCCGTATTTTTTCATGATGTTGCGCCGAATCAGTTTCATGGTCTGGGTCATCATGCCGTTATCGACCGTGAAATCCTCGGTGATGTAAAGAAATCTCTGGGGAATCTCATATCCGCCGAACGTTTTGCGCAGATGCTCGGTGATTTCTTTGGAGATAAAATCCGTGCATTCCTTGTTGGCAATGGTTTCTTCGCGGGAGCCCTGCGCCCACGCGGACGTTTTGGGATCGGTCTTCAGCGCTTCAAAGTCCGGAACGACCAGCGCGACGTTAAACAGGCGCCCTTCCCCGTAAACGACGGCATTGGAGACATACCTCAAAAGCTTCATCTCGTTTTCGATGGATTCGGGATGCACGTATTTGCCGTTTTCCAGCTTGTATTCGTCCTTGAACCGGCCGGTGATGTGCAGATAGCCGTCTTCATCGATCCAGCCCCGGTCTCCGGTTCGCACGCCGGGAAACCCGTTCCAGGTATCCGGCATCATGGCTTCCTTGGTGACGGCCGGTTTATTGAGGTAACCCTGCATGACCTGCGCTCCGTAAACCACGATTTCGCCGTCCGGACTGTCCTCCCCCACGCGGGATTTGTCGATGACCACACGGGTGTCTTTGAAAGGCTTGCCGACCGTTCCGTATTTGTTGCCCCGCTTGGGCGAATTGTTGGAGATCACGGGCGTGGTCTCCGACAGGCCATAGCCGTCGTAGGTGGGCACGCCGACATCGGCGAAGAACAGGGCGATTTCCGGCTTCATCATGGCGCCGCCGGTCACGACGTGCTTCAGTCTTCCGCCGAAGATGGCGCGAATCTGGGAAAAGACCAGGGCATCAAGATCTTTGAATTCCTTTGTTTTTTCCGAAAGCCCCCGGTTTTTGACGGCTTCGGCGCAGGCCGCGTCAAAGAATTGCTTTTTGACGGGATCCGCCGCCACTCCCTGCTGGATTTTATCGTAGATAATGTTGAAGACGCGCGGCACGGCCGACATGTGAGTAGGCTTGACCTCGCTGAAATTGATGAGAAGCTTGTCGGCGGATTCGGCAAATGCCAGCGACCAGCCGCCCAGAATGTACGTGTGCAGATCGGCGGTCAGGCCGAAACTGTGCGCCCAGGGAAGAATACACAAACCCACTTCTTCCGGATCTCCCTCGTCGAAAGTATCGTGACACTCACGGGCGTTGTGGGTCATGTTGCCGTGGTGCAGCATCACGCCTTTCGGGTCTCCGGTGGTGCCCGAGGTGTAGATGATAAAGGCCGTCTCCGACCAGTGCGGCTTGTAGGAGGGAGCGGGGTTTTCTTTGCCCATTTTCTCCAGCGCCGCCAGCGATTTTTCCCCTTCACCGAAAATAACGAAGACGTCCTTTAAACTCGGAATATCTTTCTTGAACCCCATGACGATGTCATAAATGTTCTGATTGCTGACAAAAAGGTACTTGATGCTCGCGTCTGAAATGATGTACTGCCAAACTTTTTGCAGCTCCTTTTCGTACATGGGAACAAAAATGCCGCCCAGGCCGTGAGTGGCATTGGCGCACACAAACCATTCCGTGCAATTGCTGACGATGACGCCGACTTTTTCGCCCTTGCTCAATCCCAGCTTATGGAGAGCGCCGCGCAGGTTGTTCACCCGTTCGGCGACGGCGCCGTACGTCACCCATTCGTATTGGTTTGTGTCCTTGTTCTTGGTGCCGAACAGATTTTTGTCGGCGTAGCGGACCGCGCTTTCCTCAAAGAGATCGACCAGATTGTTCGGTTTGATGTAATACGCGTCCAGGTTCGCAGACGCACCCTTTCCTGCTGTCGCTTCTACCATTGCTGTACCTCCTTGTATTTCTTGATGAATCAGATTATTCGGCTAGTCCTGGCGGGCCTGACCGTTTATCGTTTTTTTATATATATAGTCACAACAACGCGCGCGGTGTCAACGAAAAAAGCCGTTTTCAGTCCATTCAACCGTGAAGAATTTCTCTGGAGGGTCACCCGATTATGTTTTGAGCATTTCTCTGGACGCCCGGAGGATACCCTCTTCATCCAGGCCGAGTTCGGCGCGCAGTTCACTCTGCTTGGCGTGTTCGATAAATTCATCCCGGATGCCCAGCCTTCGGATGGTTATGCCGGTCACATCGTTTTGGGCAAACAGCTCCAGGACCGCGCTGCCGAATCCCCCGTCCAGCACGTTTTCCTCCAGGGTCATGATTTTTTTGACGGACCGGGCCGTGCCCAGCAGGAGGTCCGCGTCGAGCGGTTTGATGAAACGCGCGTTGATGACTTTGACCCCGATCCCTTCCTCCGCCAACTTCCGGGCGGCCTGCAGGGCCGGATAGACGGTGGATCCCACGGCAATCATGGCCAGATCCGTGCCGTCGTGGAGCACCTCGCCCCTGCCCAGGGGCAGTGTCGAAATATCGCCGTCGAGAGGAACGCCTACTCCCTTGCCCCGCGGGTAGCGGATGGAAACGGGCGAGCCGCAGCCGACGGCCGTTTTGAGCATGTGCCGCAGCTCGTTTTCGTTTTTCGGGGCCATCATGACCAGATGGGGGAGATTGCGCAGATAGGACAGATCGAAAAGCCCCTGGTGGGTCGCTCCGTCTTCCCCGACGATGCCCGCGCGGTCCACGGCAAACACAACCGGAAGATTTTGCAGGCAGACATCGTGCAGAATCTGATCGTAGGCTCGCTGCAGGAAGGTGGAATAAATCGCCACAACGGGCGCCAGCCCCTGGACGGCCAGGCCCGCGGCAAAGGTTACGGCCAGCTGTTCCGCGATGCCGACATCGTAAAACCGGTTGGGAAATACGCTGCGGAATCCTTCCAGCCCCGTGCCCTCGCACATGGCCGCCGTGACGGCGACAATCCGGGAATCGGCGGCCGCCAGTTCGGTGATCGTTTTGCCGAAAATTTCCGTATAAGAGGGAGCGCGATTGGCCGAGGGTAGGGTTTGGCCGGTTTCCACGTCAAAGGGCGCGATGCCGTGGTAGGTCGGTGAATTTTCCTCCGCGAATTTGTAGCCCCGGCCTTTTTGCGTAATGACATGCACGAGCACGGGGCCTTCCAGTTTCTTGACGTTTTCAAAGTTCTTGAGCAGGTAGTCCAGGCGGTGCCCCTCCAGGGGACCCACATAGGTGAACCCCAACTCCTCGAACAGCGCGCCGGGAACCACAAAGGTTTTCACGGATTCTTCGATCTGCTGTGAAAACTTTAAAATCTGTTCGCCGATGCCGGGAATGCTCTTGAAGAAACTCTTCAGCTCGCTTTTGAAGCGGGTGACCCGGTCGCCGGTCATGATTCTGTTCAAATAGGACGAGAGCGCGCCGACGTTGGGCGAGATGGACATTTCATTGTCGTTCAGCACGATGATCAGGTTCTTCTTCCGGTCGCCCGACCAGTTCAATCCCTCGAACGCCATGCCGGTGGTGAGGGAGCCGTCGCCGATCACGGCGATGATTTTGTTGCGCTCCCCCTTCAGGCACTGGGCTTCGGCAAAGGCCGCCGCCGCCGCGATGGAAGTTCCGCTGTGCCCGACATTGAACGTATCATAGGGGCTCTCCGACCGCTTCGGGAAGCCGCTGAGGCCGCCGCGTTGGCGCAGCGTGGAAAATTTTTCTTTTCGGCCGGTGACGATCTTGTGCGCGTAGGACTGATGGCCGACGTCCCAGATCAGCCGGTCCTGCGGCGTGTTGAAGACATAGTGCAGCGCGAGCGTCAGCTCCACGGTGCCCAGCGACGAGGCCAGGTGCCCGCCGGTGGTCGCAACCGTGGAGAGGATCAGGTCGCGGATTTCCCCGGCCAGTTTTTGAAGCTCCGCGACGGAGAGTCCGCGCAGGTCGGCCGGATCGTTGACTCTGTCCAGCACATGGTAAGGAATGATTTCCGGAGGTTTCATCGGGTTTTGCAAGCCTTTACGATTTTCTTTCCATGATGAAGCGGGCGATCACCCGCAGCGGCAGGGCGCGTGCGTCAAAGGAAGCGATGCAGGTAACGGCCTCTCCGACCTCTTCGGCCAGCCTTGCTTTGGCCGCTTCGAGCCCCAGCAGCGACGCGTAGGTGACTTTTCCCAGCGCGGCATCGCTCCCGGTGCTTTTCCCCATGAGACGCTCGTCGCCTTCCACATTGAGAATGTCGTCGGCAATCTGAAAAGCGATGCCGATGCGGTTCGCGTAGCCGGTCAGCGCCGAAAGCTTCCGGTCGTCGGCTCCCGCAAGCATCGCACCGGTCCGGACCGCCGCCGCGATGAGCGCGCCGGTTTTGCGCCGGTGCATGTCCGTCAGGGCATTGATGTCCGGGGCTGGTTTGTTCGTTCGAATGTCCAGCATCTGCCCGCCCACCATGCCCGCTGCGCCCGCGGCGAGAGCCATTTCCTGAATCACGGCCAAACGCCTCTCCGCCGCCAGGCGGACTTTTTCCGCCCGCGACAGCAGTCCGAAAGCCTCCGTCAGGAGCGCATCACCCGCGAGGATCGCCGTCGCCTCGCCGAACACTTTATGGCTGGTGGGCTTGCCGCGGCGGAAGTCGTCATTGTCCATCGACGGCAGGTCGTCATGGATCAGGGAGTAGGTATGGATCAGCTCCAGCGCGCAGGCAACCGGCATCACCGGCGCCAAATCCCCGCCGCAGGCTTCCGCGGAGGCCATGCAGAGAATCGGCCGGATCCTTTTGCCGCCGGCGAAAACGCTGTAGCGCATGGCCGCATGCAGTTCCCGGGGCTCCTGGTTCTCGCCCGGCAGGTAGCGTTCCAGCGACTCTTCCACAATCTTGCGCCGATCTTTCAAATAGGCCTCAAGAAAATCATCCTGTTTCATCTTCTTGCCCGTCCTGAAACGTCCTGGTTTGCAGGGAGTTTTCTTTTTCCAGCAGCAGCTCCACGCGGCGCTGGGTTTCTTCAAGTTTCGCCGAGCAGAAGCGGATCAGGCGAATGCCTTCTTCAAAGGACTTCAGCGCGGCGTCCAGCGGCAGGTCTCCCGCCTCCATCTCCCTCACGATTTGTTCCAGTTTTTCCAGCGCGTCTTCAAACTTTTCTTTCGCCATTGCTTTCACTCCCCCGGTATTGTTTTGACGGAGCTATCCGCTACGAGCTATTTTATTTTCTCCACCCGCGCCTCGATGCGGCCCAGCGCCACTTGAATGTCAAGCCGGTTTCCCGGCGTCAACAGCTTTGCATCGCGCACGATTTCTCCCTCCGGCAGGCGCCGCGTAATGCTGTATCCGCGCTGCAGAACGGCCAGCGGGCTCAGGGAGGAAAGCAGCGCGGCGTTTTTCTTGAGCCGTTCGCTGCGCTCCAGGAGAAAACGGTTCCAGCCGCCGCGCAGGTTTTTCTCCAGGCCGGCAAGCAGCAGGCTGTGTTCGCGGATCCGCCGCCGGGGATCGGCGCCGCGCAGGCGCGCTTCCAGCGGCTTCAGGCGGCCGGCGACGGCCTCGGTTCGATGCGCCAGGGCGCGCTTCAGCCGTTCGCGCAGATCGTCTACGTGAATGGCGTAATCGGCCAGATAGCGGCGCGGGTCTTTGAAACGGGCGGCCAGCGAATGGAGTCGCTCTCTTTGCAGGGCCAGGCAGCGGTTTTGCGAGGCCAGGAGCCGCCGGTACAGGTCGTGCAGAGTTTCCTGTAGTTCGATTTTGCGGGGGACGACCAGCTCCGCGGCCGCCGAGGGTGTGGGCGCCCGCAGGTCGGCAACGAAGTCGCAAATGGTATAGTCCGTTTCGTGGCCGACGGCCGAGACGACCGGAATGGTGGAACGGCGGATTTCTCGGGCCAGCGTTTCGTCGTTGAAAGGGGCAAGATCCTCCAGGGAACCGCCGCCCCGCGCGATGATGATCACGTCCACGTCTCCCCAAGCGTGAAGACGGCGCAGGGCTGCGATGATTTCTCCCGCCGCCTCGGCGCCCTGCACGCGGGCCGGTGCGATCAGAAGATTTACGCAGGGGAAGCGCCGGCGCGTGATGTTTAAAATATCCCGGATCACCGCGCCCGTGGTTGACGTGATCACGCCGATGCGCCGGGGAAGAAAGGGCAAAGGTTTTTTGAGCGACGCGTCGAACAGTCCTTCGGCGGCCAGTCTGGCCTTGAGCTGTTCGAAGGCTTTTTGCAGAGCGCCCACGCCCTGCGGTTCCACGGATTCCACAATGAGCTGATATTCGCCGCGGGGCGGGTACGCGCTCAGGCGCGCCCGGCACAGAATCTTCAAGCCGTCTTCCAGGTCGAACTTTACCGCCCGGACGCCGTAGGGGCGGAAATAAACCGCCCGGATCTGGCTTTTGTCGTCTTTGAGCGTGAAATAGACATGCCCGGACTGGGGGCGGCGCAGATTGGAAACTTCCCCTTCCACCCAGAGGATTCCGAAGGCCTCCTCCAGAAAGGTTTTAATATTATCGTTTAGTTGTGAAACGGTTAGAACGTTTTTCATCCGCGCCATCCTGGTTTTTGAACTAGCAGATAATGGAAGGGATGACAAGTTTCAATTCCGCCGAAACGTGCCCGGGTCTTTTGGTCCGAGGCGGCCTGTTTTGCGGCGGCCCGTCCGGGGTAAATTCCGTTTGCCCGGCCCTGAAGCCTGTGTTAAACATTTTTCCATGGGAGGAACATCATGTCCGACAACTATGATCTGATCGTGATCGGCGGGGGACCGGGGGGACTCGCGGCGGCTCAGACGGCGGCGGCCGGGAAAAAGCGCGTGCTTATCATCGAAAAAGGCAGCTGGGGCGGGACCTGCACACACCGCGGCTGCATTCCCACCAAGGCGATGCTCGCCTGCAGCCGGTTTTACGCGGATTTGAAGAAGCTCAAGCGCGTCGGTGTGAATGTCTCCGGTGCGGCCGTCGATTTTTCCGCCATGAAAAAACATCGTGATCAGATGGTCCGGATCGCGGCCCTGGGAGCGCAAAAAATGATCGCGGGCCCGCAGGTGGAAAGCAAAACCGGCCTCGGGGAAATCCTCTCGCCCCGGGAGGTGCGCTGCACCGGAGAAGACGGCATCCGGCAGTTTTTGAAAACGAAAAACATACTGATTGCCTGGGGCTCGGAGCCGCAGATTCTGCCGGGCCTTCGAACATCCGAGCGCATATGGACGTCCGATGAACTTCTCCATCTCGCACTGCTGCCGCCCAGCATGATCATTGTCGGCGGCAGTTTTATCGGCGTCGAGTACGCCACGCTGTTTGCCGAACTGGGTGTCCGGGTGACGCTGGTGGAGCTGCTGGAGCGCATTCTGCCCCGGGAGGACGAAGAAGCGGCGGATCTGCTGAGTCAGGAGCTGGCGCGCCTGGGGGTTGTTCTGCACACCTCAACCCGGCTCGTTCGCCTGGAAGAATCGGCGGACGGCGTCGAAATGTCGGCGCGGAAAAACGGCGAAGACCTGGCCATACGGGCCTCCTCAGCCCTGCTGTGCACGGGCCGGGTGCCGGTTTTGCACGCCGATCAGCTCGACGCGCTGGGGGTGGACTACACGGGCGAGGGAATCCGTGTGGACGAAAAGATGATGACCTGCGTCGATGGCGTTTATGCGGCGGGAGATGTCACCGGAGGCATGATGCTGGCACACCGGGCATCCCTCCAGGCCAGGGTTGCCGTCGAGAGCATGTTCGGTGAAAGTCATCACCGGTACGACGAAGCCCTCATTCCATCCGTCGTGTACAGCCATCCGCAGATTGCGCGCGTGGGGCTGACCGAGCGGCGTGCCCGGGACGAAGGTCTGGAGATCGACGTGGTCCGTTCCGACTACGGCGCCAACCTGATGGCCCGCGCTGAGCTGATGGGGCAGGGATTCGTCAAAATCATTTTCCATCGGGATGTCATCGCGGGCGCGGTGGTCGCCGGCGACCATGCGGCAGAGCTTCTGGCCCCGCTCGCGCTGGCCGCATCCGGGAAATGGACGAGAAGTCAATTCAGGTCTTGGGTGCTTCCGCACCCGACGCTCGGCGAGGTGTTCGCGCCGCTCGCGGATTGAACGGGACAGGAGGACGGTATGAAAATCAAGCCATACACATCGGTGACGCCGGTGCTGGTGGACAACGACCAGGCGAAAGGGATAGCCGCCCGCGTCGTCATCGGCAAAGAAGACGGAGCAAGCCATTTCTGCATGCGGATCTTCGAGATCGCGCCGGGAGGACATTCCCCCAGGCATGCGCATCCCTGGGAGCATGAAATCTTCATCCATTCGGGAGAAGGGGAAATTTACGACGGAAGGGTGTGGCACCCGATTTGCCCGGGAACCGTGTTGTTTGTCGCGCCCGGGGAAGAGCATCAGGTCCGCAACACGGGAGCGCGGAAGCTGGTTTTTGCCTGCCTCATTCCATCGGGCGTTCCGGAGCTGTAAGTCAAAGGGCCTGTTTGCCGCCGCGGCGGCAAACAGACCCCAAAATCCGAATCCTTTTTGGATTGTTACTTCTTGTAGCTGTACCAGCCTTCGCCGGTCTTCTGGCCGAATTTGCCTTCGGTAACCTTCCTCACGACGCTGGGGGAGGGAAGGTCGGCCGGATTGCCGGACTCCAGGAAATGACTCATGCAGATGTCGTAGGTGAGATCAATTCCGGTCAGGTCGTTGAGGCGGAACGGGCCCATCGGGTGCCCCGCGCCGTAAACGCAGGCCTTGTCGATGTCTTCGAAAGAGGCCACGCCCATCTCCAGCATCCACAGGGCTTCCCGCTGGATGACGGCGAAAATCCGGTTCAGGACAAAGCCGTCCACTTCCTTCTTGATGTGGATGGGGATTTTGTCGATCTTCAGGCAGAAGTCCATCATGCACTGCGCCGTTTCGTCGGAAACATGCGGCCCCTGAACGACCTCGACCAGTTTCATGACCAGCGCCGGGTTGAAAAAGTGAAGATTGCAGACCTGGGAAGGGCGTTTGGTGGAATCGGCAATCCGGGAGCTCACGATGAAGGAGCTGTTGGTCGCCAGGATCGCCGCGGGCGGAGCATACTTGTCCAGATCGGCAAATACCTTGCGCTTCAGGTCGATGCGCTCCAGGACGGCCTCAATGACGATGTCTGCGTCTTTGGCGGCTTCCTTCAGATCGCCTGTAAATGAAATCAGACTGCGGGCCTTCTTTGCCGCTTCCTCCGTCATTTTCCCCTTCTGCACACGGCCCGGCAGGTAACCTTCAACAAACTTCTGGGCCTTTTCGAGAACGGCAGGCACGACATCGGTGCTGACGGTTTTAAAACCGGAAAGCGCACACTGGAGCGCAATCTGATGCCCCATGTTGCCCGCGCCGACGACACATACATTTTTCACATCCTGAATTTTCATTTTCTTTCCTCCTCTTTGATTTTTGACGGATTTTTCTTTTTTTAAAACGGCGGCCCGAAGGCGCTTCCCTACAGCCATCGTTGGTTGTAACAATTATTTTGCCGGTGTCAATTTGTCAAGTAATATTTTCAATTTACATTGACAGAAAGGCCGGCTTTGTTGTAAGGAAATCGAAATTCAGTGAAAGGACCCGGATGCCATCCATGACCAGAAAGACCCTTGCGGGCAAGGAGGACACGCCGAAAAAGAGCAGCGATCTGTTTCTGAAAAGACAGTCGCAGATCATCAAAAAAGCCACAAAACTTTTCATGAAGCAGGGCTATGCGCAGACGTCCATGCGCGAAATTTCCAAAGCCACGGGCATCGACATCCGGAACTTGTACTACTTTATCCGGAGCAAGGAGGAGATCCTTTTTCTGGTGATCGAGATGATTCACCGCCGCGAGCTCGAACTCTTCGAAAAGAAGGGATTTACAAGCATCGAGGATCCCGTGCTGCAGTTGAGAACCGTGATCCGTGAGTTCATCGACGCCGGTTTCGGCTACGGGCAGGAGATCCTTTTGTTGTACCGGGAATCGAAGTCGCTTCCCAAGCGTCTGCTGAAGGTGATTCTTTCCCGGGAAAGCCAGGTGGTCGCCCGCATCGAGGAGATTCTGCGGCGGGGCCGGGAAAAAAATGTGTTTCAATTCGAGGATGCTTCCTTTACCGCGAATATGATTGTTTACGAATTGTCCCTTCACGCGCTGCGCAACTGGAACATGAAGCAGTATTCCAAGGAAGAACTGAGCGATCTGCTCGAAACGCATGTGATTAAAGCGGTGACGGCGTGACGCTGGTCCCGCGGGGGGTGAAAAAGCCGGGAGTCGCCTCCCGGCTTTTTTATTCATCAGGCCAGATGTTTCTTTTCGATGCCGCGCAGGGTTGCCTCGGCGTCCCGGACAATGCCCTGCACCACGTC
>Ga0116146_1000917_pt1 | contig 33346 bp, 30 predicted proteins | sample AD_JPNHG2_MetaG_FD_89748 | JGI IMG/M metagenome (GOLD analysis project Ga0116146, IMG submission 89748) | Active sludge microbial communities of municipal wastewater-treating anaerobic digesters from Japan - AD_JPNHG2_MetaG | ecosystem: Engineered > Bioreactor > Anaerobic > Digestate | place... | reverse complement strand
ACTTGCCACCTGATGGACTATCTTTTGTATGCAGAATGGTTACATATGCTGTTATATTTCTCTCTGCCATTAGTTAGAAACGATATTGAATACCAAGACCACCTGTACCCTGGAAACTTGTAGCGGGGAATAATTGCATACCGAGTCCAATTTCAAGATATATACCTAATGGTACGGTAGAAGGTCTCCAGGAAAGCCCAAATGGTATTCTAAATCCAATACTTACATCATCAGGACGCAAACCAACAGACAATCCTGGGCCTACAAATGGAACGAGATCAACAGTATTATTTATTACAAAAACACCAGGAAATGCTAGTTTATAGCTTGCAAAGAGCAAAAATGCATAATTTTGATTCGTTGGTCCAGTAAAATCCCATGCTGCAGTAATGTCAACCCAATTAGTAGCATTAAGATCAAACTCAAACACTATGCCGGTAGGCTGACCGAGAAATAATCCAATACCAACAGGATGAGAATTTTTTTTCGACTGAGCAAATACGGCTCCCGATGCGATTACACAGAGCAATAACACTAGTGCAACATTATGTTTTTTCATACAAACTCCTTATAACAGTATACTGATAGTTTTTAGAAACTAAAAAGACAATTGCATACTCATTTTGCATGCATGGATCAGCATGGAGAGATTATAGCATTAAAATGAAGTATTTGCTAGAATTGTATAAGGTAATCAAACATGAAAACTAATTTTCACACACATTCTACCTTTTGTGATGGTACATGCAGTATTTTGACCATGGCTCAAACAGCACGTGATCATCGATTCAGCATGCTCGGATTTAGCGGGCATGCTCCGCTTCCATTTCCTACTGATTGGAATATGAAACAGAAAGATATCCCCCGCTACTACACAGCAATACAGGAAGCACGCGAGTTAATTGGACAGGATCTTACTCTTGTTACCGGATTAGAAATCGATTATATCGAAGGAATGCTTGGCCCCCAAACAGTGACGTACCCTGAAATTACATACAGCATAGGTTCTGTTCACTATATCAACCCCAAAAACAGTAAACAGCACACAGATCTTTTTGCTGTCGATGAAAAACAGGATGATTTTGATCGTCACATTCAAACGTATTGCAATGGAGATTACGAACAGGCTGTAAGTTTATATTACAAATCGTTGTATGCTATGATTAGTGCAGGTGGATTTACCATTCTGGGCCATCTTGATTTAATAAAAAAGAACAATCCAAGACAATCTCGTTTTAGTGAAACTTCTTCATTCTATAAAGATGCTGTCATGCATGTTGTAGATGCATTACAGGGCACTAATATTGTAGTTGAAATAAATACTGGAGGACTTGCTCGGGGAAAAACACAGGAAGTTTACCCTGCACACTGGATACTCAAAGAACTCCATGAAAGAAACGTTCCAATCTGCCTCAATGCCGATGCTCACGCGCCGGAACATTTATATGCTTACTATGATCATGCGCTTAGAGCTGCTCTGGAAGCAGGTTATACGAAACAGGTTGTACCCAGTATGCATGGACTCATAACTGTATCGCTCACTGATTCTCAGTAAGTAATTTCTCTTTATTTTTATAACACTCACAACCTATCGGTTTTTTCTTTCATCAACTCGCTGACAATCGATACAGAGTACAGCATACGGTAATGCTTCAAGACGTTCGTGTGGTATTTTTTTACCGCATTTTACACAAGAACCGTATCTGTTCTGCTCAATTCTTATGAGTGCATTATCAATAGCTTTGAGACGTTTCATATCCTGAATACCCAGAACATCGAGCATTCTTCGATCTGTATCATCAGAAGCTTCATCTGCTTGATCGCGTGGTTCAAGTTCTTCAAATAAGGAACGAAATTCTTCATCACTTGCTATTAATTTATCCACAATTTCCTGTTTCATTGATAAAAGTAGTTCTTTCATTTTTTGAATAAATGCTGCTTCCATTACAAGCCTCCTTTTTTCTCTCAATACTATAATACGGCTGCATACTATTTACTATTATAAGGGTTATGTCAAGTCTTTTTATAGTTGTTGACATAATTATGCATAGTGCATAGTATATATCTATAAAATATTATAAAGCAAAAGGTTACTGCCCATAGATGCGTAGAGAGGCAGTACATATGAATAATCTGGGGGTCTTGTGGCAAAAGAAGAGGCTATTGAGGTCGAAGGAACAGTAAAAGAGGCTTTGCCTAATACTATGTTCCGGGTTGAATTGCAAAACGGGCATGTTATTCTTGCTCATCTTTCAGGAAAAATGCGTAAGCACTATATACGCATAGTGCCGGGTGATGTTGTTAAAGTAGCACTTTCACCCTATGATCTTTCCCGTGGCAGGATTATCTTTCGGGAACGATAATCCCTTTCTCTTATACAGTAAAAACTTATTTATTACTGCTTAATAAATACAATTACAGCACCTGAGCCTCCCAAATGCTGTGGCGCCTGCATTGTTCTCCCGGCTTGAGGACATGATTCAAGCCAATTCTTTACAAATTTTGCTAGCACTGCACCTGTTTTAGAGTGATTTCCTTTCCCGTGAATAATGCAGACTTTACACCAATTCCGTGAAACTGCTTTTGCAAAAAATTGATCGAGCAGTAATTCTGCTTCATGTATGGTACAGCCATGTAAATCCAAACTTTCGTCAATGGGAATACGCTCCAGCTCTTTTCTGCTCATTCCTTTTTGATGCTGTACTTTATCGTTTACTTCGCTATCTTTATCAATTATCGCATGTGATTCTAACCATGTTTCCTGCATCTTTCGCGTGGAATCGTCAGTGTTTTTTGAATGCTTTCCCCGCTCCCATGCTTCGAATATTTCTTTAAAGCTCATAGTTTCTGGTTTTCTCTCCTATTTCCAAAGACTATTCGTATAAGCAACCTTGTATTATTATATACCAGCATTCAATTACTTTACCCTATACACAAGTGCTGCTGCTGGTACCCATCCTTGTTTTCCTTCAAATTCAATATAGTTCCATGCATGTGATGCGCTTAGTATTTTCACAATAGAACCCGTACTGCACATTGCTATTGTAGTTGCTGTTCTATCAGGAACCTTATATACAGGTGTAGCATCAGTAATACCATAATGAGGGATTCGTTCATAGATTGCCAGTCCTAAAAGCACAGCTAAAATTGATATGCTGCTGATTAGCACTATTGTAAGAAAAATTGATTTTCTATTTCTCTGTTTTTGAAGTTTTATAACAAGAAGAAGAGTAATACCACATATACAAAGAAGTACTAAAAAATACTGAGGAGCAGGCATTGTAAAAAAGAGTGATTGATAGATTGTTGGATATGTTACCTGTAATAGTATAGGAATACCATGTTTCTGTGCTTCCATTATTTGATACGATGCATATGCTTTATCTTGAATAACTAATGCAAAAGCAATACGTGCTGCATAACTCCTTGACCACCATCCATACTGCTCACTTTTTAAGCGAGTGAGTTCTTTAATACACTCACTGTTATCTGTGTTCATTATTTCACACAACAGGCGTTGTTCTTTTGTTAATAAGTTTTGCAGATCCGCTGATTCTTGTATATCTTCCTCTACACTAATCTCAATTTCTTTTCCACTTATTAGCTGCTGTTTGCCTGTTTTTAGATTAAATACAACAATTGGATCTGTTACTATTGTATATCTTCCGATTCCAGTAAGAATGACTGTTCCCGATCCTTCCTGCATTGACAATAGTGTATTTTGCACAATTGAATATTGTGTTCGTAAAGGGATTTCTAAATGTTCTTTGTATTCATTTGTTCCAACTATATGTATTGATTTTGTTTGTGAACTTACTGGTATTCCAGTAGCATGTATCTCTAAATCAAATACAACTGGTTCATTACTTGAATATATCGATTTCTTTGTATGCACTGTATGGTGCATTGTATTATCCTTAGTTACCCAATCAGTTCCTGGAGGTATATCTATTGTTACAATAGTGAACGGCTCTGTTTTAATTAAAAACTGTACAGCACCATTTGTATTTTCATCAGTAATTTTTAATTGAAAATCTGGCAGCATACATGATGATCGTGCAATTACTAGATATTTATTCGAGTCTATATACATGGCCTCACAGTATTTATTAATTTTATTTGCTAATTCTTTATATACATTTTCATTAAGATTTATAGGAACAGTTAACTCAAGTATAAATGGTTCATATTGATAAACTTTTTTAGGCCCATTCCAGATACCATTAATGGTAATAACACCTTCGACTATGAACGCTGCTCCAATGTCAAATGTATGAAGTATGCTGCCACTCTTAAGTACTACATTTTTTAAATAGTGTTTCCCTGCTTGAGTAGGTTTGAGTTTGACAGTAAAAAACAATCCATCTTTTTGAGGGACTATCGTATATTCACTAATTGTTATTCCATCAGTTACATTGAATGAAACCGAATCAATTGTTTTTATATTTGTCGCAAGCAGAAATGTAATTGTTACCGGTGTTTCTACTGTTATCTTTGAAGGCGAAACTGTATATACCGTTTCTGCATTAGAAATATTGTAAATACATATATAAATTAAAATTATATAATATCTAAGTCTACATTTCATAACTAATGGTCCAAAAAGTCATTAGAATTGGCCTGTGTACCTGGAAATAAAATACCATAGGGTACAGGTGTAAAAATCAGAGCATCTGTTTTCACTTCAGGTTGTCCAAATACCGCAGACATCTCTGTAACAGCTGTAATCCCTAAACCCGGATCGAGTCCGGCTAAAACACATTGATACAACATCTGTACATCCTTATCATTTGTTACCATGAGTGCTTCGCGCAAGAGCTCTGCTGCCTCTGAATATTGTTTTTTTTCATATAAAATATAAGCAGCATTATAGAGTGAAGCTATACGAACTGTATCAGGATTTTTTTTAGTAATAATTTTTTTATATACGTTTAGTGCAGCCTGATACTCTCCCAGTTCTGTATACAGAACAGCACAGTTATATGCAATCATTGGATTTTCCATATCTTCATCAATCGAATGATACAATGCAATTGCTTTTTGATAATTGCCCTGTTTCCCAGCCTGTTCAGCTTGATAGAGCGTAAGATCATGACATATGCAGGATATACAAAAAAAGGGATATATAAAATAGATCAATCCTTTCCACATAAAAACTCCATGTAGTGTTTATGTAATAGCAAATAACTACTATACGATATGGCAAGTAAACAATATGATATTAGAGCGATAAATTGTTTAAGCTGTAATGGTTTTTCGCGAGTAACAGCAAGCCCCTGCGCTTTTTTTAATGATAGTATTTCTTTTAAGAGTTTATCAAAGCTATCGGAATCTTCAAAATCGCAATAGTGTGCATGACCTTTTTTTACCCAGAGCAATAATTGTTGACGATTCCTTCTTAGTTGTATTGGTTTTCCTGTGTTATCTCTTATTATATTTCCATCACTATTAGTAATAACCGATGGGCTTTCTGATCCAAAACCGACAATGTAAGTTTCTATTCCCAATGTATACAATTCAATCAACTCCCTATCTGCAGAACTGCTATTGCCATCGGTACAGATTATAAGCACTGCACTTTCAGGTTCATGGACCGCTGATTTTGCCAAAGCAAGCGCATCAGCTAAAGCAGAACCAGCTCCCGAAATTGATGCAGGTTGCACCCATGTAAGAGCATCAATAATGTATCCTGTTTCCTGCACCGCAGGAACAAGCACTACAGCTTTACCTTTGAATGCAATGAGCGAATAAAAACAATCTGTATTTTGCTTAGATTCTTGCAGCAAAAGCAAGCGAGTAATATATTCTTTTGCATCATCCAACGCTGTTGTTTTAGATCCCTTCATCGTCATGGAATTTGAGACATCCAGTACAAATACTATAGATGTATTGCGAATAACAGTCGTTTTTTTATATGCAGGAACAATCGGTTCTGTCATACCTATAACAAGCAGCACCAGACCAAGCAAACCACAGATAATCATACTCTGCAAGTATGCTCCGGTAATGCTAAATAGCCTTACTGCATTAATATTTTTTTTATACCTATTCATTATCAATATATATGGTATTACAATAATGAGCATATAGAGATTATTGGGATACATCATATCTTGCCTCCAATAATCCCGAATACCATAAACCATCCAACAAGGAGCATTCCGACAGCAAAAGGAAGTAGATTTATTTTAATTTCCATACTGGCATCAATAATTTTATGCGTTTCCGATCCTTGTGAAAGTGAAATATCTAAAAATTCAGGATTTACAAAAAATGTTATTGACGTAGATTCAAGTGCACTTTTTAATTTTTCTTCATTAAATTGAGAGCGATACAAACCTGTAGTTTCTTCTTTTGTAAATGGATCTGTATAGAGAACAGGGATATCACCACCCTTTCCTATTGCAGCAAAATACACTGCTGATTGTATCGCAAATGTATCGAATAATGCAGAAAACTGGCTTATGCTCTCATAATCTTCGCCATCTGAAAGTAGCACAATTGCACTTTCATGAATATTTGTTGTAGTGATTTGCACTAATGCACTTTTTAAGGCTGCAAGAATATTGGTGCCATCACCACATATTCCAGGTTGTATTGCGTGTAATCGTTCGAGAAAAATATCAGTCTGCGGTGTTGGTGGACAAACAAGCAGTGCATCTTTGCCAAAAGCAATAAGTGCATGGAGAGCATTGCTGCTTTTAGCAGATTGTTCTATGAGCGTTACTGCTTTAGTAAATCTGGTAGGGCTAATATCAGAAGCAGACATGCTCGGCGAAGCATCTAGAATATAGAGAATCATATTATTTGTGTTAATTTTTTTTGCATTCGATACAAATTTAACAGGATCAAGTGCCGAAATACCTATAAGCAGCCAGCCTAGTACCATTAATACACAACCGATACAGTAAATTGCGTTTATATAAATTGGTGGATTTTTAAATTTCTTACCATTGTATATTTCAAAAGAAATCCTATACCGTTTTCCATATTTTAAAAACATAGTTATTTGAACAGCCACAACAAGTAAAACTATAACACCAAACTCAGGATTATTAAAAACAATCATGATTGATCCATGCCCTTCAAAACATTTTCTGCAAAAAGTGCAGGTAATGTCTTTGCTCTATTGCAACAGGCTATATAGTTTTCGTTACTGTTTTGCCAGCGAGCATTTTCTATTATTTTTAATATATCAACAATAGCCACTTTAAGTGGTTCCGGAATTTTTTTATACATTGCTATTTCCGAAGCAGTTAAACTTTGAGCATGGATATAATCGATATAATCTTTATAAAGTTCATGACGCACTAAAGCGCAGGTAATGCTATCACAATACTGACGAATACAATAATCGAGCTCTTTCCAATTATTTTTTTTCTCCAGCACAGTTAATTTTTTTAACAGACGATATTGTTCAAGGAAAATAGCTACATACAGTTTTATTGAAGCAATTATTATTCTTCGCTTAAATATTAAAAAGCCAATTATTGCGATTATCACAAAAAGCATAATTGCATAAATAAGCAGCCGTATATAAAGACCATCATATGGAATATTTTTTTTACGTGGTGGAACATAGAGACTCTTTTTATCTATTGATGTATAAATTGTTTTCGAAGGTATCACATCATTATTTACCCGAATAGTGGGTATTGTATTAGTGCCACTAAACCAGGGAATACATTCTACCTGCCAATAAAAACCTGTATCTTTTTTAATGAGCCTTACCGCACGAATATAGCAGACCTGTGATAATTCGCTATTCTTATCAATATCAGTTTTCCAGGAAACAGATTGTGTATCTTTACTGTTTGCTGGATATTCAAAAAATGCAGCTTTACCAGGGACATATGTATCGTCTGTAAATCCCTGTATTGTGAAAAGTAGTACTACAATTATAAACACAACTCTTTTCATATTAATGTTCGTTGTTTTAAAAAATTTGCTAAACGCATATAAACATCATCATCTTCAAGAAGTTCCAATAAAAATAAGGCATTAAAACTGGCATATAATTCTGACTCAATGAAAGACTTTTTTTCTCGGAATGCTTCTTTTGCATATTTCAAACCTGGTATAAGAAGATATGTATTCCCGGATTCAGCGTCCTTTCCCTGCAGTGCACTACAGGGCAATCTCGAATTATTATGTATAAACCTTATTCCTGCTACTGTATGAAGGGTTTTAAGCATCATAACATATTGTTTGTAACCTGCAATACAAAAATCACTTAATATAAAAACAAGTGAACCAGGATGCAGTTTTTTGTTAATATAAAAAAGAGCATCGGTAATATTGCTTTGTATGGAAAGATCTGGATCTATAGAAAAGAGCAAATTTTCTATTCTGTGGTAATGCATACTTGTTGATTCAGGTTTAATATATATTACATGAGAAGCAGCATCACCTCGTTGTTTGTAACCAAAAACTGTACAGCCAATCGGAATATGCTGCCACATTGCAGCATAGAGCAGTAAGAGAGCACATTCTTGTATTTTTTCCCACAGTATACGCGATGCTGTCACCGACGCGGATAAATCGAGAACAAGCATTATTGGGATATTACTGTCTTCTACAAAATCCTTAACATACGGTTTCCCAAATCTTGCTGTTGCATTCCAATCAATAAAACGAATATCGTCGCCAGGAACATAATCCCGAATGCTTTCAAAGTTTAAACCTCGCATTCTAAATTCACGCTGAAATTTTCCAGTTTTCATCAAACTGGAAAGGTGTATTGCATTAAAGCGAATTTTTTTTGCTTTTTCGTACAGTGACACATTCATGGCAGTGGAACTGATTTTAATGTAAGTGCAATAATATCGTCAGGTACTATACCCTGAGCTTCTGCCTCATATGAAAGTACGATGCGATGCCTCAATACTGCTGGAGCACAGCGCTTAATGTCATCAGGACTTACTGATTGACGACCATCAATGAGCGCATGAGCACGTGCAGCTCTGTGCAATGCCAATACTGCTCTTGGGCCAGGACCATACTGAATCCCCCGTACAATTTCCTGTTGTACTGTAACAGGAAGGCTCTGATCTCCTTGTTTACGGAGTATACTGACAATTCGAATTATATATTCAAGCAACTCAGAACTAATTGCTACTGCATCAAGAATGGTTCTGAGCAAATTCAATTCTTGAGCTTCAATTACTTTTTTGATCTGCGAAACAGGAGTTTGCGTAACCGCACTGTACTGTTTTGCTATCTCATATTCCTCTTTCTGTGACGGATACTGCATGAGAACCTTCATCATAAACCGGTCAAGCTGCGCTTCTGGCAAACGGAATACACCTTCATGCTCAAGAGGATTTTGCGTTGCCAATACAAAAAATTGATCAGGAAGTGGATATGTTTCTCCACCAAATGTTACCTGAAGCTCTTCCATGCCTTCGAGCAGTGCTGATTGAACTTTTGCAGGCGCTCGATTAATTTCATCAGCCAGGAGCACCTGTGCAAAAATTGGTCCTTTATGTGGAATAAAGCATCCTGTACCCTGTTCAAAAATCATTGTTCCAGTAATATCACCAGGAAGCAAATCTGGCGTAAATTGAATTCTACTAAATGAAAGCCCTGTACACCCGGCAAATGTTTTTACAGCAAGTGTCTTGGCAAGTCCAGGAACTCCCTCGATGAGCACATGCCCATGTGCGAGAAATGCCATTATCACCGCATCGATAAGCGCTTCCTGGCCTATTATCACTGTTTGCATCGCATGTTTTAGTGTTTTGATTATTCTGATACCATCAGACAACTGTTCATTATCCATGCATAGTTCCTTGTAAACACTTTTAATGTATAGTACCATGTTATTATAATTATTTCTATTACGGAGTATCCTTTATGAACATACTGATTGCTAATGATCATGGTGCTGTTGCGCTCAAACAAGCTATTCAAAATGCTTTAGAACAAGAAGGTCATACGGTTACTAACCTTGGTGTTGACACAGAAGAATCTGTAGATTATCCCGACATTGCTCACAAAGCAGCAACTACATTCCTCAAAGGTGGTTATGATTTTGGTATTGTTTGCTGTGGTTCTGGCATTGGAATCTCCATCGCAGCAAACAAGCATAAGGGTATACGCTGTGCACAAGTTTTTGACCTTTACACTGCAGCAATGTGCAAAAAACATAACAATGCAAATTTTTTAGCTTTTGGCGGGAGAATTCAGTATCCTGTCCCTGTTATTGATATGATTCATGCCTACATGGAAGCACAATTTGAAGGTGGCAGACACGAACGCCGAGTAAGTAAATTAAACGATCTATGTTCTAATTCAAATTAATAAGTAGAATAATACGTAGTACAATTTCAACATACATTCATTTGCATAACTCATAGCCATGTACTATGATTGGTATAGTCCATAGTACGAGGCTTTGTATGAAACTATTTAGAATTAAAGCAGTAGGAGCAGTAGCCTTTATTGCAACAGTGGCTGCTTTTTCAATGCAAATTTTTCTGGGAATCTATTTTGAACGCAATCTATTTGGCGTACTTTCTATTCTAGGACCATTTATCGGTTTTACCCTTGCAGCGGTTCTCATAGCATGTATACTTATTTACTATGCGTTAAAACCCATTGACCATGCGTATAAACTGGTGAAAAAAGGGGAAATACCCGATTCCATGCTCGTTCAAAAATCCAGAAAAGCAGGCAATAAAGTATTGCTTATCATTGTTTCAGTGGTATCACTTGGTTTTCTTTTGGGACCAATAATTACCATCCTGGTAAATTCATTGCTTGGTCTCAAACACTATACGACACTTGATACGGCTCTGCTCGTCATCTTTAACTGTGCTCTCGGTGGTATGACAGCGTTGCAATGTATTTTAGCCGTTGAAAATATAATTAGACAACCGCTTGAGCTCATTGGATTCACTACTGCACAAAAAAACGTTAAGCTAGCCAGTCTCAGCGGGCGGCTCTTACTGTCTACAATTTTTTCTGTGCTATTCACTGCTTTTGCCATGCTCCTTGCATTAAAGGGTTATTCCGATAAAGGTACAGAAGTATCTCTCATGCAACGAATTCTAGAAATGATTCCGCTTATTCTCATTTTGACAGGATGGAGCATTTACCTTGTTGGCACAATTGTAAATTCTACTATCAGTCGTATTCGTGCTATTACCAAACGCATTACAGAAATTACCGATGAAAATGGAGATCTCACACAACGAATTTCTCTTATACGTGATGATGATATTGGATTACTTGCATTTGCATTCAATACGTTTGTAGAAACGATCGAAACACTCATTGGATCTGCAAAACAGCTTACGAGTTCCGTTGCTGATTCAGCAGAAAAATTGAATAGCAGTTCCGATACAGCACAGGAATCGATGAACACAATGAAACAATCACTAAGTGTTATTTCCGAAGCATTTCAGCATCAAAATTTGATTGTTACTGATACAAAATCACGCATCGATGATCTCGTATCATCGATTCAGGAAGTAGCTGATCAAGTTTCATCTCAATCTGCTGTTGTTGATGAGAGTTCTGCTTCGATAACGGAAATGGCTGCCAATATTGCTAATGTTTCAAAGACATCAGAAAAAGCAGACGAGGTAGCTGAAGAGCTTAAAAAACAAGCTGATGAAGGTGGAGATGCTCTTAAGGCTTCCATTGAAGCAATTAAGGATCTTGAAAGCACATCGCAAAATGTTAGAGTCATTGTTGGTACAATTTCCAAAATAGCTTCACAGACAAACCTGCTTGCAATGAACGCAGCAATAGAAGCAGCGCATGCTGGCGAAGCTGGAAGCGGTTTTGCTGTTGTGGCAGATGAAGTACGAACACTTGCAGAAAGCGCAGCAAAAAGTGCAAAAGATATTATCAGCCTTATTAAAAATATGATCGATAGAATCAGTCAGGCTGTTACCCTTGCTGATAAAGCTGGCAATGCGTTTCAAGGAATCCTTGCCGGTGTTGAATCGACCTCGGAACTTGTACGCACAATCGCTGCAAGCATGGAAGAACAGCGTCTGGGAACAGAAGAAATACTTAAAAGCACTCGAGCACTCATTGATGCAACACACACCATAAAAGAAGTGACTGGAGAACAGCGTATAGAATCTGCAGATATGCTCGCTGCAATGGAGGAACTCACCAAAGCTTCTAACAATATTATTGTTTCAGTTCAGGAAGAAATGAAAAGCATCAAGAAAGTAAATGAAGCAATTATGTTAGTGAAAGAAGAATCACATGCAAACAAAGAACGCGTAAAATCACTGGCAAATTCGCTTATGCAATTTAAAATTCGCGCTTCAGAAAACTGACTGAACCAATAGCAACAAAGCTCAAAAGATTTTTAGTGATTATTTACGATTACTGAAACTCACCTGGATAGCAAGGTATCATCATGTACATCTCGAACAGACGGTCGCCGCATAAACTTCCAGGCAAAGAAAGCGCTTGCAATCGGTCCAAACAGCCATGCAAGAAACATTCTAAATCTCCAGCGGAAACGCGGAACAGAAATAATTTTACCCTTACCCGCTTGTTTTATACAATAGAGTACTGCTTTATCAGGATCCCACCCGCCTTTTACATCTTTGCGCAAACCGCCAGAAGCTACTTCTGCAAATTCTGTTTTTACAGGTCCTGGACAAAATGCATGGACAAATATGCCCTGTTCCCTCAGTTCAGTTGCTAATCCTACAGAAAGATTGAGCATAAATGCTTTTGTTGCTGCATATAGAGCAAAACCGCCCAATGGAGCAAATGCAGCAAGACTAGCTATATTGATTATGATTGCCCCAGATTTCATGAATGAGCTTGTTATGCTGATGAGTTCTGTTGGAACGCGGCAGTTTAAATCAAGTTCTTTAAGGAGCAGATCTCTACCTGTGCTTATAAACGTTCCGTAGGTACCAAATCCTGCATTGTTAATAAGGAGAGAAACTTGTTTTTTCGCCTCAATAATCTCATGGCGAATAGTGAGCAGTTTACCAGGTTCTGTAAGATCGTAGGCGAAACATCGGATTTGCAGCATAGGATGTACCTGTGTTAATTCATCCACTACCTTTCGAAGCCTATCCTGTCTTCGTGCAATAAGCCACAATTCATCAAAACCTGGTATACCAGGAATTGAAAGCGTTCCCGCCGATATTCTGGCTAATGCGCGAGCAAATGAAGCGCCCATACCAGAGGAAGCACCAGTTACAATTGCAATACCTGTACGCTGTTCCATCGTTCCTCCTCATATTTACTATGTTATTGTTTCAATATAGCAAATTCTTTAAATCTATGCAAAACTGAGTCTATGAAGATTAGTAATCGTTTTGCTGATGCCCGAGAAGATTATCTCTATCTTTTGAACCGCGGTTATCCTACAAAAAGTGCTCTCGATGTTGTTGGCAATCATTACCAACTCTCTAAAGATGAACGCATGCTGTTGTTTAGAGGCATACGAAATACTCATGCTGTTGTCATGATGGAACATCGTTTACTTGAACTACCCACACATGCAAATCAATCCATTGCAGTTGCAGCTACCGATACAGCTATCCTGCATCAGCCGGGCTTATGTTTAATACTCGATGGGTATAATGTTCTGGGAACCATTTTAAGCTACCTGCTCGGCAGAATGCTTTTTATTTCCAATGATGGTATGGTCAGAGATATTGGCGCATTTCATGGCAAATTTTCCAGAAACACATCTCTCCTGGAAAACGCTATAAACGCACTTGCAAAAACATGCAAGGTATTTTTTGAAGGATTATCCTACAAAGTCTATTTAGATGAGCCTGTATCAGAAAGCGCACAGCATAAATTGCTCTTTGTTACTGTTTTTCAAAAACAGGGGATCAGTATTGATGCAGAAATAATACACTCAGCAGATTACGGATTACTTAATGCAGAACAGGGAATTCTCTGTACTTCAGATTCTGCAATTATTGATGCTACCGAACAATTAATACTGGATCTTCCAAGAATTATAATAGAACATGAATTTAATGCAACCATACAACATATTAATAATTTATAACTAGAGAGGAGCAAATAAGATGTACTTACTTAAATTACTGTTACTTACAACATCGAGCTGCCTGTTAATCATACTCGCAGTAAGTGTAGGACTTGCACTCTATGTTGTTCTCCCTAAAAAACCTGGTATGGAACGAACGCTTTCTACTGACGCTCAAAAAGGATGGATAGATATAGTAAGCTGGAATCGATGGAACAAAGAAAAAGTAACTATACAATCACCTTTTGGTTATAGCATTGAAGGAACATGGCTACCTGTTCCCAATGCTCGCGGTACTGTGCTCTTTTATCATGGTCACTCATGGACACGATATGGATCCGTAAAGTACGTCCCGATTTTTAAAAAATTGGGATTCAATGCGCTTATCATTGATTTGCGCGGGCATGGTGCAACAGGAGGAATTACCTGCACATACGGCTGGAAAGAAAAAGAGGACGGTAAAGCGTGTGTTGACTGGATTATTGCAAAAACTAGTGGGAATACCTGCATTGGGCTTCACGGAGAATCACTCGGTGCTGCAACTGCACTGCTCCATGCTGCTGAAGACAACCGCATTTCTTTTGTTATTGCCGATGCAGCTTTTAGCAGTCTTAAAGCATTACTCATAGCACGTTATAAAGCACTCACAAAAGCTCCACTGTTTCCAGTGTTTACACTTGTTGAATATATAATCCCGCTAATTAGCGGTGGATTTGCCATGAACAAATCAGAACCAATAGAAGCTGTTAAAAAGTTAGCAATTCCGGTTCTATTTATTCATGGCATTGCAGATGATTTTACTCCGCACGAAATGAGTATAGCAATGTATGAAACGGCAAAACAGCACGGCAAGGCCGAATTGTATTTAGTTCCCAATGCACGTCATTCCCAATCACTACCTGTTAACCCTACTGGCTATGAAGAAACTGTTACAAATTTTTTTAGAAAATATACAATAACAGAATAAATATGATTGCAATTTATACTAAAAACAGCAGATATTGCGAAATTGTAAACTAGCAACACCAAGCTTGTTTGATAAATCAAACCAGCTTGGTGTTATAAGATATTTACTGATAAATAATATAATGAATTAGGGGTTTGCCGATTGCACCTCTGCTGCTGTGTCCTGAGTGGATTCGCTTGTCTGCTGCTCAGGTTCGCTATACAAACTTTCAGGCACTGCTTGAGCCACAATAGTTTTTGAATCGTTTTTTCGACTGTTATCAATGAGTGCACCATCGATCATTGCAGCTTTAGTTCCTTTTGGATAATTAAGTGTTCCTTCAAAAATTGTCGTACCGCTCTTAGTTACAATTATGTGATGCGCACCTGTGCCTTTTACATAGAGTGATTTAACGCTTCCTGCAGGAACAGTTACTGATGTCGCCTTATCCAATTTTATACTGAATGTATAAACTCCATCGCGAGCTTTATTATCAACAAAAAGTAAATATCCTTTTCCAGTAATTGAAGCCCACATAAAAATAAGAATATATAACGCAACAACTATAGCTTTCGCAGCAACACCTTGAATTCTTTTCATTACTTGCCTCCTTCTGGAGCACCACGCAACGAAGCACGCGCAAGCTCAGCATTGCGTCTATTGCGCCATGCATAAAGAACTAATGAAAGCGAGATAATTCCATAATTGATAAAATCACTCATATACTGTCCAATCATGGCAGAAGCAAATATTTCTTTGCCCGCAAGCGGCATTGTGATATACAGGAGATGAACCAGGATTACACCGACAATAACATTAATGATTTTTGCATGAGTAACTGATGCTCCTCCAACCAAAATAGCTGCTGCTGCAAAAAATCCGGCCTGACGTTGACTCGTATAGGTAAACATATTGCCCATATTTTGTAAAAAGATTATCTGTCCAAGGCATGCAAGAATTGTAGAGATAATAATTGCGAGTATTCTTGTTCTATCAACATTTATACCTGCAGCATTAGCTACAACCTGATCCTGCCCTACAGCACGCATATCCTGCCCAAGTTTAGTTTTTCTGAACCAAACAACAAATAAGCCAAGCAGGGTTATTACAATAAAGGTTCCCAATGGGAGATTGAGACTGAATGTTCCAATTGTTATGGGTATATTGATAAGTTTATCGAGAGCGCCGCGTACCGGTTCCAATCCTAATGTATTGCGTACTCCATATCCTCTCACCTGTCTTACTGCTGCCGTTGAAAGCGGAATTATCCAGCCCATGAGATATAGACCAAAAAATTGGTATATACCATCCATGAAATATCCCAGAATAAAGCCAGTTACCATTTCTCTGCCTCGAGCTTTATTGAGAACAAGACCGCTAAACCATCCTAAGAGAATTGCAATTGGTATTCCAATGAGTGCAGCATAAATTAAACCTTGAATACCCATTATTCTATGATCAATTGCAAAAATTAGACCAATTTGCCCTGCTGTAGCCCCAAGTACCATAGCAAAGTTGATACCCATACCAGCAAGAATAGGAAGAATCAGTGCAAAAACCAGAAAAGCGCTTCGTGCAAAACGGTCAACAAGATTGGTGATAATATACTGAGCAGATAATTTAGAAAATGGTATTGCAATTATAGCAATAACAAGAAACACTATAGTTACAATATTATCACTTAAAAAATTTATAATTTTTTTGCCAGTCATTTCCTTTGATTTCATTTTGCCACCTTCGTCTTTCGTGTTAATGCATAAATAATCATACCGTTGGAGACAATAATACGGATGACCTCTGACATATCTGTCTGGAGCATAGAGTTAATTACTGATGGAGTCATCGTAAGCATCCCCTGAAATAAAAGCGTACCTATAATTACGTTAACGATACTCGCCTTATTTACCGATGCACCTCCGATGAGCAAAGCAGAAATAGCGGGGAATGCCATAAAGAGTGGAGCATCATATACCTGCACAAAACCAAAGCTTTGCTGATATACCAATATGCCTATTCCTCCGAATATTGTTGATATAATAGTTGCAGATGTGCGCATTTTATTGATAGACACACCGCTTGCTCTGGCATAATCTGGATTTGATCCAACTGCAGTCATAGCGGTGCCTGTTTTTGTTCTCATAAAAATGAACATAAAAAAGGCACAGAGCGCAACAAATAAGATAAGACCAGTAGGAAATATAACCGAACCTATTTGTATGGTTAATGCATTGTCATTAAGCACGTGACGCCAATAATTTTCCAGTGAAATAGATCTTCGAAGTCCTTCACCAGCATAGCCCATAACAAGTGTTGGTTTTGTGAACGGGAGAACGAGCCAGAGAATTGAAAACAACATTACAATTGAAAAGCCAATGTACATTGAAATTGTCATTTCCTCACCTTTGACTCGATTTAAGAGTGCTGCATAAAACCAACCGAATAAACTACCAAAAAACACCGTAAAAACTATTGAGACGACAAACCCAGTGAATCCTGTTAGACCTATCTGCATGGTAATAAGCGCACCAAGAAGCCCGGCAACAATACCGACTGGCAACCCAAAATTAAGTCCACAACCAGCCTGTACCATCGGCACAAGTGCAAGTACCATAACAGCGTTCTGGCCAAAACGGTTAAACACATCAGTAAATGAGGGACCTAATTTTACTCCTACAAAAGGCGCTGCTATAAATAACGCCATGAGAAACAGTGCAATAATGATACGCGGCCAGCCAAAATCAGTAATAAAATCTTTAAGCCATTTCATGCTGCACCTCCTTCTTTAGCTGATCCTGACATGAGATATCCAAATTCTTCGATTGCGGCAGAATACGGAAGAATACCAGCTATTCTGCCTTCATCTACTATTGCAATACGGTGACATATTGCTCTGAGTTCCTCAAGCTCACTGGAAACCATCACAATAGTCATGCCATATTCTTTGTTATATCTTCGTAACGTATCGAGCACAATCGTTTTTGCTCCTACATCAATACCTCGTGTAGGTTCTGAGACAAAGAGTAGTTTAGGTTCGAGAGCAAATGCTTTTGCAAGACATACTTTTTGCTGGTTACCTCCAGAAAGTTCCTTAGCCTTCTGTTTAACACCTGTACACCTTATTTCCAAAGCCTGAATATATTCCTGAGCAAGTTTTGTCATGCCCTTGGCATCGCGTAAAGAAAAAAGATTAAGAATTGATGTTAAAAACTGATTTTTTATCTGCATTGCAGTAAATGCAATATTCCAATCAAGACTTTCATCGAGCAAAAGACCTACACCGCGTCTATCTTCACTTACAAAAGCCAAACCAGCTTCAAGCACAGCTCGTGCATTATTAAGAGGAAGCTCTTTGTCATCGAGTAAAACTTTTCCTCCTGCGGGAAACAATCCCATAATTCCATTTGGAATACCAAGCTTTCCCTGACCAGCTAGACCGCCTATTCCAAATATTTCCCCTTTGTTAACATCAAAGCTGACACTGCGTACAGTTTCGCCAGGCATATCAACCCAGAGGTTTTGGACTGAAAGATACACTCTATTCTCAACGAGAGTTCTCTCATGTGATTCAATTTTTACATCACGACCAACCATCCATCCTGCTACATCGCGGATAGTGACATTTTTCGCAGGAGTTTCTTTTACTACCTTACCATCACGCAATACAACAATTTTATCTGCAACACTCGTTACCTCAGCTAATCGATGTGAAATAAAAATAACAGAAATACCCTGTACTGCAAGATTTCTGATAGACGCAAGGAGAATCTCTGCTTCTGATTCTGTTAAGACAGCTGTTGGTTCATCGAGAACTAGCAATTTAACCTGTTTTCTGTCAATCTCTCGTGCAATCTCTGTAAATTGCTTATGTCCCACAGGCATTTCACTCACGAGTGTTTCAGGATCAATCTTAACGCCTAAACGCTCAATAGCAGCCTGTGCGCGATTATGCATTGCAGCGCGATCAAGAATACTCATACGTTCGCCAAAAATATCACACATAAAATTTCGTTTGAGTGATTCACGGTTAAGTGTGATATTCTCAGTTGCGGTAAAACCAGGTATCAAGCTAAATTCCTGATGCACCATACCAATACCAGCATCGAGTGCATCAAATGGGCTTGTAAATACAACAGGTGTACCCTCAAGCTCAATTGTACCTCCAAATCCGCCTGTTTCTGCGATAACTGGCATACCAAAGAGGATACGCATAAGAGTGGTTTTGCCTGCACCATTTTCGCCGACTAAACCAATGATTTCTCCTTTGTTTATGGTAAAGGAAACATCTTCAAGAACTCTGTTGCCATAAAATTCTTTAGAAATGTTTTTTAGAGAAAGTAAAGGTTCTGACATAGCACCTTCCTTGATGAATAGATTAAAAGCATTATCATTGTACTATAGAAAAAAAAAGCGATCAAACAAAAAAGATTTAATAAAAAAAATGAAAAAATTAAACTAATGTGCTATACTATCGAAATTAATATATGTTCTGACTTCATACATTATAAGTCAACATATTTTAATGCTGTCTGTACGACAGTAAATCTTAAAGTCATAAGTATTAAGAGGTGGTGCAATGAAACGAATTATTGTTTCTATTATGGTTTCACTTGCTGCTGTAGTCATTTTTGCGCAAAATATGACATCAAATCCAGTCGCAATCGCCAGCATGAATGATTTATTCATCCAGAAACCTTTTTGGACTATTGAGCTTTCCGGTGGGTTTGGTTACAGAATTGAAACCAACTGGGTTCCAATAACACAACATGGTAACTTGAATGATACTGCACCTTTTATTGGTATAGATGTTACTGCCAAACCCTATTTTTACAGTATTCCCCGTATAAAGACTGGATTTTCAAATTTATATCTTTCAGCAGCGTTTTATCTCGATGTAAACAAGAATAGTGCAATAATGCCTACTCTTGGAACAACTGAGCTTGGTTTTTTTAACCGAGCCCCGAATGCAGCAGGAAAATTTGCAGAAATTGGAATGACATTTATATCAGAAGCCTTTACATATAATAACAAATTCTATATAGATTTTGAGAATATTCATGGTGGTGCCAATCTGTTTTTCATAGAAAACAATCTCAAACTGACCATGAACAACGTATCTGCCTATGTTGCAACACTCTCCAGCTGGGATGGCACACTAACCAATATTGCTGTTAACGATCTTATAGTTACTAATGCATGGCTTTCTCTTAAAGATATATTTTCTTGCATGAGCGTACTTGCAGGTAGTACGGATTTCTCATATCTCCGCATTAATTCACTGTTTGCGCCGTCCACATATCGAGAACGTATCCTCGAACATGAACGAAGCGCATTTTTTATCACGCCTTTTGTTACCCAGCAACCCCGTATGGCAATGGATTACTATTATGGAATGACACGCTATTTTGGACTTACCACGATTGATAATATGACTAATATTGTTACACTTTCATCTACTATTCCAGTACTTTCTACTATCGCTCTCCAAAAAACATTTAAAATCCCACTCACTATATATCTGTTCACACCACTTCCAGAAAATCCTATTACCGTAGCTGATTACTTCAATCAAAACTATGTTACAGTTGTACTTTCTTATGAGATACCTGGAGTTGGGTCAGTTGACGCAGGATGGGTACCTGGAATCGGTTATACTACCCCTGGTATACAACAAATCTTTATGACATGGTATAGTCCCGTGAAGCACCATGATAATAATGTTTTCTTTATCGATGCAAAACTCAATTTTGCTTCTTTCAAAGAACTCATTATTGTAACCGGTGCAGAGTTTATCGTGAGTACTTTTTACAATAACGATTCTATAGGTGGTACAGGCACAGCAAATGATCCATTCATTCGCGAAGTCTTAAATAGTTTTGAAATCAACTACGGTCTGGAAGTATTATACAAAGCAGACGTACTTTTAAAAAATCTTTCCATAGGATTAGGTTTTTATATTAACTATGGTACTGGTAAAAATTTCCAGAATATGGAAATCGGAACCGAAACATTTGAGCAGTATAAAAGCACCACATATCCTGCTGCATCATGGATAGTACTAAGTTCATACACTGAAGAAAATTACATACAAAAAACCTTTTACAATAATTATCCATTATCAATATTTTTTAAAACAGATTATAGTTTTTCAAATGTTTCTCTTTCACTGCAAAATCTCTTTATAAAACTACGAGGTTTAATTGACGGATCCATCGTCGGCTGGTGGAATGTAATCGCTCCTGGTGTTAAGCGCCCGCTCGGTTATTATGATTCCGATACCCTTTTAGTATCGGGAACCTACACAGAAGGTATTTTGAGTTTAACTGCTTCTGTCAGTTATACCTTTTATTTTGGACTACCCAGCATCACTGATCTTGGTTATACCGATACAATTGCGCAAAGTATCGGGTATTACAGTGCAAATGCATTGTATTGGGATAAAGCCCCTGATATTGTAAAATATCCCTGGAACATTACCGTAACGTATACAGTGAAATATTAATAAAACAGGCTGCCGTAAGCGGCAGCCTGTTTTATTGTGCTAGACAAGAATCAAACTATTTCTTGAATTTAATCTGGAAATATTTCTGATCGATTGCCTGCTTGGTTGTGGGGAGATAACCTTTACCGAACACATAGGTATCCATGTATACGAGCATATGGTTAGCGGCTTTTTCACCGCTTATTGGATTGATATAGTTGGTTGAGTTCCAGTTTGCGCCAGGTGTGAATTTTGCAAAAGCAGTATTGAGAGCAGCAAGGTCGCCCTTCTGTGCGGTGCCTTCAATAATCATTTTTGCATATTCGCCAAGACCTGCGGTTACGGTAAAGCCGTAGCTGTAAGCCCAGGTACCGAAACGACCAGCGCCACCCTTGGCGACAATGGCATCTTCGACTTTCTTGAGGATCTTCTGGAAATCTCCTGCTTCAGCTTTAAGGTCAAGATCGAGCGCTCCAGGATAGCCCATGAGCGGTGACGGAAGGTCAGCTTCTACAAAATAACCACCGTAAGTGAGCAGTTGTTTAAGAAGCGGCTCAGTATGAGCATCATTGGTGCAGAAGAAAGCAGTATCGGTGCCGTATTTCTTAATCCACTGGGGAACTTTTTCAAGGATATACTGCTGAGCACCTGCTACACCAACTTCGGTTGTTGGATCTGGTGCAGTTTCAAATATGAATTCAAGACCAAGATCCTTACAGGCTTGTTCCATAATGAGGCGGCGGAGACCGAGCGTTTCATAGGACATGTGGCGTGGGAATGAAATATGAACAAATTTTTTTGCTCCCATTTCTCGTGCTGCCCAGATAATAGTGTAGCCACGAGCGATAAAATCTGAATTGATAGCAACATCAGCTGCTTCCTGAATTACAGGAGGATCTTCATGAGGTTCTCCAGCAAAAAGCAGAATGTCTGGGCGTTTTTCACGGACACGCTTGAAAGCCTCAGCAGTACCAGGAACTGCCTGGTTAACAACAATTGCCTTCATGAGCGGATCATCTGCAAGAGAGACAATCTGGGAAATGGTAACATCCATCTGATCCATAAAGTTGTCTGGATAGGTAAGATGTTTAATCATTCCACCATTCTTTACATCACCATAAAGCTCAATGAGCTTTTCAGCACCACGGAGATCGTCTTCGGACTGTGAAACAGAACCGGTAACGACACCAATGTGGAAAGCTGCACCTTTAGCAGCTTCTTTTTTGGGACAGCCCATGACTACTACTGCAAACGCAGCGAGTAAAACGAGGGCAAGCACAAGGCTTTTTTTCATTACTTTCCTCCTAATTTAGAAGTATGAGAAAGTTCTCTTGTAGCAATGATAAACCAGAGATATTTTAAAGTCAAGGAAATAATAGCAACCATTTTAACTTGTAAAATACTTTGCTGTAAAAAAAATTATAAAATTTAAACTTTTGGTAGATACTCACCATTAATATTCATAAGCGAATTAAGCAGTAAATGCTTTTTTTTACTTGAACCTCCAGTAAGCTGCTCAAGCAGTTTCCCGGTTTTGTCTCGTTTGCCGCCAATGTTAAAAGAACAGGTGCAAACGGTTATGCCATTATCATTGTATAAACCCAACTCTTTTGCAAAAAGCTTAATCTGATGTTCTTCAACAAGATAGAGCGGACGCACTAGTTTGATTGGATATTTTTTGTAGAGCATACGGGGAATCATTGTTGAAAGTTCACCCTTTTCCAGCATGTTCATGAGAACTGTTTCTAGCACATCATCAAGATGGTGTCCGAGTGCAATGGTATTGTAACCATGCGTTTCGGCAAATTTGATGAGTTCCGTTCTTCGTTGCATAGAACACCAATAGCAGTTAAGTGTACGATCTGCTTTTAATCGTCCCACTATTGGAACATACAATTCCGTTACTGTAATACCCCAGCTCTGAACGAGCGCTTTGAGAGCAGGTGAAAGACCTCCTGTTATTGTTTGTGAGTTTGTTTGTGACGAATTTGTTTGTTTATTACTCATTACTGATGAAAAATCATTCACAATGTGGAGCGCGTGGAGCGTTATTGGCAATCGTCCATGTTTTACCATTGCAGCGAGGAAATATGCTAACACCGTGGAATCTTTTCCGCCAGATAAGCCAATAAGCGCTCTGTCATGAGGTTCAAAAATATTCCAGGTTTTAATAGCTTTTGTTATAAGCCCATCGATTATATGTTCATGTGTATACATGATACCCTAAAGTATTTACTTATTTACGTCCCCACACCAGTTGTGGCTGAGTCTTATTTCTGAAGAGCACTTCACCAAGTTTCTCAAACTCTGCCTGATGCTCAAGCGAAAGATTCTTATAGACGTCGTTACTAATTATCAGATTCTGTTTGAATTCTCTACATAAAGAGTCCAGTCTAGCAGCTACATTTACTGCATCACCAACAACGCTGAGACGCTTTTCGCCTGAAGGATTAATTAAGTCTCCAACCGCGACAATTCCCGCATGAATACCAATGCCGATATTTTTGATTATGGGAAGTTTATTTTCAGCTAACTCATCCTGAAGATATATAAACTGGTGCAAGAAATCAAAAGCACAATCGACTGCATAATTTGCACCTTTTTCGTTCTCAAGCAGACCGAAAACAGCAATAACGGTATCACCAACAAATTGTTCAATAATGCCATGGTTTCTGCGTACCACAATATCCCACAGAGCATAGTATCGATTGAGCATTTCAAAAGCATTCTGCGGATTTTCTTTTTCAGCTATTGGAGTGAAATTCCATATATCGGCATACAGTATTACTACAGGACGTTGCTCTCCACGTATCTGTGAGCCAATTGGCATAGCATCTTGTGTTGGTGGAGTAACAGCTGCATAAATAGAATCAATCCGATATTTGAGCGATATCTGCTTAACCTTATCAGAAAGCTGAAACAAACCAAACATAAAAACGCCAAAAATAAAAAATATATGTTGGACAGGTTTTAAAAAATTTATAAAAGATGGAATAAACATTTTAATAGTAAGTGCTTGACTCAATGCAGAATAATCAAGCTCACCACTGAGATAGCTGTTAAAGAGCCGTATTCTCAGATCCATATAAAAATAAAAGAACACGAAAGAGAGAATTGTTCCAGCGGTCATAAAAATTTCTGCAATTCGTTTTGGCCACTTGCGCCGAAATACCAGTTCCAGCGCCTGAATGCTTCCCTGATAGAGCGAAATGCCCCATAAAAAATAACTCGCCATATCTGCTAACGTTCCAGGACTTACGAGTGCCTTACTTAACGTATATACAATAGGAGTAATACAGGAAAAAACGAGCCTGGCTAGTGGTCTGTGTCCAAATCGTGCCAGGAGGGCAATCTGTATAAATAGTGAAATGATAAGTACAATAACTGGTAATAGTTCTGGCCTGAGTACCGGAGGTGCTGCAAGCAATGCTATAGTATAAAACAAGACGAACTGACTGGAATATAAAAAAAACTCTTCCAGATACCGCCTGGTAAAAAATGTCATGATTCAAACTCCAGGAATCGGGATTGCAGTATCATAGCGCTGTTTGTTAGAGTTGTAAAGACTTTCACAAGCTTTGTGACACTGTTCATAAAAAACTTTTAAGCTTAGAACATAATCCAAACTAGGGCATTTACTGAAATCCGCCCAGCATTTTTTTGTTTTTTACCATTTTTTTCATCATCGAACGAGTCTTTTCAAAATCCTTAAGCAGTTTTGCAACCTCTGCAACAGAAGTGCCAGACCCGCGTGCTATTCTTGACCGACGAGTAGGTCCAATAATGAGATGATTGAGCCGCTCTTTTTTAGTCATCGATAATATGATAGCTTCATTTCGTTTGAGCTGATTCTCATCAATCTGATCTTCTGAAATCTGCCCTGCAAGACCTGGCATCATATCAAGTACCTGTTTCATGGATCCCATTTTTTTAAAGCGGCGCAATTCCTGTAAATAATCCTCCAGCGTGAACGTTTCTTTTCGAAGTTTTTGTTCCAGCTCGAGTGCTTCCTGTTCTTCAATCACAGATTGAGCTTTTTCTACCAGCGATACGATATCGCCCATACCTAAAATACGGTTTGCCATTCTATCAGGATAGAAGGGCTCAAGACCATCAAGTTTTTCCGAAATACCAACAAATTTGATTGGCTTACCGGTAATCGATTTAATTGAGAGCGCTGCACCGCCCCGAGTATCTGAATCGAATTTGGAGAGAATTACCCCAGTTAAACCAACTTTTTCATCGAACGTTGTAGCAATATCGACTGCAGTCTGCCCAGTCATGGCATCTGCAACCAGTAAAACTTCATCGGGTTTGATGGCTGTCTTCATTGCCACCAGTTCCTGCATCATCGCATCATCAATCTGAAGACGGCCTGTTGTATCGATGATTACAACATCAAAAAGTTCTTTTCGTGCTCGTTCAAGAGCTGCTTTAGCAATAGGTAATGGATTCTTTTGAGCACTGTCTGCTGGCATTGGATTGGTGTGCACAGCAATTCCAAGCCCGGTGCCAAGTGTGACAAGCTGATCAACAGCAGCCGGTCGAACGAGGTCACAGGCGGCTAAGAGTACACGCTTATTTTTGTTTTTAAAATAATTGCCTAATTTTGCTGCCGTTGTAGTTTTACCGGATCCCTGAAGACCGACAAGCATGATTACAGTAATACCGTCCTTGAGCACAATATCTTGCCTGCTGTCTCCGAGGAGCGCAGTAAGGCGGTCATGCACAATTTTAACAAACTGCTGACCAGGAGTAACAGACCGCAGAACTTTCTCACCCTTTGCTTCTTCAATGGTACCATTAACAAAACGGCGTACAACACGTACATTGACATCAGCTTCCAGCAAAGCAATTTTTATAGCTTCAACTGCGTCTTCGATGTTTTTTTCAGTAATGGAAGCTTTTCCGCTAATTTGGCGGACGATATCGCCCATTTTTTGTGTCAATCGTTCTAACATACTTGTTTCCTTGTATTTATGGGTCTGACCCTTTAGCTGCTTAAAAAAGGTGGGTCTGACCCTTTTGTCAATTTTTTCGATATTATGCAGGGTTAAACAATTCTGGTCAACAGAATATATTCAATTTTTTGTCTAATTTGAGATAATTATTTTTTTGTTTTTGGAAAATTTTTATTAGTTTCAGAATTTTTAGAATCAAATTTGACAAATTATAGTACAATTCAAATGCATTAAGGATATAGTTAGCCCAACATTTTTTTATTGAGAATTAAAATAAAAATAAAATCTACGGTCTACTGGTAGCTTATACTACTTTTTATGCTTTCGCTTATGCTTTTTCATTTTAATTTGCATTGTCACATTAAAAATTACTTTTTTTGTGATTTCTTTCTGCCTAAGGGTCTGACCCTTTTGTAATTTTGATATAGCCTTCATATGCAAATCAACTGACCAGGGGCTCATCCAGCGCGATACAAAATCAGGCGCAAATCTATAAAACGCAAGCGAACTCCATGGCCAGCTTAGTTCATTTTTAACAAGCTCTGCTTTTACTGGATTTTGATTTAGATATTCAAAACATTGTTCCACATCGTTTTGAGTTCTGAGTACACGTGAAAAATATCTATCGCCCCAGATGTGCCCAGTTCGTTTCATAGCCTTGTTATAGCGAATTGTATACGTCATCAACAGTCGCTGCATAATTTTGGGGAGTTCCATATCTAACGTGCTAATAATAAAATGTACATGATTATCCATAATCGCAAAGTGTTCGAACTTAAAACCCATCTCAGTCTGAAGTTTTTCCATAATCTCTAACATGATGCTTTTACAGAGCACTTCCTGTAGATGCAACTCTCTATTATTTATTCGTGCACTTACATGGTAAGTACCACCAGGCACGAGTTCGCGCAGTTTACGCATATATGCCTCCTTGAAAAAAGAGATTTTTTGCATTGCAATACTTGCACATACGGTTAAACTGCTTGAGACCAATTTCTGCATGCACTTTTCATTGATAAAACAGCATTTCTGTGTATACAATAAGTACATGGCAACAGATATCGATGTTCTTCAACTTTTAAAATCATACGCACAGAAAAACCGAACCTATGATATTGGTTATCGAAATTTTGCAATAACACTATCAAAGCAGTTTAGAGCTGCAGATCAAACTATTCCTCTCTATCGAGACCTTGTGCTAAACCCAGATGTCGTGCTCGTTCCAAGACTGATGAAATTGGCTCAAAAGCGAGAAGTCGCCCTTATACTCGCAGGCAATGAAATTGACACGATTCGCTTGCCAGAATCATGTATTAACCCTCTCATAGCTGAATATGCACGCATTGAAGAATTCCCGGAAGTACCGTTCCCCGATGAAGAAATGCTAAAACTCTCAATTCCTCCCGAATGGATTCTCTCAATAGGCATTGATGATGAATTTAAGAGAGTCCTTGATGCAGAAGACACCAATAACATCCCCATTTGCAGAATTTCATTTCCGGAAGGAATTAAATCGATGATAATTCCTGTGGAAACAATTAAAAACAAGCTCCTCGAATTTGCTATATTAAAAATCAGACATTATTTGCGTAAAGGCGCTAACAAAGATTATATCCAGCAGCGGCTTTTAGGTGCTTTTCCGACTAAAGATATGCTCGTTAGAGATTCCATGACCGGTATTCTCATTAAGCCATACGATCTCATTTCAGAAATTCAAAATGCGAAGAGTGATTTTACATTCCCATTTGTGGCATATCTCAACAATTCCATCCGTAAGGATATTATGAACAAAGGTGAGCAAACCCCAGATGATGTAGCGGTACTTCAGGCTACCTATATTCTTGATTTATTCACCAATTATCATAAAAGCAAAGCACAGCGCTCTTTTGACCGCGACAATGCATTTAAAACACTGGAACAGCTATTGGGAAAAGCACCATACGCATATACAATCGAAGATATCTGTGATTTCCGTGATAGCCAGGGTCGTCCACTCTTAGGAAAATATACACGCGAAGAACTAGAAGACTGGCTGAAAGAAAAAACACGAGCTAAAGATGAAAACCATCTTCCTCAAATCCTTATACTCACGATTAAAGGACAACAGCTCTTTATAAAATTAGAATTTTTTCTTCCATATATAGTCAACTTAATAAACAACATACGTCCAGGAGTACGATCAAAAATTATTCAGGAATGGCAAAGCATCATGTATCAGTTTGAAAAAATACCTGCCATGCTTTCCGATGAAGATTTTAACAAGTACCTTTCCTATAAAATTGATGAAATCAATCCAGCCCTATCGCAAGCATTGGCAAGTGGTTTTGCGCCACTAGTCTATCAAGAAATTTATGGTTCACGAGGCGAAAAAAATAATCTTTATCCTCTTTTTGGCAATCTGAAACAAGCACCACTCAATGTACTCCTCCACCTTGACCGACAGCATCTGCTTACTGATGTTAAAATTCTACTCCCTATCTGGTACACAATTCCTCTACTTTCATGGTTTTATAAGCTCATAAAAAAGATCAGTAAACGAAAACCCCAAAAAGAACAAACAAAACGACAGGAACAGCCAGTCGCAAGACCTGAAAACAATCGAGCGCTGGAATTTTCTCAGATTGCAGGAAAATTAGAAAAGGATATTGTTCCACAAAACTATACAATCGATCAGTACCTGATGCTGCTCATTGACAAGTGGAATACCCTAATCAATCCAGAAGCTAAACGGAACCTGGTTGAAGACATCAATTCGCTCGTACGTGATTATCTAAGAAAAACACTCCGATCCATGAAACCATCTTCATTAACCCTTGAAAGAGTTGATTCTATGGCTAATAATCTCCTCAGAGTTCCTGCACTCATGCAGATAAAAAATCATGGGGCTTTGCGAGAATACATTAAAACATATTTTTTAAAACTGCTTAAACGTTAAGTCTATTTGATACATCTAGTTTGCTTTTATACATCAGGATGATATCAGGGAGTAAGGTTGTGAAAACAATGAAAAACCGACATGTTATTTCCATTGCAGCGCGTATACAAATTGCAATTGCTATTTTATTGCTCATTACCTTTTCCGCTATAACGTTAATTCTCCGTAGCACTATTAAACGCACCGAACAGGTTATCACATCAAATCTTGTCATTTCACTCGCTAACCAGTATGCCGCAGAAATCGATAAACACATAGAAGAAAACCTCAATGTAATTCGCAGTACTGCACGCATGTTTGCTGCTGTTACCTCAATGAAGCCATCTGAACAAAAATCGATTCTGCTTGGTTTTTCTCAAGCAATGGTAAACCAGAATATCACCATCGACACCTTATATCTCAGTATCAATTCAGAATATTACAGTGGTTTCACAAGCAACGAAGCATGGGCATGCTATGAAAAAGATGGTAAGTCCATTCAGGAAAGTATTGATGAAGATACTCTCAATACTTTTCCCTGGTATACAACAATCAAGAGTCAAAATCAAGAAACTGTTTCTGACATGCACACCTCATACCAGAGCGGGAAACTGGTGATCTCGCTTGCAGTACCAATACAAAACTCCGATGCGCGTCAAATTGGAATTATTGCTGTTGATATTGATGTATTTACATTCAATGCAATCATCAGTCAAGCTCGTCCAATGGGGAAAGGCTATGCAGTGCTGTTTACAAAGAATGGTACGATTCTCGCCCATGGTGATAGCAATAAAGCAATTTATCAGACAGCGATGAACGCAGAACAGACACAAGCTGCACTCAAAGCTTCTGATATAATTGTAGAACAGCGAACTATTGATTTTGAAGCCGAACGATGGGAAACTGGTTGGCAGCAGCTTAAAGAACAACTTACACTCGGACAATCATATTCTGGTAGTTTGCAATCACTTTTTAACGGAACGATGTGGAAAGCTGGTATAGCGCCATTCAGGATTGGCAACTCATATACCGTATGGGCTATTGGAATATTCCTGCCAGAAAGCCTTCTCACAAAAGATTTTAATAATTTTATAAAGGTGCTTCTCATCATCGCAGGAATTGCTTTTATAGCAAGTATGATTATCATTATTTTACTATCACAATCTTTCATGAAACCACTTACACTTTTTTCCAGAGCCTTTGTTAGTATCAGTCAGGGAGATGCTGATTTAACACGAACAATCACCGTTTCAGGTAAAAGCGAAGTCACGCTGCTTGCAGAGTCATTTAATACTTTTCTGGCAAAATTGCGTGCTTTAGTATCACAAATCAAAGAAACTACGCATACAGGCTATAAAATTGGCACAAATATCTATGAACAAAGCAATGCAACTTCACAGACACTTTTAACTGCACAAAATAATTTTGATGAAACTAAAAAGAAACTCGATGAGCTTACAGTATTGTTGCAGCAATTCTCCAGAACCGTAAGAAACATTGGAGAAAATTCTGAAGTATTAAATAAAAACCTCGTAACGCAAACCAAAGAATCTGAAGCAGCAATGGAAAAAATTGATATCACTATTAAAAGTCTGGCGCAGCTCGCTAAAGTTGCTCTCGAAAAGAAGAAAGTCTCTGATAATCTCAATGCGAATGCGTCTTTAGCAATAAAAACAGTTGAGCAACTGGTAAACGGAGTTAAAGAAATAGCTCTCGATGCAGAAAAAATAAAAAACTTTAATGAAATTATCAATGACATTGCAGAGCGTACTAATCTATTGGCAATGAATGCAGCTATCGAAGCAGCTCATGCAGGAGATAAGGGAAGAGGCTTTGCTGTAGTTGCCGATGAAATTAGAAAACTTGCAGAAGAAGCCGGGAAAAATGCTTCTCTCATTCAAAATGAAATAAGCGGAATTCTATCACGAATCGAACATGCAATAACCGATTCTGCAGATGCTAATACCTCAATACAGGAACTTGCACGAGGAACCTCAGAAATGGCAGAAGCAATGAACAGTATGATTGGCTCTGTGCGTCAGTCTGCTCAACAAACTGGCAGTATCTCGGATGTTTTTGAAAAACTTAAGCATGCTGCAGGAGAAAGCATGCATGATGTCTCTGAAATTGCAGAAAACTCACAATTACTGCTTGCTGAAAATGAGAAAAATGAAACGCTGATAGCCAATATGATAACGGTTCTTGAAGATTTTATACAAACATCAGAAGCCATGCTTCAATCAATAACAGCCATTTCAAAACTTGGTAAAGAAAATATCGAGGCACTAACCTATCTTGAACAAGAAGTTTCACGATTCACGGTATAATCATGATCGATATGTATAAACTAATTGCTGTTCTGGTTTCTCTCGCTTTTTCGTTTATATTCTCAGCAGCAGAAACCGCATTTACATCACTTACCATGATTCAAATAGCTGGATTAAAAAAGCGTAAGAGAAATACTTTTTTTATCGAAAAATTAACTGAAAAACCCGATGAACTCTTATCAACAATCCTTGTTGGTAATAACATTGTCAACATTCTAGTTTCAATTTTAACGAGCGATATCATTCTTGAACGATTTGGTAATATTAATATTGCGCTGGTCACAGGAATTTTGACATTTGTAATTCTCATTATTGGAGAAGTCACACCGAAACGTATCGCTATTGCTCACAATGAGACAATCGCCCTAGCTTTCGCACCCCTTATTTACTGCATTGCAATCGTATTTAAGCCAATTGTTTTTATTATTAACAGTACCAGCAATATTATAACGCGAATCTTTGGGAAAAATACCAGAAAAGAAATCTCTCTGGAAACTTTCATCCAAATGCTTGCAATAGCAGAACACATGAATATTATCGATAAAATCAATGCTTCAATGATAAAAAACATACTCAGACTCAAAAAAACCACAGCACTTTCGGTGATGACACATCGCAAGGATGTAGTAAAGCTCGATGATTCTATAAGCTGCGAAAATGCAATACAGGAAATTATTAATAAAAACATAACATGGATACCTGTATACAGCAAAAGCGAGGAACTCATAACTGGCGTTGTTAGACTCAAAGATATTTTCAAAATGATTTTAGAGGGACAGGGACATTTTACTTTAAAAAAAATTGCTGCACAGCCTGTTTTTGTGACACAATCAAAATCTCTTGATGATATTTTTAATATCATGAAACACACTCGAGAAAAAATTGTCATTGTTATGGATGAATATGGCGGTTTTTCTGGCATTATTACCATGCAGGATATAATCGAAGAGATTGTCGGTGAATTATATGACAAGAATGCTCCTGCGGAATCCCGAATAAAACGCCTCTCTGATGGTACCTATAGCATTGCAGGTGATACACCACTTGTTGCTGTACTCGATTTTTTTTCTAAAAATCTTTCAGAAATGCCCCCTGCACATACTTTAGCTGGTTACTGTGCATGGCTCTTAAATCGAATCCCCGAAAAAAACGATAAAATTAAAACCGAATTTGGAGAAATTACTATTACTGAGGTTCGGCACAATAGAGTACTTTCAACTATTGTAAAGCCCCTCGATGAGTAAAATAGTAGTGTCATAAAGCTTGTGAATCTGTCGCAAAGCAGGCTGCAAAATGTATGCCCATTGGTGTCTGTGAAATACCTGACCGGGTGCACAAAAAGAAAAAACCAGCTGGATTACAGCTGGTTTTTTACTCCCCCGCGCGGGTTCGAACCACGGACCCAGTGGTTAACAGCCACTTGCTCTGCCGACTGAGCTACAGGGGAAGGACAATAGAAACATAGCAAAACTAAAAAATATTGTCAATATACTTGTATACAAATTTTGCAACAAAAATTTTTGCACATAGTATTTGCATACTGGTAATGTTTCATTCTGTACATTTCAATTTTTAATATACTGTTTTATTTTTTACAGTGTTTCGATTCTTTTTCGCTGTTTCTAACTTCTTGCTTAAAAAGAAAATACAAACATATCAAAATTTTGTTTACCCCAAAAAACACGTGAAAAATGCGCATTTACACCGTAACCAGCAGGTACTTTGCAATT
>Ga0116146_1000912_pt1 | contig 33463 bp, 10 predicted proteins | sample AD_JPNHG2_MetaG_FD_89748 | JGI IMG/M metagenome (GOLD analysis project Ga0116146, IMG submission 89748) | Active sludge microbial communities of municipal wastewater-treating anaerobic digesters from Japan - AD_JPNHG2_MetaG | ecosystem: Engineered > Bioreactor > Anaerobic > Digestate | place... | reverse complement strand
TTGTCCCCTTCGGCAAGCTCAGAGCCTGCCCTGAGTCCCGATCTGCATCGGGATCGAACGGGGCAGGCTATGCAGTACTCGACCGACTGGGCGAACCACTCGGCATCGCCTCGCGCCGTCGGGACACAGGGCCGGATTGTGGGAACCTCTCGACGCATAGCTTCCCTTCGCGCATCCGAGTCATAGTATACCGAAAGTGCCTCGCGGTGTCCATCGTGTTTTCTCCCAATAGGGGAACCGAAGAGGTGGTGATGGCGAGGGCGGAGCGGATGGCGTCAGGCCGGCAGGTGTACCACATGCGCAACCGAGCCGTCCGGCGTCCACACACGTGGCGCGAGCAGGGGGCTTCGTGCCGTTGACCAAGCCCCGGCCGACACCCCATCGCCTGCGATCGCTGTGCGTCCTGCGCTCGCGACGAAGGCCCCGGACACCTTCGGCTCCGTGGACCTGAATAAGGGGGGCCCGCGCCGATTTCGTCGGTACAGGCCCTCCACCGATACCCATGCGCTCAATTGGTGCTTGCGACCTCGTTCGAGAATGCGTAATGGTGCCACGAATCGCCCGTCACGAGGGCGTCGAACGTGAAGCTCATTTCGGTGCCGGTCGCGACGTAGGTATACCGGATGAGTTGTCCGTTGCCGGAACCGGCGCCGTTCTGATCGATGCGTGTCGGATTGCGTGGATTGTCGCCGGGCGTGATGTCCGTGAATCGGCCTCCGGCCCCGCCGTAGCCGACCGTGTAGAACGTCGTGACATATACCGTGCCGGGCACCAGACCGGTCAGGGTAAGCACGGGATGGTTGTTGTCCTGATCACCGTAGAAGAACCCTCTCGCCAGGGCGGCACAATCACCGGTGACATTGACGGGGTTGCTGGTGTCGAAGACGTTTGTCGCTGGCCCGGTCAGCGTCCAGTTCGTCCCGGAGCGATTCGTATCGCGCTCGAAATAGACGCCGTTGCCCGCAAAGAATGGTTCGCCGTCGGTTCCCGTGCCACTGAATTTCCCGGTGTGTGTATAAACCTTGTCACTGCGTATTCCGGAATCCTGATCGCCGGTCCACGGATGGAGGGAGAAGGTCCCCGCCGCAGACGCCATCGCCTCGAGCCGGAGATCGTCGAAGTAGACCACGCCCTTGCCGCCGGTCGCTCCGATCCGCTCGAAGCCGATGCTCAATTCCGTGACCCGGCGGAGGTTTGCACCCGAATCGGCCAGGTTCACACTCCACGGCTGCCACAGCGTCTGCTTCAGGTTGTCCGCAACGCCGTCATAGAGAATCTTGGAGTCGTTGATCTTCACGTACATCTGCTGGGCCGCATTGTCGGGAGCGCCGCGGAAGTACAGCGTCAGGGTCTGAATGCCGTGCCGCGTCCAGTCCTGGTCCACCTGGAGATCGGCAGTGTTCGCGGTCGTCTCGGAGTAGGTCGCGGTGGTGTTGTCGTAGTACAGAGGCATGGACTGACGGCCGCTTCGGACGATGGCCTGCTCGGCAAACGGCGTCTCCAGGTGGCCGACTGTTGAGCCGGTCTCGTTGACCCAGCCGTCGATCCAGGTGTCGAAGATCGTCTCACCGGCGTCGATGTTGTCCGTGTAGCTCTCGAAATCGTCGACGACAAGATACTCCTGCGTGGTGAAGCTCCAGACCGCGCCGTCCCACGACTCGTCCTGCTGCATCGCGTTGACCTGCCAGTAATACGTGGTGGCCAGATTCAGCGCGCCGGGCGTGTAGGTGTTGCTGCTGACGGCGCCGGCCAGCGCCAGTGCTTCGGCGTCGGTGCCGAGATACACCTCGTGCGCGATCGCGTCGCGACCACCGCGCCAGCTCAGGGCGCTCTCGACGGCCACACCCACGGCGCCGTCGGCCGGTTGCGGCTCTCTGGCCTGGACGGGAATGTAGAAGAAGCGGACTTCGCTGAGTCCGAACTGGCCCATGGTGCCCCAGCCGCTGCGGACGGTCAGGCGGACGAATCGCGCGGCGACGCCCTGCAAATCGACGACGGTGTTGGCCGCGTAGTCCGCCTGTGCGGTTGCCCGCGCAAACTCCACGTCACCAAGGGCCGTCCAATCGGCGCCGTTCCGGGAATACTCGATCGTGACGTCTTTGAGCCCGAAGCCGAGAATCGGTTCGAACTGCACGTTGTAGTTCCAGACCCGAAGCTCGTGGAGCTTGTAGAGGTGATCGAACTCATACTGGATGTACAGAGGTTCGTCGCCGGGCATCGCCAGCCACATGTCGGCACTCTCCGTCGAGTGCTGATCGTTGGCGTTGAGCCCGGAGCCATTGACGGTGTTCTGCGGTCCGGCGGCCGGCTCGAAATTCCCGTTGCTGGTCGCGACGACGCCTGCGATCGGGTAGCCCACCGGCTCGGTCGTGAAGCTCCAGACGTCGCCCTTGAAGATCGTGCTGTCCGGCGGCGCGTTGATTTCATCGATTCGCCAGTAGTAGGTCGTGCCGAAATCGAGCACATCCGGGGGGTCGTAGGCGGTTTCCGTCTGTCCGCGGCTCAGAAGCACTCCCCTCGGGTCGGCCCGGCTGGCATCATTGACATCGTCGAAGGCCGTTCCGAAGTAGACATCGCGGGTAGTGGAGGCTTTCGCCGGGTCCCAACGCAGGACCACATCCCTCGGCACGTCGACGGCCTCGTCGGCGGGCTGCGGGTTGAACGCCGTCTTTCCGGTGTAGCCGGTCATGACGATCCGCACTTCCTGCGGCGTCAGCGCCCGGCTGTAGATGCGAACGTCATCCATCAAGCCCTGGAAATAGCCGTACGCCATACCGCCGAACTGGATCGGCGCATACACGATCTGCCTGGGCGACCGGACGCCCGTATGGACGGCTTCGCCGTTCAGGAAGATTGTGGGCTGCTTGTCCACGTAGACCACCATGATGTGGTTCCAGTCCTCTCCCAAGTCGGTGGGATACGCCGCCGTGGCAGGCATGTAGTTGCTGCCGTGCTCGTAAACGGCCACGCCGTTCGTCCCGACGGACAATCCCGCGCCGGCGTCCTGATCTCCTCCGTGACGCGGATCGAATGCGTACCTTTGATTGTTTACCCCGACGGTTCCGGAGGAGGCCTGCGCATCCAATTCGTGGGTTGCCGATGTCTTCAGCCACGCCCCGAAACTGAAGGTGTCGGTCGGCCGCCGCGTGGTTCCCACCACAACATGATCATCCACGCCATCGAATTGCAGCGCCCCATTCGTTATCCCAATGGCCCATACCGGGCCGTTGACAAGAGTGCCGTCGTTTCCGTTGCCACTTTGGTCACGGGCAGTGGTTCCGGAGCCCTCGTCCAATGGCCACCATCCGACAAGCTCCGGCTGAGGCCCTGCATCAAAGGCCATCGTCAACACGGCCGGACCCAGCACCACAAATGGAACCACACACCAAATCAGTCTCTTGCACATGTTCGTCCTCCTTCAGACAATGTCCGACGTCTGCAACGCATCCTCCGGCAACGTGCCGCAATGGACCGCCCCGGCAACAGGCCCTCGCCGAGGGCGATGTTCTCCTGGGATACAAGGCTCGACGGAAGGTCGTGAGAACGCACTTCCTTCCTCCGACAGGCAGGCGAATGATGGAATGAATGTGGACCGGCCGCAATGCGAGGAAGCTCCGCACTCTGCGCCCCCGGTCCTGCTTTCGTGCGAGGCAGAACACATCGAAGACAGCCTCCAACCGATCGGGGCCCGCCGGCCGTTTGTCGGCTCCGCAGGACAGATGCCCCTGACGGCCGTGAAACAGCGCCACGTCCTCAAGAACCCTTCCCGGCAACCTCTACTTGTACCAGATCACGGGCCTTGGAGCAACAATCTGCTCAGCGTAAACACCCTTACGTCCGCCACACGGGAAACGTTGCTCCGGAAGACGTACGCGGCTCCTTCGGTTCTCCCCCTGTAATTCTCCCCTCCGACGCGGTGTTGAAATGCCGATCTGACAACAGAAATGATGGATTTTGACGGATCGGTCCGGATTGACGACCAAAACTATTGCGATTGTGCGCCGTGCGGCGGTATGATGGGTTCTGTGCGGCGCAGAATGACAGGCTCTCAGACACGTGGGAAATGCCGGTTTGACTTTTTCAGGGGAGGATGATCATGCGCAAGAGACCGTCTCTTCTGGCTCCTTTTGTCCTGATTGTGGCGTTTGCAGCAACGCAGCAGGCTTTCGGTGTGCCTGTGCCGACTACGGCGCTCCGAGTTGGCGCGGTCATTGAATTTGGAAACGACCTTGGCGTCAGCAGCTCCATGTACAACCCGCGTTCGTACGGCGGCAAGAATTACGTCGTACAGATCAACTCCCCCAATCGGGGCGTAGGCTGCTATCCGGTTGGTTCGACCGAGTATGAGGCTCTGGCCAATATCGCAGACGGCGCCGAGGCCCGTATGGCAGACGCGTTCCCGGCCGCGGCGTATGTGCTGCTCGCCGGCGGCGCCGACAATGACTACTTCTCGAGGATCGACCCCGACCTCAACCTTGACAGCCGGGTGTTCGCCACGAATCTGGGTGTCAGACCCAGTTCGTATGACTGGGTAGACGAAGACACGATCATTCACAACAGCTACGCGAGTGGATTGAGGTCCAATCTGTACCTGACGGACGTCAGTGCCAACCCGTTTGAGGTCAGCGCCAACACGACCTGGAACGCCAACGGCTATGTGACCACCGGGGCCACCTCGCGCATTCGGAACGTTCGGGTGGGCGACGTCTACAGTGGTTACGCCTACTACGGTGACTCCGGCGTGAACGCCGCAGGGTTCTGGGCCATCGATCTGGCTACCGGTGTTTCCACGCGGCTGGGGACCCTGGACGTCACCGGTGACGGCAGTTGGGGACTTTGGACGGCCAAGGAAGTGGATGGATTCCTGTACGTCCACACGACGCACAACGGAATCTACGTCTACAGCATGACCGACGCAACCACTTTGGGGACTCTGCATACGACATACACCAAAGAGACACTTGACGCACTGTCAGGCGACACCAACCCGAATTGGGGTTTCGACGTGGTGGATGATGGAGCCAGGATGCTCTTGAGCGCGGGGGTCGGCAGGGTGATCGAGATCATAGACATGCGGAGGGCCGACGCTCCCTGTCCGCCGGATGGCGCTGTCGATGTCAGTCGAACAGTGAGTCTCGGCTGGTCCGGTGGAGAGGCGGTCGCTTCGCACGACGTCTACTTCGGCGTCGTCTTGGACGAGGTGGACACCGCCAGCCGAACCGATCCGAAGGGCGTGCTTGTCAGCCAGGGCCAGACGGCGACCGGTTACGATCTGCCGGGCATGCTCGATTTCGAGACCACCTACTATTGGCGAATCGATGAAGTCACGCCGGACAACACGGTCGTCAAAGGCGCGGTCTGGAGCTTCACCACCGAGCCGTTCGCCTATGTGATTCGGGACGTTGTCGCCAGCAGCAACGGGATTTCGGACCCGACCTCGATGCCACAGCGGACGGTCGACGGCTCCGGGCTGGACGCGGCCGATCAACACTCGACCCAGGCCTCCGACATGTGGTTGGCCAGTCCGCCGGACGACGAGGCCCTGTACGTTCAGTTTGCGTTCGATGGCGTCTACAAGCTGCACGAGATGAGGGTGTGGAACTACAATGTCGAATTCGAGCCGATCCTCGGCTTCGGACTCAGAGACGTGACCGTCGAGTACTCCGAGAACGGGACGGAGTGGACGACGCTGAACGACGTTGAGTTTGCCCAGGCGACCGCGAAGGCCACGTATGCGGCCAATACGGCCATCGAGTTCGGCGGCGTTCCGGCCAGGTACGTTCGCCTGAGTGTCAACAGCGGATGGGGCACAGCAGGCCAGTTCGGGCTCAGTGAAGTGCGGTTTCTGCACATCCCGGCCCGGGCCCGGGAACCGCAGCCGGCCGATGGTGCGGCGGATGTCGCCCCGGATGTTGTCCTGAGTTGGCGTGCCGGCCGAAATGCCGTCTCCCACGACGTCTACCTGGGGATCGATCCGCAGTCTATCGGTCTGGTGGGTACGGTTGGTGAAGCGATGTTTGCGCCGGATGACCTCGTGTTCGGGAGCACCTATTACTGGCAGATCGTGGAGGTCAACGAGGCCGATACGGTCGCCGCATGGGCGGGTGATATCTGGACGTTCTCGACCAAGGAGTTTGCGTTGATCGACGGATTCGAGACGTACAACGACGACATCGACGCCAAGACGACGATCTTCGACACTTGGCTGGACGGCTGGGTCAACGGCACCGGCTCGACCGTCGGGTACTTGAATGCCCCGTTTGCCGAGCGGACCATCGTCCACAGCGGCCGGCAGTCGATGCCCCTGACGTACGACAACTCCGCTGCCCCGTTCTACTCAGAGGCCGAGCGGATCTTTGATGAGTCCCAGGATTGGACTGTTAGCGGCGCCGACAGCCTGCGGCTGTATTTCCGTGGTGATGCGGCCAACTCGGCGCAGACGCTCTACATCGCGCTGGAGGACAGCGCCGGACACGCCGCGACCGTCGGCCACACCGACCCGGACGCCGTCCTGGCGACCGAGTGGCAGGAGTGGCGGATCGCGCTGAGCGAGTTTGTCGGCGTTAATCCGACCAGGATCGAGAAGGTGACCATCGGCGTGGGCAGCCGAACCAGTCCGACGGCGGGAGGCACCGGCAGGGTCTATATCGACGACGTCGGCTACGGCCGACCTGCAGCCAGCGAGTAGTCGCCGGAACCACGCTCTTGGGGCAAGACATTTCGGGGCCCTTGCCAACGCGTGACAGGGGCCCCTTTCCAATACGGGCGAATCAAACGCATAGGCAACGTCTGGGTTGACGGGCTATCGTTGATCGCAATGCGGCTGGGTGGCTACCGCCTCACGGGCAGCCACCGGGGCCTGCTGTTTGCTACATGGGGCCGCGCCCGCGGGACGAGCCTCTGTCCGAACCGCCGGGGCGACCGCCGGACCTGCCTCCGGGTCTGCCACCGGATCTGCCGCCGGGGCGTCCGCCGCCGTATTCGCCACTCGGCCGCCCACCGGAATGCCCACTGGATCGGCTTGCCGGCCGACCGCCGCCGAATCCGGGAGAGCCGGTCCGGCTGCGACCCGCCTCGACCTTGATCGCCTGGCCGCTCAGCTCGTGCCCGTTCATCTGCTCGACCGCCGCCTTGGCTTCTTCCTCTTGCGGCATGGTCACGAAGCCGAACCCTCGCGATTCGCCGCTGCTGCCGTCGCGAACGATCTTCACGGAGGCCACGGTTCCCATCGTGGCGAACGCCTCCCGTAACTGTTCTTCGGTGACACTCGCAGCCAGATTGCCCACATAGATGTTCATGTGTTCGTCCTTTCCGTTGAAACAGAAGATTTCGCTGGGGGCATTCCGGCCAACGTCGCCCGGTGCTGAAGCTGCAGTCGAATCCACGAGGGATGCCCGATGTTGCTCCGCTGCATATACCAGAAATCCGACGAGGAAGGAACAAATATCTTCTGTATTTGGCTTTGACGGTGGATGATCCGGTCAGGAGCGAGTGGTGTTGCGCAGTGTGACCTCAGGGCCCCGCAGGTAGAAGGGCGCGACGGTCAGCGGGTCCGAGAATCGACCGCCGGCGGCCTTCTGGCAGCCCAGCAGGTGGATGCTCTCGGCGCGGGGGCTCCAGTACCGCGCGTCGAGGATGCGGACGGCCTCGGTCCGGAACTGGTCGAGGTGGTAGAGCAGGCCGTCTCCGGCGACGAGGAGCGGATGGCCGGGCGCGGCGAAGCGGTCCAGCAACTCGGCTGCCGTTATGAGGCAGTCAGGCAGCACTTTACGCCAGGAGCCTCCGGCCGGAGCGGGAATGCGGTAATCCGGCTCGTCGGATGTGTCCCCGGGCTGAGGCTCATGATCTTTCCGTCGGTACTCATAGACTGCGGCGAAGAACTGGCCCCGCTTGGCGTCGAGAAGCGTGGCCAGACGCGGGATGCCGGATTCCTGCGAAATGGACTGAAACGCCGGGTCGCAGGGCGCGTCCTTTACGTTGGCGGCAATGGCGTCGAGAGAGTCGACCGCGACGATCCGCACGCCGTTGGCCAGGTGCATCGCCTTGGCTGCCGCGACCGCGATGCGAAGGCCGGTGAAGCTGCCGGGACCGATGGAGATGTGAACCTGGTCAAGGTCGGACGGGCCGTGGTCTGACTGACGCAGGAGTCCGGCGATGGCGGGCATGATCTCGGCGCTGTGCTGCATCGGGGCGCTGAAGGTGGTCTGGCCCAGCAGATCATGACCCAGTGCCAGGGCGACCGAGCCGATGCGGCTGGAGGTTTCCATGGCCAGAATTAGAGTGTTTCGGGGAGTTTCTGCTTGGTCCATGTTCCCTGTTTTTCGAAACCTTTCCATGCTTCCCAAGGTCCCTTGTTTTCATGTTGCGCATTTTCCGGTCCTTGGGCCGTGGCGTCGCGGTTCTGCCCGCAAAAGGTTAGATTTTATCGGCCAAAGGGACTGGGGTATAATTTTTCCCTTGCAAAAAATTGGCTATTTTAATAGATTACAGTAGTCTTTCTGGCCTTTATCCTTCGAACTGGAGGTTTTGACAACCAACGATTGTAGCAGGTTTTCCGCAAGAGGGTGATGTTTTTGCAGGCAGGAGGTTAGGTTTTGGACAGGCCAAGTGTATTCGCTAAGTCTCTGCGGGGGGGGTCCGTGTCGATCGTCCTGGCATCGATCTTGCTTTCGGTAACGGCATTCGCCCAAGTGAGCCCGTCGCAGAGCGGAGCAGGTGATGATGACGGCATGATGCGCCATTTGGTGCAGCACTTCATGCGCGTCGGGGCCGAGCAATACGAACGCGGCTACTACGTCGAAGCGGAGAAGACGCTCCAGATGGCTCAGGGCTACGGGCAGTACCTCGAGCCGGTGGAACGGCGCAAACTGGATTCGATGCTGGAGAAGGCCGGCCTGGCGGCGATCGAGCGGAAGCGCGCGCTGGAGGCCAAGAAGGCGGGCGAAGAACAGCTTGCCAACGGCCAGGCGGTCGCAGGGCGTGCGAATCTCGTGGCTCTGACCGACAACCAATTCCTGACAGAGAAGGAGCGCGCCGAGGTCGCCGAAACCATTCGGCGGGCGGGGACGGGCTCCAGTGACATTGCTCCGGCTGCGCAGGCCCTTGTGGCGTCGGCTGAACCGGTGGACCCGCCGGCAACCGAGTCGCGCGCCGGGGATGCTCTCGACCGCTTCAAGACCCACATCGCCGATTTGTACTATCAGAGTGTCAAGGCATATCACGCCGGTGACTATGACACGGCCAGAGCGGGATTTGCCAAGGTCCTGGACAGCGGTCTGATGCCGGCGACGATGACGCAGACGATCCAGGGATATCTCCAGGACATGGACGGCGCCTCGCCGGGCGCCGGTTCCAGGGAACCGATCACGTTGTCGACCGCGGGGGCGCCGGCGTCAGCATCCTACAGCCTGGCGGGCATGCCGGCGGTCTATCCGACCGTGGGACAACCCCAGAGCGAACGGCAGCGCATCGAGCAACTGTACAACCGCAGTTGGGAGCTCTATTCGCAGGGCGAACTGGAAGAGGCGCGCGCCGGCTTCGTGGAAGTCGCGCAGAGCGGCCTGTTCTCGGCGCCCGAAGGCCGGCGACCCGAAGATTACATCGCGACCATCGACCGGCTTCAGATGGCTGCCCAGAACCTCCAGGCCACGCCCCTGACGCAACCGGTCGTGACGCCCGAAACGCCCATGGCGAGCGACTCCCAGGGCGGTTTCATCGAGGTCATCAATCGGCGAAGGAACATCATCCGCAGTCACATGGAGGCGGTGGTCAATGACGCTGTCAGCCGCGCCCAAACGCTCATGGCTCAGGGGCAGTTCGAGCAGGCTCGTGAGCCGATCGACGAGGCCCAGCGCCTCGTCAACCAGAACCAGCTCCATCTGGGCGACGAGCTGTACCGACTGCATAGCAACCGTCTCCGCGACGTTCTGGAATCCATCGCGCAGGCCCAAACCGACCGGGAAAAGCAACTGGCCGAGCAGAAGCGCTTGGAGGCGATCGAGGATCAGGCGCGGTTGCGCGAGCAGGCGGAAACGGATCGTCAACAGCGGATCAGCGAGCTGATGACGCGGGCCAAGGCCTACTGGAAGCAGCAGCGATATGAAGCGGCCCTGGGACAGGTCGAGAGCATCCTGGCCATCGATCCGCTTCACGACGATGCCCTGACGCTCAAGCAGCAACTGGAAGACATGATCTACATGCGCAAGCAGATCGCGCTGGACAAGGAATACAACAGGCAGCGTGCGGACATCTTCATGAAGACGGCCGAGTCGGGGATTCCCTACGCCGAAGAAGTCACGTATCCGAAGAACTGGCGGGAGATCTCCGAGCGTCGCAAACCGGACGAGCCGATCGGGCTGGACCCGGAGAGCATGCGGGTCTACCAGCAGCTCGACACGATCGTCGATCTGTCGGCGCTGAGTCCTGAGATGCCGCTGAGCGAGGCGATCGAGATCATTCGAGGCTCGGTGGAGCCTCCGCTGAGCATCGTCGTTCTCTGGCGTGACCTCTACGACAACGCGGAGATCGAGCCGAGCACGAGGATCGACATGGACGGGCTGCCCAAGGTCAGACTGGGCATTGCCCTGGAGAACCTGATGCGCGCCATCACGCCGGCCACGGCCTTCTCCCCTGTGGATTACGTGGTCAACAAGGGCGTGGTGACGGTGGGAACCGAAAACTCTCTGCCCACGCAGAAGATGGAGACCCGCGTCTATGACATCACCGACCTTGTCGGCGAGCCGGCCAACTACGGTGGCATGCAGGGCCTGATGACAGGCATGATGATGGGCATGATGGGCACAATGATGACTGCGCCCCAAGGCGGCGGCACGGGTGACCAGGGCGGCGGCGGCGGCGGCGGCCTGTTGGGCGGCAGCGACATGTGGGGCAGCAGCGGCACGGGTGGCGGCGGCATGGGCGGCGGCATGGGCGGCGGCATGATGGGCGGCGGCATGATGGGCGGCGGCATGATGGGCGGCGGCATGGGCATGGGCATGGGCGGCGTGGGCGGCGGCGGCAGGGGCATGGGCGGCAGCGGCGGCGGCATGGGCATGGGCGGCGGCGGCATGATGGGTGGCGGCGGCTATGCGAGCATCATGATGGCCCAGAGCCTCCGGCAGCTCATCCAGGAAAGCATCGACCCGTTGAGCTGGTACGAGCTGAGTGACACCGGGGAAGGCACGATCATGGTCTACCCGACTCAGTCGCCCAAGAAGCTGGCGGTTTATCAGACCCCCGAAGTGCATCAGCAGATCGCGACCCTGCTCGATCAGCTCCGCACGGCGCTCGGCTATCAGGTCTCGATCGAGGCGCGGTTCCTCGTGGTCAGTGAGAACTTCCTGGAGGACGTCGGGCTGGACGTCGACTTCAGCTACAACTTCGGCGGCAGGTGGGGCCTGATGACGGTCACCCAGGATTCGTCTACGGCGGCGGCGCCGGATTCCTCGACGAAGGTTCCGGGCAGTCTGGGTGCGCTGACTATGACTCCGGCTGCAGGCTTGACCGGTGGTTACGGCTCCGTCCTCGACGACTTGCAGGTGAGCTTCCTGCTGCGGGCCACGCAGGCCCGGACCGATTCCAAGGCGCTGGTGGCCCCCAAGGTGACGGTGCTCAGCGGCGAGTCGGCGACCTTCTCGCTGAACAACACGGTGACGTATGCGCTGCCGCCGGACGTGACGCAGAGCTCCGCGGTCGGCGGGACCGGCGCCACGGCCACGACACAGGGCATCTACCAGAACATCGGCCTGGTCGTGGTCGGGAGCAATCTGAGCGTCAGCCCGACGATCACCAAGGACAAGAAGAACGTCCTGCTGCACATTGTTACGCTCCAGAACGACCTGCTCCGATTCCGGACCCACGACGTCGAGGCGGTCGTCAGCGACAACGCCACCACCGACGGCGGCACCGGCGGCCAGATCCAGACCGTGCCCTATCAGGTCACGGTCCCGGAGACCGAGGCCTCGACCGTCATGACGCGCGTCAGCGTCCCGGACGGCGGCACCCTGCTGCTGGGCGGTCACAAGATCACGGCGGAGGTCGACAAAGAAGTGGGGGTTCCGGTTCTGAGCAAGATCCCGCTGGTCGGGCGGCTGTTCTCGAATCGCAGCACGATCCGGGACAACAAGATCCTGCTGATCCTGGTCAAGCCGACCATCATTCTTCAGGAGGAACGCGAGGCCGATGCGCTGGCCGCTCTCGAGGCCGGCGTCGCCGAGCAGTTCCAGTATTGACGGCTCGGGATCGGAAAACCGATGGCACGTGGAGTCTATGACGCGGGAGCAATTCCCCAGACGATGAAGCTCTACGGATTCAGGCACAGCGAAAACGGAAGTGGACATATGAAAAAGCAGATGCAGGAGCGACCAAGCCACTGGCGGTTGCTGATTGGCTCGGCGCTGATTCTTTGCGCCGGGATAGGGTTGGCAACGGCGAACGACGTGTCATTTTCCTGGTCGGATGCGATCGACGGCGGGGGAACCGCGAAGGGACCACAGCAACTGCTGGTCCGTTTTGTCGATCAGGACGGCCCGCCTTCGACCTGCTCGGGCCTGGCCGGTCCGCTGACGACCCGTGCGGTGCGTGACGCGATTTGCGAGGCGGTGCTGCCGGGTGCATCCGTAGAGAACGAATACGACGGTCTGGTGCCGGGTCTGGCGACGGTGTCGCTGCCCGAGGGCGTTTCGGTTGTCGAGGCGCTGGTGAAGTTCACGGCATGCGCCGACGTGCTGTATGCCGAGTCGATCTGTGACTATTCTCCGTCCGCGGCGGGCTCGGCGGACCTGGCCGGCACGGGACAGGCCGAGGCAGATGCCCTGGTGACGTCTCTGGACGTCGGCGGTGCGGAGGGCGTCGATCTGGATGCGGCGGTGGCCGCGATCGAGCGGGCCGTAGCAGCGGGCGCCAAGGTCATCCACATTTCCTGGACCGGTTCGGATTACAGCGAGAGTCTGAGGCAGGCGATTGAAGCTGCTGGAGAACGAGGCGTGCTGTTCGTGGTGGCGGCCGGCGACGAGTCACGCAATATCGATGTGACGCCGGTCTATCCGGCCAGCTATGATTCGTACAATATCATCAGCGTCCTGGCGACAAACGAGGACGGGGAGGTGGTCTGGTCGTCGAACTATGGGCGCAGCGATGTGGATCTGGGGGCCACGGCCGGTGAGGCCGGTGGCTCGGGTGCCGCGGCGGCCGAAGTCGCTCGTGCGGCGGCGATGTTGTTTGCGCAGAATCCCGATTTGTCGGCTCTCCAGGTCAAGCATGCGCTGATGCAGACCACGGACAAAGTGTTGGCTGGTCTGACCGCCTCGCAAGGGCGGCTCAATCTCGCCGCGGTGCTGACGGCCGCACCCACCGGGCAGCCCGGACGCGTCGTCAACACGCGCGATCTGACGAATTTCTACACGACCATCCAGGCGGCCATCGACGACGCCAATGAGGGTGACGTGATCATCGCCGAGACCCGTGCCACCGGTAATACCGTTTACAAAGAGCGCATCGACTTCAAGGGCAAGGCCATCACCTTGCGCAGCGGCAACGTCGAGAATCCCGACGATCCGAACCTCCATCCGGAGACGACGTTCATTGTCGGCGTCGCGGGTCAGAATGGCTCCATCGTGACCTTCGCCAACGGCGAAGGGGCCGACACCGTCCTGCGCGGCCTGACGATCGGCTGGGGTGTCGCCGAGTACGGCGGCGGCATTCGCATCGAAGGGGCTTCTCCGACCATCGACCGCTGCATCGTTACCGACAACCAGGCGCAGTACTACGGCGGCGGCATCGACTGCTTCGGCGGCTCGCCTACCATCATCGACACGATCATCCGCAACAACGAGGTCCTGGCCCAGGACGGCCTGGGCGGCGGCATCAACTGCGAGGACGGATCGCCCACCATCACCCATTGCGTCATCAGCAATAATAGCTCTATGAATCTGGGCGGCGGCATGGCCTGCTACAACGCCAATCCGACGCTTTTCAACTGCTTCGTAACGAACAACTCCGCCGCCAGTGGAAGCGGGCAGTTCGACCTCGAAGATTCCTCGCCCTCGATTACGAATTGCACCATCGCCGTCGATGAGAATCCGCCCGGTGACGGCGGTATCTGGTGTTCGGGACAATCCAATCCGACGATCACAAACTGTATCCTGTGGGGCAACGGGGACGACCTGCGCAACTGCTTTGCCTCCTATTCGTGCATTGAGGACGGCGACGCAGGCGAAGGCAACATTTCCGCGGATCCGCTGCTGATCACCGGTCCGCTCGGTTCCTTCTATCTCAGTCAGGTCGAGGCCGGGCAGTTGGTCAACAGCCCCTGTCTCGATGCGGGCGATCCCAACGTCGGCGCCTCTCTGGCGGCCAGGACCACGCGAACGGACGGCGGTCCGGATGCCGGCGTGATCGACATGGGCGCTCACTACAATGTCACGACGGCCCGCCTGTTCCCGCTGAACCTCACGCTGATGACGGTCGACGCCGACGGCGCGCCCATCCCGGGCGAGATCGGCGGCGCAGTCGATCCCAACGGCGGCTCGTTCCGCGAGTTCTCCATTCTCCAACTGACCGCGCAGCCGGACGAGGGCTACCGCCTGAAACAGTGGCTGCTGACGACCGGCGAGATGATCGAGCCCGAGGCGACGATTGCGTTGCCGGTGTTGGGGCCGATCAACATGATCGCGGTGTTCGAGAGAATCCCGCTGTACGAGCTGCGGATCACGGTCGCCGGCGGCAACGGGACTGTCAGTCCGGAGCATCGTCGCGGACAAGTCTACCCCGACGGGACAGTGATCGATCTGGTCGCCACCCCCGCTTCCGGCTACATCGTGGACCATTGGCAGGGGACCGACGACGACACGCTGTGGACCAACACCAACAAGGTGACCGTTGACGGCAACAAGGAAGTCCTCGTCAGTTTCCGTCAGCCCAAGAGCCTGCATGTGCCCGGGCAGTATCGGTCCATCCATGAGGCGGTCCGTGCCGCCAGCGATCACGGTGACAAGATCATTGTCGGCGCCGGCATCCATCAGGTCAACTCGATCGATTTCGGGGGCAAGGCCATCACGCTGGCCAGCGAGCATCCGGACGATCCGAACTGCGTGGCGACGACGATCCTCGACGCCGCCCGGTTGGGCCGCGTGTTCATCTTCCAGAGCGGCGAAGGGCCCGACTCGGTGGTGGACGGCTTCACGATTCGCAACGGTTCGGCGGTGTTCGATCCGACCACGCCCAACAACAGCGGTGGCAACGGCGCACCCGGCGAGGACGCCCTCGGCGGCGCCGTCGCCTGCTTCAACGGCAGCAGTCCGACTCTGTCCAACCTGATTGTTGAGAACTGCGTTGCGCAGGGCCGCAATGGCGAAGATGCCAGTGCTCCGCCAGCGGCGCCGGCTCCGCCAGCGGCGCCGGCGGCGCCCGCTGATCCACTCGATCCATTGGAGGATCCTGCTGAACCTCCGCCGAACGCAAGGGATCCGAATGCCCCGGTCGACGGCATCAGCGGCCGCAACGGCGCCAACGGCGCCAACGGCGCCGACGGTGCACCCGGCGCCGATGGCGCACCCGGCCTCGAAGGCGGTCGCGGCGGCAACGGGTACGGCGGCGCGTTCTACTTCGACCCGAATTGCGCGCCGACGATTCTTCACGTGACGATTCGCAATTGCAGGGCCCTCGGCGGCAACGGCGGCTTCGGTGGCACCGGCCAGGACGGAGCGGCCGGCGGCGACGGCGGCGACGGCCAGCAGGGCCAGGACGGCCAGAACGGCGGTCCGGGCCTCAATGGCGGTGCCGATGGCAATGGTGGCAACGGCGGCAACGGCGGCAACGGCGGCAATGGCGGCGCCGGTGGCGCCGGCGGGGCCGGCGGCAAAGGCGGCGACGGTGGCGAAGCCCTGGGCGGCGCGATGTACTTCGGTGCCAACTGCCGGCCGACGATTCGGTACTGCACGATCATCGATTGTGAAACGCTCCAGGGCCTCGGCAACGCCGGTGGTGCCGGCGGTGCCGGTGGTGCCGGCGGCAGTGGCGGCGCGGGGGCCGATGGCGGGGCAGGCGGCAGCGGCGCAAACGATGGTCAGGACGGCCAGGCCGGGACTGATGGCGTCGGTGCCAGTGGTGGTGCCGGTGGCGCGGGCGGTGCGATGGGTGTCAACGGCCTGCGGTCGTGGGCCGGAGCGATCTTCTTCTCCGAGAACTGCAACATTGAAATCCACGACACCGCGATCAGCGGTTGCTCGGCCCTGTGGACGGTGCCGACGCTTTCGTACGCCGGTGGGGCCGGTGGGGCCGGTGGCGCCGGCGGCAGCCCGGGTGGCAGCGGTGGTGCCGGCGGCAGGGGCGGCGACGGTGACCCCGCTGGCACCGGTGGGGCCGGTGGCGCGGCCGGGACCGATGGCGCGCCCGGCGGAGCCGGCGGAGCGGGTGTGGTCCTGCGCAGCTTTACCACCAACTACGGCGGCGCCAACGTCTACATGGCGAACTGCGTCGTAAAGATGGTCAATACCACGATCAACGGTAACCTCATCGAGGCCGACAGCGGCGGCGGCGAGTACTATGCCAACGACTGTACGGCCGAGCTGACGCGCTGCACCATCGAAGGCAACACCTCCGCTCTCTATGGCGGTGGTCAGGCCTTTGAGATCGGCGGCACGATCACGCTCAATGGCTGCCGGTATTTCGACAACGAGGCCGCCGTCAACGGTGGCGGTCTGTTCCTCAGCTACGAGTGCAAGTTGGACGTCAACGACTGTACGTTCAGTGACAACCGCACCGGGGACGACGAGGGGTACGGCGGCGGTCTGTTCGGCGGCGGCATCTGGGACGAGGATGCGGCCGACTACTACAACGGCAGCACCCTGAACCTGCGCAACAGCCAGTTCACCGGCAACCAGGCCGGTTACGGCGGCGGTCTGTACTGGTACGGCCAGGGTGCCGACGTGCGGGTGTCCAACTGCGTGGTTCGCGGCAACACCGCGATCGAAGGTGGCGGTCTATACTGGAGCCGCGGCACGCCGACGATCGAGAATTGCAGCGTTCGGGGCAACCAGGCGACCGGGCCGCAGTACATCGTCTATGTCCCGGCGCCTCCGATGGACCCGAACGACCCGACGACGTGGCCTCCGCAGAATGTCTGGCCCGACCCGAACGACCCGAACTCGCTGTTCGATCCGAACAATCCGTTCACGCCTCCGGACGTGCCCGAATCGCGAAGCACTGGTCTGGGGGCCGGCGGCGGTCTGGTCTGCTGGTCGTCCGGTGCGCTGATTGAGAACTGCTTCATCAGCGAGAACACGACGCAGGGCTCCGGCGGCGGCATCTACTTCGGCGGCGATCCCTACACGCCGACCTTGAAGAACTGCCTGGTCAAGGCCAACACCGCGACCGTCGACGGCGGCGGCATCGCCTCGCACTGGTTCGCGGCCCCGACGATCACCAACTGCACCATCGTTGAGAACCGCGCCAACGATCCCAACGTGCCCAATCGCGGCAAGGGCGGCGGTCTGGTCGCTTCGCACAGCAGCAACACCAGGCTGATCAACAGCATCCTGTGGAACAACGAGGCGCAGCAAGGCTCGCAGATTTCGATCGGCAGCGACAGCGATCCGGTTTACATCCAGCGGCCGGCGACGCTGACGGTCTCGTACAGTGACATTCAATACGGACGTCTGGGCCTGCACATCGAGTCCGGTCGGACCCTCAACTGGCTCGCGGGCAACATCGAGTCCGATCCGCTGTTCGTCGAGTCGTACTTTCTCAGCCAGATCGCGGCCGGACAGAGTCAGGACAGCCCGGCGGTGAATGCCGGCAGCGCCCTGGCCTCTCAGCTTGGCCTGGCCGGTGCGACCACACGCACCGACGGTGTGCCCGATGCCGGGACAGTGGACATGGGCTTCCACTACGCCGGACGCGGACGCTACAAACTGGAGGTCACGGTCGTCGGAGGTCACGGGACCGTCACACCCACGGGCGGCTACTATCACGAATTCGAGCAGGTCACCCTCACCGCCCATCCGCAGGAAGGCTATCGCGTCCGCCAGTGGATCGGCACCGATGACGACCCCTCCTGGAACCGCAACACCAACGTCGTGACGATGGACCCCGGTGACAAGTATGTCACCGTCGAGTTCGAGAAGAACGTCACCCGCAACATCCTCGTGCCGGACGAGTTCACGACCCTTGAAGATGCGGTGGCCGCCGCCAGCCCGGGCGACACCAATATTATCCTGAAAGAGGGAGTTCATTATGTAGGCTCAGCGGCAGGCATCGACTTGCAGCGCAAGGCGGTCCGGATCATGTCGACCGATCCGAATGACCCGAACATTGTCGCCAACACGATCATCGACTGCGCCGGCTCACGATTCGTACGCCGACGCGCCTTCCACTTCCATCGCGGAGAAGGCCCCGATACGCTGATCACCGGCGTGACCATTCGCAACGGGTACTGGATCGGCGCCGTCGGTGTTACCGGCGGTCTGAATCCAAATGGCCGTCCCATCCTCGAATACAACCCGGACGAGCAGGATCCGCCTATCGAGATGCCTTCGGGCACCAGCGTCACCGGCGTTGGCTACGGCGGTGCCGTCCTCTGCGAAAACGGCAGTTCCCCCACCTTCCGCAATGTGGTGATCGAGGACTGCATGGTCGTTGCCGCCCAAGGTGGCAACGGGCTGGATGGTTACCCGATTGGCCAAGGCTCTGACACAAAGGGCTACTGGGGCGGCCACGGCGGCAGTGGCAGCGGCGATAGCTTCGGCGGCGCGATCGCGTGCTTGGGTCACAGCAAGCCCACCTTCGTTAATGTCACGATCCGCAACTGCTCGGCCCGCGGCGGCATGGGCGGCGACGGTGGCAGCGGCAGCAATCCAAACGAGGGCAGCAGTTGGGAAAGCTGGGGCGGCCGTGCCGGCAGTGCATCGGGCGACGGCCACGGCGGTGCCGTCTACTGTGAGAACGGCAGCGATGCGGTCTTCCGGAATTGCGTGTTCGCCAACAACCACGCGACCTCAGGTATCGCGGGCACCCCCGGTGCGGCTGGACCGGGGTCCGATCTGAGCGATCCGTATCCCAACCCGGCCGGACCGGGCGCCAGCGGGACGGTCAGCACGAACGGAACGATCGTGGGTGGAGCGGTGTATCAGAATGGTGCCAATCCGACGTTCATAGACTGCCAGTTCACGGAGAACATGGCCTACAATGCGATTTCGCTCGACCCGACGCTGGCTCTGCTCGGTCTTGAGCAGGAGGAGCTATACACCTACATGCCAGGTGGCGCCATCTACTCCGGTCCGGGCAACACCGTCCATCTGGAGCGATGCGAGTTCTCGAAGAACATCAGCAGCGCCGTCTATGTCGACAGCGGTTGCATTGTGGATTTCAATGACTGCGTGTTCAGCCACAACCAGGCCAATGGGGAGAGTGCGGGTGTGGGGTCCTACGCGATTACAGTCGACGGTGTTGTCGTCTTCCGTCAGGACTTCAATCTCAGCAACGTGCTGATCGACTATTCCGGTGGTGCCTTGTTCGTCGGGCCGCTCTGTCCCAACGTGACGTTGCGCAACTGCCAGTTCTACAGCAACACCGCCACCACCGGCGGTGGCGCCGTTCGCCTGATGAGTGATGCCGACCTGATCGGCTGCTCCTTCTCCGGCAACAAGGCCGGCGGCAACGGCGGTGCCGTGGACGGCTACGTCGATACGGGCGATCCACAGCAGCCGTTGATCCTGAGTTTCACTCTGGAATCGTGCAGCTTCGGCGGCAACTCCGCCGTGGACGGGGTCTATGGTCAGGGCGGCGCGGTTCACTTCGAGGACTTTGAGGCGGTTTTCGCAGACTGTTACTTCTTCGGTAACCGCGCCAAGAACGGCGGCGGTCTGTACCTGACCGCCGGCAACGCCAAGTTTATGGGCGGCATCATCAGCAACAACGAGTCGATCGGCGGCAGCGGTATCGATACGCAGGCCGCTCAGTTGGGTACTGTGGTAGCCCAGCAGGGTGCGGGTGTTGACATCGGCGGCGGTCTGGTTTGCGCCGCCACAAGCGTTACGATCGAAAATTACACCTTCGAGAACAACACGGCCGGCGGTGCCAAGGGCTCCGGGGGCGCAATCACCTTCTATGGCGGTTATGTGGATCACGTGGTGAGGAACTGCCTGTTCATCGACAACCACGCCAATCGTCACGGTGGCGCCATCTGGGTGGGCTTGTTCGCCACACCTACGATCACCAGCAGCACATTCGCCAGCAACGTTGCCAAGCGGCTCGGTGGCGCGATCTTCTGCGACTGGGACAGCGACGCGACGGTACGCGATTGCATCTTCCAGAACAACAGCAAGGTGGCGGTGGCCGAAGCGGACTTCGGCAACTCGATCCTTACGCACAGTCTATTCCATGAGAATCCCGACGGCGACTACGGTGTGTACGACGAGTCGACCAGGATGATCCAGACGACAGTGGGCGCCGAGCTGGATGTGACGAACATCAATGCTGATCCGCTGTTTGTGGAAGGTCCGCTGGGTAAGGTGTACCTCAGCCAGGCGCAGGCCGGCCAGGAGGTTACCAGCCCGGCCGTCGACGGCGGAAGCGGTCTGGCCGAGAGTGTCCTGCTTTCGGAGCTGACGACGCGCACGGACGGTGAAGGGGACGCCGGCGTGGTGGACCTCGGCTTCCACTTCCCCGATCACACGGAACTGCCGAAGTATCGTTTGACGGCTGAAGTCGTGGGTGGTCACGGCTCGATCCGTCCCACCAGCGGCGAGTATTACGCCGGGACCGCGGTGCCTCTGACGGCGCAGCCCGAATCGGGCTGGCGGGTCGCGCAGTGGGCCGGGACCACGGACGACGCCTCCAGGAGCATCAACAATCTGGTTGTGATGGGACCGGACCGGCATGTTACCGTCGAGTTTGATCAGCCTCGTACAATCGTGGTCGGCAGTGCTCCGGAGTATACGTCCATCCAGCATGCGATTGATGCGGCCGAAGAGGGCGACGTTGTCGTTGTGCCCGCCGGTACGTACGCACCCGTGTTCCCGTGGCCGTACATCGAGATCAGCAACAAGAACATCACACTGATGGGCTCCAACCCGGATGATCCCAATGTCGTCGCCAGCACCATCATGAGGCAATACGAATTCGTCATTTCCAACGTGGGTCCCGAAACGATCATCGAGGGGATCACCTTCCGCGATACCAATCTCATCGGTTTGAGCCCAGGTAACACAACTACGGCGGCCGATGACGGACCGGATGGAACCGGTGTTCCGGGCAGCGCGATGTATATGACCTACGCATCTCCAACGATCCGCAACTGCAACTTCGTTGAATGCTCTGTGACCGGTGGCAACGGCGCGCCGGGCGATGGCGGCACCGAGGAGCACCCGATGGGGTACGATGGCGGGTGGGCCGGTTACGCCTACGGCGGCGCGGTCTACATCGGCTACCTCAGCAGCCCGACGTTCGAGAACTGCACCTTCCGCGGCAACTATGCCCAAGGCGGCAACGGCGGGGACGGCGGCGCCGGCAACCAGGGCGCGCAAGGTGGGCGCGGCGGCAACTGGGAATGGGCTCAGACCATTGAGAACGAGATGATTCTGTCGGGCTGGGATGGTTGGATGAACGGGCCCTACATGGACTATTGGAAGTACAGCGGCCTCGGCGGCGCGGTTTACATCGAGTACTACAGCTCGCCGAAGTTCATCGACTGCACGTTCGAGGACAACTACACCTCCGGCGGCGTTTGTGGTGTCGGCGGGAACGCGGTGCCCACACCGCAGAGAAATCAGGACATCGAGAACTTCGGCGGTGCCGTCTACATCGGCTACAGCAGTGATCCGGTTTTTGAAGGCTGCGTCTTTAGGAACAACTTCGCCGACACGAACACCGTGGCGGTGCCCGACGACATCTACGTCAGCTACGGCGGCGCGGTGGCATTCGAGGACGACTGCTCGCCGAGCTTCATCCGCTGCATCCTGGAGAACAACACCTCCTGCATTGGTGGCGGCATCTGGTCGTCGGGCTCGTCGCCGACCATCATCGACTGCAACTTCGTCGGCAACAGCGCCTACCACGGCGGCGGCATCTACGTGATCGACTCGAACGCCGTGATCGACAGCACGATCGTCCAGCGCAACCTGGCGTTCCTGTCCAGCGTGGACGCCAACCTTGTGAGCGATCCGAACGTCGGATTCGGCGGTGTCATGAGCTGGGGCGGTGGTCTCTGCGCCGTCGACTCGCCGGTGGAAGTCTACAACAGCATCTTCACCGGGAACCGCTCGCTGTCCTCCGGCGGCGGTGTCTACTTCGGCGGTTCCGATCAGGATATCACGGTGGCGCCGCTCATGCACAACTGCCTGATCTACGGGAACACCGCCGGTCGCGACGGTGGCGGTGTCTCCACGTGGAAGTCCGAGCCAGTCATGAGCAATCTCACTATCGCCGACAACGTGGTGACCGGTGCGCTCGGGTCGGCCTACGGCGGCGGTCTGTTCGTGGCCTATGACTCGAACGCCGTCTTGAGCGATTCGATTGTCTGGGGCAATTCGAGCAACAAGAACGGTTCGCAAGTGGCGGTGACCAACGGCTTCCAGTACGGGGCGCGCCCGTCCACTCTGCACATCCGCAACAGCAACATTCAACCCAGTGTCGATCCGGCCTTCGTGGGAGGATCGGCGCTAGACCTGGTCTTCGTTGTCGACACAACGGACAGTATGACCGCCGGTGTTCTGGCCTTGCGGGCTGCGGCGGCGCAGATCGTCGCGTCCGTTGCCATGCAATCGACCGACTATCGCATGGCACTGGTTGACTTCAAGGACTTCAACGACACGGCCCTCGGGGCGGGTACGGATTATTCGTTCCGTGCTGTCGTGCCGTTCACCGAGGATCCGACGCGGATTGTCAACGGTATCAACACCCTGGGTACGCCCGCGGGCGCTGGTGGCAACACCGACGCGGAATCCGTGTACGACGCCCTGATGAACGCCATCAACGGGACCGCCTTGGGCGGCTGGCGAGGCGGACAGGTCAACCGCATCATCCTGCTCATCGGGGATGGGCCGCCGCACGATCCGGAACCGCCGACGGGCAACACACTCGCCACGGTGGTCAATGCAGCCTCGCTGACGCCGAGCAAGCGCATCTTCGCGGTACAGATCGGCACTGACCCGCTGACTTCGGTGTACTACACCTCTCTGGCCGGCGGCACCGGTGGAGCGGTGACTCGCGCCGCCACTCCGCAGCGTCTGGCTGCGGCGGTGATCGAGAGCATCGGATTGATCACCCACGTGGCGCCGTCGATCTATGTTTCGGACCTGTCCCGGCTGCCCGGCTGGGATGCGAGCGTGGGAGCCTGGGACGAGGCCAGTGGCAATATCGGGGAGGACCCGCTGTTCATCGCGGGCTACTACCTGAGCCAGACGGCGTCGGGCCAGGGCCGGCAGAGTCCGGCCGTTGACGCCGGAAGCGGTCCGGCCGGTGCGCCGGGCATTGCTCTGGCGAATCGCACGACCCGAACCGATGGCGTGGCCGATGCCAACGCCGTCGATATGGGCTACCACTATGCCGAGGGCGTGACGCTGTTCACCCTGACGGCCGAAGCACTGCCCAGCGACGTGGACGGCCTTGTTCATGGTTCGGTCAGTCCGGCGTTTGCGGTGGCGTACGCCGGCGCGGCCGACAACGTCGTGCGGCTCGTCGCCACGCCCGAGGAAGGCTGGAGGGTGGCCAAGTGGACCGGCACCGACGACGACACGCTGACCACGCTAACCAACACGGTGACCCTGACGCAGGATCGCCACGTGACCGTGGTCTTTGAGAAGCGCCGGTCGCGCGTGATCACCGTGCCGGGTGACTATCCGCGAATCCAGGACGCCGTGACGGCCGCCGGAGAAGGCGACACGATCATGGTCGATCCGGGCACCTACTACAGTGGCTACGACGCCATTGCCCTGATCATCGACAAGCCTGTAACGGTCACGTCCAGAAACCCGGAGGATCCGGCGGTGGTGGCCGCGACGATCATCGACGGTCTCAGCGCGATTCCTAACAACCAGTGGAACAACCTCGGCGTGCTGTTCGGGCCGGGCGCCAATCGCAACACCGTGTTCAACGGCTTCACGATCCAGAACTGCGGTGGCAATGCCGCCGATGGCGACGACGGCGACCGCGACCTCGGGCATCCCAACGGCGAGGACGGCGCGCCGATCGAAGGGGCGGCTATGATCCTGCTGCCGGGTGCGGCGCCGGTGGTCAAGAATTGTGTGTTCCGCAACAACATCGTCGTTGCCGGTGACGGAGGCAACGGTGTGGACGCAGACGATACAACCAACGCCGGCCGCGGCGGCTGGGGCGGCTGGGCTCGCGGTGGCGCCATCTACTGCGCGACCAACACGAATCCCAAGTTCGTCAACTGCGTCATCGAGAACAACGTGGTCCAGGGCGGCAACGGCGGCAACGGCGGCAACTTCTCCGACGGCGGCGGCCTGCCCAACTACGGCGGCAACTACACGCCCCCGGTGATGGTCGACATCAATCCCGCCGGCCTCGGGGCCGAGACGGCCACGCAGGAGCTGTGGCGGACGTGGCTGTGGGATTACGCGGCCGACGTCGAGTCCACGTTTGGCACGCAGCCGTACTCACCGGCCACGGGGATCATCGGCAGCGGCGGCTCGTACTTCGGCGACTACCGCTGGTATTCCGGTTACGGCGGCGGCGTTTACATCGACCAATACAGCAGCGCCGAGTTCGTCTCGTGTGTCATTCGGGGCAACCGCGCCTACGGCGGCATGAGCGGCCAGGGCGGTGTCGCCAGCAACGCCGGGCGGAACATCGAGCCGCTGATTCCGTTCCAGATTCCGTCGTACGGCGGCGGTGTCTACTGCGCGGCCGAGACCACGGTGACTTTCACTGACTGCACCTTCGAGGACAACATCGCGTCCCCGACGACGGCCGGACAGGACCCGAACTTCCGTCTCGACCCGTACGTCGGCTTCGGCGGCGGTGTCGCGGCCGAGGGTGCGGCCAACCTGACCTTTGTCGATTGCAACTTCGTCGACAACGAGGCCGACACCGGCGGCGGCATCTACGTCATCAACGCCGGCGTCAGCGTCATCGACTGCAACGTGACCGCCAACACGGCCCTGCGGGGCGGTGCTCTGGCCGGCATGGGTGGTTCGATCGGCGTGGCTGGGTCCTTCATCTGGAACAACCGGGCGGTCACCGATGTAGGCGACCCGAATGACGATGCGGTCGTGCCGATCGGCGGCGGCCTGCTGATCTCCTCGGCCAACGCCCTGATCGAAGACTGCAACATTGCGGGCAACCTGTCCGACGGCTCGGGCGGTGCGATCTATCTGCGCGGTCAGAACTTCACGCAGATCGTCAACTGCCTGATCCGCAACAACCGCGCCTACCGCGACGGCGGCGGCATCTCGACAAACTGGTATGCCGAGCCGACGATCCGCAACTGCACGTTCGTGACCAACGGTGCACCGGGCGTGCCCGGCAATCTGGCTCGCACCGGGTTCGGCGGTGCGATCTTCTGCGGGTATCTCAGCGAGGCGACCGTGGTCGATTCGATTCTCTGGGGTAACTCGGCACGTCTGGGCGGCGAGCTGGCGGTCGGCAGTGGATTCGATCTCGATCCGCTCTGCGGCACGCTGAATGTCTCGTACAGCGACATCCGCGTTGGGCCCAACGACATCTGGGTCGACACCGGCTGTACGCTGACCTATGGCCAGGGCGTGATCCACGCCGACCCGATCTTTGTCAGTGGTGCGCTCGGCGACTTCTACCTGAGCAACCGCCGGGCGGGCCAGTCGCGACAGAGTCCGGCGGTCGATGCCGGCAGCGACTTTGCCGGTAACGTGGGCATGTCACGCTCCACAACCCGCACCGACCACGTCCCGGATACGGGCCGTGTGGACATGGGTTACCACTATCCGTTCATGGAACCGTGCAAGTTCTGCGATCTGGTGTTCGATGGGATCATCGACTTCAAGGACTTCGCGGCGTTTGCGACGAGCTGGCTCGACGAGAACTGCTCCGAGGCCAATGGCTGGTGCGATCAGGCCGACTTCACGTTCGATTCGACCGTGACGGCCCGTGACCTGGCAGTGCTGGCGGACTGCTGGCTGGTCCAGGATACCACGCCGCCCGAGCCCGATCCGGCCGAGTGGGAAACTCTGCCTCGTCTGGACGGCGGTTCGGCGCGGATGGTGGCCAAAGAAGCGGTGGACGCGTGGGGCTGGCCGGTGGAGTACTACTTCGAGAACGTCAGCGGCGGCGGCCACAGCAGCGGGTGGCAGAGCAGCCGGGTCTACACCGACACGGGTCTGTCGAGCAACCGGCAGTACGGTTACCGCGTCAAGGCGCGCGACGGGCTGGGCAACGAGACCGCATTCTCGCGGGTCCGCTACGCGGGCAACGTCGACACGCTGGCTCCGTATCCCGAGCCGTACATCTTGCCGAATGCGGCAGTGACGTCGCAGACGATCACGATGGTCGCGACCGAGGCGTTCGACGACAACGGCGTGCAGTACTTCTTCGACACGAACACGCCGGGTGCCCACGACAGCGGCTGGATCAACACGAACACCTATACCGACGCCAACCTGGCGCCAGGCATGACCTACTGCTACCGCGTAAAGGCCAGGGACACGTCGGCTAACCTCAACGAGACCCCGTACTCGGCGTGGAGCTGCTTCACCACCGCGATCCCGGCCGACCAGACGGCGCCGACGCCGAATCCGATGGCGTTCGATCCGAACGGCCTGCCGCGCGAGTACGACTTCGACGGTTCCAGCAGAGCTACGCCGTTCGACAACTACGTGGAAATGATGGCGGTGACCGCCACCGACGACAGCGGCGTGGTCGAATACTACTTCGACTGCAGGCAGAACGGCACCAGTTTCGACAGCGGCTGGCAAACCAGCCCGATCTACAGAGTCCTCGTCGGCAGGTCTGGGCAAGGGCTCGAGTTCCGCGTCCGCGCTCGCGACGCATCGGGCAACATGACGGAATGGTCGGACTGGGTGGTCGGAATCCCCAGACCGGAGCAGCCGGCCCTGACCGACCAGCAGAATGCCGCCGGTGGCGGTGCGGTCGGGGGCGGGCAATAGCCCTCGGCTCAGCGTCGAATACAAGGGTTGCGCTTAGCCCCGGCCGTCTGCGCCGGGGCTAAGTCTTGCGCGGGCATCGACACGCAACGTCAGGAACTCTGTCGAACTGCATAAAACAACGCGAGCCGTCGCGAGGGGAGTCGTCGCGACGGCCCGTTGTTGTTTGCGCGGTGCCCGCGAAGGCTACTTGACCTTGGCCTTGAGGGCCTGGTAGCCGTAATGCATCATCAGGTGGTCCAGCATGACCAGTGCCGTATAGCTTTCTGCGACCGGCCAGATTCGGCCCACGATGGTCGCGTCGCGTCGTGTGATGGCCGCCAGTTGGGTGTTCTCCTGCGTGTACTTGTCGATCGTTTTCTGGGCTCTGTCGATCGTGGGCGTCGGCTTGACCGCCAGACGCGCGACGATCGGCTGGCCGGTGGTCAGGCCGCCGGTGATGCCGCCGGCGTTGTTGGACTCGAAGACCACCTTACCGTCGACGGATCGCATCTGGTCGTTGTTCTGATAGCCGGTCATGTCCTTGACCGCGAAGCCGGCCCCGATCTCGACGCCCTTGACCGCGCCGATGCCCAGCATCCGTCCGAGTTCGGCGTCCAGCTTGTCGAAAACGGGCTCGCCGAGTCCGATGGGCGCGCCGAGGACGACGACTTCGACCAGCCCGCCGGCTGAGTCACCACCGGCGGAGATCCTGTTGCAGGCGTCGAGCATGGCCTGGCCGGCGTCGATGTCGGGGCAGTTGACCACCGCGTGGACGCCGTACTTGTCGCGGACTTCCTGTTGGCTCATCTTCGGGGCCCTGTCGCGGATGGCGTCGATCTCCTGCTCGATCTGTGCCAGGACCGCAGCCTTTTCGAGGAAGCGCATGTCCATGTGGATGCGGCCTCTAACGTACACCTCCTGGTAGAACGGGTCCAGGGCTTGCCGCATCGCCTTGTAACGGTCACAAGATTGCAGGGCCTGCTCGTAGGGCACCTCGGGGCATCGGACGCCCGCGATCTCCTTGATGTACGCGAAGACCTCGATGCCGCACTTGCGGAGCACCTTCTTGGCGACGGAGCCGGCCGCAACGATCGTCGCAGTGTATCGCCCGCTGAAGAAGCCGGCACCGATCGCGTCATCGTCCGGGCCGTACTTCACGAAGCTCGCATAGGATGCGTGCCCCGGTCGCGGCGTGCGGTTCGTGTCCTGGTACTGCTTGATGTGAATGAAATGCCGGTCCAGGTTCGGGATCAGGATCACCAGGGGCGTGCCGTTGGTGTGGTTCTTGTTGCCGGCATTCTCGATGGTGTCCGCCGCGTTGACGCCCGCATAAATGATCGGAAGGTCCGGCTCCTTTCGCGGGCTGCTCAGCTCATCGGTGCCCGGTTTCCGCAGCAGCAGGTCGCCGTAGATCTCCTGCTCGCTCAGCAGCAGCCCCGGCGGGACGCCCTGGATGGTGCTGGACAGCCCTTCCTGATACGAGCCGCCCGCTACGGTCAGCTGGAAATTGCGTCCAAGGTGACATCCAAGCATTCCGAATCCCCTTTCTAAACGGAGTCAGTAATATCAAAGTGATTTTACAGTCCAGGGCAGTCCAAGGCAAGCGCGTCTGCTGGATGGGGGAGCGCAACGATCCCACCAGGACCCGTGTTGCAGGCAAGGCCGCGGCCGGGCCGGCCGAGCCGCCATCAGGCCAGAAGCTTCATGTCGGCGCCGATGGACCGCATCAGGTTCACGAACTCCGGGAAGGTTACCGCGATGGCCTCGGCCGTGTCGATCGTGCAGGGCTCGTTCAGCCCCATCGCCGCCAGCGAGAGCGCCATTACGATGCGATGGTCCCCCCGCCCGTCCAGACGACCGGCCTTCAGCTTGCTGTGATGCACGACCAGACCATCGGGCAGCTCTTCGACTCTCGCACCCATCTTGGCCAGCTCCTGGGCCATGCACGCGATGCGATCCGTTTCCTTCATCCGCGCCTGGGGGACGTTGACCAGTCGCGTGGTCCCCTCGGCGTAGGCCGCAGTGACCGCCATGGCAGGCAGGGCGTCGGGCGTGGCGTTCATATCGATCTCGATGCCCTTGAGCGAGCCGGCCCTGATGGTGACACCGTCGGAGTCGATGACGATGTCCGCGCCCATAGCCCGCAGGTAGTCCACCACCGCCTTGTCGGGCTGGCTGTCAGAGAAGTCCAGACCGCGCACCGCAACCCGGTCGCCGAAAAGGGCGCCGGCACAGAGGAAGAATGTGGCGCTGGAGAAGTCGGCGGGCACCGGCAGGTGATACGGCTTATAGCTCTGGCCGCCCTTGATGTGGAAGCGGCGCATTCGATCGTTCTCATAGACGATGCCTTGCTTGTCGAGCCAATCCAGGGTCATCTGCGCGTAGCCCGGCTCGTTGAGCAGAGTCACGTTGATCTCGGTGTCTTGCGGTGCCAAGGGGGTGCACATGAGCAGGCTGGTGAGGTACTGGCTGGTCTTGGCTTCGATGGAGGTGCGGCCGCCTTTCAGGCCGCCCCAAACCCGCACGGGGGCTTTACCGTTGCCCTCGAGACTGACGCACCTGGCGCCGAGATCCTGCAACGCGTCCATCAGAGGTCCGACGGGGCGGGTCTGGATCTGGTCGTCGCCGGTGAAGGTGGTGCATTGGTCTGGTGCGGCCAAGGCGGCTGAGCCCATGGCGATTCGCAGCGTCGTGCCGCTGTTGAGCACGTCGATGGTCTCCTGCGGCGGGACGATGCGGCCGCCAACGCCGGTGACCTTCCAGACGTTCTCCTGGCTCGTGTCGATCTCGGCACCCAGCGCGCGGTAGCACCGCACGGCGGCTTCGCTGTCGCCCGAGAACAGGGGGTTGCGGATGAGGCTTTGGCCCTCGGCCAGCGCGGCGATGGCTACGGCGCGGATCGTATGGGACTTCGACGCGGGGATTAGAACGCTGCCGCGTAGTCGCGATCGTCTGGAGACAAGTTGCATGGTCACCTCTCTACCGAAGTTGATCAAAGCGAGTCGATCCGGCAGTATACCCTATGCCACCGTTCCGTCAAGATGCCCGCGAAGTGGGTTCTCCCTTTAAGCTGCGTCGAACCGAACGTGTCGTATTTCAGAACCTGGTTTCATAGAAGAGGCAATTGCCTTGCCGCCGGCGTGGCACTACAATGGACAGTGGATTGGTGGAGGATCATCAAGGGCGGTGCGGCCGCTCCGGGCCGGTTCCGGAGCCTTGACGGGAGACCGATGATGGCGAAGATGTTTGCGATGTGCGGATTGGACTGTGCGGCTTGTCCCGCTTTGATCGCCCACCAGACCGACGACCAGGCCCTGCGGACGAAGACCGCCACGGAGTGGTCCAGGCAATTCGGCGTCGAGATTCCGCCCGAGCAGGTCAACTGCGTGGGCTGCCTGAAGCTCAAGGGCCCGCACATCGGCCATTGTGCCGAGTGCGAGATCCGCCGGTGCGGCCTGGAGCGACACGTCAAAAGCTGCGCCCTCTGCGACGACTACCCCTGCGAGACCATCAATAAGTTCCTCGACCAGGTCCCGCCCGCCAAAGCCAACCTCGAAACCCTCCGCCGCACCCGACGGGCGTGAAGAGCGAGAGCAAACGCGGCCGGTCCGCGATATCGCGTGACGGGAAGGACTTGCGATGCGGTCATGCATGACAGACTCAGGCAATGTGGTTGGTAATGGGCGACTAATCATGCGTTACGCCCTTGCTTCGGCGATTCTGCTTCGATGTGATCTTGTGCGCGCAGCGAACACAGCGAGAACGGAGCCGGGGCACAACCTTGTCTCATGTGATTAGGTGCATCCACGACATGTCCACGAACGGACGACGGATGCTCGGAAATGGTGTCGCCGATTACAGAACTGCCTATCATAGGAGAAGTCAAATGGCGATAGATGGACCGTTCTCAGAGGAGATGATTCAGGCGATATTTGGACACGAAGCAGCAGAGGACGAAGACAAGGACAGGTTGCGCCAGTACTATTTCAAGAGTTCGGTATTTGACCGCGTCTGCTCTGATCTCCCGCTTCGCATTCTCGTAGGGCATAAAGGAATTGGGAAGTCTGCCCTGATATCGATCGCCATGCAGGAGGATACTGATGATGGCATCCTCGCGGTTCTGATTCGTCCCGACGAGGTCCATGAAATCGACACAGACGAAAAGGATCTCCTGGCATCAATCCGATCCTGGAAGGCAGGGCTGCTGCGCATCATTTATCAGATGGTTCTCAGCAGGATCGGAGTCCCATCCCCTGCAAAGACTACTATGATTGCTAAGGGAGTTCAATTGCTGGATTTGCTTGCCGATGTCTTACGCCCAGTGCTGGAGAGGGCGATAGATATTGAGGCCTCCCAGCGTAGAGTCGCGGAACAGTTTATGAAGGAGAGGAAGCTTCGCGTATACTTGGATGACCTTGATCGCGGTTGGGCAGCGACGGCGGCAAGTATCTCTCGGCTTTCAGCACTGCTGAACGCGTTACGTGATATTTCTCGCGAATCTGAAGGAGTGCAGTTCCGTGTTGCTCTGCGATCGGATGTGTATTTTCTCGTACGAACGTCAGATGAATCCACTGACAAAATTGAGGGTGCGGTTGTATGGCACACATGGACAAACCACGAGATCTTGGCAATGCTGGTGAAACGTATTGAGTCTTTCCTCGGACGCGAGAGAACTGAAGAAGAGCTGATTCGCATGAAACAGAAGGATCTGGCATCGTTCCTTTACGGTTTCATGGAGGAACGCTTCCAGGGCTATGGAAAATGGCAAAACATCCCCACCCATCGCATGCTCATGACACTCATCCGCCGTCGCCCAAGAGATCTGGTGAAACTTTGTACGTTAGCAGCCCACAGAGCGGCTAGTGAAGGACGCTCAATCATCATCACGGGCGACTTTCTTTCTATCTTCGATGAGTACTCACAAGGCCGACTGCAGGACACGTTCAACGAATACCGTTCAGAACTGCCTGCGATTGAGCCACTTTTGCTTGGTATGAAGCCGTCCCAGAAGGAGTGGAGGGCGGGTCATCGATATACCTACACAACAGATGAGTTGCTCCATAAGATTCGCAATGTTCAGGCCTCAAATCAAGCTTTCAGGTTTTTTGGCAAGCAATCTGCCGCGTCTCCGAAAGAACTGGCTGCCTTTATGTACAAGATCGGTTTCATCACGGCGCGCAAGGAAGTCGACGGCAGAATCGTACGGAAGTACTTTGATGAGAGCAGGTATCTTTCTCCGACGTTCAGTGATTTCGGATTCAACTGGGAGGTACACCCGGCCTATCGTTGGGCTCTGCAACCCGATACGCCAATGAAGGTGTTCGACAACTTGGACCCGACGGAGGAAGAAAATTGAATTCTCCCATCTGCAGACCGCCCAGGGAGGGCCAGCCCTATCTTCGCCGGGCCGGTAGGGGGGCTGTACTGGGGTAGTTGAGGGTGCGCGGTATGTCTTTCGTTGCCCTGGTAGGCAGGTGGAGAGTGAGTGGCAAAACGGAATGATGTTGGAGGAGCGGCGTTTGAGGGTATAATGCGCCGTGTTGTGGTCTGGCGGGATGAATGCACTGCCCACATGCGGGAAGCAGTTGTCGCCTTTCCTCTTCAGGAGCGAGTTGCCTGTATCTCTACGATGGCGCGTGGTCAGGCGGGGGTTTCGGCGGCGGCCTGGTTGACGAGGAACAGGACGGCCATGCGGACGGCCAGGCCATTGGCGACCTGGCGGAGGATGACGCTGTTCTGTCCGTCGGCGACCTCGCTCTCCATTTCGAGTCCGCGGTTGATCGGGCCGGGATGCATGACCACGATGTCGGGCTTGGCCCGCTGCATCCGCTCGACGGTCAGACCGAAGTACCGCGAGTATTCACGGATAGAGGGGAAAGGATTGCCGCCCAGCCGCTCGAACTGGATGCGCAGCATGTTGATCACGTCGACCTTCTCGATCACCTCGTCGAGCGAGTAGCTGGTTTTCACCGGCAGTCGGTTGGCGTCGGCGGGCATGAGCGTGGGCGGCCCGACCAGCGTGACCTCGGCTCCCAGCTTGGTCATCGCCCACATGTCGCTGCGGGCGACGCGGGAATGGGCGATGTCGCCGACGATGGCGATCTTGAGCCCTTCGAGCGAGCCTTTCATCTGACGGATGGTGTAGACGTCGAGCAGGGCCTGGGTGGGGTGTTCGCAGTAGCCGTCGCCGGCGTTGACGACACAGGCGTTGATGTTCCGGCTCAGCAGCTTGGGCGCCCCGGCGGCGTTGTGGCGGATCACGACGATATCGACGCCCATTGCTTCGAGGTTCCGCGCGGTGTCCAGCAGCGTCTCCCCCTTGCTGACGGAGCTGTTCTTCATCGTGAACTCGACGACGTCGGCGCTGAGTCGGCTGGCGGCCAGCG
>Ga0116146_1000906_pt1 | contig 33592 bp, 18 predicted proteins | sample AD_JPNHG2_MetaG_FD_89748 | JGI IMG/M metagenome (GOLD analysis project Ga0116146, IMG submission 89748) | Active sludge microbial communities of municipal wastewater-treating anaerobic digesters from Japan - AD_JPNHG2_MetaG | ecosystem: Engineered > Bioreactor > Anaerobic > Digestate | place... | reverse complement strand
CCGTCGCAGAGGCGTTGCGGCGACAAATGCTGGACGGGCATCTGGCCGCCGGAGTCAAGCTGCCCGCCCTCCAAGACTTGGCTGAGCAGTTCAAAGTCAGCACCCATACGGTCCGATGCGCAATTCGGATTCTTGAGCGCGAAGGATGCGCCTACCGGGTGCCGGCCGTCGGAGCCTTTGTCCGCCCCTACGGAACGGCGCCTGTCTCGAAACAGACCGTCGTCGCCCTCGTCACCTACGACATCGGCGGGGCGTTCGAATTGGGGATCGCACGAGGTATCGAACGGGCTTGCCAGGACCGCGGATGGGAACTGCAGATCTATGATTCTCGTTCGGACCCCAAAGCTGAGGTGCGAAGCCTCGAACGCCTTGAGCGAAATACGGTTGCTCGCGGGGCGATCATTCTGCCGACGGGTAACGATGACAATATCGAGGCGCTCTTCAAACTCAAGCTGGGCGGCATGCCGATGGTTCTGCTGGACCGGTCCATCCCCGGCTTGAAGGTCGATACGATCGAATCGGAACACGAGAAGGGGGCGTACCAGGCCACGCAGTATCTTCTCGATCGGGGACACGAGCGCGTCTACATGTTGACTGAGCCTCCAAGCGTGTCGTCGATCGCCGCCCGCATCCGAGGTTATGAGCTTGCGCTCCGGAACCGCGGCATCAACCCCGGGCCGCAGTGGCGAGTGGAGGTGGACCCGGAGATGTCGGCTCGCGGTATCCAGGAGGATCATCGGTGGTTGGGTGGGTACCAGGCGGCATTGCGGGCTCTCAAGACGTTCAAGTCTCCGCTCGCTTTCTTCACGCTCAACGACTACATCGGTTGGGGCCTTTACAAGGCTTGCAGGGAAATGGGACTGCGGGTGCCCCAGGACGTCTCGGTGATTTGCTTTGACGATTCCGACATCACCCGGGCAATGACGCCGCCCCTGACTGTCATAGCCCAACGAACCAATGAACTCGGCCTGAAAGCGGTCGAGTTGCTCGAACGACGACTGTTGGCCGACAACAAGACCATGAAGCCTGAACAGGTCCGAGTGGACGTGGATCTGATTGAACGACAGTCCGTGGCGGATCTGCGCCAGGCCTGATGGTCGAGACAATGCAGCTCAGGTATTCGGAGGTACAGCTCATGTACGCACGTACCGATTGTCTCACGGGCACATGGCGGCGGTTCCGCATGTCGCGTCGCACCCCCGCATGCAAAGGATTCACCCTGATCGAAGTGCTGGTCGTGGTCGCGATCATCGCGCTGCTCATTTCCATTTTGCTGCCCTCTCTCAGGCAGGCCCGCGACCTGGCCAAGAGGGTCATGTGCAACACGAATCTTCACGACCTGGGCATCTGCCTCAACACATATGCCCACGAGAACAACGCGTTCTTCCCCCCTACGCCGTACTTGGGCTCGACGCCGTCATCAAACCCCAACGAGCCATGGGGGCCTGGTGATGACAATCTCTTCATCCTCTGGTACCGCAAGTACGCCCGCAACATCGCAAGCTTCTCGTGCCCGGCCACGACCTATCGTGTCAGGACGCCGGAGAAGATCGTGAAGCAACCCGCGCTGAACGGCTTCACTGTGGAGATCACCACCAACGGCATCGTCGGACAAAACGACTTCGAGCACCTCGCACAGAAGGTCTCAAGCAACGGGTTCGGCACCAGCTATGAGTACAACGGCTGGTATACCCGGGGTAGCAAGCTCCCGGTGATAAACTGGTACTTCGCCAGGCCACCAGACTGGACCCCTGACCATCCACTCTGGCAGGGCAACAAGCCGCTCACGTTGAACGTCCTGAAGCCCGCCCCCTCGCGCACATTTATCATGCATGATGCGGATGAGAGCGGCAACGTCATGGGGGCGCCCGGGACCCTGGGCACTGACAGCAACAACTACCCTGAGTCTTGGGACAATCACGGTGACAAGGGCATGAACATTCTCTTCGTTGATGCCCATGCAGAGTTTTTCATTCGCAGCCGCGTCGGCAGTGTTTGGGAATGGAAGAAAATGGTTCAATGACGTTGTTGCGGTGTCTGGTCCCGGCTTCGGCGCGATCAGCACGTCCGTCTGCCGGCTGCGGTCGACATCACGAGTGACGCGGCCATGGCATGGCCCCGCGGCTCAGGTATTCAGGAGGAATGGGGGATGACGAATGCTCCCGACACGTCGCCCGGCTGGTCACGAAGGGTGGTTATGCTTGGTGCTATCGTGGTCGTCCTGCTGGGGGTCTGCTGGTGGACTTGGTCGGACAATGAGTCTTCCACCGTGCTGCGCCCGGCGGTCTGCTTGAGCTGTGGCCATGAGTGCGAGGTCGCCGTGGGAGACGCGCCGAGCCTGGAGAAGTGGCCGCGAGAGTGCCCCAATTGCAGCAAAGCGAGCCTTTATCTCGGTGTGAGATGCAATCATTGTCGCAAGCTGATTCCGATAAAGGGCGCCTCCGCAGGGCAGACCGGAGATTCGAACACGTGCCCTTGGTGCAAGTCCGAGCACAGAGAACATTAGCGGATAGTGCTCGCCGCACGTCGAAATCCAGGTCAATCGGGGTAGCGGGTGAGGCACGCCGGCAAGAGCACCCATGGCAGGGGTTGGGCAGACCCCACTGAACAGGCCGAGGCTGGTCGTGAGTCTCGGGGTACCGCGGTTTGGGAACACGCCGCATGCATTCGTGCTCCGTCCTCCGATCCGGAGCAACGCGGCGGTAAAACTAAACGGCGAGAGCACAGTCGGATGGTAACGTCTACCGCTCAGCTCCCGATGTTCGGCAGCGAGGGAAGCGATGGTTGACGTGAGCAAGAGCTCAATCTGAGAGCAGTGTGCATGAAGCCTTTCTCTCGAATCAGAATCGTTGCCGCTGTGGTCGTGGCAGCCGCGATGCTCTGCACGGTAAAAATGGCCATTGGCGACGAACAGGGCACCGCGCAGTGGCGACTCGCATTTGAAGACTCGTTCGATCGGCCTCAACCCGGCGAGCAGTGGGACTTCGTCCTGGGCCAAGGCAAGATCGTCGACGGCCGGATGCACGTGGCCGCGAATAGCGATTGCGTCGTGGCCATGATAAACCGCGACTTCGCCGACGACGTGCGGCTGGAGTTCGACGCCGAGACGGACCCGAAAATGCCGCCCTGCGACATCGCCTGCGGTCTGGGTGGCAGCAACTTCATCAATTACGGCTACCTCCTGCAATTCGGCGCCCGTGGCAACCAGGCCAATCAGTTGTACACGTCGATCGCCCGTTGCATGCCATACCAACTCGATGAAAAGCCGCCATTCGTCATCGAATATGGCAAGACCTACAAGTGCGTCGCCGAGAAAGAGGGTCGGCGGGTCAGCTACACAGTCAACGGAACGAAACTCCTGGAAGTCACGGACCCGGACGTGCTCGGCGGTCCAGGTTTTCGCCGCGTCTGCCTGGTGACGTGGAGCGGTATGTATGTCGACCACGTCAAGGTCTACGAACGAGTCTCGCCGGCACCCGACGGCCCCATCCTGATCCGCAAGCCGGAATCCCTCGATTTCGGTTTTCGCTGGGAGAACCGCACGCTTGCCTATTCGGGAGGCAAGTCGCTGCCCGAACAAGTCCGGTCCGGGATCGAAGCCTACAACGCGAGGCAGTACGCCCGAGCATTCGAGCTGCTGACTTCCGTGAAGCCGCCCACGCGCGAGAGCGTGGTCGCATCGGCTTATGTTCTCGGCGACTTGGCGTTCTTCGAGAAAGAGGCGGATCAGCAGAAGGTATGGGAGCTTGCGCAGGAACTGGCGAAAACTCATCCGGACAATCCGGCGACCTCTGATTTCGCCCTGCTGGCCAAGTGGTTCAGCGGTGTGACCATTCCGAGTCGCAACAAACGAGATGCCGAGCGGATCTTCCAGATCGGCCCCGAGAACAACCCCTTCTACTACAAGGCAATGCTGTACCGCGCACGGTACCACCTGGCTTGGGCCCGCGAGTCAGGCCTTCAGCGGCAGTCTCAGGAAGCACTGGAGCTTTTTCTCGCCCTCAAGAAGCTCTGGCCCGACCACCCGGGAATTGCCGACCTGACCGGTGAACAGACGGCCTGGGGGCCGGAGCTGATTCGGGCTGAGTCCGAGGGGCCGTTGTGGGCTCGACTCTTGCAGGAGGGACTGGCTCGCTCGCACGCCATTCTCAACTGGTGGTTTACTGAGCGGCAGGCGACCGACGGGCAACTGGGCGGCGGCTGGGGAGATGACGTTGAATTGCTGCGATCGTGGGGAATGCCCGCGTGCATCACCAGCGCTCAGCAGATACCCGTCGAGGGCATCCGGAAGCTCGCCGACGGCGTCTGGGAACATGTGCTGCACGGAAACGGATACCCCGAAGACGGTGACGTGGAGCACGCGGCGGAGCCGGCCGCTGATTCGCAGCCCTTGATGATGCTCCTTCGCTACGGCAACCCCCAGTACGTCGAGCGGAACCTGAAAACGGCCAGGTTTCTCCGCGACGTCGCAATGGGAGTCAACCAGCGCGGCTTCCTGCAGTTCAAGTCGTGCTATTTCGGAACCGACGGCGTCAACCTGCATCCGAGCGCCGTCGGACAGAACATCTACCATTCGCGGCCCATGCGACACTTCGTCTGGCTGGCTTGGCACGGAATTCCGCAAGCCCGCGACGTGTTACTGGTCTGGGCGGACGGCCTCCGCGAGATCGCCATGGCCGAGATCGGCCCAAAACCTGCCGGCTACATGCCCTTCACCATGTTCTGGCCCTCGGGCAACATCTATCCGCCCGAGAACCGTTTTTGGCTGGATGAGAGGGTCCACGCCTATGGTATGTCGCCAGGCAAGCTCTGGAAGTACCATTTCCCCCTTTGCAGCGCCTACTACTTCAGCCGCGATCGCAAGTTCCTCGAACCGATCGACCGGATGATGGACCTGGCAAGCATGTCTTCGGGTCGCGCGGAGTATGACCAGAGCCTGCCTCGCGATCACCTTAAGAACCTGTTGGCCGATCTGTCCCGTGAGCCGTCGGTCGAGGTGACCACGCTCTACCGCTGGTTGACGGGCTCATCAATCTACGACGAATTCGGCCTGTCCGAATCGATGCGTCTGCAAACGGACAGGAACATCGACCGTTTTGCCAAGGCCCTTGAGCCCGCGATATCAGACCTGCGGATCAACTGGGCGGCAAAGACAAGCGAGGTCCTTCAGACGGACCGTTTTGACATTCCCGGCGACTTCTTGATCTTCTCGGCGTACACGGGCGCCGTAACCTCGCTCATCGAAGACGGCCTGATTCCGACGATCGCCGTCACATGGGACACGCCTGATCTGAACTTCGCCGCACTGGTGTTACACGCTTCACCCGACCGCATGCGCGTGCTTATCCACAATTTCAACAACGACCCTATGCCGGTCGGCCTGAAACCCTGGCAACTCGTTCCCGGTGAGTATCTGCTGAACCGGGGTATCCAGCAGAGCGACGGCGCCCGACCAATCACCTGGGAACCCCCCGTCAGAATCATCCACAAATCCCGGGGGACGCCGATCCATCTGGACCTTCCTCCGGGCAGAACCTCAGTCATCGAGTTGAGATTACAGAAGGCGATCGCACGGCCGCCGCTTCTTCCCGATCTCGCTGTGGGCCGCAACGATGTGACGATCACCGGAAACGATGTACAAGTCACCGTACACAACATCGGGTCGGCGCAGGCCGGCGAGTTCAACCTGATCCTTGAAACTGAAAGCGGCGACGGGTGGGCGGTCGTCTCCGAAGTCAAGATGGCCGGGATACCGGCCGTTACGAATCTGGAGCCGGCCATAGCGCGCGCCGTCTTCAGAAACGCCGCCCCGAAGCGCGGTGCCCGGTTCAGGGTGGCCGTGGACCCCGAGGATGGTATCGAGGAACTCTACGATCTGAACAACCAGATCATCCTGCCCGCCGAGGAAGTCTCCTCCACCGGGCAACAAGCGATGCCCATTGCCCCGACCACTCTGTATCTGACTGAGAACGAGGGCTTTGCCACGTGCGTGAATCGTCTTCATCCCGGCAATCGCTTCGGCTACCGGTTCCACGAGCACACGCCGCTTAAGTACGGCCCGATTCCGCAAGATCTGCAGGCCGCCGGTATCGATCCTGGTGAGGTGATCCGCCTTGAGCAGGACTTTGCCCGGCGACCCAAGGTGCTCAAATACGCGGTGCAGGTCGACGGGAAGGACTGGATCCCGCAACAGTGGACCTTCTACATGGCTCCCACCGGCGATGGCGTCGACCTGCTGATGGTTGTGGAAACCAAAGACCAGGGCCTGAACGAATACTACGGCATTCAGCAGTGTTTCCGCCTCAGCGGCAAGACCAACGAGCTCTGGCGCCGTCCGATCGCCGATGCCCCCGCTTTCAGTGAATACGACCTCTGGAACCTGGATGAAAAGGATAAGCCCGACAAGACCAGTCTGACGTACGTAGTGCGCCAGGGTGTTTGGGCGACTTTGCCCGCCTCGCCGGAAGCAGTCGGGGCCCGCACGCCGCTGGGCGTCCATGTGGACCGCCTGCTGACCGGCGGCAAGCTGGAGGCCATGCCCCTGATCGGGCCCTACAAAGCCAGGGCACAGGCACCCATCGATTACGGACTGATCACGCGGATGAACCGCGAAGGCAACTGGGTCTGCGCCATCTACTGGGACCGGACCTCGCACGTGACGAACCATCATCCCGCCGACTGCCTGCACAGCATCGTGAACATCGGCGGGATGCCTCCGCATGCCAAGCGGGCTATTCGTGGGAAGATCTACTGGTTCGAAGGAGGCCTGGCCGACCTGCTCGAACACTGGGGCCGCGACTGGCCCGACCGCCTGCATCGGATTGAAGGTGACAGTGAATGAGGCGATTGGTCCGACATCTAGAGCCTTGCGGTGCGATATCTGTGCGGTTTGCGCGCATGTTTCTGGATCGCAGTACGCTTGGGTTGCGGCCCGCAAAAAGGCGGTCCGCCTTGGACCTTACGGCCGGAGATCTGTGCGGCTTGCGCGCACGGTGCCCGGTCACCGCATGCTTGGGCCTCGGCCCGCAGAAAGGCGCTCCGCCTCGGCGTCCCTGGAATTGCCTGCTTCCGGGCGCGAGCTTGTGCGAATTCCCGTTTGCTCTTGGATTCCGCCGGCGGCCGGATGCTACAATGCGTGAAGAGGGTTCGTGAGGAGAAGAAGCTATGCGGGGGTTCCCGGGCGGACTGGTCGTGCTGCTGGCATCTACGTCGGTGTTGGCCTCCGACTGGACATTCAATCTGCCCGCGCGGCAGTTCATCTCCGGCGATCGGCTCGTCAGCGCAAGCGTCTTCCACTGGTATACGGCCACGGGCGGCCAGTTATCGGGTCCCTGGCGACCGGTCGAGGGACGGGCGAATTGGACCGGAGAGCCCGATTTCTGGATCCGCCAGATCAAGGACATCATGGATGCGAACATCGACGTGATGTACGTCCACCTTATCCCCAGCTCGGAACAACAGCGGGTCAACCTGTTTGATGCAATGTGCCAGTTGCGCCGCCAGGGTTACGAGGTGCCCAAAGCAGTGCCCTTCCTCGACCCCGCGATCACATGGTACGGCAAGCCGTTCCCTGACGTCGCCACGACCGCCGGCAAAGACGAATGGGTCAACCAATATGTGCGCTACTTCAACCAGTACTTCTCCAAGAACCCCGATGCTCAAGCGGACGGATATCTCGGAATCATGAACGGCCGCGTCATGCTCGATACCTGGCACATGGAGAACGTCGTCAACTACAGCCAACTGACCCGCACCGATGTGGAAACGCGGCTGAAGGCGGCCTTCGGAGCCACGCATCCTGTTTTCAACAACGGCGTATACCAGATCGCCACACCCTGGTCGGGGCTCTATCCGTCGTGGTGCGACGAGTTGGTCTGGCAGTTTTCAACCAACTCCTACCTCGTTGAGTGGGCGGGCTCACCACAGGTCCGTAGCTACACGGTCAAGCCCGGCTACTGGGACCAGAACATCCGTAATCCGGGCTTCTTCCTTGCTCGCGACGGCGGAGTGCACTATCGGGACGCCTGGCAAAGCATCATCAAGGACAGCCCCCAGTATGGCCGGGTCTACATCGAATCCTGGAGCGAGTACGACGAGGGTTCGGGAATCTATGCGGCCGACCCCGGTCCGCCCTACATCGTCCCTCCAAACCCGAACACCGACACGTGGTCTTCGACGGCCAACTCTCGGGAATACATCGATACAACCGCAACGTTCGCAGCGCAGTTCAATCGACTGGCGGAAAGAGATGCGCGTTTTCTTGCCCACGACATCCCAGCCGTCATGTATCCAGGTGAATCCATCGACGCAAGGATTGTTGTACGAAACGAGGGCAACGCCCAGTGGTCGAATGCCGGCTTCTACAAGCTCGGACTTCAGGGACCGACCTTGCTGAACTGCACGTTCGACAGTTCTGCAAACGGCTGGACCCTGGTGCGCAACGCTTTCGGCACATCCGGCAACACCGCCTACGAGAATGGGGACTGGAATGCGAGCTACGGATTCTCCGGCGGCGGCCTGCGGACCCGTACCGGCAACGTCGACAATACCGCCTACTACAACGGGGCCTCAACGGCCTGGGCCCGCACGTTCCATCTCGACCGGACGATGAACGTGAACATTGGCTTTCGGTATCGGCTGTTTCTGCCCGCTTCCCTCGAGAGCACCGAGGCCGGAGAAGCCCGCTTCGAGCTCGACGGACAGGCCTATGGACTCGGCGGTCAAAGCTACCTGGCTCGATTCTCAGGCGGTGCCGGAACCGACCAGGACACCGGATGGCGGGAGTACTCGCGAGTCTTTCGGCTGTCGGGCCCGGCCGACCACACCGTCGAGATCGGCGGCTGGAACAACCGCAAAACCGCCGCCGATGAATTCGTGGACGTTTACGTGGACGACTTTGTCCTTGTTGACGTCGATGGCGGGTCGCCTTTCGGACCGTCGCGGTTTCTGATCGACGACTCAGATGATGAGATCCCGACGTATGGCGGCATTTTCCGCGGACGGCCGAAGACCTTCGCCGTCAACCTGACAGCACCCGCTCTCGGGGCTTACACACTCCATTTCCAGATGCTCCAGGAGAGCGTGGCGTGGTTCGGCCAGAGCCTGGATGTCCCGATCGAGGTGCTTGCACTGGCAACGCAACCGATACCTTCCGACGGAGCCATTGACGTGCCCCCCTCAATCATCCTTCGTTGGACGGCAGGACAGACAGCGGTAGGCCATCGCCTGTACTTCGGCCTGGACTCCGAATCGGTCGGCAATGCGGAAGTTGACTCACCGGAATTCATGGGGCTGTTTCCCATCGGGAACGAAAGCTTCGATCCACCGGGGTTGCTGCGCCAGGGTATCGCACACTACTGGCGTGTGGACGAACTCCAAGAGAGCGGCCCTGTTCTGCACGGGCGAGTGTGGAGATTCACCACGGCCGTCATCCCAGGCGATTCTGACGAGGACGGCGACGTGGACCAGGAGGATTTCGGTTACTTTCAGGCATGCCTGTCAGGGACAGGACAACCGTCAGGACCGGACTGCGCCAAAGCCGACTTCGACGGAGATGGAGACGTGGATCAAGTCGATTTCGCGAAATTCCGCGATTGCCTGGGAGGACCGGATCAGCCGCCGGGTTGTTAAACGAGGGTGCGAGAAGGAACGCAAACCCGGTCGGCGCGATGGACGAAACAGACAGGGTTGGAGGGCCCCGGACAAAGGGGCATGCGGCGGGATATCGGTTTATGACATAAGGATGTGGTAGAATGGGTCGCACAAACACTATCAGCCTCTGCACATTGATCGGTTTGTTGGGCGCGCCGGGTTTCCCCGCGTATGCGGTTACCATCGGCATCAGCGCCGATGGGCGGTTTTTCACGCTCGACGGGGTGCCCACCTATCTGAAGGGCGTAAGCTATTACGGAGCACAATCGATCACCACGGCAAGTTACCGGACCTCAGACCTGGATGACATGGTGGCCGACGGCTTCAACTGGATCCGCGTCTGGGGGCACTGGAAGACGCCCGCCGGTGAGGATGTGTCGGTGCTGACCTACGACGGACAAGTCCGTGAACCGTACATGACCCGGCTCAAAACGTTGATCACCGAGTGCAACAACCGCGGGATCATCGTGGACGTCACTTTGAACCGCGACGCCTACGGCACGTGGGTGGGCGCTCGGACCCAGGCTCAGCACCTGACCTGTGTGCAAACCCTGGCTAACCAGTTGCTTTCTTATCGCAATGTGTACATCGACGTTTCCAACGAGCGGGACGTACAGGACGGTCGCTACGTCAGCTTGTCTGAATGCGGCGCTTTGATCAATGCCATCAAGGCCATCGACCCCACCCGGCTCTGTACCGCATCGAGCAACCCGAACTCGCAAAGCCAATTGTCGGATTTCAAGAACATCGCCAAGATGGATTTCATCTGCCCGCATCTGTGCCGGAGCTCCGGGTGTTCCGCCCAGACCATTGGCACGGTCAACAACTACTGCACCTGGATGACCAACCTCGGTTGGCGGATCCCGATCCATTTGCAGGAACCGTTCCGGCGAGGCTACACGACGTACAACCCGGTGGAAGACGATTACTTGCGGGACTGCAACGGCGGCAAACTGGCCGGTGCCGCCGGTTGGTGTCTGCACAACGGCTCAAATGCCGGGAGCACCCCGCCCCACCGCTCATTCCAGATGACCGACGGCGACGGCCGTCTCTATGCCCAGTGGGACAGCGTGGAAGTGAACGTCACCAATTGGCTCAGCCCCCACGTCGCGGGCAACGATTTGAAGGTCCTGCGCTATCAGCCGGAATACGACGAGCAACTGGCCAAGCTGATCGGCCGGCGGGACGGCTCGACCCGGTCGGCCAACGTGGCCCAGGACTCAGCGGGTTACCTCACCTACGGACCGTACATCACCCGCCTGCCCGCCGACAGTTATCAGGCCACTTGGCGGATGTCCATCGACAACGTGACGGCCGACAACGAGCCGGTGGTGACAATCGACGTTTACACAATCGACACGAACACGATCCTGGCCACCCGAACCATCACCCGGCAGGAGTTCACCCAGGCAAACGTCTTTCAGGACTTCACTTTGGACTTCGCCTACGGCACTCCCGGCAACCGGCTTGAATGGCGTACCTATTGGCACGACAACAGCTACCTCAAGCTGGATTATGTTGAAGTGCGTGCCCAACAAATGCCCAACCCTCCGGTGATCTGCGAAGTCTCCCCGGACCCGGACACCGTGATAGTCGGCCAGGAATACACCAGACAGCTCAATTTGTGCGGCGGCTACCCGGCCCCGACTTGGTCGGTGATCAGCGGGCCGAGCGGCGTGCAGGTCGGCAGTACCGGCTACGTGTACGGTTGGACGCCAACCTCGGCACAGGCCGGCCAGTCGCTCACCATAACCGTTCGAGCCACCAACAGCCAAGGACATGACGACGAAAGCTGGCAGGTTACGGTCCAGGCGCCCACGGTGCCGGTTTTCGAGGACATGTTGGTTGACACCAGCAACATCAGCGGCCAGTACGGTACAGGAACGTTCTCCTCCGGCGGCTACACGCTTTCGCACTCCGGCGGGTATGACGAGTTTAACACCAGCGAGCCGCGCAGCGTCGATTTCGTCTGGTACGACCGAATCGGGACGTGGAACGTCGGTTCAATCGAGTTCGACGTGAGCGGCCTCAATCCTTCCAGCGGCTGCACGAAAAACGAGCTGATGGCGGCTTGCGACAGCACGGGGCTCAATCCGGCAACCACCGGCGGCGACTACTACAACAGCCCCTATCAAGCCCTGATCCGCAAGAGTTACGACGATACATACGGAAACACCGACCGAATGAAAATGACCGTCGTTGGCGGCAACGCCACACGGGAGGAACGCTCCAACGTGCTGGGCTGGAACGGCGGCACAACCTATCGCTTCCGCATGACCTGGAACGGTTCGCAAGTCCGTTGGTGGAGGGGCACACCGGGCCAGACGCTGAGCGAGATCAGCCCGCCGTCGCCGCAAGCCGTGGGAACCTGGTCACCTCAGAAGTTGCACATTCAGTTGGGAGCGACCTTCCGCGCAGGGCCGCGCGGCGTGCAGGAAAGCGGCGGAGCTCCCGGCACGTGTTACTCGCTGCTACGAATCTACACGCAAGACCTGGGCAACACCCCGACGCCGCCGCGTGGCGGCGCAATAAATGCGGCTCCTCAGGTCGACGCCGGTCCCGATCAGACGATCACTCTGCCGGCCGTTGCCAACCTGGCCGGCACCGTTACCGATGACGGGCTGCCCAATCCGCCAGGCCAGGTCTCCGTAACCTGGACCAAGCAGAGCGGGCCGGGCACCGTTACCTTCGAGAACGCCAATGCGGCTGTCACGACCGCTTCGTTCAGTCAGGCCGGCACGTACGTGCTGAAACTCACGGCCAGCGACTCCGAACTGAGCGGTCAAGACACCGTCACCATCACGGTCAATCCCGCAACGACTCCCGATTTCGACGGTGACGCGGACGTGGACCAGGAAGACTTCGGCCTTTTCCAGGCGTGTCTGACAGGGTCGGGACAGCCTGTGGAGACCCTTTGCGCAATGGCCGATCTTGACCGCGACGGAGACGTGGATCAGGCGGATTTCTCGCGGTTTTATGAGTGCCTGGGCGGGGAAGATCTTCCACCGGGCTGCTGATCGGGAGATGGTGTGCGATGCAACGTCGACTCGGATCCTGTGCTCTTGGGATAACCGTCGTCCTGACCGTTCGGGCCGCGCTCGCCGCCGGACCCTCGTTGATTTGGTCGCAAATGGGCAGCAGCTACCGATCACCCGATCCGGAGGCCAACTGGGGCTTTTGTCCTCGCGAGTTCAATGGCACGCTGCTGGCCCCGATGGGAGATTACGGTGCCTGTGTGGTTAAACGATGGACGGGCAGCGACTGGGTCGACGACTTCCTTGACGACAACTGGGGTACCGGCCGCGATTTCGAGAACCTGACTTCTCTGACCGTCTACAACAACAAGTTGTATATGACGTGCGAGACGGACTCGAACAGTGCCTACAACCATGGCGTAATGGTCCGAGACTCGGCAGGTAACTGGTCGGTCTCGCTGCCCTATACCCGAACGGCCGAGGGGGCCATGCAATTCGGCTCGTTCGGCATGGCCGTCTTCAATGGTAAGCTCTACACAGGTGTGGTGCCCTATGCGGCAAACACCACGCTGACCATCTATGAACACAACGGATCGACTTGGACGGCGATCAAGAACTACAGGACCGGTGAGCAGTTGCGGGCCTGGTCGCTGGGTTCCGACGGCACCAACCTCTATGTCGGCATCGGGACCCGGGGACGCAACAATGCGGCCACGCTGGGTATCGAACGATACGACGGCAGCACCTGGGCTTCGGAATTGGCCGGCAAGGCCATGCATTCCATGGCCTTTTTCAAGGGCAGCATGTACGCCGGCGGCAACGGCAGAATCTACAAGCGAAACCCGTCCGGCGTCTGGACCGAAGTGCTCAACACCGGCCAGGCGTTCGTGATCGGCATGACGATCATTGACTACGGCAACGGCATGGAGATCCTGTACGCCGGAACCGAGAACCGTCCTCGCCTCTACGCGACCTCCGACGGTGCAGCCTGGGACATGATGCACGAGTTCGACACGACGTCGGCCGGCTGCTACGTCGGCCAGTTTCAGAACACTCCGGTGGCCTCGGTGACCTACTTCGAAGGCAGCACACCGAAGGTCGTGAAAGTCTGGCGCGGATCGCCGCAGGACGCTTCCCCCGTCATCACCGAGGTGTCTCCCGACCCGGATTGGGCCACCGTCGGAACCGAATACATCCGGCAACTGAGTCTGGCACAGGGCACTTCGCCGATCACCTGGTCCGTGATCGATGGTCCGGCAGGCACGCAGGTCGATAGTACCGGTCGTGTCCACGGCTGGACGCCCGCGCCTGCCCAGGCTGCGCAAGCATTCACGCTCACCGTCCGAGCGACGAATTCCGCCGGCAGCGATGATGAGTCCTGGCTGGTCCAGGTGATATCGCCGCCTGCGGACACGATCGCCGGCTTTCCATTCAACAGCGGGGCTGAGGGCTGGACGTTGCAAGCTTGGCGGTCCAGCATCCAGTACGACCCGGGCTATGCGATCTGGGATTCCGCCGGCGGCAACCCAGGCGGCAATCTGAAAGCCGGCGGTAACGGCGCGACCAACAACGCCGATAGCTGCACCCGCGAAGGCGGCTTGGCCACCAGGCAGATCTCGACGGTCGGATTCACCAATATTCAGATCGAATATGACGTGATGGCTGCCCTCAACAGTCCCCCAGCCGCCGGTTGTGACGGCGGATGCGTCGCAGATATTCTCGAGGGCAGTTGCGAAGACAAGCTGGTCGTCTACTACAGCACCTCGGGAACCGGCGGCCCCTGGGCTGCGGCCGAGCAACTCAATGAAGGTACCGATCTGCCGACGACCTGGACGCACAAGGTGATCAGGCTGGCCGCTGTGCCGGCCGCCAATGACAACCCCGACTTTGCAGTCCAGTTCAAATGGCAGTTCAACACCATCACGGATGCCGGACGAATCGACAACGTGATCGTCAAAGGCTCACCTCTCGACAACAATGAGGCCCCCCAGGTGGATGCCGGACCGGACCAGACCATCACCCTGCCCAACAGCGCGAACCTGACCGGCACGGTCTCCGATGACGGCCTGCCGAATCCGCCGGGTGAGATCATCGTAACCTGGAGCAAGCAGAGCGGTCCGGGAACGGTCACGTTCAACAATGTAAACGCGCTCCAGACGACCGCGTCATTCGGTACCGCGGGTGTCTATGTACTCAGGCTCCTTGCCACCGACTCACAGTTGACCGGCGAGGACCTCGTGACCATCACCGTGAATGAACCGACCCCGGCCGATTTCGACGGGGACGGCGACGTGGACCAGACGGATTTCGGGATCTTTCAGGCGTGCCTCTCGGGTACGGCACAGACACCGAGCACGGGCTGCGAGAAGGCGGATCTCGATGGAGACGGCGACGTGGATCAGTCCGATTTCGCCCAGTTTTATGACTGCCTTGGGGGAGCCGACAGTCCGCCGGGATGCTGATGGAGAATGAAGGTCATGATACGGTAATCCGGGAACAGAAACACACACAGGAGCTACCGCTCTCCCGGTATTGACCGAAGCCTGCAATCATGGCTGGTGTGGAGGCTCATCGGCGAGCATCCTGCGATGGTCTCCCGTCTACCAAGTGCTCTGCACGGAAGGATTCAGCGATGCCGACTCGTTACCTGACCTTGATCCTGTGGATCGCTCACGGGTTTGCCGGTATCAGCTTTGCAGTTGATGTCGGCAAGTATGACACATTCGAAACGAATGTGATGAACTACAACTCCTACAGCAACCCCTTCCAAAACGTCACCCTGAACGCGACCTTCACCTCGCCGTCGTCGCAGAACACCTCCATTCGCGGATTCTACGACGGGAACAACACCTGGCGGGTGCGGTTCATGCCCGATCAACTCGGCACCTGGACCTACACCTGCACGTTCAGTGATGGCGCACCGGGCAAATCCGGCTCGTTCTCGTGCGTGGCGAGTAACCTGCACGGGCCGCTCAAAACGGACACGGCCACGCCGGTATGGTTTGAGCACGCGGACGGCACGCCTTTCTTCATGCGGGCGTTTCATCTTTGGCGACCGGAGACCTTCACCGAGCCTGTTCTCGAACAGACGCTGGATTTCATGAAGGCCAACGGACTCAACGTGGTCGACGGGCCGCATCTGGCCAACTGGGGCACGGGGCTTAATCAGATCCCATGGGAAGGAAGCGACTACACCAACTACAAGCTGAGCGTCTGGCGACAGCTCGACGTCTATGTCCGCAAATGCGCCGAGCGCGGTATCGTCGTCTTTCCGTTCTCGATCCTGGGCGGTACCAACGGTATCCCCAAGATGTCCACCTGGGACCAGCGCCAGCGGTTCATCCGTTACTGGGTGGCCCGCTGGGGCGGATACTGGAACGTGGCCTACTGCCCCGTGAGCGAATATGCCGAGGCCTACTCCACCGCCGAGGGAATGCAGATTCTCAACGAAATCTATAACTCTGACGGCGGCCGCCACCCTGTTTCGATTCACCCGGGCAATACGTTGGCTGAGCCCGCAACGGAAATCAAGACCATGACGGCGTACACCTACCACACGGTCCAGGATAAACTCGACGATTGGAACCCCGGCCGCTACCAGCAGCTCATCACCTTGTACAACACCGCTCAAAAGCCCATATACGCTCAGGAAACCCTGTGGGAGGGCAACAAGTATCAGCCCGACTCCAGCCGGGATATGAACAACATGCGCAAGGCAGCCTGGATCACCACCACCTATGGCGGACAGATCAGTTATGCCGACGAATGCATGCCGGGACACCTGCCGCAAGACAACAACGAAACACTCTGCTATGCCATGCACGGGGCCTCGGTCAGTCCGCAGGGCTGGTTCTATCCCTACTTCAGCCATCTTGGCAGCTTCATTGAATCCGTGCCCTTCTGGCGGATGTCACTGCAGCCCGGCCTGGCCAGTACGGGCAACTGCCTGGCCAAGACCGACTATTGGTACGTGGCCTACACGATGGGCGGCAGCTTCACACTCAATCTCTCGGCAGCCGGCTCGGCGCTGATCGGACGGTGGTACGATCCTCGCAACGGCACCTTCGGTTCGCCGTTTTCCGTTTCCCCGGGCGGCGTTCGCACGATGACCCCGCCCGACAGCAACGACTGGGTGCTCTACGTCTGCCGCGACCTCGATGATACGCCGCCGGCGGCGGTTTCGTCCTTCACGGCAACACCTGGCGAACACCGCAACACACTGATCTGGACCAACCCGTCCAGTACCAACTTCATCGCCACAGTCATCCGCTGTAAGACAACGGGTTACCCCACCTCCCCCACCGACGGCGAGCCGGTGGTCAACCTGGCCAACATGCCCGGTTCCAGCCACACGTATGTACATTCGGGTCTCAGCGCAGGAGTCACCTATTACTACACCGCTTTTGCTCGTGATGATGAATACCATTATTCGTCGGGCGTCCAGGCCGGCGCCATCCCCCATGACCACAAACGGGTGTCGGTCGACCTGGGCACCACCGACATTGAGCAGGGCATCTACAATGTGCAGCCGAGTGACGGAGACACCGTCCCCGCCGACGTCGGCGGAAGGAATTGCCGCCGGAACGCCGTAGCGGGTAATGACAATTACATGTATTTCAACGTGACCGACGCCTACATGTACGCCGGTTATCGTCCCGTCTGCTACGTCAGCGTCGAGTATTACGACACCGGCACCGGTATCCTGACCCTACACTATGATTCGACGAGTGGTGCTTATACCAGCGGGGGAACCATCACTCTGACCGACTCCAATACCTGGAAGATCCGCGAATTCGCCCTGACCGACGCCTATTTCGGCAACCGTCAGAACGGTGGTGCCGATTTTCGTATCGCCTGCGCAAGCGGAGCGTCCTTCTATCTGAACGAAGTGAGCGTCGCCAACGTCTCGACCGTGGACAGTGCACCAGTGATCAACCCGGTTGGGTGGAATCCGGACGCAGCCTATGTGGGCGCGGAGTATGTCCGACAATTGAGCCTCGCCCAAGGCCGGCCGCTGCCATCCTGGACCATTCTCCAGGGACCCGGCGGCGCGGTCATCGACGACAGCGGGTTGCTCAGTGGCTGGACACCGTCTGCCGGCGAGGATGGGCAAACCATCACCTTCCTCGTCGAGGCCACCAACAGTCAGGGCAGCGACACCGAAGAATGGTCGGTGACGGTCGGTCCGGCCCCGCTGGCTACCTACGAGGCCGAAGGTGCGAGCATGGGTCACTTGGCCGGCACCGCCATCCCCGGAGGTTGGCGGATCACGACCGCAAACCCAAACACCTTCAGTACCTATGGGCCCTACACGAGCGCTCTGCCGGCCGGCCCGCTCACCGCCCGCTTCTGGCTTCGCGTGGATAACAACACGGCGGACAACAACGGCATCTGCCGACTGGATGTCTACGACGCCGATGGAGCCACCTTGCTGGCCGGTCCGGTCACCATCGCCCGGCGGCAGTGGACGACATCCGGCGTTTATCAACCCTTTGAACTCCCCTTCGCCAATCCGGGTGATGCACATCGTTTGGAATTCCGTACCTACTACATGGGCTACGCTCAGTTGGACCAGGATCGGGTCGACATCTTCTCTGGCGGAGACCTTCCGGCCACGGCAGATTTTGACGGTGACGGCGACGTGGACCAGTCCGATTTCGGATACTTCCAGGCATGTTTCTCGGGCTCCGCCTCGCCCTATGAGTCCGGATGCGAGAAAGCCGACCTCGACAGAGACGGGGCGATCGACCAGAATGACTTCGCCGTCTTCCAGAGCTGCTTGAGTGGTCCGGGAAATCCGCCTGACTGTTGACCCTGGACGCGCATTCGCAGACCGGAACCAGGCAATCTCTGGCTGCCTGCCCCCTCAACAACATGCCTGAACAGGAGTCACCATGGTTGCTTCTACAAGTGCTTCTGATGACACGATCTGTTTCTCCCAACTCAGTCGACGCTACGTGCGATGGCGGCGATGGATTGCCTGCTTGCTTGCGATCGCACCAGTGTCGTGCGGGAGGCCTGCTCACATGATCAACCCGGCAAGCGACTCGCGGCCACGACCGTTCAAGCGAGTGGTCGTTCTCGGAGAAAGCACCGTCGAGGGCGGAGGCTGGGTGCCCGCGCAGGAGGACCGCTACGCCGACGTCCTCGTGTCGCTCATCAATCGCGTGCAGGCCGAGCCCGTCGAGTACGTTAACTGCGGGATCGGGGCCAGCGTGATATCGCCGAAGAGCCCCGGGTACGCGGCCTCGCGAAAACCCAGCGCCATGGAACGGTATCAAACGGAGGTCATTGCGGCCGGGCCCGATCTGGTGATCATCGCGTACGGTCTCAACGACATGAGAGCGGGTATGAACGTCAATGACTTCATCAGCGAACTGGAAACCATCGTTCGCGACGTGCAGTCGTCTTGCCGCGCCCTGATCGTGCTGGTCAACGTATATCACATGACCGGCTACGGGTGGTATCCCCCGTTCGACCGCGGCAGCGTCGAGGCCACGCTGGTTTACAACGACGCAATTCGCCAACTCGCGGAGCGAACGGGCTCCCTGTACGCCGATGTGTACTCGGCCGAGGCCCGCGCCGACTGGGTCGTTCATCAGGACGGCGTGCACGCAAATAAGGTCGGGAACCTGCTGATCGCCAATAAGATCTTCGAGATCCTCGCAACGCATTGCTCAGGACTGTCGGAGGCGGTTCGCCGACATGACGAGAACACGGAATGGACCAAGGCCGTGCGGCAAATGCGTCACGCCAAGGTCGAGCCCGTCAGGAAACCGTGACGGCGGAGAAGCCCCGAGTGTCTCGAGCTCATCGCCCGTCCGGCAGCTTCATGGTGTCCCCGGTTTTCTGCTGCCATCGGCGGATCCGTTCGGTCAGACGGACGATTACGTCCTCGTGCCGGCCCGAATCAAAGAGGTTCCGTGTCTCGCCGGGATCGTCCCGTAGATTGAAGAGCTGGCTCCTGTCGGTGTCGCTCAGGCACAGCTTCCAGCCGTCGGGCGAAACAATGGTCCGGATCCGTGCCTCGCGGATGCGATCAATCTCGGCTTGGGAGGCGATCTTGCTGCCCCCCTCAACAACATGAACGCCCGTGCCCGGGTTCCATTCCATGAAAACATGATCTTCGGCCGCTTTCCCGCCTCGCATCAGCGGAACGAGGCTATAACCCGCAAGGCCGTCGGGAACACGCATGCCCATCAGGTCCAGCAGCGTCGGAACCAGGTCGATGTGACTCACCGGAGAGGTGATCATCCGCTGCTGTCGACCCAGCTCAGGAACACGCATCAACCAGGGAACCCGGACCGACTCCTCGTACATGAGCGTCTTGGTGACAAGCTTGTGGGAACCCATCATGTCGCCGTGGTCACTGGTGAAAACGACGATCGTCTTGTCGGAGAGTTTCAGCTCATCGAGCGCCTTGAGAATCTCACCGATGCTACGATCCACCTGGGTCACAAGTCCCCAGTACTTGCGCGTCAGCTCCTTAAAAGCGGCTTCGTCCCGGCCGTACACCCGGGCGCAGTACTCGCCCATGAGCCGGTAGCGCAGCGGCTCGTTGTCTTCCAGGGGATCGGAGAAGTTAGCGGGAAGAAACACCTCGTCAAGGCGGTGCTCGCGATCCAGCGGGCCAAAAAACGGCATGTGCGGCTCGAGGAAATTGACGTAGAGAATGAAAGGCTCATCGCGATGCCGTCGCAGGAACTCGCATGCCCGGGTCTCCAGGAATTTCGGCTTGCAGTGCTCGATGGGCAGACGGGAGGCAAATTCCCGGCCGAAAGTGCCGTCCTTCTGGTTTGGCTTATAGCCTTTCGAAAGCAGGAAACGATGGTAGTCGCTGCGCTGGGTCCGATCTCGACCCGGCCCGTAGTACCGGGCGTAGCCGTCCTCAATGGATACCATCTGCTCGAAGCCATGCTGTGGGAAGATCTCATCTCCCAGGTGCCATTTGCCCATATAGGCCGTGCGATATCCCCGATCGCCGACCAACTCAGGCAGGCAAAGAACCTGTCGTGGAAGAGGGACGTTATTGGTGGTACATCCACTGTTGTGCGGCCACAGGCCGGTCATCACCGACGAGCGGGAAGGCGTGCAAACCGGCTGGGTCACATAGGCGTTCCTGAACACGATGCTTTCCGACGCCAGTTTGTCCAGATTCGGGGCGTGGATCTTCGTATTCCCGTATGCCGCCATGGTGTCCGCCCGTTGCTCGTCCGTCCAGATGAACAGCAGGTTGGGCCCGCTCCGGCTCTGTTCGGCCGCCCATAACGACGCGCTCAGCAGCCCCAACAGGAGTACGCCACCAAGTCGCCCAGCCGACCCGATCGACCGCGAAAGACGCTTCCCATCATGATCCCGTGTCATCTTCGCTATGATCGAAGTCATTGACCTGTCCTTCCCGTTAAAGAAGCCTTGTGGCTACTCTGGCTGTCAGCCGCGCCCGGTATCATCAGCCTCCAGCCTCACGGAGAAACAACCTCGAACTCATACGAACCGGAGCCGATTTCGCAGACAACTGCTCCCCCCTCCTCGCGAACCAGATGCACGCCTCCCGCAGACTCGACCGGACGGCCAGTTTCGGTTACCCGGCTTGCCTTGGCCGCCGGCAGGAAGACGGTTGCCCTGCTGCCGACCGGGACAACCACATTCAGAGTAAATCGCTCGCCCTCGGCACGCCACCTGCTGGCCACCAGGCCTCGAATGGATTCGTATTCGGCCTCGACCGAGGTCAGTCCGCCGACCGGCGTCGGCCGGACGATGATGTGTCTGAAGCCCGGTTCGGCCGGATCGATATTGATGCCGGCCAAGCCCTCAAAGAACCATCGCCCGACCGCTCCGAGCGCAGCGTGATTGCGCGAATTCATCTCGGGACCCCTCTTGTCGGCATCCCAGAGTTCCCAGATCGTCGTGGCCCCCTGTTTGACCATGTATCCCCATGAAGGATAGGTCGTCTGCACGGCCAGGCGGTAGGCGACTTCCTGCTGCCCGTACCGCGCCAGCACCGGCATGAGATAGGCCGTACCCTGAAAGCCCGTGGACAGATGATCGCCGCGGGATTCGATATCCCGAACAACGTTCTGGACGACGGCCGCCGTTTCCGCAGGCGGCACAAGCCCGAAGTACAAGGGCAGGACATTCGCGGTCTGGGTCGAGCCTTGATACTGGCGTGTCTGTTTGTCGAAGTAAGCGTGGTTGAACGCCTCGGCGATCCGGCCGGCAAGGTCGGCGTACTTGCGAGCATCGTCAGTCCTGCCGATCGCCGCAGCCGCCTTGGCCAGCAGATCGGTCGAATGGTAGTAGTACGCCGCAGCCATAGGCGGTTTGGGTGATTGCGCCGGGGCAATCCAGTCCCCGTAACCATCACGTTGATACAGATGGTCCTTGCTGTGCCGCCCCATGAACTCGACCCAGCGAGTCATCGCCTCGTAGTTTTCCTCGAGAATCCCCTTGTCGCCGTAGAACTGGTACACCGTCCAGGGCACAGTGGTGATCGCGTCGCTCCAGCCTGGCGAACCGGCCCCGCTGCCGTAAACGGCGGGGGCAATATCGGGGACGCCGCCGTCTTCGCCCTGCCCGTCGGTCAGGTCACGCATCCACTTCGTGAAAAACCGGGCCATGTGCATGTTCCAGCAGGCGGTTGGGGCCATGGCCACCGCATCGCCCGTCCAGCCCATCCGCTCATCACGCTGCGGACAATCGGTCCAGACGCTGTACATGTTCGATCGCTGGCTCCACGTGACGTTCCGCCAGATCTGATTGAGAAGCGGGTTCGAGCATTCGAATCTGCCCGCCGGCGCCGCCGCGGAATGGAGGACACGGAACGCCAGGGAATCGACCGTGGGCTTGCCCGGATAACCCGTGACTTCGCAGTAACGAAAGCCATGGTAGGTGAATGTCGGTTCCCAGATTTCCTGCCCCTCGCCCTTGAGGATGTAGTAGTCCGTGGCCTCCGCCGCCCGCAGGTTGTCACGGTAGAGCTGGCCGTCCGGCCGGAGGATCTCGGCGAACCGGAGCCGAATCCATGTGCCCCGGGGGCCGCGGACACTGAGCCGGACGTATCCGGCTGCGTTTTGGCCGAAGTCGAATACGTACACCCCCGCAGCCGGCTCGGTGATCTGCACGGCCCGCAGTTCTTCGGTCACCCGTATGGGTTCACACTGCTCGGCGACAAGCTTTCCGCCTTGTTCCAGCTCGATCGCGGGCACCCAGTCGCGGGCGATGAAGGTTGGCGTGGCCCAGCCGGGCATTTCAAGTCGTGCATCGTATGTCTCGCCATTAAAAAAGGTGTTCCGAGTGATCGGCGAAGTGTGCGTCTGCCAGGTTCGATCGGTCACGACCCGCTCGCGCGTGCCGTCATCGTACTCGATCTCAAGTTGCAGGATGAAGCGCAGCGGTCCTTGCGAGAATGGCGGCTTGCGGGTCCAGCCCAGGTCGCCCGAGAACCAGCCGTTGCCCAGGATCGCTCCGACGGCGTTCTCGCCCTCGTGCAGGAGAGCGGTCACGTCGTACACCTGGTACTGCACTCGCTTGCTATAGTCCGTCCAGCCCGGAGCAAACACGTCGTCGCCGACGCGATGGCCATTGACGTAAAGCTCATACAGACCCAGCCCGCTCGCGCAGGCACGAGCTCTCACAACCCGGCGGCTGAGCGCGAAGACCTTGCGAAGGCACACCGAGCGCGGCGGGCCGAAAGGATCCTGGATCTGCTTCCAGCGGTCGGCCTTGTCAGCGGGCAGCACGACGGCGTGCTGCCATGTTGACTGGTCAAAGTCCGGCTCCTGCCATTTCGTCTGCTCGGTGGTATTCACCAGCCAATCGGCATCGGACGCGAGATCAAACAGTCGCCCGTCGACGAACCGAATCCGCAAAGCCGCCCGCAGGCCGCCGGGATCAACCGAGTTGACCACCTTAACGGCGATCACATTGAGGCCGGGCCGCACATCGGGCGTGACGTCGTACTCGCGCGGCATGTCCCAGTAGCGGCAGCCGCCGACGAATCCGCCGTTGACGTAGAGCTCAAACGCATTGTCGGCGTTGAGCTTGATGATAGCTTCCGCGATCTTCATCGAAGGGGCAAGGTCGAACGAACGGCGGAAAAAAGCGGTCGGTACCTGGGCCGGGGCATCGGGGACCCAGATCCACTGACCAAGTTGCAGCCCTGCACCCAGCCCTTTCAATTCATCGCAAGCGATCCACCGGGCTGTCCAATCGCTCGGCTTGAGCAGGCCCATCTCCCACCAGGCCGGCTCGCTGTACGCGGACACCTGGTCATCGCGGTCCCAGACCCGCACCTTCCAGTAAACCCGCGCCCCCGACAACAACGAACTGCCATCGTAGACCACGTGCACGTTCTGGTCTGAGCTGACCTTGCCGCTGTCCCAGAAGTCGCCCTGGTCGCGATCGAGCCTCTCGCTGCTGCCGGCGGCAAGGATCTGGTAGGCGGTCTGCTTTTCATCCCGGCGATCTGCGTGGAGTCCCCAGCTCAGCCGAGGTCGAGCCGCATCGATCCCAAGTGGATTGACAGCGTACTCGCAACGCAGTCGCAAAGGAGAAAGAGCCCCCGTCGCCGAAGCAGTCATCGTCGCAAGTGTGACCACTATAGCCAACATCAGGACTGCACCAGTGCCCCTCACGCCCACATTCGTCCACCGTCTCTCCAACTTTGCGGCAGTTCGCGGTTGCGCAAAATGCCTTCGCCTTTCAGAGACGTCTCCTTGCCGCCAGCGTTCCCGATCACATTAACAAGGGGGGACGCCTCGGCCGACAAGCCGGGCCTTAGTCTACCAATCCCAACTCCGCCAAACGGGCCCGATCACCGAGATGGAAACCTGATTTCAGCAGCTTCCGTTGAAGCTGCTTCACATCAACGGCCCGAGGCTCGATGCCGCTCTTGGCCGCCATGGCCGCCGCGGTACCGCCGGCCTGGCCCATGTACATCACCCCCTCGCGGTTGCGCAACAGTGTGTCTGGAATCCCGGAGGCACTACGTCCCACGGCGATCAGTCCGTCCGTCTTCTTGGGTATCATCACCCGGTAAGGCACGTCCGTCCATTCAACGCGCCCGTGTTCGTTCATCCAGCGGAACGCCCGCGGTTCGCCGTAACGATAGATGACGTCGTCGAAGCGCTTGCCCTCGCGACAGTCTTGCATCGTCAGCGTGTACTCGCCCTCGATGCACGGCCCGCCGCGACAACCCAGGTAAGGAGCGGTGAACAAGAGATAAGCATCTTCGCACCCGGGCACATTCTTTCGACAATGCTGTACGAACTCGAAGATGTACATGCGTACGCCTGCTTCCAACAACGAAATGTGCTCGGCATTGCCCGCATCGACCTTGGGATGAGGCCGGACCAGTTGGGCCTTGATGCCCCTCATGTGTCTCTCGGGACCGATCTCCACGAGGCCGCTGCATCCCACCTGGGCCAGGTCGCCGATGTCCTTCTTCGCCTCGAACTCAGAAGCCTCCATGCCTTTGAATCTGGCAGGGTCAATGCCCGCCACGACAGCCCAGATGCCCATGCCTGTTGGCGAATGATGATCGAGATCATAAGTTTCCGCCTTCGGCTGCAGGATAGGAGTGCCCGCCCGGCGAGCGACATCGGCCTCGCCCGTGGCGTCGATCACCACCTTGGCTTTGACCGCCTGACGGCCGGACTTGTTCTCTACGAACACACCGCAAACCTTGTTGCCTTCCATGATCGGGTCCGCCACGTAGGCGGACAGCATCAGTGTCACCCCGGCCTCCTTCAGCATTTTCAGGGCCACATAAGCGGCCTTGTTGGAGTCGGCGAGGGATCGTTCTGGCGTGCCAGACCCCAAAGCGAAATACTCCCGGCTAAACTCCTTCGGCAGCCCGGCCAAGCCCCCTTTCACCGGATCACCGGCCGGACCACTGGCCGGGGCGTCGCCGTGCTCGGCAATCGGCCCCTGCTGAGACATCATGCCCGGCCCGAAACTCCCTCCGACATAGCCGAACCGGTCGATCAGCACGGTCGTCGCGCCCTCCCGCGCCGCGGCCAGCGCCGCGAAAACGCCCGAGATGCCGCCACCGGCCACGACAACATCGACGTCATACGCAACGGGCACTTTTTTGGCGGGCTCCTTCACGAAGCCCAAAGAAGATTGTGCACCAGGCGAGGCGACCTGCTGATCCGCGGCCTTTGCCCCGGTGAGACTCGCCGGCAGAGCGACCAGAACCAGCGTCCACATAACCTTACAAACCATTGCCCTTGCCATGATGAATTCTCCACATCTTGACTATTCGTCATTGCATGCAGGCCGCCCTGACACGCCGATCCCATCAATTTCGCACCCAGATCGGGCTCGATATGGCCAGATCGCCATTGGCCTGCACGATGCGAGCGTAGTACCAGTCCTCCTTTGCCCCCTCGTCCGGCCCGTCAGAGAACTCAAGCCGGCCCGTGTAGTGCGGCGCGAAGACTAACCGCTGAAAAACCATCGATTCGCTCGTAAACGGGCCGGTAAACTCAAGGGTGTTCTCCGAGGACAGATCCTTGAGGCTCTTCTCTATCTTCATGGCGACAGGCCGTGTCATCGTACACTTGAGAACGGCTTGGGGGCCGCCTTCGATCTTCAGGACCACGCTGTTGTTGACCAGATCGCCGAGCGGTTCCTTGCGCGAGGTGTAGGAGCGGACCCGATACGACTTCTCCGACAGCTTCTCCACCCTGTTGCGCCGGTCCTCGTCGAACGGCCCGGCGCGGAAACAACCCTGGGCCTCGACGATTCGGCCGCCGATGATCTCCAATTCGAAATCCCAGTCACAGATGCGAGTCATCGCCAGATCCCCCCAGGGCCCCCAGCCGAATTCAACGCGGCATAGCACCGGCGACGACCAAGGCGGAGAATGAACGTCGGCGTCCGTTGGGAAGGCCCGAGCAACCACACGGCCGTTCTTGACCAGCTCAATCGACGCAATCTCATCCCAGCCGCTCGCCGTGATGGTGACCTGCCGGTTCGGGGTCTCAGGCAGGATGTCACCCATCCAATGGCCGTTGACCCGGAAGTCCAAGGCAATGCGATCGCCCGTGACCGCGAACGACCGCCGGGCACGCAGGGCCTCGAAAACCCCCTCCCTCGTCAACTCGTTCGCATAGAGGCCCACCAGCCCCTCACGATACGCCCCCGGATAGCCACTGTGATTGTCCGTGCTGGCGACAACGCCGACATGCGCGCCTCGGGCAAGGAGGGCTCGCAGGGTCCTCGGTGTCCACCGTCCGCCGTTGCTGTGGCGAACGTAGTCGAACGGCCCGCGGTCGTGCTCGGCCAGACCGTGCTCGGAGAAGATCTCCACGACCGGAGACACGTCCGTGTCAAGAAACTCGAATGCCGTCCCGCGCCACTGCCACCGATAAGCCGGGTGATGCGGGATCAGCAAGGCCCCCTTCTCTTTCGCAAAGGCCTGGACCTTCGATATGTGATCGAAATACTCCAGCGGCGCGTCGACGTCGGAGGGGTAGATCAGGCACTGATCACCGAATCGGCTCGAGTGCCATTCGTAAGCCACGAAGGGAACGAATCGCCCCGGCTTGTAGCGCTCTTTGGCCATCCGCCGAACCTCGTCCCAGTGTTCCCGCGTGGCCGCAAAGCCGTTCACCCATTTCTCGTGCTTGTTCTCGGGCATGATGGGCATGTCATGCCAGTGGCCGTGGGCGGTGAAGGCAAAGAAATCCAGGTGGCTCTCGGCGATCTCGTAGCTGCGCTGCAAGGAGCCCTTGCCGTATCCAACCGCATTGTGATTGTGGATATCGCCCCAGAAAAGCTGCCTGGGCTGATCGGCCGTCAAGCGGACATTGATCAGCAGGACAACAGATGCAAACACCGAAATGAACACACGTTGCCGAGAAGGAATCATCGTGAAACCTGCCTGTTGCACACCGCGCGATCTTATGCCATAATCCGCATGCGAGTCATCTCATCCGGCAAGACGAGGTTGTTCCGGATGAGCGAGATTCGCTCCTTCGCGGCCCCATTATACCGGGAAGACGATGCTTGTCCGGCAAGGCAAGCAGCGGAACTCGGCATGAGAAGGGACTTGCGAGAGCTGCTTTCTCCCCACCTGCCCCCAGGGAGCGAGCGGTTGACGATGAGCGGATCATCACTGCACTCGGACCCCTGTTGCGGAAGAAGTCGGACGGCATCGGTACGTCGTCGATGGCTGCGCTGAGCGTGGCCAGAGATGCTTCTGTTTGCGCATGTCGCCACAGAAGAACGCTGGAGATGCGCGCCGCGGACTCGAACCGCCCCCCCAACCGGTGCGCACGGAGAAAGCAGAAAGGACGTGAGGCGATCAATGCGTGCAAATCGACGGATAGGCACGATCCTGCTGTTACTGGTGAGCGCTTGTGATCGGGGTGCCTTGGCAGTTGATCTCTACGTGGCGCCGAGCGGGAAGATCGAGTGGTCGGGAACACTGCCGGCGGCCAACGCCGAGCATTCCGACGGCCCCCTGCCTTCAATCGCAGCCGCCCGAGACCTCATCCGTTCACGCCGGGCCAGCGGGATGTGGACGGACGAGGCCATCACCGTGCACCTGCGCGGCGGCGTTTACTACCTGGAGGAAACGGTCGTCTTCGAACCTCGGGACTCGGGAACCCCGGGCAAGCCGATTGTCTATGCAGCGTACAAGAACGAGCAACCGATCCTCAGCGGCGGGCGGGTCATCGGCGGTTGGCGCGACGCGGAGATCAACGGCCGACCCTGCTGGGTGGTCGAAATCCCCGAGGTCAAGGAAGGCAAATGGTATTTCCGGCAGTTGTTCGTTAACGGCAGACGCTGCCCGCGTCCGCAGGTGCCGGAACAAGGCTGGTACCAGTTCGCCGGCATCCCGCCACATAGTGAAAGATACTTGAAGAGAGAGAACGTGCGCGACAAGGCCAATCAGAATGACCGGGCGTGTTACCGCCCGGGGCACGTGAAGAAATGGCACAATCTCGGCGACGTGGAGTTCGTTTGTCTGATGAGCTGGGACGAGGCTCATCTGTTCGCCGCCAACCTGGACGAGGCGACCCGGACCATCGAGTTCACCCAACCAAGCTACCTGGGCGCCGGCAAGGTCATCACAGACGACAAGAACGGACGCTACTACATGCTCGGCGTGCGAGAAGCCCTCAACAAACCCGGACAGTGGTACCTCGATCGAGTCAGCGGCATGCTCTACTACCTGCCCGTGGCCGGAGAGACGCCGGACAACACAACAGTTGTTGCCCCCCGGTTGAACGAGTTGCTGTGTGTGCTCGGCGACGAACCCCGCAATCCGCTTGAGGAAAGAAACAAGACATTCTGGACGGGACCGCGGCTGATCGGCCAGGGACCCACTCCCAGGCCGATTGAGCATCTGGCCCTGAGAGGCCTGACTTTGAAGCACAATAACTGGTTCCTGCCTCCCGATAAGTCCGCCGGAGGCCAGGCCATGGCCCGGCTGCCCGCGGCCCTGTTCCTGCTCAACGCCCGGAATTGCCGGATCACCGATTGCACGGTCTCCCAGATCTCCAATTGGGCGATCGAGCTGGGCGCCGAATGCAGAGACAACGTGATCTCCGGCTGCACCCTGACCGACCTCGGCGCCGGCGGCGTCAAACTCAACGAGGACAGCCATCACAACACCGTCACCGATTGTGAGATTTCCAACGGCGGACTGGTGTTCCCCGGCGCCGCCGGCGTCTGGGTCGGCCACAGTTGGGCCAACACCGTTTCGCACAACCATATCCATCATCTGTACTACACCGGGATCAGTGTCGGCTGGGTCTGGGGATACTCCCGGCCCAGCAAGGCGGCCTGCAACATCATCGAGTACAACCACATCCACCACATCGGCCGGAAGCTGCTCAGCGACATGGGCGGCATCTACACGCTCGGCTCCTCTCCGGGAACCGTTCTGCGCTACAATCTCATTCACGATGTCGAGGCCTTCGCGTACGGCGGCCACGGCCTGTACAACGACGAGGGCAGCAGCTTCGTCCTTTTGGAGAATAACATCGTCTACCGGACCAGCCACGAGTCGTATCATCAGAACTACGGGCAATACAACGTGATCCGAAACAACGTGTTCGCCTATAGCGCCGACGGCACGGTCAACCGATCGGGGCAGAATGACCCCTTCTCGTTCACCATCGAGCACAACATCGTCTACAGCACGTTGCCGCGGATGCTGGACAACGGATGGCGCTGGAACAAGAGCGGAAACTTCAAGATGGACTACAACCTCTACTGGCGGGAAGACGGTCAGCCGTTCGATTTCCCCGGCGATCGATCATTCGAACAGTGGCAGCAATGGTGGGACCAGGACAGGCACTCGATCATCGCGGATCCTCTGTTCGTGGACCCAAAGAACGGTGACTTCAGACTGAAGGCCGGCTCACCGGCCGAGAGGATCGGCTTCAAGCCGATCGACACGAGCAGGATCGGACGACTGAAGTCCCATACGCCGGGATAATGGCGTCCGAGCGAGTCTCCGCCTGTGACGGAACGCGGCGAGAGGAGGACTACTGATGACAAGCGGCTCTCCAGTCTCAAGCTCCCGACTCCCCGGCATCCAGGCGACCGCCCTGTTTGTGCTCCGTCTGGCGATTGGATGACACTTCCTATGAGAAGTAATTGCAAGGTACGTGATCCGAACGGGACGTCCGCGGGTGACCTCCTTGAATCCCATCGGGTCCTTTCGGACTTCTTTCATTGGATCGTCGCCCATCCGCGGGTGCTGAGGGTGGTTGACCTGTTGAACATCTGGGGCTTGATCGGCATCGGCCTGGCCCCGTTCTTAAACCCTTTGACACGCTTGGCGTGTGCGTTCGGCATCCTGCTCCTGGTCCTGTACTACGTGTCCTTCCGGTAAGCCTGCATGAAACGGCGTGAGGCGGCTGGTATCGTCGGCCGTCGCCGCGAGGCGGCACGGAGGACGGCGGATGAGAACCGGAACGACGCGATCGCCCGCGAGCAAAACCTGTCGCCGGAGCAACGGCTGGCCTTCCACCAGGCCGAGAGCGGCCCGATCATGGAGCAGCTCCGGGCCTGGTGCATCCGGCAGTTCGATGAACGGCTGGTGGAGCCCAACTCAGCGCTCGGCCAGGCCATCTCCTACCTGCTCAAGCACTGGGAGAAGCTGACCCTCTTCCTGCGTCAGCCCGGAGCCCCTCTGGACAACAACATTGTCGAACGAGCCCTGAAACGAGCGATCCTGCATCGAAAGAACGCGCTGTTCTACAGAACCCTCAACGGGGCCCGCGTCGGCGACCTGTTCATGAGCCTCATCCACACCTGCCAGCTCAACGACGTCGACCCCTTCGACTACCTGACCGAACTGCAACGCCACGCCGAAGACCTCGCCGCCCAACCCGAAAACTGGATGCCCTGGAACTACCGCAAGACAATCCAGGAGACCGACGCCGACATCCCTGGCTGATCCCTCGGTTACTCCGTCCCACCCCGGGCACGCCGTCCAAGATTACGCATGCTTACCGGAAGGACACAGCGCAGCTACGTCCACGGCATGCAGTATATTGACGAGCGGGCGGTGATGAGGGATCATCAGGCGGACGCAAAGCCGGGCGACAACCAGATGGGCAAGGACTACTACTACCTGCTCCAGGAGTTGTACACCGTGGCCGGCCTGGCCGACTGCCGGGGATGGATGGAGGAGATGTACGTGTACGACACGTACGGGGGGGCGACTCTGTACGACTGGTGGCCGGGAGACGTCAACCGCAACGGTCCTGTCACCGCCGGCGACATGGCACTCGTGTCCGCGAGGGTCGGTGCTGGCTGGGATGAACCCTGGTGTGATGCCAACCTGGACGGCGATGTAACGGCAGCCGATGTGTCGGAGATCGCTGCATTGATCCCCGTTTCATCTTCACCTCCTCCCACGATCAACTACAGTTCCGTCGACAATCCCTATTTCTTCACCGGCCGTACCACCGACACGCTCCACGCCTCCGCCCTGCTGGTCAGCGAAGACCCCGACTTCAAACGAATCCAGGACAACCGCAACCGAATGTACGACCCCAAACACGGCCGCTGGCTGCAGAGGGATCCGGCGGGGTATGTGGATGGGGTGAATCTGTACTCCTATGCCCGGAGCAACCCGACGGGTGGTCTGGATCCCTTGGGCACCTGGGACTACCGTGTTCACACAGAAAAGACGAGGAGCTGGGCGATTGACGAGGCGATGACGGAAACCGGCGCAGCACGCGTGGCGCATTATGATGAGGCTACCGACACATTTGCCTATTTCGGCGAATACGCCGAGCAGTCTTGGACGCCGGTGCCGGGCGGTCGCAGCCAGGGTTATCACTTCAACGCCTACAGGTACGGTGTTGATTCAAGGCATCAGCATCGAGATGAGGATTACGACAAGGCGCTCAAGGCATGCCTTGACAAGGATGACCCTGAGACTGCGTCAAGGTGGCTGGGGCACAGTCTCCACGCACTTCAGGATTGGTATGCGCATGGCGAGTACAATTCAGGGGATTCTGACACCTTCATCACGCATGGGCCCTACTACGATGATCCCGAGTATGATGCCGCCGGCCCTGTCTATCGAGTCTATCATGTCACGTTCGAAAGCTCCTACAACTGGCCCGGCGATGACGGGTACAAGATACCGCCAGCCTACCCGTTGTACTGGTTCTATAAATACGACGCGTTCGACAGGCCAAATGGCTCGACTCCGGTCCAGGCACGTTCTGACGGGCGGCCGCCAAAAGTCTACGGGCGCTGGCTGACAAGACTTCAAAGCGGTTACGGTGGGCGCGCCGGCGAGCCTTCTTATCTTTCAGTGTTCTGGGAGGCCAGGTGGCTGTTGTGGGAAAGGGGGAACAAGCGAGTAAGCGGAACAGAGATGGAATCTCGATCTCATATCGACAAGTTCTTGCGGGCAATCTGCACAGGCTGCAACAACGGCAAGTGTCCGAAGTGCCAGTGCCATTTTATCCAATTTGGCCCCCTCGCCACAAGTTCTGCTGGAAGTAGTCGTCGTTGCGGGGAGGAATGTGCGGCGGAAAGTGAAGGAACCGAACGGTGAGGACGAGAACCAGACTCAGACTGTTGCGCTGTGCCGTGATCCTTATGCCGCTTGGCCTTGTGATTCCTGGCGTGGCCGCAATCATCGGCAAGCCGGTGGGCTCTATGTGGCTTACGAACTATTCCTGTCCCCTTGCGTTTCTGCTTGCCGACGCGATCATATTAGCCTCCAGCCGTGAGTGGACCTTGAGGGTCTTCGCCTTCCTGTCCATCGCCTCGCTTGCGGGGGCGATACTCTGCGTCAATCTTCCTGGCATCAACTACAATATGATGAACGGGCCTGGGTATTTCTACTCCGTGTTGTTCGCCTTTGTCCTGCTCCCATTGTCCGCAGTACTGTCACTCGTTGTCTTCGTCCTTGCTCTCCGGGAAGCACGCCGTGATCCCGCGCCTGAGGGGCACTGCACTTTCTGCGGTGACAGTCTCAGAGGCTCAGGTGACACACGTTGCCCGGAATGCGGCGCGCCCTTCGGTTCATCGCTGATGGGTGGACCAGACGCTGGTGAAAAGATCGGAAGAAACAGAATAAGGAATCCATCATTGCCGACTGGGCAAGGCGCAGGTGACCAATGAACGAACGATCGAGTAACAAGCCGGTACCGCTGTTGGCCCTGGCGGCCGCCCTGGTCATCCCCGGCTTCCTGCCCCAATCCGCCCACGGCATGTACGACCCCAAACACGGCCGCTGGCTCCAGAGGGATCCGGCGGGGTATGTGGATGGGATGAATCTGTACCAGTACACGGGGAGCAGCCCCGTTGTGCTGGCGGATCCGACGGGAGGGTGCTCCAAACCTCCGCCGCCGCCATGTACGTGTTGCTGTGCGCTAGCGGACCTTTCCGACTTATCCTACCGCTTCTCATATTTCTGAACAGGCTGGGAATCGATAAGCGCAGTTTGGGGCCTGCCAGCGGGGTTTTTGCGACTG
>Ga0116146_1000902_pt1 | contig 33697 bp, 31 predicted proteins | sample AD_JPNHG2_MetaG_FD_89748 | JGI IMG/M metagenome (GOLD analysis project Ga0116146, IMG submission 89748) | Active sludge microbial communities of municipal wastewater-treating anaerobic digesters from Japan - AD_JPNHG2_MetaG | ecosystem: Engineered > Bioreactor > Anaerobic > Digestate | place... | reverse complement strand
TCAGGGCTCCCCGCCTTCGTATTCTCCGGCGGGGTAAACTTCTCGCCCTGACCTCGCTAAATGAAAATGCCGGCTGAAGAACCGGCTCCCGCGTTGCTCCGTCAGGGCTCCCCGCCTTCCTATTCTTCGGCGGGGTAAACTTCTCGCCCTGACATCGCTAAATGAAAATGCCGGCTGAAGAACCGGCATCCGGGTTGCTCCGTCAGGGCTCCCCGCCTTCGTATTCTCCGGCGGGGTAAACTTCTCGCCCTGACCTCGCTAAATGAAAATGCCGGCTGAAGAACCGGCTCCCGCGTTGCTCCGTCAGGGCTCCCCGCCTTCGTATTCTCCGGCGGGGTAAACTTCTCGCCCTGACATCGCTAAATGAAAATGCCGGCTGAAGAACCGGCATCCGGGTTGCTCCGTCAGGGCTCGAACCTGAACTTTTCTGATCCAGAGTCAGACGTGTTGCCAATTACACCACGGAGCAATATGAGGCTGCAAATATAATAATTTTTTATCTCGCAAACCTGCAACTGCATTGCCTTCCTACTGTGCAAGAGTAAGCAGACGGGTCTGAATATTTCCCGACTTAAACCCTAAAGACCGGAGACCTGCAGAAAATCCGGTTTTTTCTGCAACCATTCCGGCACAATTTTTGTCTTATTTTTAAGTTAAACTATTGATAATTAACTTAACCTGATAGCCATGAAAAGAAGATTAAGAATCCTGCAGGCAGGTTTTATAACTTTTGCTCTGGCTGCCTTATTTTCATGCGAAAATAATGCAGAGAAAGGCACCCTCGAATTTGCTCTTGCCGTTCCTGATGAGGAAACGGGTACCAAATCGGGACTTATGGCCGATTCACTTCCCCCGGCCTACCAGCTCATGGTTTCCGTAGAGGATCTTGCAGGTAAACCAGTTCTAACCGATAAACTCATACCTGTTTATACTTTCGGCACCGGGCTGATAAGCGAAAAAATTGAAATCCCTGCCGGGGAATATAAGCTTGTCAAATTTCTTGTAATCAATCCTTCAGGTGCAGTCGTTTATGCCACGCCTGTCGCCGGCTCGCCGATGGCATACCTTGCGCGGAAACCCCTGCCGGTACCTTTCAGGGTAGCCCCGGGTACTGTGAACCAGGTAGTGGCCGAGGTTCTCAAAGTGGGAGAAGTTTCCCCCGAACAGTTCGGTTATGTAAGCTTCGGAATAGCCGTAATAACCCCTGTCTCCTTCTGGACAGCTGCGGTAATCGACAACCCGATGATCATGGCACCTTTCCCTCCTTTTACCGAAGCAAAACTTACCGTCTTTGCCCGCGACGGATGGTCATATTCCTTTAAACTCACTGCCGGACCTAACAGGCTGATTGTAAGAAGATCCGATGTTTATATATTCCTTGTTGAAAAGGAAGGGTTTAAACCTGTTAAGATGGAAATAGGGCTTAAGCGTCTGCTCGAAACAACCAAAGAGTCGCCTCTTATCCTTAAAATACCTTATGAAAGCACCGAACCTCTGAAGCTGGTACTTCAGCCCGGGCCGGAGGCAGGAAAAGATGCAATGATAAGCAACCTGCAGCCCGATCAGAATTTCGGTGATCATAAATATTTTGAGGCTACTTTCCTTTCTGAACCGGTTCTTACCGTTATGCGGCTTAACAGAAGTCTTATTTTCTTCAACCTGAACCAGCTTCCCAAATCTGCCACAATAAGAAAGGTTATGTTAAGGCTTTCCTACGAGGTTCCTGTTCCGTTCGACAGCACCCTGCTTGCCAATACAGGAAGGTTTACCGGAGGTGTTCTTCAGCAGGTTACAGAACCATGGGATGAATATAAAGTGACATGGAACAACCAGCCCGCCTCGACAGAACTTAACCAGGTTCTGGTATATCCGTTTGTAAGAAACGTCAACTTTATCGAACTGGATGTAACCAGGCTTTTTGTACCTGTAAATGTTACTGATATGCCGAATCACGGCATCAAATTCAAACTCATTCCGGAAAACAGCTTCCCCGGATTCAGGTTTGCCTCGAGCGATCACCCGAATATCGCCCTCAGGCCGATGCTAATTATTTACTATACTTTGCCTTAATAAATAACCTGTCCGTTTATTCAGGCTCAGGCGGCCTTCATCATCAGACAGGACCTTCAGGAGAGAGGAAAGGTGAACGACTATTGTCCTTTGCGACTTATTTCTTCACCTTCTCCCATGTATCCTTCAGGGGAACAGTCCTGTTAAAGACAAGTTTATCATTTGAAGAGTCAGGGTCGACGCAGAAGTATCCCACGCGCTGAAACTGAAATTTACTGCCGGGCTCTGCCTTTGAGAGTGATGGTTCCAGTTTGCAGTTATTAAGCACTTTCAGGGAGTCGGGATTTAGAAATTCCCTGAAATCATGGTCTTTCTGGCCGGCCGGGTCTTCATGACTGAAGAGGCGGTCGTAAAGCCTTACCTCTGCTTCAATGGCATGAAGGGCAGAAACCCAGTGAATAGTAGCCTTTACCTTCCTGTTTGAAGAGGGATCGCCGCTCCGTGACGCGGGATCGTAGGTGCAGTGTATCTCTTCAATTTCACCCGTAGTGGCATTCTTTCTGAATCCTTCGCATTTAATAATATATGCCCCTTTCAGCCTTACCTCGTTTCCCGGATATAGCCTGAAATATTTCGGAACAGGCGACTCCATGAAATCATCCCTTTCAATATACAATTCACGGCAGAATGGTACCGTCCTTGTTCCTGCGGAAGGATCTTCAGGATTATTCCCGACCCGAACCTCTTCTGTTGTACCCTCCGGATAGTTTGTAATAATGATCTTAACAGGGTTAAGGACTCCGAATACCCTGGGAGCCCGCAGGTTAAGATCTTCCCTGACAGCATGTTCCAGGAGCGAAATATCATTGATTGCTTCAAATTTTGTGTATCCTATCAGGTCGATGAATTTCTTGATTGATTCGGGTGTGTATCCTCTTCTTCTCAATCCGCAAAGGGTAGGCATACGCGGGTCGTCCCAGCCGGAGACACGTCCTTCCTGAACCAGTTCCAGCAGCTTTCGCTTGCTCATCACCGTGTAAGTGAGGTTGAGCCGGTTAAATTCAATCTGCCGGGGCCTGTAATCGCCTGTCATAAGCTGATCAACGAACCAGTCGTACAGAGGTCTGTGCACCTCAAATTCGAGAGTGCAGAGCGAATGTGTCACGCCTTCAAAATAATCGCACTGGCCATGGGCAAAATCGTACATGGGATAAACATTCCAGGTTGTACCGGTACGGTGGTGCGGCGTTTTAAGTATCCGGTAAATTATCGGATCGCGCATATGCATGTTGGGAGAAGTCATGTCTATTTTTGCCCTGAGGACGCGGCTTCCTTCTTCAAACTCCCCCCTGTTCATCCTTTCGAAAAGATCAAGGTTTTCCTCAACAGACCGGTTTCTGTAAGGGCTCTCCGTCCCGGGCCTGGTAGGGGTTCCTCTCTGTTCCGAAATAACTTCTGCAGGCTGATCGTCGACATAGGCCAGCCCCCTTTTAATCAGATCAACAGCGAAGCCGAAAAGCCTGCCGAAATAATCCGAGGCGTAATATTCGCGGTCTTCCCAGTCAAACCCAAGCCAGCGGATATCCTCCTTAATTGAGTCGACATATTCCACATCCTCCTTCTCGGGGTTGGTGTCGTCAAATCTCAGGTTGCATTTGCCGCCGTATTTAAGGGCCATCCCGAAATCGAGGCATATTGCCTTTGCATGTCCGATATGAAGGTATCCGTTAGGTTCGGGAGGAAATCGTGTGATGATTTTACCTCCGTTTTTCCCATCCTTAAGATCATCAATTATTATCTGTTCGATGAAACTTATGCCGCCTTTTGTTTCACCGGTCTGATTTTTTATTTCTTCACTCATCCTCTGGTTTTTGAGCTACAAAATTACAACAAAAACCATCTCAAAAGAGATCACGGAAATATTCTCTTACTTTATGAGACACTCCGGGGTTTAAGATAACAATTAATGATTTCAACCATTAAGCAATAATTTCGTTTGCCGGGTAACCTTTTCATCAATTTATTTATATTATTTACTTTTGAACGGTATATTATCGTCGCTGAAACATGTTACCCGGATTATTTTTTTCTTTAACCCAGCATGCCGAATAAAAATTTCATCATAAAAAGACTTTTCTTAGTAAGCTAAAACACTGATTAACTAATTATTATGGGATATATCAATATTGAGGGCATGGAGTTTTACTCCTTTCACGGTCATTACCCCGAGGAGCAGATTGTGGGAAACAGGTTCCTGGTGGACCTCACGATTGAGACCGACATGAGCAGGCCTTCACAAACAGACAATCTGAACGATGCAGTCGACTACCAGAAAGCCTATGAGATTGTGCGAACCCAGATGGACCGGAGGTCAAATCTGCTGGAGAATATTGCATCCAGGATACTCGACGCCCTCTTTTCGGAAATGACCGGCATAGTCAGTGCAACTGTAAAGGTTTCAAAGATTAATCCCCCCCTTGGCGGGAAAACTGCATCGGTGAGTGTAAAACTGACAAGGAAGGCATAAGGAAATAACTGATTTCAGAATGTTGAGGGCTATATGATTATTTCTCCGTAAATTTGCCGCAAATTTCAGTTATGCATTTAAGTCTGATTGAAATAGCCGCAGCTTTTATGGTTCTCTTTGCCATAATTGACATTCCGGGCTCTATCCCTATTATTTTGGATATCAGATCAAAGACCGGGGACATTGAGCCCCTGAAGGCAACCATTGCAGCTTCGGTAATCTTTTTTGCCTTTCTTTTCATTGGCAGTCCCCTGCTGGGCATCTTCGGAATAGATGTTTCCTCTTTTGCCATTGCAGGTTCCTTTATCATATTCCTGATAGGCATGGAAATGGTTCTCGGTATTGAGATATTCAAGTATCATTCCAAGGGAGGGGGTTCAATAGTGCCGATAGCTTTCCCCCTTATTGCCGGAGCCGGGTCAATTACCACAATACTCTCAATAAAGGCAGAATATCAGACTATTAACATCTTCATCGCCCTGGTGCTGAACATGATAATTGTTTATATAGTTCTCAGACTTACATCAAAGGTTGAGAGATTGCTGGGCGCAGGCGGTCTGCTGATCCTTAAAAAGTTTTTCGGCGTTATACTGCTTGCCATCGCAGTAAGGCTCTTCCTTACCAACACAGGTATAGTTCTTCCCAATGCCCGATAAGATTACCATTTACACCGACGGTGCTGCCAGCGGCAACCCCGGACCCGGTGGATACGGAACCATTCTCATATGCGGTCCGTACAGAAAGGAATTGTCGGCCGGCTACAGGCTTACCACGAATAACCGGATGGAACTTATGGCGGTAATAGCCGGACTGGAAGCCCTGAAGAAGCCAGGCAGCGATGTTGAAATATTCACCGATTCAAAATATGTTGCAGACGCGGTTGAAAAAGGATGGGTATTCAAATGGGAATCAAAGCAGTTCAGGAAGAAGAAGAACCGGGACCTCTGGATAAGATTTCTGAACCTTTACAGGCAGCATAAGGTCAGGTTTATCTGGATCAAAGGTCATAACAACAACCCCGAAAACGAGAAATGCGATAAGCTTGCTGTCGAAGCTTCGAAAACGGAGCCGTTGCTGGAAGACACTGGTTACAACCCCGAAGAGGAAACTCTTTTTGAGGCCTGAACAACCTGCCATGCCTCCCTCCCGAAAAATTTATTGCTTTTCTGAAAATATTGGTGCACCTTTGTAAAAATTTAATAATGAAGCGCCTGTATATAGAACCTACTCCGATTTCCCCTGAAATAAACTTATCTCCGGAAGACAGGTTGTTTACAATCATAGGCAATTCTTCTCCCGAAGACGTCAGGGCTTTGTATTACCCTGTCGTAGAGTGGCTTGAATTATTTGTAGGTGACACCCTTGAAGGCGATTATAAATTCACTCCCGGGAATCCTCTGAGGATTGTTGTTGACCTTCATTATTTCAACTCCTCAAGTGCAAAATTCCTGTACGATATATTTATCCTGCTCAGGAAACTTAAAGAACAGAATGTCCCGCTCGAGATTGAATGGCACTACGACCCGGAGGATTACGACCAGAAGGAAGCCGGAGAAGATCTGTCAATTCTTGCAGGTCTCGAATTCAGGTATGTTGAAACAAAAAACTGATACTGATGAGAGGTCAGGCGGAGCTTTATCACCTGCTTGAACAGCTTTCCATTTCATTCGATTATTACGAGCATCCTCCGGTTGCTACAATAGCTGATGCAGAATTGCACTGGAAAGATATTGATTCGGGCAAATGTAAAAACATCTTTTTCCGCAACCATAAAGGCAACAGGCACTATCTCGTTATACTTGAACACAGGCGGCTTCTGGACATTCACGATCTGGAGAGAAGGCTGAAACAGGGGAAACTCACCTTTGCCTCCGACCGCAGGCTAATGCAGTATCTTGGCGTTGAACCGGGATCTGTTTCACCTTTCGGCCTGCTAAACGACAAGTCGCACCATGTGCATGTATTCATTGATGAAAAACTCAATGAATATGACAAACTTGCCTTCCATCCAAATGTAAATACGGCTACCCTGGTGATAAAAAGAGACGACCTGATAAAATTTATCAGGTCGCTCGGCAACTCCTGGGAGTTTATCAGGATGTATGACTGATCTATTCCATTATTTTTTTGCCCCCTTGTAAACGGGCTGCTTCCATGGCTCCATGGGTTCGTATTTACTCATTGAGGCCCATCTTATTCCTCTTTTCTGAATTTCAAGTGCCTGGGGGACATTAAAATCAGATGCCACATGTCCGAGGGACGAATAAAACACTCTGCCATTGCCGTAAACTTTTTTCCATGCCACCGGCATAACCGTTCCGCCAATCCATGATGCATACTTATCAGTAAAGGTGGTGGTGGCCAGTACTTTTACATTAGGGTCAACATGCATGTAATATTGTTCGGAGTGCATGTCAAAATCGGTCAGGCCTGCAGTTACGGGATCTTTCCTGTCAATTATATTTACCCTGTAGTCAATTACGCCGCCCGGGTGTGCCACCCACTGTCCGCCGACCATAAACTGGTATTCGGTGTTATTACGGAACGAGTCACCCAGTCCTCCGTGCCAGCCTGCTATTCCGACACCGCTCTTCACGGCTGCCAGCAAAGCCTTCTCCTGACCTGCCGAGATTTGTCCCATTGTCCAGACCTGCACAATCAGGTCAAGCTGCTTAAGATCTGTGTTTACGTAGGTGTCGAGGTTATCCGATACCGTAACAATGGCACCTTCCGATTCCATCCACGGCACAAATATATCCCTGCACTTGTCGGGTTCATGACCCATCCATCCGCCCCAGATATAGAGAACCTTTTTACCCTTCAGAACCGAAGGTTTGTTTTCCTGCAGACCCGTGCCGTATGCCACCTGACCTGCAGCTGCCGCTGCTGCCAGCACAGCTCCTTTTGCCAGAAATGATCGACGTGATATCATAATTTTTTGTTTAGGGCTAAGATAACAAAATAATACCATTCGAAGCAAATAACGGAAATCGGATTAATTTTTTTTAGCGCCTTTCTGAACACAACAGGGGGTAAACGGGTTTAATTAAAACTGAATTATTAACAACTCAATTCTTATATTTAACTTTAATTAAATTTGAATCATTATGGCAACAATCACTTTTAAGGGAAATCCTGTAAAGACATCAGGTACCCTGCCTGCAAAGGGAACCAAGGCTCCCTCCTTTTCACTTGTGAAGAGTGACCTTTCAACCTTCTCCCTTGCCGATGCTGCGGGTAAAAATGTAATCCTTAATATCTTCCCCAGTCTCGACACTTCAGTATGCGCTGCTTCTGTCAGAAAGTTTAACGAGCTGGCAGCAGGAAAAACCGATACCCTGGTACTTGCAATTTCGAAAGACCTCCCCTTTGCACACAACAGGTTCTGTTCGACGGAAGGAATCAGGAATGTGATAACGCTTTCGGGTTTCAGGGATCAGGATTTTGGCAAATCATACGGAGTTGACATGACAGACGGTCCTCTGGCCGGTCTTTACTCGAGGTGTGTGGTGGTTATTGACAAAAACGGCATTGTGAAATATACCGAGCAGGTACCTGAAATTGCTCAGGAACCTGATTATGAAAAGGCGCTGGCCGCGCTCTGATAACATTTAATTTCATTCCGGGATGAGTTTCTCCAGAATACCAGGTCATTCAGAAATAATTGAGAAACTGGTCCTCTCTGTCAGGGAGGGAAGGGTAAGTCATGCACAACTTTTCACCGGACCCGAAGGCTGCGGAAGTCTTGCCCTTGCCTTTGCATATGCCAGGTATATCGGGTGCGAAAACAGGGGTGAGACAGATTCGTGCGGTTCCTGCAAATCGTGCTTAAAGCATGAAAAGATGATCCACCCCGACATGCACTATGTTTTTCCTGTCATAAAAAAGAAGAACAGCACCGATGAACCGCTGAGCGATGATTACCTGGCTGCATGGAGAGAATTTAACCAAAAGTCTCCCTTCGGAAGGGTCAACGACTGGCTTGCCTTTATAGGTGCGGGTGAACACAACGCCCAGGGTATGATTTATACCGCCGAGTCGGCCGAGATAATCCGCAAAATGAGTCTTAAACCCTACGAATCGGATTATAAGATCATGGTTATCTGGCAGCCGGAAAGAATGAATCCGACATCGGCAAACAAACTTCTCAAGCTGCTGGAAGAACCTCCCGAACGGACAATCTTCATTCTTGTGAGTGATGAGCCCGACAGGCTGCTGCCGACCATCATCTCACGGTGCCAGATAGTCAAAATTCCGCCCTTTTCGACCGGTGAAATAAAAAGCTACCTCCGCGCTTCTTTCGGGGCAACCGAAACTGAAGCTGAAAACACGGCAAGGCTGGCAAGGGGTAATATCGCGAGGGCCGAAGAACTGAGCAATGCAGATGAGGCTCTTAAGCAGAACCTTGGGTATTTCAGGGAGCTTATGAGATATGCATGGAAAAGAGATGTCATTGAACTTATAAAGTGGGCTGAAAACATTACATCTGAAGGCAGGGAGGCCCAGAAAAATTTCCTCGACTATTCACTGAGGCTTCTGAGAGAAAATTTCATGCTCACCCTTAACCAGAAGATGAATGAACTTGTCTTCCTGTCGGAAGAGGAGGCTGATTTCTCCGGGAAGTTCCATCCCTTTATTAAATTCGAAAACATTCAACCCCTTGCCGGGCAGTTCAGCCTCGCTATTTCACATATCGAGGCCAACGGATATGCCAGACTGGTTTTTCTCGACCTGGCTTTGAAAGTTACAAAGCTGATACGCTGACATTTAAATTTCACCGATTGTTTTGTCGGGGCATTTAATTAACTTTGCATCCCCCGAAAGGAAAGTTGGAGGAGAAATGACAAATAATGAAGAATCACAGGTTAAGGCGGGAGAAGAATCCCGTCAGCCTGAAATAATATACTGCCCGGGTTGCAATAAGCTTGATTCCTTTAACTGGCTGAAGCACCTCCCTCCCGAAGTTGCAGACAACCAGATTGTTGAGGTACGTTTTAAAAACACCAGAAAAGGATTTTACCTTAATGTAAACAATCTCAGGCTCGAGACAGGTGATATAGTAGCCGTAGAAGCTTCGCCGGGTCATGATATCGGCAGGATATCCCTTACAGGGCCTCTCGTGAGGGAACAGATGAAGAAGCTTAAGGTTATGCCCTCTTCTGCCGAACTGAAAAAGGTTTACAGAAAAGCCAAACCGGTTGACCTTCAGAAGTGGGAGGAAGCAAAAAGCCTAGAAATACCCGTTATGCTCCGGACCAGGGCGATAGCGGCAGAACTTAAACTCAACATGAAAATCAGCGATGTTGAGTACCAGGGCGATAAAACAAAAGCCATCTTTTATTACATAGCCGACGAACGGGTTGACTTCCGCCAGCTTATAAGAATCCTTGCCGATGAGTTCAAAATAAGAGTTGAGATGCGCCAGATCGGTGCACGGCAGGAAGCCGGCCGTGTCGGCGGGATAGGTTCATGCGGCCGCGAACTCTGCTGTGCAACTTTCATTACCTCTTTTTCTTCCGTCACAACATCACATGCCAAATACCAGGAACTATCCCTTAACCCTCAGAAACTTGCCGGACAGTGCGGAAAACTTAAGTGCTGCCTGAATTATGAATTCGACTGCTACATGGATGCCCAGAAAAGTTTCCCTCCCAGGGATATCCCTCTTGAACTGGCCGGCAAAACACTCTATTATCAGAAAACGGAAGTTCATAAAGGCCTCTTCTGGTATTCAACCGAACCGGGAACGGCCATGAACCTTGTAGCCGTCCCTGTTCAACGTGTTAAGGAAATTCAGGAGATGAACCGGAAGGGTGTCAAACCCGAACTTCTGATTGACGAAATCCCCGGCGACAAACCTTCAGAATCAGCCGATATCCTGGGCAAGGATAGCCTGACCAGGTTCGATACGGTAAACAGCAACAGGGAGGGTCGCAGCAGGAAATTTCATCACCGGAAAAAAAGGAAACATAATCAGAAGAAAGATGGCTAAGCATCTTTTCATCCCCTGTTTAATTGCAATCCTGTTTCTTGGCTCCTGTGACAGGGATATCCTTTTCGCCGATAACCACAGTATGACGGACAATAAGTGGCCTCTTGACGTTATGCCGTCATTTACAGTCACCTCAAACGACACAACATCCCTCTACGACATTTCATTCTATATCCGCACCGGATCAGAATATCCTTTCCGGAATATCTGGCTCTTTGTCACCGCTACATCACCATCCGGAAGAATGATTACCGACACTCTCGAATATATGCTCTCCGATATAAAAGGCAAACGTTTCGGCGACGGCTTCGGCAATATTAAAGACCTGAGCCTTGCCTACAGGAAAGAAGTATATTTTCCCGAAACCGGGAAATACACTTTTACCATAAACCATGGGATGAGGGCTGAAGTATTGCAGGGAGTTTATGATTTTGGTATCAGGATCAGAAAATCGGAACTCTCAGAAAAATAACATCAGTGGGAAAGAATAAGCTGGCACGATGGGCCGAAATTAAAAGTTTCGGAAATGTTATTGAGCCCGACAGTGAACAGATCAAGACAACAAGCCACCCCCTCAGGGGAAAATGGAACACCGGGTGCTTCCGCAACAACAACCCGGTTGTCCTCGAACTTGGCTGCGGAAAAGGCGAATATACCGTGGCTCTCGCTCAGAAATACCCGGAAAAGAATTTTATAGGAATAGACATAAAAGGAGCGCGGTTATGGAGAGGCGCCAGAACCGCATTTGAAAGAGGGCTGCGTAATGTGATGTTCGTCCGCACACGCATAGAGTTTATCAATTCATTGTTCGCCGAGGATGAAATAGATGAAATCTGGCTTACATTCCCCGATCCGCACGAGAAAAGAAGAAGCGAACCCCGTAGACTTACCAGTCCGCCTTTTCTTAACAGATACAGAAACATCCTGAAAAACAATGGAATAATAAACCTTAAAACAGACAATACCCTTCTTTATGAATATACCTTAAAGACCGTGAAGTCAAATAACCTTGAACTGCTGAGCTCTGTGCCGGACATTTATTCAGCTGTGTCCGGGGTTGAGGAAAACAGTGATTTATATATACGCACCTTCTATGAGGAAGGTTTCATAAAAGAAGGAAAAAAGATACATTTTCTTTCGTTCAGACTGCCTAAAGATAAGATTATCAGACATGCCGGTGAAGTGTGATGACGACGGTTTCTTCGGAAGGGTGTATAAAGTAGCCCGTCTGATACCGTACGGCAGAGTAACCTCCTACGGAGCCATTGCGCGCTACCTGGGATCGGCCCGCTCTGCAAGAATGGTGGGATGGGCTATGAACGCATCCCATACTTCAGGGGAATTCGTACCGGCACACAGAGTTGTAAACCGTAACGGCCTGCTTACCGGCAAACATCACTTCGGAACACCCGGCCTTATGCAGCAACTCCTGGAAAATGAAGGACTTATCATTGAAGACGACCGTATAATAAACTTCCGCGAACGTTTCTGGGATCCGGTCGCTGAACTCAGGGGAAAGAAACAATTTTGCGATTCCCCCGAAAATGACTAAAATTGCAGCTGTTTAGAATGAATTTAAATAATCCGGATGAACAGAATACCCGTAAATGATATAAGGAAAGCCCTTGAGGCCATTATTCATCCCGAAAGCAGAAAAAACATTGTGGAGCTGGGCCTGGTAAAGGAAATCGTGTCAGACAATGAAGGTATCTCGGTCACAATAGACAGCCCGCGACCCAACGATCCGTTTATTTCCTCGCTGAAAAGTGTTGTTGTTAGGGCTCTCAAGGACGCTTTCGGACCGGATACCATTGTACGGGATGTAAAAGTCCCTCCGAAAGTTACCGAAAAACCCTCTGAGAAGAAACCTGAGATCGTCCTCGATGATGTAAAAAATATTATAGCTGTTGCATCCGGCAAAGGCGGTGTAGGCAAATCGACCGTTGCAGTCAACCTCTCAATAGCACTTGCAATGAACGGTTATGCAACCGGACTTCTTGACGCTGACATATTCGGCCCTTCAATACCCTTAATGTTTAATGCACTTGATTTCAGACCTGAAGTCATAAAGAACGGGGATGCTTCGGTTGTTTTACCCCTTGAGCGCTACGGCGTCAGGGTTTTATCAACCGGATTTTTTGTTGACCCTGATGATGCGGTGGTTTGGAGAGGCCCCATGGCGTCAAATTTCCTGAAACAGATGCTGACAATGGCAGAATGGGGTGAACTTGATTACCTGATTATTGACCTCCCACCGGGCACCAGCGACATTCATCTTTCTCTTGTACAGGAGGTCGCGGTTACGGGAGCAATCATAGTAAGTACTCCCCAGCAGGTTGCGCTTGCCGATGCGGTTAAGGGCATTGCCATGTTCCGGAACGAAAAGATTGACGTGCCCGTAATTGGACTCGTCGAGAATATGTCATGGTTTACACCTGAAGAGCTCCCCGGCAACAGGTATTATATCTTCGGCAGGGAAGGATGTAAAGCGCTTTCGGAGAAGACCGGGATCCCTTTGCTTGGCCAGATACCGATAGTACAGGGCATACGCGAATCGGGCGATTCAGGCCGGCCGGCTGTCCTTGACAATACCCCTGTGGCTGAGGCCTTCAGAAACCTTGCAGAAAAAGTGGCTGAACAGGTCGCAATCCGGAACCGCGATCTCGGGCCTACAAAAAGAGTAAATATTAACTGAATAACTATGGCAGAAAATAACAACTTGTACGAGAGAGTACAGAATGCTCTCAATAAAATCAGGCCCTACCTTCAGTCGGATGGCGGCGATATCAGCCTGATTGAAATTACTGATGATAATACGGTAAAAGTGAAACTGCAGGGTGCATGTCACGGATGCCCGTTCAGCATGCAGACCCTCAGGTCGGGTGTCGAACAGGCACTGATAAAGGAAGTCCCGGAAGTCAGACGGGTAATCTCCGTCAACTGAAAAACCGCCCTTTTTTATACCTTTGATATACTATATAAGTGCAAAGGCAGTTTATAGTATAAATATTTGCTGTTGTCCAAGGAATATCGATTATACAGGTACCTGCTGCTTGCAATATTTATTGTAACCGCGGCCGGGTGTTCCATTGAAAAGAATACCCGGACCACAAGATTCTATAACAGCCTGACATCAAAATACAATATTTACTTCAACGGCAATGAAAGCTTTAAGGCAGGTGCTGCAAAAGTGACGGGTGCATATAAAGACGATTTTTCGGAACTTTTAAGGGTCTTTGAATATACCGACCCGGAGGCCGTTAAAATTGCGGCAGCCGATATGGAAACGGCCGTCAGGAAAGCATCCAAGATTATCTCCCTTAAGTCGATGTCGGCTCGTCCCGAAGCCGGCAAGGACAAGAGTCTTACTCCGGAAGAGGAAGAGTTTCTTAACAGAAGAGAATACAACGACTGGGTCGAAAAGAGCTACCTGCTGATGGGCAAGGCGAGATTCTATCTGCGCGATTTCGACATGGCCAAGCTTACACTGAGCTATAATATTTCCAACGCTTATATTCCCGAAGTGAAGGCCGAAACCTCGATCTGGCTTGCAAAAGTGTATATCGAAACGGCTATCTACAATGAGGCACACAGAATATTGAGAGAAACAGAAATAAAAAGGGAATACCCCGGACATCTTGCCGAATTGTACTATACCTCGCTGGCCGACCTGTTCATCAGGCAGAATAACTATGCAGAAGCAGCCGCAGCACTTGAAAATGGCTTGAAATACGTGTCAGGAAAAAGAAACAGGTACAGGCTTACTTTCCTTCTTGCACAGCTCTGTGCAAAAACCGGTGAAAATGACAAAGCATCCTTGTTATTCCGGAAGGTTATCGGAATGAACCCGCCGTACGAGGTGGAATTCAATGCCAGGATAAACCTTGCAGGTGCCTTTAACCCCGACAGGGAAAACTCTTCAAATGTTATCCGTGAGCTCACCAAAATGACCCGTAACCCCAAAAATGCCGATTATCTCGATCAGATCTATTATGCAATTGCAGGGATTGCCATGAAGGAAGGCAAAAAGGACGAAGCGGTCAGTTATTATAAAAAGTCTGCTTCAGCAAGCAAGGGGAATGCCGGCCAGAAGGGAAAGTCGTACCTCGCGCTTGCCGATTATTATTACTCCATCCCTGAATATTTCCTGGCCGGGTTATATTACGACAGTGCCCTAGTCTTCCTTGGTAATAAATACCCGGGGTTTGAAACCTTAAAGTCAAAATCGCTGAATCTTAACAAGCTTGTAACCCAGCTCTCGGTAATTCAAAGGGAGGACAGCCTCCGCAAGGTCGCCGCAATGAGCCCTGCCGACAGGAGCCTTCTGATCGCCTCAATAATAGACAATGTAAGGAGAGCTGAAGCAGAGGCTGCAGCAGCAGGTCAGACTATGGGCGACAGGTACAACCTGGGCCAGTATTACGAAAACGAAAGAAGGTTCCAGGGTAATATTGAGCAGGAAGGAAAATGGTATTTCTACAATCAGGCTGCCCTGACCTTCGGACGGACCGAATTCCGGAGAAGATGGGGCGACAGAAAGCTTGAAGACAACTGGAGGCGCCTGAACAAGGGAAGAATCACTCCCGGAGAACAGCAGGAAAGATCAGGTGAAAACGGGAATGGCCGGAAACAGGACTCAATAAAGATTGCCGACAATAAAACACCGGAATTCTACCTTAAGGATCTGCCTTTAACCGATTCCCTTATTAAAATATCCGACCAGAAAACAGCCCTGGCACTTCTTGAAGCTGGTAAAATATACTATGAGAATTTCTCCGACAGAAAACGTGCTGTTGAAACCCTGGAAACAATCTCGCGACGCTTCCCGGGAAATGAAACAGAACCTGAGGCTCTGTACAATATCTATAAAATATACCGGGATGATAACAACAACCAGATGGCGGAAGTGTACAGACAAAGACTTATTGAGAAATACCCCGATAATGAATTTACAAAATCAATAACAGATCCTGATTATTATACCAAACGTAATGCGGTGGCAAAAGAGGCAGAAAGACTTTATACCGAAGCATATAATGCCTATACTTCAGGTGATTTCAGCCTTTCCCGCAGCCTCTGTGAAGCAGGAATTGAAAAATACCCGAAGCATGAGCTCACTCCGAAATTCGTTCTGCTGAAAAGTTACTGTACTGCAAAGTTATCGGACGAAAAATCCTTCCGAGGCGAGCTCTCCGATCTCGTAAAACTTTGGCCCGGCACTCCCGAAGCAGACAGGGCAGCCGAATTGATCGCCTTCCTCGACCAGGAAATCCCGGAGCTTAAGATTGAAGAAGAGAAAGAGGTTGCAAGGGAGATTTACATAGATAATAAGGCATCTCCGCATCTCTTCGCCCTTATAATTATGGATCCCGCATTTAACATAAACCAGGCTACGTTTGACATTATCAGCTACAATATAGACAAATACACAAACCGCAATTTCAGGACTTCCGGCACTCTTGTTGACGACAAATATATCATGATCACAGTGTCGGGCTTTAAGGATCTTTCCGAGGCTCTCGAATATTACCTGGGCCTCCGGGTCGAAAGCGAAGTGCGCAACCAGACTGGCGCAAAAATGATCAGGTTCCTGATCGGAACAAAAAACATGGAAGCTCTCGAAAAAGATAAAAACCCCGAGAGGTACAATGTGTTTTTCCTGGAGAACTATCCGGAGGCTGCCGGTAAAAAATAAATACCACGGTTAATGAAAAAATCCAAAATACTCTGGATTGATGACGAAATTGAAATCCTTCGCCCGCACATATATTTTCTGACGGGCAAAGGATACGAGGTAGAGACCTGCACAAACGGAAACGACGCAACAGATCTTGTAAGAAAAAATCTTTACGACCTTGTGCTGCTCGATGAGCACATGCCCGGTCTCAGCGGCATCGAAACCCTCAGACAGATAAAAAGGATAAGGCCGGGTTTACCGGTGGTAATGGTCACAAAAAGTGAAGAGGAAGCTTTAATGGAAGAAGCCATAGGGTCGGAAATTGCAGATTACCTCATCAAACCCGTCAAGCCCAACCAGGTTCTCCTTGCCCTGAAAAAGAACCTTGACCAGAAACGCCTTGTAACAGAAATAACAACCACAGGTTACAGGCAGGAATTCACGGAGATTTCCGGAATGATAAACAGGGCTGTTTCAATTGACGACTGGTACAATATTTACAGGAAGCTAACCTACTGGGAACTGGAGCTGGATAAAAGCAATGATCCGGGAATGCATGAGATACTCAATGACCAGGTAGCCGGTGCAGAGAGTGCATTCTGCCGGTTTGTGGCAAAAAACTACCTGTCATGGTTAACCCCCGGTACAGAAGATGCACCACTTATGTCGCACCGGCTGATGGAAAAGATTATTCTGCCCGCCGCTGCCGGAGGAACTCCTTTGTTTATGATACTTATCGATAACCTGCGCTACGACCAGTGGAAAATTGCAGAGCCTGAGATCTCGGGTTTGATGAGAGTAACCGGAGAACTTCTCTATACCAGCATATTACCCACAACAACACAATTCGCACGTAATGCAGTTTTTTCAGGCCTTATGCCCCTGGCTATATCGAAAACCATGCCCGGTAAGTGGATTCCTGATTATATTGATGAAGAAGGGAAAAACATCTATGAGGAGGATTTCATCAGAAGGATGATATCCCTTTCCGCTCCCGGCCTGAAATGGAGCTACCATAAAATCAACAACAGCCAGGAAGGCAGGAAAGTGAATGAAAGGTTCGGACAGCTGGTAAAGAACAACCTGAATATCCTTGTATATAATTTTGTGGACATACTCTCCCACGCACGTACCGAGTCGGGTGTGATACGTGACCTGGCCACGGATGAAAGGGCATTCAGGAACATCACAAGATCGTGGTTTATTCACTCCCCCATTTACGAACTGATCAGAATGATATCGCAGAACGGTGCAAGGGTTGTTTTGACCACCGACCACGGTTCAATAAAGGTTAAAAACCCTGTCCGGGTTGTTGGTGACAGGGAATCATCACCAAGCCTGAGATACAAAACAGGGAGGAACCTGGCTTACGAATCTTCTTCGGTTTTTGAAGTTGCAAATCCTCAGAAGGCTTTTCTCCCTTCGACAAATATCAGTTCACGTTTTATTTTTGCATTAAACCGTGATTACCTTGTCTACCAGAATAAATTTAACCAATACGCGGCATATTACAGGGATACATTTCAGCACGGAGGTGTTTCGATGCAGGAAATGATTCTGCCGATAGTTTTTCTCGAACCACTGTCATGAACCCGGAAAAAAGACTGAAAATAGAAATAGGAAGTCTTAATGAACTGCCGGTGGCCGCGGCCGATATACTTGCCGTGGCCGGGAACCGCAGGATCATTGCTTTCAGCGGAGGACTGGGTTCGGGCAAAACAACAATCATTAAAGCCATCTGCCTTCTCCTCGGCGCTTCCGATATCATAACAAGCCCATCATTTACAATAATAAATGAGTACCGTACGGAAAAAGGCGAACCACTTTACCATATAGACCTTTACAGGCTGAAAGATATTTCCGAAGCCCTTGACGCGGGCATTGAGGATTATCTCAGCGGCGATCATTACTGCTTCATTGAATGGCCCGGGATTGCAGAGCCGCTTCTGCCCGGCGATACGGTAAGAATTAAAATCACACCCGGTGAGGGCGAAAAAAGATTGATAGAATTTGAATAGCAGCCGTCACCTCCGCTGTTAATCTTTTTATTAATTTTGAAATAATTATTTAACAGCTATGATGGAAGAGCAGGGAAACAAGAACCAGGGCACAATGGGCAGCGCGGCATTTATGCCCCGGGAAGAACAGCTTGAAGTCTCACAGCGTCACAAAAGTATTTCCATCGGCATACCCTGCGATAAAGGGGATGATGAAAAAAGAATAGCACTTACCCCCGAAGCTGTTGGTCTTCTCGTCGAAAACGGGAATGAGATAATTATACAGAAGGGGGCGGGATCAGGCGCAAATTATTCAGACAAGGATTACAGCGAGTTCGGTGCAATCATAACAGATTCGCCTGCCAGAGTTTACAGTTCCGACGTGGTTCTTAAGGTTGCTCCCTTTGAGGAGTTTGAAACCGAATATCTCAAGGGAAACCAGACAATTCTTTCATACCTTAACGTTCTGAAGCTTTCGGAGGAAACGCTTGCAAAGCTTATCAGGAAGAAAGTTACCGCTATCGCATTTGAAAAGATCAGAGATTCAAACGGAGTTATGCCCGTGGTTGAATCGATGAGCGAAATTTGCGGAATTGCATCCATCCTCATTGCATCCGACTACCTGAGCAACCACCATGGCGGGAAAGGTGTGATGCTGGGAGGCATAACAGGGGTAACACCGACCCAGGTGGTTATAATCGGGGCCAATACTGCCGGAGAATACGCCGCAAGGGCTGCAATAGGGCTTGGTTCGGAGGTGATGATCTTCGATGAATCCCTGCACAGGCTGCGCAGGTTTCAGAATCTGCTCGGGCAGAGGCTTAAAACTTCAACATTCCATCCGCAGGTGCTTGCAAAGGCACTTCGCTCGGCCGACGTGCTGATAGGCGCCATTGAGCTTGAGGATCTGCGGCCATGGTATTTCATTACCGAGGATATGATTAAGCTGATGAAGAAACGATCAGTAATAATCGACCTCAGCATCGACAGGGGCGGCTGCATTGAGACAACAGAGTGCCGGCCTCTGAAAGACCCGGTGTACGAAAAACACGGCGTAATTCATTTTTCTGCCTGGAATCTGCCCTCGAGGGTTGCACGTACGGCCTCCATTGCACTCTCTAATATCTTTTCGCTCCTCCTTCAGAATATTGCCGATGCCGGAAGCATTACTCAACTGCTTAAAATGGATGCAGGGCTGCGGAACGGAGCATACCTGTACAACGGCATCCTTACCAATGAAACCCTGGGTCAGAAATTCGGGATTCTCTCAAAAAACCTGGATCTGCTCCTTACGGCATTCTGATCATCCGGGAAAAGATATTTTTATCTCTGAACCGGCGGCCTCAATCCTCGTTTTGCAACCCGTAATAAGCGCCCGGTTGTCGTTTGTATGTCCGGCCGGACAATCAAAAAAGACCGGGAACCCATAATCTTTTACAATATCCAGAATCGTATCTTCAATGGTTCTCCCCCACTTCATTCTCCCTTCCTGCAGGCCGGTCATCCCTCCCACCAGCAGCCCCGCCAGGTTTTCGAGCTTGCCGGCGAGCCTCAGAGAATTAAGCATCCTGTCGATACCATGGTAATGTTCCCCGTCATCCTCGATAAACAATATTTTACCATTGGTATCGGGTTCTCCGGGGGTTCCCGTCAGGCTGTATAGAAGTGACAGATTGCCCCCCGTAAGTATGCCTTCGGCTGATGCCCCTCTGTACGACCTCCCTTCCCACTGCCACGAGATACTTCCTTCAAAAAGTGCTCTTCTTAGTGTACTGAACGATTCAGCGCTCTTTTCAGCGCTCCCGAAATGAAGAGGCATCTCTCCGTGCAGTGTGGCTATCCCGCAGAATTTGTTTATCCATAAGTGCAGGACCGTGATATCACTGTAACCTATAAACCATTTCGGAGACCTTCTTAACCGTGAAAAATCTATTTTATCAATTATCCTTAAAAGCCCGTATCCTCCGCGTGAACAGAAAACAGCCTTCACCATTGAGTCGTCTGCGGCCTCCTGGAGATCATAAATACGTTCTTCATCCGTGCCGGCAAAGGGACCAGATGTTTTAAGGACATTTTTCCCGGTCTTCACCTTTAACCCCCATTGCTCAAGAAACGACACAGCATCAGCAATCTTTTTCTCTTCAATTGAATAAGAAGGTGAAATGACAGATACAGTATCGCCAGGGCTGAGCAGCCCGGGTATAATGACATCAGGGATGCTCATAAGCTTCATATAAGGCCTGAATATACCATTTTCCGCTAAAATCTGTAGAGAAATCCCACAGTTAAGTCTATGCCGGACCCTTCAGGGTTTTTCAGTGAAGGCCTCAGGTCGCTGAACTGGTAACCCAGGTCTAACAAGCGGTCGAGGCTTTTGCTAAGCTCCCTGCCGTAATTCAGCGTTATTCCGTAACCTCCGCCGAAACTCAGTTTTGAATCATCACCGCTGGTTGTGGTAAACAAAGGCATGCTCTTAAAGCCAAAACCCAGGAAAGTGTTTATTCCGAAACGGTTAAATTTTCTGACCCCGGGAGTATTCATATCCGCGTATTTCAGCATACCGTTTTTGATTGCCGGATAAGCCGATACGCTGTCCACGGCAATCAGCTCGGGGACGGCCGTCCACATCCCTGTCTTAAGCCCGAAACGGAGATAATAAGTCCTGCCCTTCTCAACTTTCATCGTAACTTCGGTATTTCTGAAATTTTCTATTCTGAATGTGTAGTTGCCGGGAGGACAATTGAAGACATAATAGGATCCGTTTTTCAATCTTGCCGCAAGTACATTATTTGCAAAAACATCGTATGAGACTGCTGCCCCTGTGACGTTGCTTTCGCGGTAAAAGATAACCCTTCCGTTATCCTGTGCAGAACATACACCTGTCAGCAGCAAAATAAAAACCAGATACCCGGGAATCAGCTTCATGACGTACAAAATTAAATATTAAGGTACCATGAAATTAATGAATCTTTTTAATACTCTGGCTTTTTCAGACAGTATTTATGGTTAAACCGCGAACCTTCTTAAGAAATGCCCTTTATCCGGCATCATCATCCGGCCTTTCACCCTGAAATCTGTCACCTGCCCAAATTTGTTATATTTGTCGGGTTTTAATTTAAATTTCACCAGGTAAGATGAAAAGATTTAAACGGTACCTTGTTACATCTGCCCTGCCCTATGCCAACGGGCCCATTCATATCGGTCACCTTGCAGGGGTTTACGTTCCTTCAGACATTTACACCCGTTACCTCAGGCTTAAAGGAGAGGATGTCATTTCGGTCTGCGGATCGGATGAGCATGGTGTACCTATTACACTTAAAGCAAGAAAAGAAGGAATAACGCCCCAGCAGGTTGTTGACAGGTACCATGCCATAAACAAGAAGGCATTTGAAGATTTTGGTATTGCCTTCGACATTTACTCGCGCACATCCAACAAAATACATTATGAAACCGCGTCGGATTTCTTTCTGAATCTGTACAACAAAGGTGAGTTCATTGAGAAAACCTCGCTGCAGTATTACGACAATGAGGCAGGTTGTTTTCTTGCCGACAGGTATATTACAGGCGAGTGCCCTCACTGCCATAATGAAAATGCATACGGCGACCAGTGCGAGAAATGCGGCACTTCACTCAGTCCGTCCGATCTTATCAACCCCCGTTCGACCATCAGCGGCAGCCAGCCGGTGATGAAAGAGACGCTCCACTGGTACCTGCCGCTCGATAAATACGAGCCATGGCTGAAGAAATGGATACTGGAGGAGCATACCGAATGGAAGACAAATGTTTACGGCCAGTGCAAATCGTGGCTCGACCAGGGCCTTCAGCCCCGTGCGGTAAGCCGCGATCTCGACTGGGGCGTGCCTGTACCGGTGAAAGGAGCTGAGGGCAAGGTGCTTTACGTATGGTTCGATGCACCCATTGGATACATCTCTGCAACAAGAGAACTTACTCCCGACTGGGAAAAGTACTGGAAAGACCCTGAGACAAGAATGATTCACTTCATAGGGAAAGACAATATCGTGTTCCATTGCATCATCTTTCCCTCCATGCTTAAAGCCGAGGGATCATTCATCCTTCCCGACAACGTCCCTGCCAATGAATTTCTCAACCTCGAAAACGATAAAATCTCCACTTCGCGTAACTGGGCGGTCTGGCTGCATGAATATCTTGAAGAGTTTCCGGGGAAACAGGATGTCCTGAGGTACGCCCTTTGCGCAAACGCCCCCGAGACCAAGGATAATGATTTCACATGGAAAGATCTTCAGGCACGGAACAATAATGAACTTGTTGCCATTCTCGGTAACTTTGTCAACCGCACCCTTGTTCTGGCAAATAACTATTACTCAGGGAAGGTGCCCGAACCGGGCGACCTGTCGCCTTTCGATAAGGAGGTTCTGGAATCAATACCCCGGCTTGCCGAATCGACCGCAGCGGCAATAGAAAATTTCAGGTTCAGGGAAGGGCTTAAAGAGGCCATGAACCTTGCACGTCTCGGCAACAAATACCTGGCCGATACCGAGCCGTGGAAACTGATTAAAACGGAACCGGGCAGGGTTAAAACAATAATCAATATTTCTCTCCAGATAACGGCAAACCTGAGTATCATACTCGAGCCTTTTCTTCCTTTCTCAATGAAGAAACTCAGGGAGTGGACAGGGTTGGATAAAATCAAATGGCAGGATGCCGGCAATGTAAGTCTCCTGCCGCCCGGCCACCAGGTTAATAAAGGGGGCCTTCTTTTCGAAAAGATTGAAGATGAGATTATTAACAGACAGATTGAGAAACTGATGAATACCCGAAAGGAAAATGAAGGCTCTGCTGCCGGTGCAGCAGCGGTGAAATCTGCCGTAACCTATGAGGACTTCTCGAAGATGGATATCCGCACCGCCACAGTGCTTGAAGCTGAGAAAGTACCCAAAACGGCAAAACTGCTTAAGCTGAAAATTGACTGCGGCACCGATATCAGAACGATAGTTTCGGGTATCGCCGAGTACTATACCCCTGAATCGATGGTCGGCAGGCAAATCCTTATTATCGCCAACCTCGAGCCCAGAACAATCAAGGGAATAGAATCGAAGGGGATGATACTGATGGCGGAAGATCCCAATGGCAAGTTAACACTTGTATCACCCGTAGAAAAAACAGGTAACGGAAGCACTGTAAAATAAGAATTCCTCAGATTGTTTTCTTCACCCATGTGCCGGGATAACGGGCGGCAAGGGCGTTTTTCACTTTTACTGCCTCGTCGAGACTGCCGCACTTTTCAGCGCTTACCCGGAAGAAACCGTTAGGTCCGTCAATTACTGCAGGATTAAAACCTTCGCCCTTAAGTGTTCCGGCAAGTACCTCGGCATTTTCGCGCAGCCTGAAACTGCCCGCAATCACATAATAACTCTCAGTCGCAGGGGCGGTTGTCTCATCCTGTGCCGGCAGCCGGCCGGTATCGGTAACCCCTTTGACATCTGATGTCACTGTATTTAAAGCAGCTTCATGGGTTGTGGTCTCATTTGCCGTTTCGGACATTGGTTTCACCGTTTCTGTGGCAGCCGGAAGCGGGTAGAGGCTTGTATTCTGAGTTCTGGTCCTGAAAATATCGGTGGTAAGAGGAACTGCCACAAGGGCGCCGGCCAGTGGTATGATAACCGCGGCCCTCCAGAGATATTTTCTCAGCCTGCGGGTTTTATTAATATCAGCCTCTGTGCCTTTGATTTTCCTAACATGGCTTACTCCGGCAAGAGGGGCAAAAGTAAATGATGTAAGACCGTATGACTGGAGATTAAAGTTCAGCTCCCTGTCAGGTTCAAAAACATAATTGCCCTCATTGTTTGTAGTGAAGGACCCGATCTTCTCAAAAATAACTTTCTCGCCTTTTTCGAGCTTCTTCCTGACTTCATCCACAAATTCACCTACCAGGTTTCTTGCATCACTGTAACCAAGTCCCGATTTTGCAGAAACCGTACCTGTAACCAGACCGTCGTTATGACTGAGGTTCCTGTTAAACGAGATAAGCTTCGCAGGGGGATGGAATGTGTTGGTGGTTTTGTCGAAGTGGGCAGGAGCATAGTTGCCGATAAAACCTCCGAAACCTGGAAGTATTACACAGTCGTGACTGAAAAGCAACTCCCTTATGACAGAAACCAGATCCATCTGTAAGAATTATTTCAAAACAAAATTAATAAAAAACAGATGAAGTTGTACAGGCAGCGGTCTTTTATATTAATCTTCGGGAAAGGCATCAGGCAACAGGCCCTTCAGATATGATAAAATTCCCTGATAAGCGTTAACAGAAATATATTATCTTCGTTTTCCCAAACAAGGAAAGTTATGCGGGAAATACACATGGTTGACCTGGCCGGCCAGTACTGGAAGCTGAAAGCTGAGATTGACGAGGCTGTTACTTCTGTGATGGAATCGGCTGCCTATGTCAAAGGACCTGAGATTAAAAAATTTGAGGAAGAGCTTGCAGCCTATACCGGAGCAAAGCATGTTATTTCATGCGGTAATGGCACCGATGCTCTCCAGATTGCCTATATGTCGCTCGGATTGAAACCCGGAGACGAGATTATTACTTCCGCCTTTACATTTGTTGCAACTGTCGAAACGATGGTACTCCTGGGTCTCAGGCCCGTATTTGCCGATGTTGACGAGAATACTTTCAATATCTCTCCTGAAGAAATCAGGAAGAAAATATCACCTGACACGAAGGCCATTGTGCCTGTTCATCTGTTTGGCCAGTGTGCCGATATGGAGGCGATACTTGAAATTGCAGGACAATACAACCTGGAGGTTATTGAAGACGCCGCTCAGGCGGTCGGGGCGGATTTTATATTCCGGAACGGCAAAAAATGCAAGGCCGGGACAATGGGCATTATCGGGACCACTTCGTTCTTCCCCTCGAAGAATCTTGCCTGCTGCGGTGACGGAGGCGCCCTGTTTACCAGCGATAATGAGATCGCCGGTAAGATCAGAAGCATCGCAAACCACGGGATGAAGGAGAGATATCACTATGACTATATAGGGGTCAATTCACGTCTCGATACGCTTCAGGCTGCAATACTGAGCGTGAAACTGAGACATCTCGACCGGTTCAATGAAGCGCGGCGAAGGGTAGCCGATGCTTACGACATGGCCCTCTCGGGCTGTGACGAAATCATACTTCCTTCACGGGCAGATTACTCCACCCATATTTTTCACCAGTACACCATCAGGGTACCTGCCGGCAGGCGCGACCGGCTGCGCGATTTCCTCAGGGAAAACCATATCCCCACAATGGTTTACTACCCCCTGCCGATACACCATCAGAAAGCTTATGCCTCCCACCCGTTCAGCAAGGTGTCTCTCCCTGTAACCGAAAAACTATGCGGTGAAGTCCTTTCTCTCCCTGTATGCCCCGAAACTGATGATGAGCAGATTGAGTATATCACCGGTAAAGTGCTGGATTTTTTTAAGCAATAAATAAATGCGACTATGGAAAAGGAATATTTCGCCCATGAAACTGCCGTAATTGACCAGGGATGCACCATAGGCAGGGGAACAAAGATATGGCACTTCAGCCATATTATGACCGGATGCATAATCGGCGAAAACTGCAACCTGGGCCAGAACGTTGTTGTTTCACCTCATGTAAGACTGGGGCGAAATGTTAAGGTTCAGAATAATGTGTCGATTTATACCGGCGTGATATGTGAGGACGATGTTTTCCTGGGGCCGTCGATGGTGTTTACAAATATTGTAAATCCCCGCAGTGCCGTGGTAAGACGCGACCAGTACGCCGAGACAATTGTTGAGAAGGGGGCCTCCATAGGAGCAAATGCCACGATAATCTGCGGTCACCGTATAGGACGATTTGCCTTTATAGGGGCAGGCGCCGTTGTAACAAAGGATGTAAAACCCTACGCCCTCGTGGTTGGCAACCCGGCCAGGCAGGTCGGATGGATGAGTGAATACGGCCACAGGCTCGTTTTTGATGAATCCGGCATTGCGGTGTGCCCTGAAAGCGGTGAAAAGTACAAACTGGCAGAGGGCAGTGTTTCGAAAATAAATTATTAGTTTTACGGGCTTATCGGGCTTTCAATGGAAAACACACCGAAAAATTTTGGTCTTATTGGCGTGGCGGGGTATATCGCCGTGAGGCACCTGAGGGCTATAAAGGATACAGGAAACCGCCTGCTGGCCAGCCTCGACAAATTCGACAGCGTGGGAATCCTCGACAGCTATTTCCCCGAAAGCGATTTCTTCGTGGAATTTGAACGCTTCGACCGGCATTTCGAGAAACTTAAAAGGAGCGGCACAATGATCGACTATGTGAGCATCTGCTCCCCGAACTACCTGCATGATTCACATATCCGGTTTGCACTGCGACACAAGGCACACGCCATCTGCGAAAAGCCCGTAGTACTCAATCCATGGAATATTGACGCCCTTCAGGAAATCGAAAAAGAAACCGGCAAGGAGGTTTACACTATCCTTCAGGTAAGACTCCACCCGAAAATACAGGAACTCAGAAAAAAAGTCATTGAAAACAGTGAAGGTAAAAAACATGATATCGACCTTACCTACATAACCAGCCGGGGAAACTGGTATTTCTTTTCATGGAAAGGCGATGTACATAAGTCGGGAGGAGTGGCTACAAACATAGGTGTACATTTTTTCGACATGCTGAGCTGGATATTCGGCAAGGAACAGAACAACATAGTCCACCTTTCGATGCCCGACAAGGCTGCCGGGTTCATCGAACTTGAAAATGCAAGAATACGCTGGTTTCTCAGCCTCGATGCAAACGACCTGCCGGACGAGACTAAATCGCAGGGAAAAAGAACCTACAGGTCCATAACAGTCGATGGCCGCGAAATTGAATTCAGCGAAGGATTCACCGATCTTCATACCGTCTCTTACACGGAAATACTTAAAGGAAACGGCTTCCGTCTTGAAGAGTGCCGGCAATCGGTTGAAACAGTATATAATATCCGCAACCAGCAGCCGGTAGCGCCCAAAGGAGAATATCATCCAATGATCCGAAAGATTCTGAAATAATTATGATATACAACAACCTGATCAACAAGGAAACCAAATTGTCGGTAGTGGGCCTCGGATATGTCGGCCTTCCCATTGCTCTGGCCTTCGCCAGGAGAATTAGCGTTAAGGGATTTGACATTAAGGAGGAAAGAATTGAACTAATGAGGAAGGGAATTGACCCCAGCAATGAACTATCCGGGGATGAATTCCTTGACCGCGACATTTCTTTTACATCGAATCCCGACGAACTGAGGGAAGCCTCATTCCATATCATTGCCGTACCCACTCCCATTGACCGGCACAACCTGCCCGACCTTTCACCCGTAATCAGCGCTTCCGAAACAGTGGGACGCATACTTAAGAAAGGGGACTATGTGGTTTATGAATCAACCGTTTACCCCGGCTGCACCGAGGAAGATTGCATACCCGTGCTTGAAAAGTTTTCCGGACTGAAATTCGGTGAAGATTTCAAGGTCGGGTATTCACCCGAAAGAATCAACCCGGGCGACAGAAACCATACTCTTGCAAAGATTGTAAAAGTTACCAGCGGCTGCGATCCTGAATCGGCAGAAGAGATAGCCCGCGTTTATGAACTTATCATTGAAGCCGGAGTCCATCGCGCCAGTTCAATAAAGGTGGCGGAAGCAGCCAAAATAATCGAAAACACCCAGCGCGATATAAATATCGCTTTCATGAATGAGCTCTCCCTTATTTTTAACCGCATGGGAATTAATACCTACGAGGTGCTGGAAGCCGCCGGTACTAAATGGAACTTCCTGAAATTCACTCCCGGACTGGTCGGAGGACACTGCATCGGAGTTGACCCGTATTACCTCTCCTACAAGGCCAAAGAGCTGGGCTATCACCCCCAGATTATAGATTCAGGCAGGTTCGTCAACGACAGCATGGGCCGCTATGTCGGGAAACAGACAATCAAGAAAATAATTGCAACCGGGAAAAGCCCGAGGGAGTCGAGAATTCTTGTTATGGGCATTACATTTAAGGAAGACGTAACCGATATACGGAACTCGAAAGTGGTTGACATAATAAACGAGATGAAGGATTTCGGAGCCAATGTCGAGGTGATCGATCCCGGTGCCGATGCACAGGAAGTAAGGCATGAATACGGCCTTGAACTTTCGAAGGAACCCTCCGGCCTGTATGATGCGGTGATTGCAGCCGTGAGTCATAAAGAGTACACCGGCCTTGATGAAAGCTACTTTGCCTCAATGCTCGTTCCCGGCGGAGTGCTGGTTGACATAAAAGGTATTTACAGGAAAAAAGTAAAAAATCTTAACTACTGGAGCCTCTGACATGAAACCCGCTGTTCTTGTTACCGGAGGAACGGGATATATCGGTTCACATACAGCTGTGGAACTGATAAACAGCGGTTTTGATGTAATATCTGCCGATAATCTTCACAACTCCGAGGCGTGGATAAACGAACGGATAGGGATGATTACCGGAAAAACTCCCATACTGGAAATAGCAGATATCTGCGATACTGCCCGGGTGGATGATCTGTTCAGAAAATACCCCGCCATAAAGGCAGTAATCCATTTTGCGGCATACAAGGCAGTGGGCGAATCGGTCGAAAAGCCTCTTGAGTATTACAGGAATAATATCCTTTCGACAATCAACCTGCTTGAGATGATGAAGAAATACGGCACCGCCCATATTGTCTTTTCATCATCATGCACAGTCTACGGACAACCCGATGTTCTTCCGGTAACCGAAGAATCTCCGCTGAAACAGGCTGCCTCTCCATACGGAAATACAAAGAAGATCTGCGAAGACATTATAAAAGACTCCGCATCTGCTTATAGTGACATTAATGCAGTTTCACTGCGTTACTTCAACCCGATAGGTGCTCACAGCTCCGGGCTTATAGGAGAGCTGCCGCGGGGAGTGCCTGAAAACCTTGTTCCTTTTATTACACAGACAGCAATAGGACTGAGGGACGAACTGAAGGTTTTCGGCAATGATTATGACACACCCGACGGAACATGCATACGCGATTACCTGCATGTTTCTGATCTTGCCATAGCGCATGTTAAAGCTGTTGAGAGGCTGCTGAACGGAAGAAACAAAGCATCTTATGAGGTGTTTAACCTTGGCGCCGGCAAGGGGGTGTCGGTGATGGAAGCCATTAAATCCTTTGAGCGTGTGTCGGGAGTGAAACTGAAATACAGGATTACCGGCAGACGCCACGGAGATATTGAAAAAATATGGGCCGATCCGTCATTAGCCAACCGCGAACTCGGTTGGAAAACCATTTATACCCTCGATGACGCAATGAAATCTGCCTGGCAATGGGAAATAAAACTGAGAGAAATGAGATGAGCTTTTCCAGAACCATACTGATTACCGGAGGAGCAGGCTTTATAGGGTCGCATGTGGTCAGACGTTTCGTCCGTAAATACCCGTCATACCTTGTGGTTAACGCCGACAAGCTAACCTATGCGGGAAACCTTGAAAACCTTACCGATATTGCAGACCGTGAAAATTACAGATTCGAGAAAACAGACATTACCGATAAAAAATCTGTTTCCGCCCTTTTCCGGAAGTACCCTTTTGACGGCATTATACATCTTGCCGCCGAATCGCATGTGGACAGGTCCATTGACAATCCGGATGACTTTGTAATGACAAACGTTGCCGGAACCGTCAACCTTCTGAATGCCGCATTATCGGCATGGTCGGGAAATACGGAAAACAGGTTGTTCTACCATATTTCCACCGATGAGGTATACGGCTCTCTTGAAGGAGGCGGCGCCTTTACCGAACAGACTCCCTACGATCCTAAGAGCCCTTACTCGGCTTCAAAGGCGGGATCGGATCATTTCGTCAGGGCTTACCACAATACATACGGCCTGCCTGTTGTAATATCAAACTGTTCGAACAACTACGGACCAAACCAGTTTCCCGAGAAACTTATTCCTCTTATGATCAACAACATAAAAAACAACAAGCCTCTTCCTGTTTACGGTAAGGGTGAAAATGTCAGGGACTGGCTCTATGTTGAGGATCATGCAGCGGCAATAGACCTTATTTTCCACAAAGGCAAGCCGGGTGAAACTTACAACATCGGAGGCGGAAACGAATGGAAAAACATTGATCTTGTAAAATTCCTCTGCAGGATAATGGACCGCCGGCTGAACAGGGAAGAGGGCACCTCGGAGAAACTGATAAATTTTGTCAGGGACAGGCCCGGACATGACCTCAGGTATGCAATAGACTCTTCAAAGATCAGGAATACTCTTGGATGGAAACCCACGGTAAATTTTGAGGAGGGCCTTGAGAAAACCGTCGACTGGTACCTCTCAAATACACAATGGCTGCAAAATGTGATTTCGGGTGAATATGTGAAGTACTACGAAAAGATGTACCGGAACAGATAGCAGGTCATTTTGGAACAGCCCTTAGCCTGGCTGCTATATCCCTGGCAGCGGAGATTTTTTTGTTTAATTCCTTTTCCAGTCTGATTATAAACGGATGCGATTCAGAATCACCCCTTACTGCCCTGAAATCTTCTTCCTTTTCTTTTTTGCCCAGACCGGCTCCGAATCCGGTCATTGAGGAGGGAGAAAATTCTTTCCGGGCATCTTCGAGTATAAGTTTGTGAAGTGTGGTTTCAGCCTTCTGCCATTCGTCAAGAATGCCGAGTATCTCTTCCGGTGATAAATCAGCAGGCTTTCTTCCCTTATTGTTTTCAATGAGCCCGGACACCCACGACCATTCAAGCTCATCGTAGTCAGAATGCAGGTTTCGGAAAAACTCTTCAATTTCAAGGGCAGACGTCACCCGGCCCGACTCGATTTTATCGAGTAATTCCTCTGTTCTCTTCACCGGTGCAATCAGTCCTGCCAGGTCGGTCCACTCTCCCCTTCCGCCTGAGATTCTGCATTCAAGGAGACCTGACAATTCTTTCCCGTTCCTGAAATCCTTTCCTGAAAGTCTTTTGATAAAAATATCACCTGAATATTTTTTAATTCCTGCCTCGTATAATTCTATACCTCTTCTGACAGAGGAGGATTTTATTTTAAAATTATTAAACTGATGCTCGCCGGTTCCGTGTGTGCTTTCGGCCAGAGACTGAAGGATCTCCAGGGCTGCCTTCATCTTCCCGGCGGTATAAGGTGTAATCAGGCTGTAAACAATATGATCGGCTTTATCTGATCCTTTTCTGCGGTCACGTTCGGGCCATTTCAAGGCATCCCTATAGGTACCGGAGCTTCGGAGGTTAAGCGCAGGGTGCACAAAAGTTTCTCCGTTTTTTTCCATTACATAGGAAAAGGGAAAAACCGAAGTATCGATATTCCCTTTATGATTTCCTGCCACCAGGCTGAAAGGTCCGATATGGGAAGGCCAGAGCAGGTATGAACCACTTGCGGTTTTGGATCCGCGTTCCACAATGCCATGGTGCAGCGGTCCCAGCTTATAGAGATGATTGCTCTGGTTGGTTCCGCTTCCTGCATTCATGAACGAGAACATCCCTGCAATAAGCAAGGTGGACTTATGGTGCGTAACCGTAAAGGGACCGGCAAAAACTGATACCGCCTCACCGTGGAACCCCTGGCAATTGGCAAAGAAAAGGGAATCGGTGGCCGAGAACTGTTTGGCAAGGACGCATCCCTGGCCCACAAAGCATCTTTCGGCTATTACGCCGTCGGTGATAACTGACCCGGAACCGGCAATGAAATTATTCATTATTACTCCGTGTCCGATTATGACAGGAGCATCTTCGGAGCCGAGTAGAGTCCCTTCCTCCAGCTTTATTGCCCCTTCCACCCTCGAATATTCACCCAGCCTGACATTCCTGACAAGCCCGCAGTTGATCAGTACTGAACCTTTCCCGGCATAACCCATGCCGGAGGAAACATCCGAAGCATACCTTTGTACCAGTTTGTCTATCTGTTCAATAGCCGCTCTTCGGTGCCGGAACAAACAATATATATAGGCAAGATGTGAGGAGAGCCTGTCGAAAATTCTAATGCTCCTTCCCCCGCTCTCATCAAGAACCGATATGAGTGTTCCGTTGCCGAATGAAGATATTCCATCGCAGCTGATTCTGCCACAGTTTCTTATGATGACCTCATCCCCGATAATATAATTGGCAAGGTATTCGTGAACGTTGATAACAGAGACGTTATCGCCAATTATGCAGTTATGTATGGTTGCGTTGCTGATACCTGACCTGAACTCCACTCCTGAAGCGTCGGTGTGGGTTTTTTCAAAGACTCCAAGCTTTATGTTGCCGGAAAACCTTGTACGGGAGCAGGATAGAGGATTAAAGTTTTCCTTAACAAGGACAAGGCTCCAGTCTTCAGCGCTGCATCCCCTTGAAGTAAGAATGGCTATCTCTTCATCATAGAGCTGCCTGTAATTGTTTTTCCCGGGTTTCACCATCAGTTTTACCGGATATGTATAAAATGTGAGTTTCTGTTTATTCGACAGTAACTGATTTGGCAAGGTTACGCGGCTGGTCGACATCACAGCCTCTCATTACGGCAACATGATAAGAGAGGAGCTGTAATGGAATAACTGCCAGGATACCGGAGAAGACAGGCAGGGTTTCGGGTACCTCAATAACATAATCGGCCATCTTGCTGATTTGGCCGTCTCCTTCCGACACAATGGCGATTATTTTACCTTTTCTGGCTTTTATTTCCTGTATGTTACTGATAATTTTATCATAGGTGCCATCCTTTGTAGCCACAACCACCACCGGCATGTTTTCATCAATAAGTGCTATTGGGCCGTGTTTCATTTCGGCAGCGGGGTATCCTTCGGCATGGATATAGGAGATCTCCTTGAGTTTCAGTGCTCCTTCAAGGGCTACCGGGAAAAGGAATCCGCGTCCCAGGTAAAGTGCATTGGAGGTATTCCTGATCGCCTCAGCAACCTTCAGAACCTGGTCGTTGGTTTCGAGAGCCCTTCTGACAAGTGATGGAACAGCGGCGAGTTCCCTTATCAGGTTTCTGTATTTTTCCGGTTCAATTACTCCTTTACGGTAGCCTAACTCAAATGCTATCATGGCAAGTACGGTCACCTGAGTGGTAAAAGCCTTGGTTGAAGCCACTCCTATTTCGGGGCCTGCATGGGTATAGACACCTGCATCAGTTTCGCGGGGGATATTTGAACCGACCACGTTACAGATACCGAAAACAAGGGCACCTTTTTCCTTTGCAAGTTTAACGGCTGCCAGGGTGTCGGCTGTTTCGCCGCTCTGACTTATGGCAATCACGATATCATCTTTCCCGAGAAGAGGATTTCTGTAGCGGAATTCTGATGCATATTCGACTTCTACCGGCACCCTTGTGAATTCTTCGAAAATATATTCGCCAAGAAGCCCGGCATGCCACGACGTACCGCAAGCAACTATTATGAACCTGTGTGCGTTCACCATCCTGTCGATTACCCCGTGAAGTCCGCCGAGCATTATCCCTGCGTTGTCAGGGAGTATTCTGCCTCTCATC
>Ga0116146_1000899_pt1 | contig 33753 bp, 18 predicted proteins | sample AD_JPNHG2_MetaG_FD_89748 | JGI IMG/M metagenome (GOLD analysis project Ga0116146, IMG submission 89748) | Active sludge microbial communities of municipal wastewater-treating anaerobic digesters from Japan - AD_JPNHG2_MetaG | ecosystem: Engineered > Bioreactor > Anaerobic > Digestate | place... | reverse complement strand
GCGCCGGGCAGCGCAGGCAGCAAATCCAAAATGCGAGCCGGAACCTTCGAGCCGGTGTCAGCCGTGAGGTGGCTTTGGAGCAGCATTTCCGCCACCGCGGCGCAGGCGCCAAAATTCCCGTCAATCTGAAAAGGGCCGCAGAGGTCGAAGAGGTTCGGCAGGGTGCGGCGCTGCAACAGGCCCTGAAACTGCTTGAAAGCCTGTTCGCCGTCGCCGGTTCGCGCCCGCAAGGCCATGCGCCAGGCAAAACTCCAGCCCGTGCTCCCGTCCCCTCGCCACTCCAGGAGGCGCCGCGCGGCGTCGTAAACCCGCGGGTTGCCCGGGTTGATCTCCCAGCCCGGATAAAGCGCGAACAACGGCGACATGTGGCGGTGATTGTTGTTCGGAGCATCCCAGTCCTCGAGCCACTCCTGCAACTGGCCGTGCCGGCCGATTTGATTCGGCGGCAGTTTGCCCCGCACCTCCGCCAGTTGCCGGGCCAGGTTTTCATCCACGCCGAGGATGGCCGCCGCCTCGAGGGTGTAGGTCAGCAGCGCCCGAATCAGTTGGTTATCCATCGTTGGACCGGGGGCAAACAGCGGCCGGCCGGGCGGCGGCTGCTCGGGAGAATGCGAGGGGCAGGTCACCAGCCAGCCGGTGGCGGGGTCCGGCACCAGGAAATCCACAAAGAACAGCGAGGCGGATTTCATGGCCGGATAAGCCCGCTTGCGGAGGAAAGCGCGGTCCCCCGTGAAGAGGTAATGCTCCCAAAGGTGATGGCACAGCCACGCGCCGCCCGTGGGCCAGAAGCCGTCAATGTTGTTGATCGGCGCCGCCCCGCGCCAAAGGTCGGTGTTGTGATGAACCACCCACCCGCGCGCGCCGTATTGTTTCCTGGCCGCCCGGGCGCCGCTGATCGTGAGGTCGTCAACCAGGTCAAACAAGGGCTCGTGGCACTCGCTCAGGTTGCACACCTCCGCCGGCCAGTAGTTCATCTCGCAGTTTATGTTCAGCGTGTATTTGCTTTCCCAAGGCGGGTTGAGTTCCTCGTTCCACACTCCCTGCAGGTTGGCGGGCTGGCTGCCCGGCCGGCTGCTCGCAATCAGCAGGTACCGCCCATATTGAAAATGCAGCGCCGCCAGGCCGGCGTCCGCGGCCAATCCCTCCTGTTTGAGGCGGGCCAGGCGCTCATCCACCGGCATTCCCGCTGCGGAGGGGCCGCCCAATTCCAGCCTGACGCGGCTCATCAAACGCTGGTGATCGGCCAGGTGAGCCGCGCGAAGAGCCGCATACTCTCTTCCTGCGAGCCGTTTCAGGTCCAAGGCGCATCGCTCCGCCGGGTCGCCGCCAATGTCCTGAAAGGTGCGAAAGCTGGTTCGCGCCACCAACACCACCGTGACGGCGTCCGCCTTCTCCACTTCGAGAACGTCCTGACGGTTGGTGCAGGCTCCGCCAGTGGCCAGGACCCGCACCCGGGCTTCGAACTTGAGCCCGTCGGTTCCCAGTTGGCCCTTCAAAGCGAGCGTGTCCGGGCCCAGCGCCCGGCTCACCGTGTTGGTATGCGGGCTGTCCAGACGCAGCGAAAAATGAATCCGGCCGGGTTCCGAAGCCGTCAGCCTCATGATCAAGGCGCGATCGGGATAACTGGCAAACACCTCCCGCCGGTACTGCACGCCTCCCACCCGATACAGTGTGCTGGCCATGGCTGTTTCAAGGTCCAGTTCCCGCCGGTATTCGCTGACGTTGTCGTGCCCGGGAAATTCCAAACGCAAATCGCCAAACGGCTGGTAAGGCATCTGCCGGACCGGGTCGCTGATGGCCTTTTCGCGCGCCAGTTTGCCCGCCGCGTCGGCCTGCCCGGAAAACACCAGCCGCCGAATTTCATTCAAATGCTCGCCCGCGCCCGCGCGAACGTAATCGTGCGGTTTTCCTTTCCAAAGGGTGTCCTCATTGAACTGGATGCGTTCGGACGCCGTCCCCCCAAAGACCATGGCCCCCATGTGCCCGTTGCCGACCGGCAGGGCCTCGGTCCAGGTCCGCGCGGGCTGGCCATACCACAGCTTCAAGTCCGCCGCGTGCGCCAGGCTAAACGCAATCAGACCGGCCAGCAGTCCGGCCGGGCGCGCGGCCGCTGCCGCCGCTGTCCGGGAGAATCGCATATCACTTTGTTCTCAAACTCGTCAGACTCCGGGCCCGCTGGCGAAACCACCCGCTGCCCGGACCAGGCTGCATCGCCCCGCCGCAGGTCGGCTCATGGCGGCGGAGCGGGGGCGGGGGTGACGCCACCCTTCGCGCCGCGCTAAAATTATAGGACTGACCCCTCGTAAAGGAACTGTTCGATGTTGGTGTAGCCATCGTGGTTCAGGTCGCCGGCGGCATCCGCGGGATCGGCCGGGTTCAGACCGTGCCGTGTCTCCCACTCGTCCGGCAGGCCGTCGCTGTCGGAGTCCTTGTAGGGGACGCCCCGGTAGTCGGGGTATCCCCCCACTTGCGAGGGATGGGTGATGATGCCCAGCGGCACCAGGCGGATCAGCTCGTTGATCGTCTGGGGCGAATAGCCGACCTTCCCGAGGTCGGACGCCAAATCGGGGCCGGGTTTCGCGGTGACCCGGCCGGTTTTGACGGCTTCAATGATGCGCTGGTCCACCGCATCGCGCCGGGGGAGGGTGGCGCCGGCGTTTTCGAGTACGGTTTCAAAGGCCGCTTCGGCCGATTGGATTTTGAGCGGCGCATGGGGGAAGGGCGAGTTGACCCGAATCCTGGCCAGGACCTCGGGCAGGGACCCGCGCGCGTCCGGTTGCACCCCGCCATCCCAATTGTCGCGGGTGACCCGTTCGTTGCCCTCGACCACGTTCCCCGCCACGAAGGCTTTTCCGAAGTTGTCCACGACCGTCTTGCTGCGCTCCGACTCCGGCTTCAACAGCCGCCAGGAAACCGGGGCGTCCTTCGGCGTGGCCGGCCCGGGCTTCAGGTAGTTGTTGAGGATGTTGAAACAACTGCGGTGGTCTCCGCCATCCACGGTCCGATGCACCCAGTTGAACAGGACGTTGTTGACGAAGGTGAAGTCGCCGTACATGCCGACGCTGGGGTTGCGGCCGGTGTTGCAGGCCCAGAGGTTGTGGTGAAAGGTGCTGTTCAAGCCGCCGAGGGTGCTGCCAAAGGCGTGGTGATAGGTGTTCAGGCCCTCGCTGAAAATCGAGTTTTGAATGGTGATGTTGACCGTCGGCAGTTTGAGGGCCGGGGTGGACGGGTCGTTGTCATGGTCGTACATGTGGCGGTACATGGACAGGTTTTCGTCCAATCCCCAACTGGCGGAAACATGGTCAATCATGATGTTGCCCACCGGGTTCCCGCCGAGGGAATCGTTGCGATCCCCCACCCAGGTGTCGCCCCGGCGAAAACGCATGTGCCGGATGATGACGTCGTGCGTTTCCAGCTCGACAGTGTTGCCGGCGATGCAGACGCCATCGCCCGGGGCGGAACTGCCGCAAATGGTGATGTAGGGGGCGCGGATGCGGATGCGGTCCTGGAGTTTGATAATGCCGGCCACGTTGAAGACCACCACCCGCGGTCCGCCAGCCTCGCACGCTTCGCGGAAACTCCCGGGACCGCTGTCATTCAGGTTGGTCACCACGATGACCCGGCCGCCCCGCCCGCCAAAGGAGTACATGCCTCCGCCCCACGCGCCGGGAAAGGCGGGAATTTTTGCCTGAGGCAAATCCTCCGGCTTTGCGGCCCCGGGAAGGTACGGCTTGCCCTTGGCCGCCCATTCCTGAATCACCGGCAGGGCCCTGGCAAACGCCTCGTCGGAGCGGCGGTCCGCCGCCGCCTGGCGGGCGGCCGCCTCCCGCGCGATGTCTGGAGCGACATTGGGATATTGCGCCTGGAGGGAGGGAATGATCCCGAGCCCAAGCCAGAGGATGGCGAGGAGAGCGCCGGCATGGCATGAGCGGGCGCGCCCCAGCCGGCCGTGGCGCCCGAACCTGGAATTGTCAATCGAACTCATTGCGTCTGAGCCTGCTTTTTCAGGTTTTCCGCGCCTTTCCGGGCGTCATAACCCGCCCGGGAAAGGTAATTGTTGATTTTGCCTTTGTATTTGTTGAACACGGCGTGTTTTTCCTCCGAGGTGCCCTCGTCCATCGCGATTTCCCGGGCTTCGAGCAGCCAATCCCAAATCTGCTTTTTCTCACTCTCCGTAAGAGTGGGATGCATTTTGAGGTAAACGTTGTAAGTGAGCGGCGCCACGCCGTAAGTCATCCCATCCTTCACCTGGTCCACCTGCGCGCTGGTCAAATCCTTCGTCAGTTCCGACAAGAATGTCGCGTGCAACGTCTCGAGACGGGGGCGGATTTGCTCTTTGGCCTTTTGGACCGCCAGTTTGGCGGCGGCTTTATCGGCGCCGGCCGCCCGGGCCGCCGCGCGGGCCTGGGCGTCCCGAATGTCATGGAGTTCGCGGAGACTGAAATACTGCCGGGCGATGGTGTCCCGCACCCGGGCAGCGGTGTCGGCGTCGGGGAGGTTCAACGCCGCCACAATTCTGCCGGCACGCTCTTCGATGGTTTTGCGGTAGGCAGCCTCCTTTTCGGCCGTCGTGCCGGGCGCGGCGGCCTGGCCCGCCGCGGCGGTCATCAAGCCCATCGTGAGCCAGCAAACACACTCGGCAGCTTTTCTCATGGTGATGCGCGCGTTGGGCCGCCCGCTGGCGCCTTCAACGAGCGCGCGGGCGGACCGATTCCACTCATGCCGAAGCAACTTAGTCATGCCGGGCCGCGGGAGCCATGTTTATTCGACTCGAAACCCTGCAAAAATGGAGCGTCGCGATGGTGGCGGAAATCCCTCCTCAGTGGCTGGTGAAATGATAAGTGCCGCCGCCGACCCGGTAAACCGCGCGGCCCGGTTCCATGCGGAGGAATTCAACCGCCCTGCCCAGGCGAGCGCGTTTGCCGTGGCCGCCCACGGCCTGGGGTGAGCTGGCCGGCACGTAAAGGGTGGCCGTGGTGTTGGGCGGCACCGTGATGCGCCAGTCGAACTTTTCTCCACGCCTGCGCCACTCGCTGCGAATGAGTCCGTAGGGCGAGCGATGCGAAGCTTTGACATGCGACAGGTCCCCGACCGGGCACGGTTTCATGATAATGTGTTTGAAGCCGGGCTGGTCCGGGTCGGCGGCAATGCCCGCGAGGTATTCATGGAGCCAGATGACCAAATCCCCCAGCAGCATGACATGATTCCCCGAATTCATCGTGGGGTCCGCCGTGTTCCCGTTCCATAACTCCCAGATGGTGGTGGCGCCCTGCCTCACCATGTAACCCCACCCGGGATAATCCTCCTGCGTGGCAATCCGGTAAGCCAGGTCCGCGCGGCCATGGTCCGAGAGCACTCGCATGAGATGCTGTCCGCCAATCAGTCCCGTGCCGACATGACCCCGGCTCTCATTTTCAATCTTGTCCACCAGCCGCCGGAACACCGCCGGCCGGTGTTCCTCCGCCACCAGCCCGAATGCCAGCGGCAAAATGCACGCCGTCTGCGAGCCGTTATCGTAGTAACCTTTGGCCGGGTCGAAAAACCGATGGTTAAAGGCGGTTTTGAGCTCGCGCGCCCAATCGGCGAACCGGGCGGCATCGCTTTGCCGGCCGAGCAGGCGGGCATATCGCTCCATCAGCGTGAGGTCATGGTAGAAGTAGGCGGTGGCCAACAGGCCCTTGTCGGTCTGGCGCGCCGGGTCTTTCGAGTGGATGAGCCGGAGGTCTTCCGGCGGCACGCACCAGTCGCCGTAGCTGTCTTTGGCAATGATGCCGTTGGTGAAAAACTGCCGCATGTAGTCCAGCCACCGCCCGGCGCTGTCGAACCGGGCGGCGAGGGTGTCCCGGTCGGCGTATTGCCGATGCAACACGGCCGGCGCGATGATCAGCGTGCTGGGCCAGGTCACGTTGTCGGAATAAATCGGCCAATAGGCCGGCGCCACGTCCGGCACACTGCCACTGGCCCGTTGCGCGTCGCTGATGTCCTGGAGCCACTTGGGGTAAAGCGCCGAAATGTCGAACACGTATGTCTCTCCGCGGCACTCCTCGGAGCGGTCGCCGAGCCAGCCCTGGCGTTCGTCCCGCTGCGGGCAATCGGTGGGGATGCTTCGGTAATTGCCGCGGATGCCCCACGTTGCGTTCCGGTAAATGCGGTTGAGCAACGGGTTCGAGCACGAGAACTCGCCCGCCCGTGGCAAATCGTCGTTCACCACGCGGCCTTCCAGCGCGCTGAGCGTTGGCTTGCCGGGGTAGCCGGTGACTTCGACGAAGCGGAACCCGTGATAGGTGAACCGCGGTTCGTAAATCTCAAGGCCGGTTCCCTTGAGCGTATAAAAATCGGTCGCGCGCGCGCCGCGCAGGTTGGCCATGTAGAGCATGCCATCCTCGCGGAGGGTCTCGGCATGACGCAGCCGCACCTGGGTCCCGGCCGGCCCCTGAACCCGCAACCGGCACCAGCCCACCAGGTTCTGGCCCATGTCGAAAATATAGGTCCCCGGCCGCGGTTCCGTCATTTTGACGGGCTTCAAGGTCCCGGTCACCCGAATGGGCGGCTGCATCTGTGCCGCCAGCGTGCCGGGTGGCGCTGAAACCACGCGGGCGGGTTCCCAGCCCCGGTCGGGGTAGCCGGGCCGGTTCCACCCCGGCATTTCCTTCCGGGCGTCGTAGTCCTCGCCATCGAATTCTCCGTTGGCCAAAATGGGCCCGTCGGTGGTCAGCTTCCAAGTCTCATCGCTCACCACTTCGCTGATCGTTCCGTCCGCATGCTCGAGTCGCAACTGGAGCAGGAGTTTCGGCCAGCCGAAGTTCACGGTCCCGGCGTAAACCCGGCTGCGGTCGGAGCAAAAGCGTCCGCCACCCAGCACCACCCCGAGGGCGTTGGGGCCCGTCTGCAGCAACGACGTCACCTCGTGGGTGACATAAAACACGCGCTGGTCGTATTGAGACAATGCCGGGGATAGGACCTCGTCCCCGACCTTTCTGCCGTTGAGATAAAGCTCTGACAGGCCAAGACCCGAGTAACTCACGGTGGCGCGGCGAACCGGTTTCTGCACCCCGAACTCCTTTCGCAACCACCGGGCGGGAAGCCGCCGGTCTTCCGCCGTGCGCGGTTTGCCCCAAGGCTCCATCCCCACCGGCCCCAGGACCGTCGCCGGCCGCCACTGGGAATCGTCAAAGCCGGCGGTGTTCCAATCCGGCTCGAGGTGGCTCGAGACTTTCCATTTCTCATCGGTTGGAATGACCAGCGGGTCGCCGGCGTCAAACTCGATGGTCAGCAGGCCAGTCACCCCGGCCGGACCCTGCCGGCCATCGTGCCGGCCAACCAGTCCAAAGAGGCAGGTCCGGCCCGGCTCGAGGCGGGTGGTGATGTCGTTCCATTTCACCGTCCGGTAATTATTGCGAGCGCCCAGGTCGAAAATATCGAGGAACCCGCGGCATTCGTTGTCGCCGGTGTATTGGAAGACGGCGCGGGTGACCTGGCGATGGGCCGGCAGGGTGACCACCCGGCGGAACCAATTGGTTGCGGGCTGCCCGGGTGTTCCGCGCTCCGCGCTCCAAATCCAGGAGGTCCCCTCGAGGTAATTGGTTTTATCCTCACCATCCAGCCCGATCCAGCGCCCGTGCCAGTCCGCCGGCGACAGCAGGCCCATGGTCCAGCGCCCCGGTTTGCTCCACGGTGACGCCTTTCCCGCTTTGTCCCAGACCCGCACTTGCCAAAAGCACTGCGCATGGGAACCGAGTTCCTTGCCCTGGTAACGAACGTGGATGGACTGGTCCGAAACCACCTTGCCGCTGTCCCACAAATCCGGCTGCCGCGCCTCGAGGGCGGCGGGACTGCTGGCCACCATCACCTGCCAGGCGGTCTGGACTTCATCCCGCTGGCGGGATTCCAAAACCCAGCTCAGCCGCGGTTGCCGGACGTCAATGCCCTCCGGGTCGGTCAGTTGCTCACAGCGCAGGCCACTCACCGTCAACCCACTGGCTGGCGCCGCCACCGCCATCAACCAAAACACCGTTGCCGCCGGGCCAGCCACAAGCCTTGGATTCAACATGGAAGTCATACCGGGACTTTGGCACGCGGGACCGCATCACCTGAATGTTCGACTGCGCCAAAAGCTTGTCTTTTTTGTGCCCGCGCCGCGGCGGGGCATTTTTGATTTGGCAACCGGCGGATGCACGCGGAAGATTCGCGTCACCATGACCGACGGATTTCTAACGTGCGGTGTCCGCCTGGGCCTGGGCTGGCTCGCCCTGGCGGGCGGGCTGGTTTTTGCGGCGGCGCCGGTGGTTGAGAATCGGGCGAGCCCGTCGGCCGTGGTGCAGGCCGTCGGGCTGGACGAGGCGCGTTGGACGGAAGGTTTTTGGGCCCAACGCTTCGAAGTTTGCCGGCGGGTGATGCTGCCCGGCTTGGGCCGGCTGATGGAGGGCACCAATTACACGCAGTTTTTCCGGAATTTTGAAATCGCGGCCGGGCTGGCCGAGGGGCGGCACCGGGGAGCGCCATTCAACGACGGGGATTTCTACAAGCTCATGGAGGCAGCCAGCGCGGTCTATGCCGTGACCGGGGACCCTGATCTTGACCGGAACCTGGACCGGGCTATCGAGGTGGTGGCGCGGGCGCAGCGGGCGGATGGCTACCTGCACACGCCTGTGCTGATTGCGGCGCGCAACGGCGACACCCATGCCGTGCCGTTCCGTGACCGGAACAACTTTGAAGTGTACAACCTGGGGCACTTACTGACCGCCGCCTGTCTCCATCACCGCGCCACCGGCAAAACCAACCTGCTCGCGGTCGCCCGCCGCGCGGCGGATTTCCTCGAACGGGCCTTTGCCGAGCCGACGCCCGAGCTGGCCCGCCATGCGGTTTGCCCCTCCCATTACATGGGGATGATTGAACTCTACCGCGAAACCCGGGAACCGCGCTACCTTGCCCTCGCGAAAAAGTTCATTGCCCTGCGCGACCTGGTGGCCTCGCGGGGCGAAGGCGGCGACGACAACCAGGACCGGGTTCCCTTCCTGGACCAAACCGAAGCCGTCGGGCACGCGGTCCGCGCCAACTACCTGTTCGCGGGCGCGGCGGACCTCTTCACGGAAACGGGCGACCCGGCGGTCTGGCAGATGCTCTTGCGAGTGTGGACCAACGTGGTGGAGCGGAAGCTTCATGTTACCGGCGGGTGTGGCGCCTTGTACGACGGTGCTTCGCCATACGGCTCGCGGGACCAAAAGGTCATCACCCGCACCCACCAGGCCTACGGACATGACTACGAACTGCCCAACGCGACCGCGCACAACGAAACCTGCGCCGCCATCGGCAACGTGCTCTGGAACTGGCGCATGTTCCTGGCTTCGGGCGAGGCGCGGTTCCTGGACATCGTCGAGACGGTTTTGCACAACGGCTTCCTTTCCGGCGCCAGTCTGGACGGCACCAACTTCTTTTATACCAACCCGCTGCGGGTCACCGATCCCATGCCGGTTGACCTTCGCTGGTCCAGAACCCGCCAGCCTTTCATCAGCTCATTCTGCTGCCCGCCCAACCTGGCACGAACGCTGGCTGAGGCCGCCGGGTTCGCCTATGGCAAGTCCAGCAACACGATTTGGGTGGCCCTTTACGGGGGCAGCAGCCTGACCACCACGCTGGACGGTCCCGGCCGGGTCCGGCTCGTGCAGGAAACCGAATATCCCTGGAGCGGGCGTATCCGGCTGAAGGTTCTCGAGGCCGGCTCGAGCCCCTTTGCGCTCAAACTCCGCATTCCCGGCTGGGCCGCCAACGCCACCGTCCGGGTCAATCTCGGCCCCGTTCAAAACACCTCGGCCCCCGGCACCTTCTTCGAGCTGCAGCGCCGGTGGACCGCGGGCGATGTCGTGGACCTTGACCTGCCCCTGTTCGCCCAACGGCTCGAGGCCAACCCGCTGGTCGAGGAACTCGTCGGCCAGACCGCCGTCCGCCGCGGGCCGATCGTGTATTGTCTCGAAGGCCTCGACCTGCCGGAGGGCGTGCGCCTTTCCGAGGTCTGCCTGCCCGACGAAGCCGAACTGCGGGCCCGATTCGATGGCCGCCTGCTCGGCGGCGTGGTGGTGCTCGACACCGCCCTGGTGGCGCGCAAGGCCGCGCCGTGGACCGGCGCGCTTTACCGCGAGTTGGAGCCGGCCCGGCTTGAGCCGGTGAAGACACAACTCATTCCGTATTTCGCCTGGGCCAACCGTGGAAAAACCGAGATGACCGTCTGGCTGCCCCGGCGCTGAACGATCGCCCGGGCAGTCCGGACACCAGACACTATGAACCGAACCCGATTCGCAATCCTGGCCGCCGCCATCCTGACGGCAGCGCCGCTGCGGGCCGGCGAACCCGGCCTGGTGATGACCGAGTTTCTATACGAAACCGCCCCCTTTCCGTCCTGTCACGCCTCCACGGTCGTCGAGACGTCCGAAGGTCTGGCCGCCGCCTTCTTTGGCGGAACCCACGAGCGGCACCCGGATGTCTGCATCTGGGTCTGCAGGCAGGTCAACGGCCAATGGACGCCGCCCCAGCAGGTGGCCACGGGCCTGGGATTTGACACCAATCGTTATCCGACATGGAACCCCGTTCTCTTTCAGCCCCGCCAGGGGCCCCTGCTGCTTTTCTACAAAGTCGGGCCCAGCCCGAGCGCCTGGTGGGGCATGGTCATGACCTCGACCGATGCCGGCAGAACCTGGTCCGCCCCCCGGCGATTGCCGGACGGCATTCTCGGTCCCATCAAGAACAAACCCGTCCAGTTGGCCAATGGCGACATCCTTTCGCCCAGCAGCACCGAGGGCGAGGCCGGGTGGCGCATCCACTTCGAGCGGAGCACGGACGGAGGACAAACCTGGGCCAGCACCGGGCCGATCCCCGCCCTGGGCTCGATCCAAGCCATTCAACCGAGCATCCTCGTTCATCCTGGAGGCCGACTCCAGGCCCTCGGCCGCACTCGCGAGGGCAGAATTTTCCAAACGTGGTCGCTGGACAACGGCCAGACCTGGGAGCCGTTGACGCTGACCGAACTGCCGAACCCGAACTCGGGCACGGATGCGGTGACCCTCAGCGATGGCCGGCACCTGCTGGTGTACAACCACAATCCGCTCCGCAGCGGGCGGAAGCCGCTCAATGTCGCGCTCTCGGACGACGGCCGGACCTGGCACGGGGCGCTGGTGCTGGAGGATGATTTCAGCAAGCGCGATGGCTTCGCTTATCCCTCGGTGATTCAGACCCGCGATGGCCTGGTGCATGTCGTTTACACGTGGGACCGCAAACGAATCAAACACGCGGTCATTGACCCGCGCCGGCTCCAAACCCGGCCGATCGTGGACGGCGCCTGGCCGGGCGAGACCAACTCGATTGGGATCGAACTGGCCAGCATCCCCGCAGGCGCCTTTGTCATGGGCAATCCGGCCGGCGATTGGGATGAGCAGAACACCCATGAGGTTGTCATCCCGGCGCCGTTCAAGCTCTCGATGGATGAAGTGACCCTGGCGCAATACCAGCAGTTCCGGCCCCAGCACCGTTGCTCGCTCCAGGGCAAGGCCACCGGCGTGAGTTGGTATGACGCCGTCGCCTTTTGTGACTGGCTCTCGAAACGCGAAGGCAAACCTTACCGCCTCCCCACCGAGGCGGAGTGGGAATATGCCTGCCGGGCCTCCACGCGCTCCCCCTTCTGGTCCGGCGACCAGCCCCCGCCGGACCGGACGCCCAATCCGTGGAACCTGCGCGGCACCCACGATGCCGTCATGGAATGGTGCGCCGACTGGCACGCCCCTTACCCCTTGGGCTCCCGAACGAACCCCGTCGGCCCCGCCGGCGGCCTGGTCAAGGTCGTGCGCGGGGACAAACCGGATGACGACAGCCGGCTTAAAGACGAACCCGGACGCCAGGCGGCCGACTATCGCGGCAGCGCCAATCGCGCCGGGCTGCCGCCGGCTTTCGGCGTGGCCAAAACGCAGGTCGGCATTGCCCAAGCGGAAGCGGGGGAAGACGCCTCTGCCTCGCCAGCCACGCCACCGGGCTGGCATCACGTCGGCTTCCGCGTCGTTCAGGCCCCCCCGCCCGCCACGCCCCCTTCGGTGGAACCGGCTCCCTTCGCCCGGCAATTGGTCAAACGCCCTCCGCCGCGTCCCGTCCTCCGCCAGGCGCCGGACCAGCCTTATTTCCGGAAGCGGTACCTGCTGCCCATCCCGCCCGACAACAGCCCGCCCCGTGCCCGGGCCGCCGCCGGCTTGCACCCGGCCATTCGCGGCCATAACCACAGTCCCGCGCTCGAGGTTTGTCCGAATGGCGATTTGCTGCTCATTCTCTACACCTCCAATTTTGAATACGAACCCGGGGTGTCGTTGCTCGGCGCCCGGCTGCGATTCGGGGCGGAGGAATGGGATTTTCCGGAACCCCTCTTTGACACCCCGGATGTGAACGATCACGGCCCCCTGCTCTTCACGGATTGGAAAAACCACGGCAAGCTGTGGCTGTTCTGGGGCTGGCCCAAAATGCGGGCCGGCGCGTATCCGTTTCAATGGATGACCAGCGAGGACAGCGGAGCCACGTGGAGCGAGGTGCGGTTTCCGCAGTTCACCACCCCAATCGGCCCGCATTCCCGCCAGCCCATTAACAGCGCCTTCCGGGACAAACGCGGCACGTTGTTCGTGGCCAGCGACGCGCGCAAAACCGACTCGGTTTTGTGGGCCACCCGCGACCACGGCCGCACCTGGCAGGATACCGGCGGGCGCACCGCCGGCCGCCATACCACCTTTGCCCTGTTGCGCAACGGCGCGATTCTGGGGATGGGCGGCAAGTCCACCGACATCGAAGGCTATATGCCCCAGGCGGTTTCCCGCGACGGTGGCAGGACCTGGGTGGTCAGCAAGACGCCTTTCCCCGCCCAGGGAGTGAACCAGCGGCCCAGTCTGCTGCGATTAAGCAGCGGACGTCTGCTGTTCGCCGCCGATTTCCAGCGGCGCGGAAACGTCGCTCCCGAAGGCGTCACCGACCGGGGTTGTTACGTGGCGGTCTCCGACGATGACGGTGCCACGTGGCGATTCAAGAAACTGCCCGGGACCCAGCCGCACGAGAAACCCGAATACCAGGCCGACCCCGACACGCTGGGATACACCGTGCTGCGTCAGGCGCCCAACGGCATGATTCATCTGGTGACCACCATGAACACCCCCTGCCTCCATTTCGAGTTCAATGAAGCCTGGGTGCTGTCCGGGCAGGAGGAGACGGCCCAAAACGTCATGGCCTCCACGGCCGTCACGGCCAGCCGGCTCCGGTCGTTCACCGAGAAATGGCCGGGCGGCCGCCTCAAGGCCCGGTGGAGTGGCACGGTGGCGGACGACGGGCGGTTTTTGCTGGAGGGGCGGGAGGAATGGTTCTTCCAGGATGGCAGCCCCAATTATGTGGCGGCCTACCACTTGGGCCGGAAAACCGGTCTCGAAAGCTTCTGGCGCGCTCCCGGCCAACTGGCCTGGCAACGCCAGCATGGACCCGACGGAGAGTGCGTCTGGACCCAGTATTGGGACAACGGCCGGAAGAAGGCGGAATCCGTGTGGCGCGATTCCAAGGCCGATGGCCCGGCGCGGCTGTGGGATCGGGAAGGCAACCTGGTCTCCGAGGCCGCTTTTGAAGCGGGCGCCCTGAAGGAGCCTTAAAGGCGGGATTGGAAGACGTGTTCGCCGGAGCCGGCTTGAAACGGCCCGGCCGGGGTCCCCGCCACGCCTTGGCCGGGGAGTTGGATCGTCGCGGACGTATTGGGTGGGATTTTGACGCGCAACTGAAAGCGATCTCCCTCGAGCTGCCATTCGCTCTCGATCCGCCCGTGCAACGAATGGTAGGCCGCTTTCACCCAGCGCAACTCCCGCACCGGCTGCGGCCGGATGAGGATTTTTTTGAAGCCCGGGCCCGCCGGGTCGGGGGCAATTCCCGCCAGGTCGTGATAAAACCACTCGGTGACATGTCCCAGCATGAAATGGTTGTGGGAAGTGGTCAGGTTTGCATCCCAGGACTCGGTCAGGCTCGTCGCCCCTTGTTTCAGCATCCAGGCGTAGCCCGGTCTGGCCTCCTGCGTGAGCATCCGGTAAATCACGTCGGAACGCCCGCCCTCCGCCAGGGCACGCAGCACGAATCGGAAGCCAATGTCTCCGGCCGACGTGGCATAACCGCGGGATTCCAAATCCCGCACCAGGGCGGCCAGCACCGCGGGCCGATGGGTTTCTTCTACAATTCCCATCGCCAGCGGCAGGGCGTTGGCGCATTGCGAGCCGGAGGCGTATTGTCCGCGAGCGGCGTCGAAGAACCGCTGATTATACCGGGCGCGGATTACCCCGGCCTTGTCGGCGAACTGCCTGGCGTCCTCCGGAAGGCCGACGACTTGCGCGATGCGGGACAGGGTCAGCGCATCGTGGAAGTAAAAGGCCGAAGCGGTCACCTCGGGGGGCGTTAACTGCGCCTTCCCGGGTTTGTTGGGGCCCAGGTCGAACCAGTCCCCGAGCCCGTCCTGCAGCCCGTGGTCTGCCGCGCGCGACTCCAGCCAGGCGAAATAGCGTTTCATGGCGGGGTAATGCCGTTTCAACAGGGCCACATCGCCACAGAACAGATATTGCTGCCAGGGCACCAGGATGAAGGCCGCGCCCCATTCCGCCGCGGCGCGGAAGGGGCCCTGAAAGCGGGTGTACTCCGGCGCAATGTTCGGGACCAGACCGTCCTCCAATTGCGCCTCCGCCATGTCGTTCATGCCCTTGGTGAACATCCGTGCCAGGTCGAATTCGTAGCGAATCGCCGGCCCGTTCAGGTGGTACTGCTCGAGCCACCCCAGCTTTTCCCGGTGGGGACAATCCGTCAGCACCGAGACCATGTTCGCCCGCTGGGCCCACCGCACCAGGTCGCGAATCCGGTTGAGCAGCGGGTCCGAGCAACTGAACTCTCCGGCCGGCGCCGCCGAGGCATGGACGATCACCCCCTCGAGGCTTTCGAGGCGCGGGAGGGGCGCCCCCGGCTGGGGCGGGGTGAGCCGCGCCTCGAGGTACCGGCAGCCGACATAGTAAAACTGGGGAAACCAGGATTCGGTCTCGTCAGTCGCCTTGGTGTATTCCCACCACGAAATGCCGCGGTTGGTCGAGCCCATCGTCGAGCGCTGAATCGAGCCGTCCGGGTTCACCACCTCGGCGGGCACCAGTGTCACCTTGCTTCCGCGCGGACCGCTCACGCGCAGGCGCGGCATATAACTGGCGTTTTGGCCCAGATCATAGACTGAAACGCCGGTGCCGGGAAATTCGCGCACGGCGGCGGGCGCCCGGCTTTCGATGGCCCGAATGGGTTCCACTCCCGCGGTGAATCCCCGCAGCGTCCCGGCGGGCCGCACGACCGCCACCGCTGGTTTCCAATCCGCGTCCCCGAACCCCGGCCGGCTCCACCCGGCAGGGTTCAAACGGGCATCATAATCCTCCCCACCATAGATGCTGTTGTAAGTGACCGGACCGGGATGCACCCGCCACGACTCGTCCGTGCCGACCGTCTCCACGGCCCCATCCACGTATTCCAGCCGCAGATGCAGCATGGCCCGGAGGGGTCCAAAGGAGCCGGTAAACTTCGCGAACCGGTGGCGCCGCACAACGTGATACATCCCGTTGCCCAGCGCCAGCCCGACCGCGTTGAGGCCGGGACGCAGTTGCGCCGCCACCTCGTGCGTGTCGTACAGAACGGTATCGTCGTAATCCGTCCACCCCGGCGCCAAGAGGTCCTCGCCGACCTTGGCCCCGTTCAGGAACATCTCGTATTGGCCGAGGCCGCTCACGTGCGCCACCGCCCGGGCCAGGTTGGTTCGCACAACAAATTCCTTGCGCAACAGGAGCGCCTCGGTGGCGGCCGGGGCGCAAATCCATTTCCCCCGCCAATCCTCCGGACTCAGCAATCCCATGGTCCAGCGGGCCGGCGCGCTCCACGGCGACGCCTCGTTCGCCGCGTCCCAGGCGCGCACTTTCCAAAACACCTGTTGGGACGAGCTCAGCGCCCGGCCGGCATACTCGACATGAACTGACTGGGCGGAGTCCACCTTGCCGCTGTCCCACAAGTCGCCGGTGTTTTGTTCGAGCAACGCCGGGGAGGAGGCGGCCAGGATTTGGTAGGCGGATTGCCGCTGGTTTTTGTCGGGGCTGGAGAGGGTCCAGAACAGGCGCGGGCGCGGCACATCAATCCCGGCCGGATCGCGTCCGTATTCGCAGCGCAAATCAGTGGGCGCCAGCGCCGCCTGCAGCGGCAGCGTCCAGGCCAGCCCGGCAACGGCTCCGGCCAGCAGGGCTTTGCCGCGCAGACGGGCGGCGGTTGAGGGCCGGAGATGGGGGCGGCGGCCGGGGAGTTGCACGGGATCAATCCAGGTGAAAGACTTCCTCCATTGCGGCCCACCATTCACCCGGCTGGCGGTTCGGGAGCGGCGCCTGGCAGGGCATGCAGAACGACCACCATTTTTGCGTGGTCGGATCGGCGGCCATCTTCTTCATGTCCGCGGCAAAATCCTGCCCGACATATTCAAAATAACTGAAGAGGTAGGGTTTCCCATCCTCGAGCGTTTTCAGATAGATGGAATAGTTCCGGAGGTTGCACTCGCGAATCATCCGGAGCACGTCCGGCCACGCGGCGGCGTGCAGCCGCTTGTATTCCTCGACCTTCTCCGGTTTCAAACCAATGACCATTCCGTATCGTTGCATAAGGGGTGGAGTTATTTCGCGGCCAGATCGCCGACATAATTTCCGTAAGTGAGAAGCAAAACCGCTGTGACGAGCACCGCCAGCGCCGCCGCAATCGTCCCCCGCGTCAGGGGGCGGCACTGCCGCCATTCCCGCAACACCAGGCCCACCACGTTGCTGAACAGCACCAGCATGATCATGTGAATCGCCCAACTCGTGAATTTGTAGGTGCCCATGCGGACATGCCCGAGATTGTAAAAGAAGAACTGGCCGTACCAGAGACAACCGGTGAGGATGGCCATCGCCCAGTTCCACGTCAGCGCCCCCGCCGGCGCGCCGGGGGCCGCCCGGGTCAGCTCCCCGGCCGTCCGCTGACGCCAGTGCAGATACAGGCAGTAAATCGCCGTGGTCAGAAACGCGCCGGAGTTCGAGAAAATGTAAACGATGTTGCCCCGCCACATCCCCGCGCCCCGGGCGCTGGCCGCGTCGGCAATGGGCTCCCCGGCCTCGAGCGCGAAGCCATAGACCGCCGACAACAGGCCGGCCAGCAGCGACAAAGCCAGGCCTTTGGACAGCGAGAACTGCCCGCGTTCATCCCGCGCGGTGAGGTCCACTTCCTTGAGCCGGCCCGCCCCGCCGGCCAGGGCGATGCCCACCGTTCCAACCACGATCCCAAAGATCACCCAGCCGGCCCCTGGCTTGGAAAGCGTCGAGCCCAGCGTGCCCCGCACCAAAGGCGGAATCAGCGTTCCCAGCACGCTGGACAGCCCCACGGCGATGGCATAGGTAAGCGAGAATCCGATGTAGCGGATCGAGATGCCAAAGGCGGTTCCCCCGATGCCGTAAGCCGCCCCGAGGAGGAACGAATGGAGCATCGCTTCCCGCGGCGCCTCCCGCAGGACCAGCAGCCAATCGGGGATGGTCAGCATCGCCCCGAGAATCGGCAAAAGAAACCAGCAGAACGATGCCTGCGTCAGCCAATAGGTTTGCCAGGACCAGCCGCGCACCTGTTTCTGCGGCGTGTAACAGGTGGCGGCGAAGAATGCGCCAATCCCGTGCAACCCGACGCCGAGCAGGGGGTTTGATGCCAGGGGGTTCATGCGCGCGCGCCGGGGCTCAAACCGTCTCGGTGAACTCGCCGAGCTGCAGCGGATACCGGCCGTGCTCGCGGACCAGGTTCACAATGTAATCGTAAGTCTGCCCGGAAACGGCGCTGCTGACCGAGTGATCCGATTGAAAGATGAAGCCGCCGCCGCGCGCCGCGTTGAGCTTGCGCAGCACCTCGCGCCGGATGGCCTCGAGGTCGCCCGTCTCCCACACCCGAATGTCGCTGTTGCCGCAGAGGCTGATCCGGTGACCGAACCGGCGTCGCAAATCCAGCGCATCCATGCCCGCTTTGGCTTCCAAGGGGTTGTAGGCTTCAACTCCCATTTCGATGAAGTCGGCAAAGATGGCGTTCACGTTGCCGCACCCGTGGTAGATGACCGGCAGACCGTGCTCGTGCGCCGCCCCCACCATTTGGACCACCCAGGGCTTGAAGTATTGACGCCAGTAGGCGGGGGACATGAAGGTGGCTTTCTTGTAGGCCACGTCCCCCCAGATGACGAAACCATCCAACAGCCCGTGGGCGGCTTCGAGTTCCGCCCGCGCCATCTCGAGGTAATAGGCCCCGATCCGGTTGATGACGGCGCCCATGCGCTCGGGGGCTTCGCCCATCCAAAGCATGGCCTGGGTCTGGCCGATCAGGCGCGTCAGGCATTCGCTGGCCTCGATCATGCTGCCGTAAACGGGAAAATCCGGCCGCAGCGACCGCACGGTGTCCAGCCACGGCGGCGAATTGCGTTCGAAACCGTCGCCCACCCCCGCAATCTGGTTGTCTCCGGCCGAAAAGAACCGGCGCGGGTCCCGGGGCGAGTCGAACTCGGCGCGTTCCAGCTTTTCCAGGGTGTCAATTTCCCACGAGCGCATCTCCGGCATGGGAAACTCCAAATGCTTGTGCATCACCGCGCCAAAGCCGGTCTTGACCACCACTTCCTCCGGCGTCTCCTTCAGCGTCTCGAACGGCCGGATCCACGGGTCCATGTTCGGCACGGTCACAATCCAATCCAGGTCGTAATGGTAGTAGGGATTGGCGTCCTCCGCCAGACCGAGCTCGCGGCGCCAGCGCCGGACGAAACCGCCCCAGAAAAAATCGCTGATGGGCACGCGGTCCGGTTCCTCATGCCGCAACGCCTGGTTCAGTCGCTCCAGCTTCCGCCGCGCGCCCGGGCGGCGCTCGGCCGCCGGGCCGGACTTGCCGAAGGTGTCGAACATGCTCATGCAGTTGAACTGGCCGGCGCTTCACCCACCACCGGCTTGACACCGCCGCTTGTAACATGCCCCCTGCCGCCAAGTCCATGACCAGATTGGCGGTTTTGCATGCACAAAAGATTCGGCAAGCACGATGGTGCTGCGCCAGGCCGCACCATCCCCATGCCTCGCAGCGCCTCGTGGAACCGTGCGGTGTCGCCGCCTGCCCGCCCGCCCGGCTTCAGGAATGCCCGGTTTTCGAGGTTGACCGCCGCGCCGGACCCAACCCGGCGGCTTCGGGAATTCGCAGGCTTGCGTTGAGGGTGGGTTGGGCCTAAAAGGGTCGCATGAATCGCCGGAATTTCTTGAAGCTGGGCGCCGCGGGTGTCGCGGGCATAACGCTGGGCGGCTACGCGGCCGAGTTTGCGGATCCGAAGAAACGCGTGGGCCTGATCGGGAGTGGGTGGTATGGCAAGGTGGACCTGCTGCGATTGATTCAGGTTGCGCCGGTGGAGGTGGTGTCCATCTGCGATGTGGACAAGCGCATGCTGGCGGGGGCGGTGGAGATCATTGCCTCGCGCCAGGCGTCCAAGCGCCCGCCGCGGACCTACACCGACTACCGGGAGATGCTCAAGGAGCGCGACCTGGACCTGGTCCTGATTGCGACGCCGGACCACTGGCACGCCCTGACGGCGATTGCGGCGATGGAGGCCGGCGCCGATTTGTATCTGCAGAAGCCCATCAGCGCGGACATTGCCGAGGGGCAGGCGATTTTGGCCACGGCCCGGCGGTTGAAGCGGGTCGTGCAGGTGGGCACGCAGCGGCGCAGCACCCCGCATCTGATCGAGGCGCGGGACAACATCGTGAAGGAGGGCAAACTCGGGAAGATCGGCCTGGTCGAGATTTACTGCTATTACCACATGCGCACGCGCGACAATCCGCCGGACACCGACCCGCCGGAGTATCTGGACTGGGAGATGTACACCGGCCCGGCGCCGATGCGGCCGTACAACCGGCTGATCCATCCCCGCGGCTGGCGCAGCTTCATGGAGTATGGCAACGGCATCGTGGGCGACATGTGCATTCACATGCTCGACACGGTGCGATGGCTGCTGGATTTGGGCTGGCCGGTGCGGGTCAGTTCCTCGGGCGGCATCCAGGTTCACACCACCAGCAAAGCCAACATCGCGGACACCCAGATTGCCACCTTCGACTTCGGTCAACTCCAGGTGGTGTGGCAGCACCGCACCTGGGGCGAAACGCCGGACCCGAAATACCCGTGGGGCCTGACGATTTATGGCGAGAACGGAACGCTCAAGGCCAGTGTGATGAGTTACGATTTCATTCCGCGCGGCGGGGGCCAACCGGTGCACCGGGATGTCACTTACGAGCTCGAACAGTTTCCGGAAGACAAGACCGAGAAGGACATCGAAAAGCATGTGGCGCCCGCGGTCCGGTATCACATGAAGGACTTGCTGGCGGCCATCGCCACCCGCGGCAAACCGGTGGCGGACATCGAACAGGGCCATATTTCCACCGCCTCCTGCATCCTGGCCAACCTTTCCATGAAGCTGGGCCGCTCCCTCGCCTGGGACGCGCAGAAGGGCGAAATCATCGGCGACGCCGAGGCCAACCGGCTGTTGCGGCGGCCTTACCGCGCGCCGTGGAAGCACCCGGCGGCCTGAGCAGCGCGGAACCGGGGAGCCAGCCTGTCGGCCGGGCGGCTTTGCCAGACCGCGGTGGCGAATCGCCTGCCGGGGCCGGGCGGAATGCCGGGGCGGTCTATTTGGCGCCGAGCTGCGAGGCGATTTGATCCGCGGTGGCGGGTGTGGCCGTCAGGTAAAGCTGCTGCAGCACCGCACCGGGCTCGCCGGCGATTTCGCGCGCCGCGCCGGAGGGGGAACCGGGCCGGGGAACGATGACCATCCGAATGCGTCCCTGGCGCAGCCCCGCCAGCCAGTGGGTGGTGCCCCACGGGTCGAACACAAACAGGCCGGGGCCTTTCGGGGGCGGCGGGGACAGCAATGACTCGACATCCGGCGGCACTCCGGTGAATGAAACGTAGGCTGCCGGCGACGGGACATTCGCTGTGGCTTGCTGAAAGGCCGCCAGGGGCAGGTGCCCGCCCAACGCGGCCTTGCCGGTGACCGCCAGCCGCCGCACTTCCACCTTGAGCCCCGGAAAACCCCGCAGCACGCGCCCGAACGTGCCCGCGTAGGTGGCCACCGTGTCCTCGTCGAAAACCTGTTCGGGCGGAAACAGCAGCAGCACCACCCCTTGCCGGTCGCCGGCTTCCCGCAAGACCTGTTGCGCCAGGAAATAGGCGACCGCCGCCTGGCCCCGATCCGGCGCCTTGGGTCCCGGCGTAAAGAGGGTGGAGCGGGCCTGGAAGATCAGGCAGGCCAAGGCGCCGACGCAGCCCCCCACAATCATCAGGCGGCCCGCCAGCTCCGAGCGGCGCCGGACGGCGAAACCCGCCGCCCCGATGAGCAGCGCCAGAATCAGCAACAGCGAGTAGGGCATGGCGTGCCGGGGCGGGAGCAGGGGTTTCCGTTACTTGTTGACGTAGAAGTCGTTCGTGGTGGCGGCCCGGACGGCTTCGATGTGGGTGTCGAGGAAGACGACATTGGCGCGGCCGCGCTTCGGATTCTTGATGTTGTAGTAGTTAAAGATGGTGCTGTACTCATTGCCGCCGCTGTGGCGGTAGCACACGTTGGCATAAGTGCTGGTGTCCGGGTAGGCGCAGGCATCCCAACCGTCCGTCTCCGCGAACATCAACGTCCGCGCCGGCTGCGGCACGTGCCGGAGGCCGATCAGCGGCTGGGTGGTGCCCGCGTTGATGGTGTAGTTCTGGGCGTAGGTGAGGAACCCCCAGAATCCGCCACGGGGCGAGGAAGGGCAGAGGAAGACCTTGTTGGTTGCCAGTTGAGTGGTTTTGCGCCCCAAGTACGGCTGCAAGGTCCGGTACCAGATGCTCGAGAAAGCCGGGTCCCAGCCGATGGGCAGCACCTTGTGATCGTCATCATACATCACCGTCGCCACGATCAACTGGCGCAGGTTGTTGGCGCAGGCCGTGCGGTTGCCTTTGTCCTTGGCCGTCGCGAGGGCGGGCAGGAGCATGCTGGCCAGGATGGCGATGATGGCGATGACGACCAGCAGTTCGATCAGGGTGAAAGCTGCGCCGGAGCGGGCCATGCCGTGAGCCTGCGTCTGCGGTCCCTGCGGATGGACGAGCGGGTTGTTCATAAGCGTGATGTCAAAGGCACCCCGCGCCGTGCCGGGGCGGGCTTGCCTGTCTTCTGCCTCCATCATAACTCACCCGGGCGGCTGGCGCACAAGACGGTTTCATTGACGCATTTGCGTCATGGGGGTTTTTCGGGTCAACCGTTGTCGCGGAGCCGGTGCCCCTCCGAAAAGGGCTCGACGAAGCGCCGTCGCCCTCCACAATACCTTTCAACGCAACGGAATCGGCACGTATCAAATTGACCTGACCTTATGAACCCGAGTGACCCAACCGGGAACGGAAGCAAGGGGCGGCAGGGATTCAAAGTGGGCTTTCTGCTGGCGGCAGCTTTGGTAATCGGCGTGTTGCTGGCGCTGGCGCTGATTGAGCGGCCGGCGCCGGAATCGGCGCCCGGGTCCCCACCGCAAGCAGCCATCGAAATTGACCTCGCCGCCGTCCGTCCGGCGGCCGAAAGCGGCGACGCCGAGGCGCAGTGGAAGTTGGGCCTGGCCTGCGCCCGGGGCCAGGGAGTCCCGCAAAATTATGCCGAGGCCGCCCAATGGTATCGCCGCGCGGCTGAGCAGGGCCATGCCGCCGCCCAGGCGGCTCTGGGCGAGCTTTACGAGGCCGGCCAGGGGGTGCCGTATGACGAAGCCGAGGCGGCGCGCTGGTATCGCCGGGCCGCCGAGCAGGGGCATGCGGGCGGCCAATACTCGCTGGCGGTCCTGTATGTGCTGGGCCGGGGGGTGCCGCGGGACCTGGCGCAGGCGCTTCAATGGTATCGCCGCGCGGCCGACCAGGGCAATGCCCAGGCCCAATACCACCTGGGCACGCGCCATCGCGACGGCGACGGCCTCCCCCTCGACTTGGTCGAGGCGCATAAATGGCTGAGTCTGGCGGCCGCGCAGGGGCTGCCCGACGCCGCCCGGGCGCGGGACGAATTGAAACGAAAGATGATTCGCGAGCAAATCGCCGAAAGCCGGCGGCGCGTCGAGGCTTTCTCCCCGGCCGCGCCCCCTCGCGAATCGCCCGGCGGGGTGCCCAAGCCGCAATAGGGCTCGAAAACAACGCGGTGATGGGATTGGCCGCGAGGGTTCCGGCTTGTTCCGGGCTGTTCTGATTGCAGCCACTCCCTCCCTCCGCGCCATCCCGGCCTCAGGAACGAGCCGCCGGCTCAATCAGCCGGCCCCGCCGGAACCCGGCCGGCGGCAGCGAGCGAAGCCGGTGCAGAAATCAGGCCAAGGACGGGGTCGGGGTATTTCAACCTTGACTTTGGTTGGGGCACTTGGGCGGCTGGTCTAATAATTATACCACTCCAACCCGCTTGTTGGCCGCAGCGGCGCGGCGTACGGTTACGCTGACATAACAAGCACTTGCCAGCAACCTATGAAAAAGATTCTTGCCCTTGGCGCCTTCCTCGGCCTGCTCAGCCTGTCGGTTCAGGCGGGTACCGTCGCCTACTATGAATTCAACGGCACCGGCCTCGCGCCGGTGGGCAGCACCATCACCGATTCCACCGGCAACCACCACGGAACGGTGGCGGGCGGGGACCTGGAGTACGGCATGGACCCGCTGGCGGGCAGTTACTTGCGGTTTGATTCCAACTCGGTGGACCGGGTGGAGATAGCGGGGGCGCCGGACCTGGTTTTTCATACCGACGGAGCGTACACCATTGAGGTGGTCTTTCGCACCCGGATGCTGACCTCGGCCGTGGGCGCGCTGGTGTCCAAGGGCGCGGATGTGTCCAACCCGGATTCCCAGTGGTGGTTGCGGTATCGGGACGGCGCGCGGGCGACGGGACTGATCGAAGGGACGGACAACACCACGGAAGACTCGGCCACCACCGCTTCGGGCATTCCGCTCAACGACGGCAACTGGCATCACGTGGCGCTGGTGTTCAATGGCACCGTGAGCCCCAAACGGCTCGAGATTTACCTGGATGGGGTGCTGAGCGGGTCGGATGCTTCGGTGGGCACGGCAGGGGTCGTGGGGGGCGCGGATAGCGACCCGGTGGTGATTGGCGAGTTTGCCTCGCTGGCCGTCAGCCGCAGCTTCGCCGGCGACATTGCCGCCATCCGGCTCTCAGACACCGCCCTTGCACCGGCGGAATTTCTCCAGGTGCTGGCCACCTATATCGCGGATGTCACACCCACCAACGGCGCCAGTTTTCTTCCTCCCACCACCGTCGCGGGTTTTGTCGTGCATTCCCCGACCATCGGCGTGACCCCCTCGGGCATTCAGGTCAAGCTTAACGGCACGGACATTTCCGGCCAATTGACCATCACCGGCTCGAACGCGGAACGGACGGTGACCCTGCCAGCCTTGGAAGCCAACCAGTATTATCGGATGGAAATCACGGTGACGGACCAGGCGAGCAACGTCATTCGCGAGACCGTCGAGTTCAACACGTTCGTCAACAACCTCCTGTTCATCGAAGGGGAGGATTACAATTTCAGCGGCGGCCAGTTTATTGACAACGTGATTCTCTCGAGTGTGCCGGGCCCAAACAATTACCTGGACCGTTGGGGGATCGAGGGGATTGACTATCATCAGACCAACAGCCCGACGACGGATCAATACCGCATCGGCGACCAGGTGGGGACGGTCATCAGCGGGGACGTGCTGCGGCAGGCTTATATTGACGCCCAAGCGTCCGACCCCGGCGTGGCCGACTATGTGGCCCGGGATTTTGCCAACTCCGAGTGGGTAAATTACACCCGCACCTTCCCGGCGGGCAGCTACCGCGTCTATGCGCGGGTGGCCAAGACGGGCACCGTGCCGATGGTCATGAGCCTGGACGAAGTGACCAGTGGCAGCACCGGCTACAGCCAGACCCTCGCCCCCATCGGCGTGTTTCGCGGACCGCCCACCCCGGCGATGACCACCTTCGCGTTCCTCCCGCTGACCGACGCCCTTGGACAGGAGGTTGCCGTTTCCCTGAGCGGTGTCACCACGCTGCGGTTGACCATGGTTTCCGGCACCGCCGGAATGTATGTGAACTACCTCCTGTTTGTGCCGGTGAGCGGAACGCAGAAGCCTTTCGTGGCGGCCCTCTCGCCCGCCGCGGGCGCGGGGAATGAACCGGCCTCGCCGCCGATCCTGATCTCGATTCGGAACGCGGTGACGCAGGTCAACCCGAGCCAGCTTGAACTCAAGCTGGACGGCGCGGCAGTCACTGCGGTGGTGACTCCGACCGCCGCGGGGGTGGATTTGAGCTATCAGCCGTCCGTGCTGAGCACCGGGTGGCACACGCTGACGCTGGTTTTCCAGGACAGCGCCGCCAACACCGTCAGCAACCAGTGGCAATTCCTGGTCGCCAACCAGGCGGTGCGCGGTTATTGGAAATTCGATGAACAACCGGCGGGCAGCGTGGCCAGCACCAACGCGGGCGCGATGCTGGATGCCAGCGGCAACACCCGTCACGGCACCGCCACCAGCGGCTCGATGAACTATGTGACCGGCAGTTTCAATTACGGAAACACCCGGGCGCTGCAGTTCTCGGGTGACCCGGACCGGGTGATTGTGCCGGACCCGTCGGGGAGCCTGAATTTCACCGGGTCTTTCACCTTCGAGGCGCTGGTCCGCACGCTTAACACGACTACCACGTCGGCGGCCATCCTGGCCAAGAACGGGACGGGCGACGGCGAGGGCGAGTATTGGTGGCGGCTGCCCGGCGGCGCCGGCGGCACGCAGCGGGTGGGCGCCAACAATTATTTTCTCGCGGGCACCAACGCCCTGAACGATGGCGCGTGGCACCACGTCGCCGTGGTTTACGACCAGGCGGCCGGGGAACTCCGGCTCTACGCCGATTACGCGCTCGACGGTGTGCTGGGCGGGGTGGTCTTTGACAAACCGGTGGGCCGCCCCGCCGATTTGCAGATCGGCGCGTTCATCGGCACCGTCACCAGCGAGTTCGAGGGCGACATTGATTTCATTCGCATCAGCGACGGCGCGCTGGCGCCGGGCCAGTTCATTCAAACCACGGTGGCGTTGCAGCCGATCCTCAAGTCCGTCCTCCCGGCCGATGGCGCGCGGAATGTGGCGCCGCGGCCCTTGATCCGGGCCGAATACCAGAATCGGGACACCGCGGTGGTTTTGAGCAGCCTGAAACTGTTTGTGGATGGCAACGATGTCACAGCCGGGGCGACCCGGACGTCGGACGGATTGACGACGGTCATCAGCTACACGCCTTCCGCCGCCTTGGCGCTTGGCCCGCATGCGGTTCAGGTCACGTTCAACGACACGGCGGCGCCGGCCAACTCGTGGACCAACTCGTGGAGTTTCAGCGTGGTGGGTTCGGTGCCGGTGCTGGGCTTTTACCAGTTCAACGAAAAGGCCCCGGGCAACACGGTGGACAACACCGCGGGGGCCATTCTGGACGCCAGCGGCTACGCGCGTCATGCCACAGCCACGGGCGCGCTGGCCTACGTCAGCGGCAGCCTCGATTACGGCAACAGCTCCGCCCTCCAGTTCCTGGTGGGGGGCGGGCCCGTCGTGATTCCCGACGCGGCGGGGGTGTTCAATTGGACGGGAACGCAAAGTGTCACGCTCGAGGCGGTGATTCGCACGGTGACCATCGGCGAGAACAGCGTCGGGGCCCTCCTGGCCAAGCAGGGCGCCACCCCGGGCGAATGGTGGTGGCGGATCAACGCGACCGGCAAACAGCAATTCTGGGTCAACAACGGCACCGGGTCGCGTTCGGCCAGCGGCAATGCCGTCTTGAACGATGGCAACTGGCATCATGTGGCCGCCGTGTTTGACGGCGTGGCCCAGCAGGTGCGCGTCTATGTGGATTACACTCTGGACGGCTTCGGGGCGGCGGCCTACGCCTCGCCCGGCCTCGTCGGCAACAGCAAGGACGTGTGGATCGGCGCGTTCCAAAACATGGACCGCGAGTTCGCGGGCGACATTGACCTGGTGCGCATCTCCGGCGAGGCGCTGGACCCGAGCTGGTTTGTGCCGCTGGGCGGGCTGGCGGCGCCGGTCAGGATTGTCCACACGGTCGTGCAAGGCGGTTCGATCTCCTTCAGCTTTGCCACCGAGGCCGGCCGGTCCTACGTGGTCGAGGCGGCCGGCAGCCTCGGGGGCGCGTGGGCGGACCTCGAGACGGTGAACGGAGACGGAACGGTGAAGACCGTCACCTATCCGGCGAGCCTGGCACAGCGGTACTTCCGCGTGCGCAACTAATCCCGCGAACCTCAAGCTCATGACAGCATCAATGAAACGGCGCAACGGATTTACCCTGATTGAACTGCTGGTGGTCATTGCCATCATTGCCATTCTGGCGGCGATGCTCCTGCCGGCGTTGAACCGCGCGAAGACCAAGGCCACGGGCATTGCCTGCCTGAACAATCTCAAGCAGCTTGGTTTGGGATGGTACATGTACGCGCAGGACAACCAGGACCGTGTGGCGCCCAACAAGCCGAACCAGGCCGGCGCCGCCGGGCTGCAAACTTCCTGGGTGTCGGGGTTCCTGAACATGTTCAACACCACCGACAACACCAACACCTGGCTGATCGAACAGAGCCTGATCTTCCCTTACTGCAAAAACATCCAGGCGTTCCGGTGCCCGGGCGATCAATCCGTCTCGGTGCACGGGGGTGTCTCCCACAAGCGGGTGCGCACCGTCGCCATGAATTCGTGGCTATCGGAAGGCCGGCTGTCCCAATCCCCGGGCTACAAGGTCATCAAGAAAATGTCGGACATGACCACCCTCGGCCCGGCCATGACGTGGGTCATGATGGACGAGCGCGAGGACAGCATTGATGACTGTTATTTTGCGGTCAACATGACCGGCTATCCGAACCAGCCGCGCACCATCGTCTGGGTCAACTACCCCGCAAGCTATCACGGCCAATCCGCCGGCCTGGCCTTCGCCGACGGTCACTCCGAAATCCGCCGCTGGCGCGACAACCGCACCATGCCGCCGCTGGTGCCGGGCAAGCCTCTGCCGCTCAACATTTCCTCGCCCAACAACGAGGACTTGATCTGGCTGCAACAGCGAACGACGGTGCCGGAATGAAGTCGCTGCCACCCGAAGGCGTTTGGCGAGAAGTCATGTCGGAAATCCGCGGGCGCGGGAGGCGCGCGCCCGGCGCCGGGTGGTTGCCAGGCTTGCTCCTGGGGGCGCTGGTGGCATGGCCGGCGCCGGCTTCGGCCGCCGTGCTGGCACACTGGCAGTTCAATGAGAAGGCGCCCGGGGCCGCCGCCAGTTCCGCCACCAACGCCATCCTGGACGCCAGCGGCAACGCGCGGCATTTGACCGCCGCCGGCAGCCCGCTGCCGCAGTACGTCAGCGGCGCGCCCGCCTACGGCTCGACCTCAGCCTTGCAGTTCACCGCCGGCACCGACCGGCTCCACACCGCCCAGACCGCCCCCTTCAATTTCGGGCTCGAGGACAGCTTTACCCTCGAGGCGGTGGTGAGAACCGCGCCCGGCGCGACGTTCACCGGCAACATCGTTGGCCGCGACTGGGGTTCCTTGCTCCCCTCCTGGTGGTTCCGGCTCGAATCCGGCCGTCCGCGTTTTCTTATCGCCCAGGACGGCGGCCCTGAACCCAACGTGACCGCCAGCGCAGCCGTCAACGACGGCGAATGGCATCATGTGGCCGCCGTGCGCGACGCGGCCGCGAAAAAATTGCGGGTGTATGTGGATTATCTGCTGGCGGGCGAGGTGACCGACACGCTGACGGCTCCTCCCACCAACGGGCAAAGCCTGGTGGTGGGCGCATTCAACAACGGGCAGCGCCAGTTCGAGGGCGCCATGGATTTCGTGCGCATCAGCTCGGGCGCGCTGGCGCCGTCCGAATTCATTCCCGCGGCCCTCTCGATTGTCGAGCTCGAGCCGGCTCCCGGCGCCACCTTCGCTTCCGCGACCCAGGGCTTGCGCTTTGTGGTGCTTTCAGACCTGGGGGTGGCCCCGGCCGGCATCCATCTGATGTTGAACGGCAGCAATCGCACGCCTGATTTGCAGATCACCGGCACCGCCAGCCGCCGGGAAGTCGCTTTCCCCGGCCTCGAGCCCGACTCCAATTATTCGGCGCTCATCACCGTCGCGGACCAGGCGGGCAATCAAGTGAGCCGCTCCTTCCAGTTTGACACCTACGAGGGACACAAGGTGGTGGTGTACGCGCGCGGCGATTCCGGCTACCATACCTACCGGATTCCGGCGCTGCTGACGACGCGGGCGGGGACGTTGCTCGCGTTCGCCGAGGCGCGCAAGAACAGCGCGAGCGACGCGGGCGACATAGACCTGGTGGTCAAGCGCAGCAGCGACCTGGGCCGAACCTGGTCGGCCATGCAGATTATCTGGTCGGACGGCGACAACACCATCGGCAATCCCTGCCCGGTGGTGGACCAAACCACGGGCCGGATTTGGCTGCCCTTCTGCCGCAACAACGACCGGGTGTTTGTCACTTCAAGCGCTGACGAAGGACTGACGTGGGCGCCGCCCGTTGAAATCACGTCAACCGTCAAGCTTGCGAATTGGAGCTGGTACGCCACCGGCCCGGGCGTGGGCATCCAACTGGAACAAGGTTCGCACCGCGGCCGGCTGGTGATTCCCTGCGACCACACCGCCCGCGACACGAACAATACCACCTGGTGGAACTCGCATGTCATCTTCAGCGACGACCATGGCGCCACGTGGCGGTTGGGCGGAATCATCGGGCCCAAGATGAACGAATGCCAGGTGGTGGAGCTGGCCGATGGGCGCCTGATGATGAACATGCGAAACTCGGATTCGACCCAGGATTACCGCGCCCTCGCGACCAGCGGGGACGGCGGCATCACCTGGTCGGAGGTCCGCCACGATCCCACGCTGATCGAGCCGATTTGCCAGGCCAGTTTCCTGCGGTACACCCGCGCCACCGAGTTTACAAAAAACCGGCTGATCTTTTCCAACCCCGCAAGCACCTCGAGCCGGATTGCGATGACCGTGCGGCTCAGTTATGACGAGGGAGAGACCTGGCCGGTGGCCAAAGTCTTGCACGCGGCCGCGGCGGCTTATTCCTGCCTGGCGGTCCTGCCTGACTGGACCTTGGGGTGTCTGTATGAAGCGGGAGCCTCGAGTCCTTACGAGACGATCACCTTCGCCCGCTTCAGCCTTGCGTGGCTGACCGACGGGGCGGACCGTCCCCACCGGCGGGTGCTGCACTGGCGGCGGGAGGGCGCGGGACTTCTGTTGCGATGGCCGGCCGCATTCGACGGAGTCGTGCTGGAATCCGCCAGTGGTCTCGAAACGCCGGCCTGGATGACGGTCGCCGCCGCGACCTCGCTGGTGGATGACTATCGTCAGGTTGTTTTGAATGCCGCGGCCGGCCGCCAGTTTTTCCGGCTGAAGTGGACGAACGGGCTTGCACCCGGCTCCCGACCGGCGGCAGCCTCTGGCGCGGGCCCTTAAGAACAGGATTTATGAAACCCAGACTCAGCGGCCTCATTGCCGCGCCTTTTACCGCCATGCTTCCGGATGGCGCTCTTAATCTCGACGCGATTCAGCGTCAGGCCGATGCCCTGGTGGCCAGCCGCGTCAGCGGCGCCTTCATTTGCGGCACGACCGGCGAAGGCCTGTCGCTCACGAATGCCGAACGCCGCCAGGTGGCCGAGCGATGGGTCGCGGCCGCCGCCGGGCGCCTGCAGGTCATTGTCCATGTGGCCCATAGCAGCGTGGACGAAAGCCGCGAGCTGGCCGCGCATGCCCAGCAGATCGGGGCGGACGCCTGCGCTACCGTCGGCCCGACGTTTTTCCGCCCGGCGAGCGTCGAGCGGCTGGTCGAGTATTGCGCCCGCGTGGCCTCGGGCGCTCCCAACCTCCCGTTCTATTACTATCACATGCCGGTGATGACGGGCGTGAACCTCCCCATGCCGGAGTTCCTCAAGACCGCCAGCCGCCAGATACCCAACCTGGCGGGCATCAAGTTCACCGATGAGAACCTGATGAGCTACAGCCAGTGCCTCAACTTCGAGGATGGCCGCTTTAACATTCTGTTCGGGCGGGACGAAATTCTGCTGGCGGCCCTGGCCCTGGGCGCGACCGGGGCGGTGGGGAGCACCTACAATTACATGGCGCCCCTGTATCATCGCATCATGGAAGCGTTCGCAAGGGGGGACCTCGAGACCGCCCGCCGCCACCAGATGCTGTCCATCCAAATCATCGCGGTGATGGCGCGGCACGGTGGACTCCCGGCCGGCAAAGCGATGATGAGCCTGGTGGGCATTGATTGCGGGCCCGTGCGGCCGCCGCTGCAGAACCTCACGCGCAGCCAATTCGAGGTCCTGCGCCAGGAACTGGAACAGGTGGGGTTCCCACAAAGGGTTGGCGCGCTCGAACCCGTGGCCGGGGCGGCGGGACGCTGACCTTTCACCATCCCCCACCGCACACCATGATCACCAGGAATTCGCCGCTACGGGCGGCAGCGTGGAAAATCCTCCTCCTCAGCGCGTGCGCCCTCGGCCTGGCGGCGGGGCGGGGCGCCGCGGCGCCGGCGGGTTTGGAACAATCTGATTTGTTCGTGGCCGGCACAGACGGCTATCACACCTATCGTATTCCAGTGCTTCTGGCCACCCCGGCGGGGACGGTGCTGGCCTTCTGCGAGGGACGCAAGCGCAGCGCCAGCGACACCGGCCAGATAGACCTGCTGCTGCGCCGTTCGACCGACGGCGGCCGGAGCTGGAGCGAGCCGCAGGTCGTTTGGAGCGACGGGGACAACGTCTGCGGCAACCCGGCGCCGGTTGCCGACCAGGCCAGCGGCCAGGTCTGGCTGCTGATGACGTGGAACCTCGGCTCGGATCACGAACGCGAAATCATGGCCGGCACCAGCAAGGATACCCGCCGCGTGTTCGTCACCCGGAGTGCCGATGACGGCCGGTCCTGGTCGCCCCCGCGGGAGATTACCGCCTCGGTCAAGCGCCCGCACTGGCGGTGGTATGCCACCGGCCCCGCCAACGGCATCCAACTCACCCGCGGTGCGCACGCCGGCCGCCTGGTCGTGCCCGCGAACCATTCCGACCATTCCGATACGAACCATCACCCCTATCGCGCCCACGTCATCTACTCCGACGACCGCGGCCAGACCTGGAAACTGGGGGGGATTGAGGAGGAAAAGACCAACGAATCCACGCTGGTCGAGCTGGCCGACGGCACCTTGCTCCACAACATGCGCTCCTATCACAACAAGAACCGGCGCGCCCTTGCCACCAGCCGCGACGGCGGCCTCACCTGGTCGCCCGTCAAACTCGACCCGGTTCTCCTCGAGCCGGTTTGCCAGGCCAGTCTCCTGCGGGCCACCTGGCCCGGACCCGGCCAGCGGGGTCTCATCCTCTTTTCCAATCCCGCCAGCCTCAAACGGATGAATCTGACCCTGCGCTTCAGCTACGACGAGGCGAAGACCTGGCCGGAAAGCGTCACCCTCCACGCCGGTCCCGCGGCCTACTCGGGCCTGGCGTGCCTGCCCGACGGCACCATTCTCTGCGCCTACGAGTGCGGCGAAGCAAGCCCCTACGAAAAAATCCGCCTCGCCCGCCTCCCGCGGGGTCAGTCCTAGAATTTTAGCGCGGCCCCCCTCCCCCGGCGCCTTACCCCGCGCCCCAAGTGAAGCTCCGAGTTGGCCGCCCCGGCCTTTGCGTGATCGGCGGGCGGTCTGGTTTTCCGCAAGTTCCCTGCGCGCTTTCTCACCTTCCCACCTCCGGCCAATTGCCCTAGGATGCGCGCATGCGATATCGCGCGCTTAAATCCGAGATGTTTGTTGAGCACCGCGCAAACCTTGCGCGGCTGCTTCCGCCCAATTCGCTGGTCGTTCTCAACGCCAACGACATCCCGCCCACCAATGCCGACGGCACCCTGCCGTTTCGCCAGAACTCCGACCTGTTTTACCTCTGCGGGGTGGACCAGGAGGAAACCATCCTGTTGCTCTACCCCGATGCGCACGAGGAGAACATGCGGGAAATCCTGTTCCTGCGGGAAACCAACGATCTGATTGCGACCTGGGAGGGGCACAAGCTGACCAAAGCCGAGGCGGCCGGTCTTTCGGGAATCAAGCGGGTCGAGTGGTTGTCGGAATTTCCGGCCCTGTTCCATCGCCTCATGTGCGAATGCGAGCACGTGTTTCTCAACACCAACGAACACAAGCGCGCGGTGATCGAAGTCGAATCCCGCGATGCCCGGTTCATCCGTCAAACCCAAGCCCGCTATCCCCTCCACCACTACTGCCGCCTCGCGCCGCTGCTCCACCGCCTCCGGGCGGTCAAAACCGAGCTCGAGGTCGAGGTAATCCGCCAGGCTTGCGCCATTACCAAGGCCGGCTTCCTGCGCGTCTGCCGCAAGGTCAAACCCGGCGTCAAAGAGCTTGAGCTGGAGGCTGAATTCGCCCGGGAATTCATCCGGCGGGGGGCGAACTTTGCTTACAACCCCATCATTGCCAGCGGCCCCAACGCCTGCGTTTTGCACTACCTCCAGAATGACCAGACCTGCCGCGCCGGCCAGCTTCTGCTCCTCGACGTCGCCGCCGCCTACGCCAACTACAATTCGGACCTGACCCGGACGCTGCCGGTGTCCGGGCGGTTT